>JAABUM010001556.1_pt1 | contig 33844 bp, 32 predicted proteins | sample 5559161 | NCBI WGS metagenome assembly JAABUM01 (sample SAMN10711868, study PRJNA513369) | rock metagenome | isolation source: Antarctica rocks | place: Antarctica: Victoria Land, Siegfried Peak nord
ACATGGCCTACCTCCTCCACTGACGCACCGGGACACGTTCCGTCGGGTGGCCGACAGCATACCCCAACCACCCCCGGAAGGGTCCAGCCAATTCGCCAACGGCATCCCCAAAGGGCCAAAGTCAAGCAGAGAGTACGCCCCAAAATGGTTTCCACCTTTGTACCCCCTGCATCGCGTGGCTGCGCCTTGATCTCGAAGGAATGGAATGGGCAGGTGTTGGTGAAATACAAGGTAAGACTTTGTTCGGTCTTCCCATCCTGTCGCGTATTAGCTGCACGCCATTCGTGCAGATTGTTCCGATAGAACTGCAATCCTACCTCGGGTGCATCGGCTGCATCGAAGAGGGCCACCTGCTCCTCATCTGCCCCGTTGACGTTTTTACGAACTTCCGTCCCGTAGTCTCGTTCGATGTGCGGGTATGCCGGTATTGGTGGAGGGTTGGGGCGAGAGGGCGGGTTCCGCGCAGAATCGAGGAGAAACACGAAGCCGACAACACAAGCGAGTGCGAAGAGCACCATGCCGCTGCGGACAAGGCGGGGCCAATATCGCCACTGAGTCCAGCGCATACGTAGTCCTTTGAGGACGAAGAGTTTCGCTCACCCAGAGTCGCAAAGCGATACGCGTTCCAGCGTGAACGTTCTAAACTATTCGTAATGGCTCAATACCCGATCTGGCAGCGCGCGTAGGCGTCGCGCAGCGCGGCGAGCGGGTCGCCCTGCGGGATGAACTCCTGGCCGAGCCAGCCGTCGTAGCCGGTGGCCGCGATCGCGCGGATGACCGCCGGATAGTTGATCTCCTGCGAGTCGTCGATCTCGTGCCGCCCCGGATTCCCCGCCGTGTGATAGTGCCCGAACCAGCGGTTTTCCGTGCCGATCGTGCGGATCAGGTCCCCCTCCATGATCTGCATGTGGTAGATGTCGTAGAGGAGTTTGACGCGCGGGGAGCCGACCGCCTCGCAGACGCGCACGCCCCAATCGGTACGGTCGCACTGGTAATCGGGGTGATTGATCTTGCTGTTCAGCAACTCGACGATCAGCGTCACCCCGGCGTCCTCGGCGGCGCGCGCCACGCGGCGCAGCCCGTCCGCCGTCGCCTCCGCGCCCGCCTCGTCGTCGATCCCGCCGCGATTGCCGCTGAAGCAGATCAGCGCGGGGATCCCCCACTCCTGCGCCGTCCGCAGGTTGGCGACGATCTCGCGCTCGATCCGATCGTGATTCTCCCGCCGATTGAGCCCGTCTTCGAGCGAGGCGTGCCCGCGCGCCGTGACGATCGTCAGCCCCGCCTCGCGGATGCGCGGCCAATCGCGCTCCCCGGCTAGTTCCAGCCCGTCGTAGCCAATATCCTTACAGGCGGCGATCGCCGCGTCCAGATCCATCCCCGCCCGTTCGAGACACCACCACGCCACCGCTTGCTTCATCGTTCCCCCTTCTCGCCAAGGGCGGCGTCCGCGACCACCGTTGGCCTCAGGCGCCGCCCCTATCGCCGCAACACTCAGGCGGCGGCGCCCACCGTCGCGCCCGCCCCGACCGCCGCGAATGTCGCCAGCGCCCGCTCGATCTCCCCCTCCGCGATCCCGTAGTGCGTCACGAGGCGCATCCGGCTCCCGACGTAGGGGGAGGAGACCAAAATGTTCTGCGCCTTCAGCGCGGCGGCCAAAACCTTCGGGTCGGTCCCGGCAGGCGGCTCGCAGAAGAAAATATTCGTCTCCACCTCCTCGCGGTCGATCGTCCAGCCGAGATCGCGCAGCCCGGCGGCGAGGTGCCGCGCGTTGGCGTGGTCCTCCGCCAGCCGTTCCACCATGTGATCGACGGCGTAGAGCCCCGCCGCCGCGATGATCCCCGCCTGCCGCATCCCGCCGCCGACCGCCTTGCGATTCCGCCGCGCCTCCGCGATGAAGTCGGCGGGGCCGACGAGCAGCGAGCCGACCGGCGCGGCGAGTCCCTTGGAGACGCAGAACTGGGCGGTATCGGCGTGGGCCGCGATCGCGCTGACCGGGACGCCGAGCGCGATCGCCGCGTTGAAGAGGCGCGCGCCGTCCATGTGGACCCGCAGCCCGCGATCCCGCGCCACTTGCGTGACCGCCGCCAGCTCGTCGATCGGCATCACCCAACCGCCGTGCGGCTGCTCCACGATCAGGAGGCGCGAGCGGGTGTAGTGGGAATCGTCGGGGTGGATCGCGGCGGCAACCTCCGCCGGATCGAGCCGCCCGCGGGTTTGCGAGACGGTCCAGGTGGTCACGCCGCCGAAGCGTGCCGAGCCGCCCCCCTCCGAGGCGTAGGTGTGCGTGCCGCGCCCGCAGATCACCTCGTCCCCGGCGCGACAGTGGGTCAGCACGGCCAGCAGATTGCCCATCGTGCCGGTCGGGACGAATAGCCCCGCCTCCTTGCCCAAAAGTTCCGCCGCGCGCTCTTCCAGCGCGCGTACCGTCGGGTCTTCGCCGTAGACATCGTCGCCGAGGGCGGCGTCCGCGATCGCCTGGCGCATCTCCGGCGACGGCAGGGTGACGGTGTCGCTCCGTAGGTCGATGATCTGGTCCATATTCGTGTTCCTCCGCCGTAGCGTGTCAGTTGCCAGCCGTCCGGGCATTATACCGATCGGGGCGGGGCGGGGAAACTGCGCCTCAACGCACCAGCATGACCCGCGCCCAGTGCGGCGGCAGCGTCACGCGCAGCTTGCCGTCGTTGAGCGGGAAGATTTCGTCGCCGTTGAACAGATCGACCGCCTCGCGCCCGCCGGGGAACGGGGCGGGGATGGTGACGGCGACCGCGTGGTCGGCGGCGTTGAGCGCCACGACCGCGCGCTCGTCGCCCGCCTCGCGCGCGAAGGCGAGTTGTTGGTGCGCGACCAGCAGCTCGCGGTAGTCGCCGCGCCGCAGGGCGACGAGGCGATGGCGCAAGGCGGCGAAACGCGCGATCGCGGGGGCCAGGGCGGGATGCGGGGCGTCGCGCTCGGCGGTGGCGAGATCGAGGGTCGGGCGGAGCGCGGCGTCGCTCGTCGCCGTGCGCGCCCCGGCGATCCCCCACTCGCTGCCGTAATAGATGGACGGCACGCCGGGCATGGCGAAGAGGAGGGCGTAGAGGGGGTAGAGGTGCGCCGGATCGACCAAGCGGCTGGCGACCCGATCGACGTCGTGATTGTCCGCGAAGGTGTAGAGCGCCAGCCCGCGATAGGTGCCGCCCTCCCCGAACTGCTGCCGCAAGGTGTGGGCGATCTCGAAGTAATTCGCATCGACGTGGCTCGAATAAAGTCCCTTGTAGGCGACATAGTCCGTCGTCGCGTCGAGGCCGCCGGGGTACGCCCATTGCCGATAGTCGCCGTGGATGGTTTCGCCGAGGAGCCAGAAGTCGGGGCGCAGCGCGCGGCAATGGGTCGCCAGGGCGCGAATAAAATCCTGGTCGAGCGCATAGGCGACATCGAGGCGCAGGCCGTCGATCCCGAAGTCGCGGACCCAGGCGTCGATCGCCCCGAAGAGGTGCGCGCGCACGTCGGGGTGGCCGAGGTTGAGCGTGACCAACTCGTAATGCCCCTCCCACGCATCGTAGGCGAAGGGGTCGCCGAGCGGACTGCGCGCGTCGAAGCGGACGCCCGCGAACCAGTCCCGGTAGGGCGACGCCTCGCCGCGCGCCTGGAGATCGCGGAAGGCCCAGAAGTCGCGCCCGACGTGGTTGAATACGCCATCGAGGATCAGCCGCATCCCGCGCGCGTGCAGATCGGCGCTGAGGTCGCGCAGCGTCTCATTCGTCCCCAGCCGCCGATCGAGCGTGTAATAGTCGGCGGTGTCGTAGCCGTGTGCACTCGACTCCCAGACCGGCCCCAGATACAGCGCGTTAACGCCGCACTCTGCGAGGTGCGGCAGCCACTCATGGAAGGCCGCCAGGCGCGGGACCGGCGGGCTGACAAAGTCGTTGCGCGGCGGCGCACCGGCCCAGCCGAGCGGGTAAAGGTGGTAGAAGATCGCGTCCCTGGCCCAATCAAGCATCTATTCAACTCCTTCTGTCATCCCAGATCGGTCCCGTAACGCTCCTCTATACCGATCGGTATAGACACCAGGGCAAAAAAGAGCGCGCCTTTCGCGCTCAGGAGAAGATACCGTGCATGAACTGGCGCACCGCATGGCACGTCATCTCGGTATCCGGTTGCAGGCGGTCGTTCAGCAGCAGCGCGGCATACGTGTTCAGCAGGCCAAGAAAGGTCAGGGCGTACGCACGTTGCCGCCCGACCATATTGCCGTGATCCCGCGCCGCGCGCGCGAAGAACTCCTCGAAGAAGCGCTGTTGTCGCTCGGTGTACGGCGCGATCGCCGCGAACGCCTCGCCCTGTGGCGGCGCGAACCAGAGCGCCAGTTGCAGGCGATAGAGGTCGCGACGACGCGCGGCGAAGTCGAAGTAGGCGTCCGCGTAGGCGGTCAGCGGGACGAGCAGATCGCGGCTGTACGGAGCCGCGCCGTCGAGCGTGGCGAAGAAGTCCGCGAAGCCATCGGCGAGCAGCGCTTCGAGGAGGCCGCGCTTGCTGTCGAAGTAGTGGTAGAGGGTCGGCTTGGTGACCCCCGCCGCCTCCGCGAGCTGCTGCACCCCGACCGCCTCGTAGCCATGCCGCGCGAAGAGGCGCGTGGCGACGATCAGCAATCTGGCGCGATTGTCCTTCGGCTCGTCCATCGCCCCTCCGGGGGGAGTATACCGATCGGTATAGCAAAGTGCAAGGGGCGAAGCGCTATCGGCAACCATGCTGGGGATGGCTATGGTACAGTGCCACCCAGATCGCCAGCAGCGAGCGACGATCGTGCCAGAGAGGGGGCTTGATCCCATGCAGAGCGACACCGCGAGCGGCTTACCCTCCTTCGGCGGGCCGACGATCACCGTCACCGGCCTCTACCGCTACCCGATCAAGTCCTGCGCCGGGATCGCGCTGACCGAGGCCCACCTGGAGCCGCGTGGCATCCGCCACGACCGCGAGTTGATGATCGTGGATACGGCGACCGACGCTTTCCTCACGCAGCGCGAGGCTCCGCGCATGGCGCTGATCGCGCCGCAGATCGCGGAGAAGGTCTTGCGGGCGCACGCCCCCGGCATGGCCGAACTGGTCCTGCCGATCGCCGAGGCGGGGCCGACGCGCGAGGTCGGCATCTGGCGCGATCGCTGCCTGGCGGTCGATCAGGGCGATGAGGCCGCCGCCTGGCTGAGCGCCTTTCTCGGTCGTCCCTGCCGCCTCGTCCGCATGGACCCCGACTTCGTGCGCCCGATCGATCCGACCTACGCCGCGCCGGGCGATCAGGTCGGTTTCGCCGATGGCTTCCCCTGCCTGCTGATCGCGGAGGAGTCGCTGGCCGACCTCAACGCGCGCCTGAGTGAGCCGCTGCCGATGAATCGCTTCCGCCCCAACATCGTCATCGCGGGGGGTGCGCCGTTCGGTGAAGACCGGGTGAGCCGCCTGCGGATCGGCGACCTTGTCTTCGCCGCGCCGAAGTCGTGCGCCCGCTGCACGATCACTACGGTCGATCAGGCGACCGGGACGACCGGCAAGGAGCCGCTGCGGACCTTCGCCACCTTCCGCCGCGCGGAGCGCGGCGTGATGTTCGGCCAGAACCTGATCCACGCTGGGGTCGGCACGATCCGCGTCGGGGACCGCGTGGAGGCGTTGGAGGCGAAGGAGCCGGAGGCATAAGTGAGCAAATGGCCCTGCATTTGTGGGCATATCATTGCCGACTCGACCGATTATCTGCCGTATAAGGGCTACTTCCGCGCGGATCAAGATCAGGATGAGTATTACAGCGTCATCGATCAACTCGCGGAATTCATTCACGCGCGGGAGATTGGCGAGCAAGAGCGATTTTTCGCGCGCAACTACGGAGGGAAACCGCCTACAAGGACTGCCGTAAAAGATGTTATCTCCTCGATCCTGGCTCGTTCGCGTATCCGCTCAGAGGGCATCATGTATGAGTGCGAGCAATGTGGTCGGCTCTGGATCGACTACCCGCAGCAACAAACGATGCTCGCGTACCACCCGGAGCATGATCAGCGCGGTGTCCTCGGCACGATGAAGGAGGAGCAGTGACACAAATGTCGATGGAACAGTGGCTCGGGACCGCCGCCGACGTGGAAGAGGCGGCGGCGCTCACCGCACACCTCGTCTCGATCCGCAGCTTCCCCGGCGAGGAGGGGGAGGTCCAGCAGGCGATCGTCGACTGGTTCACGGCGCAGGGGCTGATGCCGGAGTTGTCGCCGACGAAGGGCGAGCACCCCAACATCATCGTGCGCGTGGAGAATGGCCCCGGCCCGACCCTCCTCCTCAACGGCCACACCGACACCGTCCTCGAAGCGCAGGGCTGGACCGGCGACCCCTGGCAGGGGCGGCGCGACGGCGACCGCTTCTACGGGCTCGGCGCGGCGGATATGAAGTCCGGCGTGGCTGCCGCCATGCTGGTGACGCGGGCGCTCGCACGCGCGCCGGGGCGCTGGTCCGGGGTCGTCATCTTCACCGCCGTGATGGACGAGGAGGCCTTCTCGATCGGTGCGCGGGCATTGGTAGACCTCGGGCTCAGGGCCGACTACTGCATCGTCACCGAGCCGATGCACGAGCCGCCGATGATCGGCGGGGTCGGCAAGGTGCTGGTGCGCGGGGAGGTGACCGGCAAATCGTCGCACGCCTCCATGCCGGACGAGGGGATTAATGCGGCGGAGGAGGCGGCACGGCTGGTGGCGCAGCTCGCCACGATGCCGCTCGGCCAGCACCCCCGCATGCGGTCGAGCCAGGCGGTCCTCTCGCTGCACAGCGGCAACGCGCAGTACGTGATCACCGTGCCAGAGCGCGCCACCTTCACGATCAATCGCCACACCGTTCCCGGCGAGACCGGCGAGAGCGTGCTGGCGGAGATGCGCGCGCTGGCCGACTCGCTCAAGTCCCCAGCCTCGTTCGACTTCGCGATCGACCCGCCCTATTACCCGGCCTGGGAGCTCGCCGCCGACAGCCCCTTCGCCGCCGACTTCGCGCGCGCCTACGCCGCCGAGTTCGGCCATGCGCCGGAGTGGGGCTACGCGCGGCACGTCGCGGACGCCAACTACTTCTCGGCGGACCTCGGCATCCCCACCCTGCAATTCGGGCCGCACGGCTATGGTTTCCACCAGTGCGACGAGTGGGTCGATCTGCCGAGCATCGCGACGACGATCCGCGTGATCCTGCGCCTGGCGACGGACATCCTGCGCTGACACGGCACCCGTCGCGTTGCGATGAATTGGGCTGAAAGGAGAGGCAATGGCAACAGCGAGACAGCCGACATTGGAAGGTTGGTTGCACGCATCCGCCGACGTGGAAGAGGCGGCGGCGCTGACGGCGCAGCTCGTCTCGATCCGCAGCTATCCCGGCGAGGAGGGGGAGGTCCAGCGCGCGGTGGCGGCCTGGTTCACCGCGCAGGGGCTGACGCCGGAGTTGTCGCCGACGAGCGGGGGACACCCGAACGTGATCGTGCGCGTGGCGAACGGCCCCGGCCCGACCCTCCTCCTCAATGGGCACACCGACACCGTCCTGGCGGCGCAGGGGTGGTCGTGCGATCCGTGGCGGGGGCGGCGCGACGGCGACCGCTTCTACGGCCTCGGCGCGGCGGACATGAAGGCTGGTGTCGCCGCCGCCATGCTCGCCACACGGGCGCTCGCCCGCGCGCCGGAGCGCTGGTCCGGGGTCGTCATCTTCACGGCGGTCGTCGATGAGGAGGCGTACTCGGTCGGCGCGCGGGCGCTGGTTGATCTGGGGGTGTGCGCCGACTACTGCGTCGTCACCGAGTCGTCGTGGGAGAATCCGACGATCGCGGGGGTCGGCAAGGTGCTGGTGCGCGCCGACGTGATCGGCAAGGCGGCGCACGGCTCCTGGCCGCAAGACGGGATCAACGCGGCGACCGAGGCGGCGAAACTCGTCGCCCGCCTCGACGACATGCCGCTCGGACAGCATCCCCACCTGCGGGCAACCCAATGCCTCCTCTCCCTCCACGGCGGCAACGAGCAGTACGTGATCACCGTCCCGGAGCGGGCGCGCTTCACGATCAATCGCCACATCGTCCCCGGCGAGACCGGCGAGAGCGTGCTGGCGGAGATGCGCGCACTGGCAACGGTTTTAGATTCTCCCGCCACCTTCGCCTTCGCGATCGACCCGCCCTACTACCCCGCCTGGGAACTCGCCCCTGAGCATCCTTTCATGGATCATTTCGCCGCCGCGTACACCCCCGAGGTCGGTCACGCGCCGACCTGGAGCTACAACGCCGGGGTCGCAGACACCAACTACTTCTCCGCCGATCTCGGCATCCCCACGATCCAGTTCGGCCCGCACGGCGGCGGCTACCATCAGAAAGATGAATGGGTCGATCTCCCCAGCATCGCCGGGACGACGCGCGTGCTATTGCGCCTGGCGACCGATCTGCTGCACTGAAGGGCGATAAGCGCCCCGGGCGAGTCAAATTCGACTGCCGGAACGCGAGCGCGCGGGCCGCTCCTCCTGCACGAGGGGATGACCGGTCCCTTTCGCGCTGTTCCGTCCGACGCAGCCAACACGGCCCCTGCAGGTCGCTACCGAACATCTGCGACCTGCGGCGATCGACGCGCGATAACGATCAGGGGCGCGGCAGATGCGCCGTCGTTTCGCCCTTCCGATAATTCGGGTACACTACGGCGCGATCCACCCGCGCCCGGATGGCACGACAACTGCGGGTGGGCAACCGGACCAAGGCTGGAGGCGCGATGCACCGTGCGTACCATCGCTGGCACAGCCCGTCGCTCGGGCGCGACATGGAACTCCTCGTCTATGGTCATGCCGGCGCGCGCGTCCTGGTCTTCCCGACCTCGCAGGGGCGCTTCTACGAATGGGAAGACCGGGGGATGATCGAGGCGCTCGCCGACCAGATCGAGCGCGGCTGGTTCCAGCTCTGCTGCGTGGACAGCGTCGATGCGGAGAGTTGGTACGCGCGCCGCAAACATCCCGGCGACCGCGCCTGGCGACACGCGCAGTACGACGCCTATCTGCGCGACGAGGTCCTGCCGCTGACCCGGGCGATCAACGACAACCCCTATCTGATCACCACCGGCACCTCGTTCGGGGCCTACCACGCCGCCGCGTTCGCCTTCCGTCACCCGCACCTCGTGGGGCGGATGCTCGGGATGAGCGGCCTGTACGACATCCGCCGCTTCGCGGGCGGCTACCACAATGAGACGATCTACTTCTACAATCCGGTCGAGTCGATCGCGGGCGAGCACGAGCCGTGGCGGCTCGACGCGCTGCGACGTCAGGACATCATCCTGGTAACCGGGCAGGACGACGCCTTCCGTGAGAACAACCTGTACATGTCCGGTGTGCTCTGGAACAAAGGGGTCGGCAACGCCCTGCGCCTCTGGGACGGCTGGGCGCACGATTGGCCCTGGTGGCGTCAGATGGTCCGCGCCTACATCGGCGGGCATGACTAGCCGAATGACGAATGACGAATAGGGACGGAACCGCAGAGACGCAGAGACGCAGAGAACGTGAATAATAGAGACGGAACAGGAGGCACAGAGACACAGAGGACGAGGGGAGAGAGAACGGGAAGGCAGACGCGCGAAGAAGGGACCCATTCTCGTACTTCGTCGTTCGTACTTCGTACCTTTCCCGTTCTCTCCCGACTGCCGACTGCCGACTGCCGACCGACGACTCGCAAAGGAGGACACGATGGTGCTGAAGGTTGGTCTGATCGTGGGGCGCGAATGGTCGTTCCCGCCCGCGTTCATCGAGGAAGTGAATGGTCGTAACGACGGAGTGATCGCGGAGTACGTCACCCTCGGCGGGACGCGGATGGACGACCCGTGCGAGTACGCGGTGATCATCGACCGCATCTCGCACGAGGTCCCCTACTACCGCAGCTTCCTGAAGCAGGCGGCGCTCCAGGGCGCGACGATCGTCAATAACCCCTTCATGTGGACGGCGGACGACAAGCTCTTCGAGGCGGCGCTGGCGACGAGCCTTGGCATCGCCTCGCCCAAGACCCTCGCCCTGCCGAACAAGGAGTACGTCCCCGGCATCAACCACGACGAGAGCCTGCGGAATCTGGCCTACCCGCTCGATTGGCGGGCGATCATCGACTACATCGGCCTCCCGTGCATCCTCAAGGATGCGCACGGCGGCGGCTGGCGCGATGTCTACGTCTGCCACACGATCGAGGAAGTCTGGGAGCACTACAACAATTCCGGGCTGCTGACGATGATCCTGCAAGAGTTCATCGAGTGGGACCAGTTCGTCCGCTGCATCGTCCTCGGTCAGGAAAATGTGCTGCCGATCCGCTACGATCCGCAGGAGCGCAAGTACCACGTCGATCACGATCACCTCACGCCGGAGTTGGGGCAGCAAATCGTGGACGAGTCGCTGACACTCTGCCGCGCGCTCGGCTACGACATGAACTCGATGGAGTGGGCGATCCGCGACGGCATCCCCTACGCGATCGACTTCATGAATCCCGCGCCCGACATGGACATCAACTCCCTCTCGCCGCACTACTTCGAGTGGGCGGTGAAGGGGATGGCCGACATGGCGATCACGCTGGCGAAGGCCCCGCGCCCGCAGGCCGCCGCCATGCGCTGGGACGGCTTCTTCGCGGGCCGCAACGCCGGTGCGACGACGGCCCCGGCCGCCCCGGCCAGTTCCGCCATCGCAACCGTGCCCGTCGATGGACCGCGTGTGAATGTACTCGGCCCCTCCGACTCGGTCCCGCCGGAATCGTCCGCCCCCGCCGTCGCGGTGGTGGCGAGCGCGCCGCCCGCAGGGTCATCTGCTTCCACCACCACGATCATTCCCCCCGCCCGGGCCCTCGGCCCCTCCGACTCGGCTCCACCGGAAGTCGCCGCGCCATCGAAGAAGCGGAAGACGCCAGCACCCGCCGCGACAGAAGGCACGCCTGCGGGGGGAGTCACCGCACAGAAGGCCCCGGCCCGGCGCAAGAAGATTACCTAGCATGCGATAGCGGGGCGGGCGAGTGGCCCGCCCCGCGCGCTCATCGAGCGGAGGCGCGGATGGCCCTGTGGCAGGCGATCGAGCACTATCACGAACTCCTGACCGACGAGGTGGGCGCGGAGTCGCAAGGGTATCTCGAGGAGGGACAGCGTGCGCGCGGCCTCGCCTTCGGCGACCGCCCGCTGACAACGGTCCTGCGCCCGCGCTTCCTCACCCCCGAGCAATACCGGCTCTTGCAGGGGCGGGTCCGCCTGATGATGCGCGCCTTCGACCGCGCCTACGCGGCGGCGCTCGCCGATCCGACCTTCCGGGCACAATTCGGCCTGACCGAATGGGAAGAGCGCCTGATCGCGATCGATCCCGGCTATCGGGAGCCCCACCCGACCGCCCGCCTCGACGCCTTCTTCGTCAACGAACGCGGCGGGTTGCGCTTCATGGAGTTCAACGGCGAAGTCCCCGCCGCCCCGGCCTATAACGATGTCCTCTCCGAACTCTTCCTCGGCCTGCCGATCATGCGCGACTTCCTGCGGCGCTACGAGGTGAGCCCGATCTCCGCGCGGCATAGCACCATGCACGCGCTGATCGGCACCTACCAGCAATGGCTCGGTCGGCGCGAGCGCCCCCGGATTGCGATCCTCGATTGGCGCGAGGTGCCGACCTACAGCGAGTTCCTCCTCTTCCAGGACTATTTCACGGCGCAGGGCTACGAGTGCCGCATCGTCGATCCGCGCGAGGTGGAGTATCGCGGCGGCAAGCTCGTCGCGGGCGATTTCACGATCGACCTGATCTACAAGCGGGTGCTGATCAATGAATTGGTGGAACGCGGCGGCCTCGATGGGGCGGTGATCCGCGCCGTCAACGATCGCGCCGTGTGCATGGTCAACCCCTTCCGTTGCAAAATCCTCCATAAGAAGGCCAGCCTCGCGGTCCTCAGCGACGAGCGCAACGCCGACATCTTCACGCCCGAGGAGCGCGAGACGATCGCGGTTCACATCCCCTGGACCCGGCGCGTCGAGGAGCGCACTACGATCCACAAGGGCCGGTTGGTCGATCTCGTCCCCTACATCAGCCAATACCGCGAGGGGCTGGTCCTCAAGGCCAACGACGAGTACGGCGGCAAGGGCATCTTCCTCGGCTGGGAGACGACCCAGGAGGAGTGGGATGTCACCCTCCGGCTGGCCCTCACGCAGCCGTTCGTGATCCAGGAGCGCGTGCCACTCCCCAGCGAGCCCTATCCGAGCATGGTCGAGGGCACGATCCAGATCCTCGATCGCTTGCAGGATACCAATCCCTATGTCTTCTACGGCGAGTACATGGAGGGGTGCCTGACCCGGCTCTCCACGCAGGCGCTGCTCAACGTCACGGCGGGGGGCGGCTCCACCGTGCCGACCATGCTCGTCGTCCCGCGCGACTAGCGAACGAACGCGCGCGGCGGGCCGACCTATCCCCTCATGTGGTGCGCGCGGCACGGGCGGCCTATGCACACCCGTCACGGCGCGAAACCCCGGCTATTCGGTGGATTCCGTCACGGAGGCAACGATGAAAGCGCCATCACTCACCCTCGGTATCGAAGAGGAATACCAGATCATCGATCCGCAGACGCGCGAGCTGAAGTCGTACATCACCGAGATCTTGGAAGAAGGCCGCCTGATCCTGCTGGAACAGATCAAGGCCGAGATGCATCAATCGATCGTGGAGGTCGGGACGCAGGTCTTCCAGACCCCCGCCGAGATCCGGGGCGAACTGGTCCGCCTGCGCCGCACGCTGATCGAGCTGGCCGGGGGCAAGGGGATGGCGATCGCCGCCGCCGGCACGCACCCTTTCTCCTCCTGGCACACGCAGGACATCACCCCGGGCGAGCGCTACATCGGCGTTAAGGAGGACATGGGCGAGCTGGCCCAACGCCTGCTGATCTTCGGGACGCACATCCACATCGGCATCGAGGACCCCGAGTTCATGATCGACGCGATGAACGTCGTGCGCTACATGCTCCCGCACCTCCTCTGCCTCTCCACTAGTTCGCCCTTCTGGATGGGGCGGAATACCGGGCTCAAGTCCTACCGCAGCACGATCTTCCGCAACTTCCCGCGCACCGGTATCCCACGCACCTTCGCCTCCTGGTCGGATTACACCGATCTGGTGAACACGATGGCCCGGACCGGGTGTATCCCCGACGCCAGCAAGATCTGGTGGGATGTGCGCCCGCACCACGCCTACCCGACGCTGGAGATCCGCATCTGCGATATCTGCACGCGCGTCGATGAGGCGATCTGCCTCGCCGCGATCCTCCAGGCGATCGTGGCGAAGGTCTGGAAGCTCCGCCGCGACAACCTGACCTTCCGCCTCTACTCCTCCGACCTGATCGAGGAGAACAAGTGGCGCGCGGTCCGCTACGGCCTCGATGGCAAGATGGTCGATCTGGGGCGCGAGGAGGAGTTGCCCGCGCGCACCCTGATCCGCGAGCTCGTCGAGTGGTTCATCGCCGACGTGGTGGACGAACTCGGCAGCCGCCGCGAGGTCGAATACGTCTACCGCATCCTCGATGAGGGGACGAGCGCCGACCGCCAACTCGCCACCTACGGGCGGACCGGCGACCTGAAAGACGTGGTCGATCAGCTGATCCGCGAGACCGCCGAGGGGGTCGTGCCCGCTTAGTGCGCCGTTCCTGAAGTACGGTGCAAATAGCAGGGTGCGTACGTACTACTGTCATTTGCTATTAGCGTAAGAACTGCGCGCTTACTGATGTGGACCATATTTGAGGAATGGTGCATTAGCGCGTACGATCCCGACCTGTTTGCGACGAACGCACCGGGGCCGGGAACAAAAACCGGTCCCGGTGCGTCTTACTGCATACCCCTGGAGAGGGCGGCCTTCTCGCATGTGGCGAAGGCCGTCGAATAATTGAGCGTACGCAGGAGGGTAGACAGCACTATGGCATCCCGTGGTACGAACACGCCCGAGCACAGCGAGGCGAGCCTTGTGCAATTGGCTGCCGAATGGACACGCAACGGGCTCTCCCGGCGCGACTTCGTGCGCCTCACCGGCGCGGGGATCAGCGCGGCCACGCTGACCGCCCTCCTCGCCGCCTGCGGCGCGACGGAGACACCCACTCCCGCCGGGTTTGCGAGCACGGCACCATCCACGGCGGCCTCGGTCGCGCCTTCGGTGGCCCCCACGACGGCGACCGGCGGCGCGGCCTCGGCGGCACCGAGCGCCACGGGCGGCGGGGTCGCGACGCGCGCCGCGACCGCGAGCGGTGGTGCCACCCCGGCGGCGGGCGGCGCGAGCGGGCAGCCAAGCGGCGGCAAGTACAGCACCCTGGAGCCGGTCGGCAAGAAGGGCGGCACCTTCGTCGAGACGGTGGTCGCGGACGCGAAGACCAACAACGCGATGCTCTCGACCGATGTCCCTTCCAACGACCGTATCTCGATCCAGTTCAGTTCCCTCCTCCTGCCCAACCCCGATACCGGCCTCCCCTTCCCCGTGCTGGCGACGGAGGTGCCAAACCGCGAGAACGGCGGCATCTCGCAGGATGGCCTCACCTACACTTTTAAGCTGCGGAAAGATGTGAAGTGGCACGACGGCCAGCCCTTCACCAGCAAGGACGTCGTCTTCACCTACCAGACCCTCGCCAAGAAGGAACTCGGCTCGCCGCGCACCGCCGAGATCACCGACCGGGTCGATTCTGTGACCGCCGCAGATGACTACACCGTCGCTTTCAAGTTGAAGAAGATCGTCGCCCCGTTCCTCGTCTCCAACATCGCCAGTGTGAACTACGCCATCGTCCCCGAGCATATCCTGGGCAGCGTGCCGGTCGATCAGATCAAGCAGCACCCGTTCAGCACTGGCGATGCCAAGGCATCGATCGGGACCGGGCCGTTCAAGTTCAAGGAGTGGACGAAGGACGATCACGCCACCTTCGTCAAGAATCCCAACTACTTCGGCGGCGAGCCAGCCCTCGATCAGTACATTTTCAAGGTGGTGAAGGACCAGGATGTGGTCGTCGCGAACCTCAAGACCGGCGAGGGTGACTTCGGCGCGATCTCGCCGAGTGTGGTCGACGATGTCAGTAAGGTCCAGTCGCTCTCGGTGGTGAAGTACGACACCTACGGCTTTACCTTCTACGCGCACCAGCTCGACGCAGCCAAGACGACCCTTTTCCAGCAAAAAGAGGTGCGGCAGGCGCTCGCCTTCGCGCTCGACCGCGACGCGATGGTCCAGGCGATCTACAACGGTTACGCGGTGGTTGGGCAGGGAACCATGCCGACCCTTTCCTTCGCCTACGCGCCCGATCAGATCACCACCAAGTATCCCTACGACATCAAGAAGGCCGAGCAGTTGCTGGACGCCGCCGGTTGGGTCAAGGGGTCGGATGGCATCCGCGCCAAGGACGGCAAGAAGCTCCAGTTCACCCTCTGGACCGGCTCGATCAACAAGGTCTTCGGGCAGTTGATCACGGTGATGCAGCAGCAGTGGAAGGCGATCGGCGTCGACGCGACGCCGAAGGTCGAGGAGTGGAACGCCTTCCTCTCCCGGATCACCGAGACGCACGACTTCGAGATGTTCCTGGTCGGTTTCACCTGGGGCATCGATCCCGATCAGACGACCATGTGGGCCAGCCAGTCGTACACCGGCGGCTTCAACATGGGCAAGTATGCCAACACGCAGGTCGATCAGTTCCTTGCACAGGGGCTCACCGAACTCGACACCGCCAAGCGCAAGGCGCTCTACGTGCAGATGCAGAACATCCTGATGGATGAGTTGCCGAACGTCGTCCTCGCTTTCCCGCAGAGCCTTGCGTCGGTCAACAAGCGCGTCAAGAACTTCTTCCCCAATGCGGTCCATTTCCGCTGGAACATCGAGAAGGTTTGGGTGACCGACGGCAAGTAGACCGTCCCATGCAAGGCAATGGAGTCCCCGGCGCGGATGTAGGTCCGCGCCGGGGCCTTGTTATGTCGAAGCGCGAATAGGCGTGCGGGGCGCGTGCATGTAGAATGGGCACGCCATCGTGGGCGGTGGGCGCGTGGCACCACTGCGGTGTCGCGTGGATGAGGCCATGAATGGGAGGGTTGGATGGGTACGATGCCGGGAGTCCCGACACTGGAACACTTCGGGCTGGTCGCGCCGCGCGACAAGTTCGACGCAATGCTGAAGTTCTACGAGGAGGTTTTTGGCTGGCACCGCATCCGCGAGGTCGGCGACACCATCGTCTTCATCGGCGACGGCCAGGGGGGCCGACTGGAGCTGATCGTCAACGACGTGCCGCCGCTCCCCAAGCCGCACCACGGCGCCTTCGTGCTGCCGATGGAAAGCTACGACGGCGCGCGCGCCGCGCTGGTCGACGGTGGGGCGGAGATCGTCATGGAGCAGACCTCCCCCGCCGGCGATCGACTCCTCTTCTTCAACGATCCTGCCGGGAACTACATGCAAATCGTCTGCCGCGTGACGGCGCTCGATAAGTAGCGCGGAGTAGTGCGAAGTAGGCGAGTAGGCCAGTAGGGAAGTACGAAGAAAGCTAACAGGCTCGCGACTTCCTGCGTACTATTACCCGCCTACTCGCCTACTCCATCTACTCGCCCACTACTTCCTCTGGCAATGCGAACAGATATACGTCCCCCTCCCTGCCAGCGTGTATTTCTCGATCGTGCCGCCGCAGCGCTCGCAGATCTCCCCCTTGCGCGCGTGGACGCGTGGGAAGCCGTTGATCTGCGTCGCCTTGCCGTGATAGATCCGCGCCCCCCCGATCGGGATCGCCTCCTCCAGCACAATCCGCATCGCCATCCCCAAGCGCCCGCGCTCCTCCGCATCGAGGCTCCCGGCGGTCCGCTCCGGGTGGAGCCGCGCATGATACAGCGCCTCGTCCACGTAGATGTTCCCCAGCCCCGAGACGAACGACTGATCGAGCAGCAAAGGCTTCAGTTTCGTACGCCCGCGCGCGGCCAGCATCGTCGCGAAGCGCTCCGGCGTCAGCGCCGGGTCGAACGGCTCCGGCCCGAGGTTGCGCTCGGCCAGATACGCCGCGAGCAGCGCCTCCGGCAACAGGGTCAGCCGGGCGAAGTGGCGCGGGTCTTGCAGATAGACGAGCGTGCCATCGGCGAAGCGCAGCGTCAGGTGTGTGCTGGTGACGGGGAGTTCGGCGTCGTAGGCGGGGATCGGGTGTCCGCCGACCTCGCGTGTCCCGTCCGGCGTGATCGCGGCGATCTGCCCGGTCATCCGCAGGTGCAGGATTACCTGCGGATCGCGATCGAAGCGGAGTGTCAACCACTTGGCGATCCGCTCGACCGCGAGCAGCCGCGCGCCGATCAGCCGCTCGACCCCCAACGCCGTATCGATCGCCTCGACCAACTTCGGGCGTGTGCAGACAACCTCCACCACCTCCTTGCCCACCGCCGCACGCTCGATGATGCGGCGGACTGTCTCTACTTCCGGTAATTCCGGCATCTATCCCTTCCTCGTTCGATGTTATCAACAACTGGTTGTGGATGATTTGTGGACAAGCGGCCAACCCCGCCGCGCCTCATCCCTCGTCTGCCTCGGCAATCCACGCCAGGGCGGCGGCGCGCACATCCGGATCGGGATCGGCGAGCAGGGGCTCGCGCCACGCGCGCAGGAGGGTGGGGGCGAGCCAACCGGGCGGGATCGCGGCCAGGGCACGCACGGCCAGTCGGCGGATCTCCGCCTCGGCGTGCGTCAGGAACAGGGCCAACCGGGGCGCGAGGGTCGGGTTCGCCAGCGCCGCCGCCGCGCGCAGCCCCGCGTGCCGCTCCTCCCCCTCGCCCTGGACGAGATCGCGCAGGGCCAGTCGCGCCCGCTGGGCCAGCGCCGGATCGCTCGCACCGCGCAAGGCGACCGCCGCCGCCGCACGAACCGCGAGCGCCGGATCGGTGAAGAGCGTCGCGTACTCTGTTGTCAACACCTCCGGGGCATGCTCGCCCAGCCAGCGGAGCGCCGCCGCTCGCTCGGCGGAGTCCGGCGAACCCAGCGCCGCTACCTCTGCGGCGACCTGCCGATCCCGGACACTCACCCCCGCGTCCTGACGTCAGCAAGGGCGTCCCCTCCGCAAGGGCGCGGCGGCGCGGCGCTCACTTCGCCCGCTCCGCCGCATCCTTGAAAAAGGCCAGTGCCCGCTCGCGCGCCGCCGCGTGATCGACGATCGGCGCGGGGTACTCGTCGCCGATCCGGCAGCCGACCTCCCGTTGCACCTCGTCGGGCATCGTCCACGGCTCATGGATGTATTCGTTCGGCACCCGCGCCAACTCCGGCACCCAGCGGCGGATGTACTCGCCAGCCGGGTCGTAGCGTTTCGCCTGGAGCGTCGGGTTGAAGACCCGGAAGTAGGGCTGGGCATCGGTGCCGACCGACGCGGCCCACTGCCAGCCGCCGTTGTTCGCGGCGAGGTCGCCATCGGTGAGGTGCCGCATGAAGAACGCCTCGCCGACGCGATAATCGGTCAGCAGGTGCTTCGTCAGGAACGAGGCGGTGATCATCCGCGCCCGGTTGTGCATCCACCCCAGCGCCACCATCTGCCGCATCGCCGCATCGACGACCGGGTAGCCGGTGCGCCCGGCGCCCCACGCCTCCGTCTCCGCCTGCCGCTGCTGCCACGGCAGACGCGTATATGCCTGGTTGAACGATTCGCGGGCGACGCGCGGATGGTGGAAGAGGATCTGGTAGTAGAAGTCCCGCCAGCAGATCTCCGAGCGGAAGGTCGCCCGCCCCGCCCCGCCGCCCCCCGCGCGTTGCACCCCCTCCACCGGCGACAGAAGCCCCCAGTGCAGATCCTGGCTCAGGCGCGAGGTGCCCTCCGCCGCGAGATCGTCGCGGCGATCGGCGTACTCCGTGACGCCGTCCGCGACCCAGGCGTCGAGCCGCGCACGCGCCGCCGCCTCGCTCGGCGTCGGGATGTCGCGCGCGGTCGGGCCGTCGCAGCCGAGCGCGGCGAGCGCGGGGAGCTGCCCCCACTCCACCCCGGAGGGGGTGGCGATCTCCTCCGGCGCGGGGAGCGGGGAGCGCGGCGAACTCGCCTCCCAGCGGCGCCGGTACGGGGAGAAGACGGTATAGGCTTGCCCATCGCCGCCTAAAATCTCCTCCGGCTCGTGGACCAGCAGCCCGCGCTTCGCCGCGAACGCGACGCCGACCCCTTCCAGTGCCGCCGCGACGCGCCGATCGCGCCCGCGCGCGTACGGGCCATAGTCGCGCGTCACGTAGACGGCGTCCGCGCCGCACGCCCGCGCGAACTCCGGCAGCACCTTTTCGGGGACGCCGGTGCGGATGGCGAGATCGCCGCCACGCTCCCGCAGCGCCTCGCCGAGCGCGCGCACCGCCTCGTGCATGAACCAGACCCGGTTGGCGGCGGGCCAGCGCCCGCCGAGCAACGTCTCATCGAAGATGAAGAGCGGGATCACGCGCCGCCCCGCCGCGAGCGCCGCCGTCAGTGCCGGATGGTCGTGGAGGCGCAGATCGCGCCGGAACCAGACGATGATCGACCCGGCGGCTCGTCCCCCATCATGTCGCGCGCCACGTTCCCCCATCGCCCGCTATCCCTTACTGCCACACCATGCACGGCACGGCGCAGCCCATCCCCCTGGCGCATCCGGGAGATAGTATAGGTGAGCAAGCGGAGTGAGGTGGCGAGAGGGCGGAGGCCGACGCGGTGTTATCCCGTTCGACGCTCACTCATCGCTGCGGCGGATGCGGACGAGCGGCGGTGCCTATTGCCCACCGAAGTCGGTCGTCCAATACCAACCATAGTACCCGCCCTGCGCCCGCCCGATGCCGATGGTCTTGAACTCGGCGCGCACCATGTTCTCGTTGTGGCCCGGCGAATCGCGCCACTGGATGAAGGTCGCCGCGGCGGTCGCGCTCCCGGCGGCGATATTCTCACCCTTCCAGGTGTTGAGGCAGTAACCGAAGACGCACATCCGCACGAACGGGTCGCGTCCGAGGGAGTCGAGGTGCGAGAAATCACCCGGGGCTTTCACGCGGGTCGCCAGGTCGGCGCTCATCCACTTCGCGGCGACGACCAGCGTCGGGGCGGTGGCGAGTTGTCCCACGCCCTGACGATCGCGATAGAGATTAATCAGCGTCAGGAACGCGCTCTCCTCACTGTCGAGTCCCGGCTGCGCCTGCCAGTTGAGCGCCTGCCAGAAGGCGCGTGCGAACCACGCGCGCGTGCTCGGCTGGTTCCAGTCGAACGCCGTGCCGAGTGGACGATCGGGGAGCGGCCCGGCATAGGCGACGAAGGTGGTGATATCCGCGCGATGCCCGGACGACGCCGGCACGCTCTGGTAAAGCTTCGGGTCGTCCGCTTGCTGTTGCCAGCGTCCCTTGCTCACCATCGCGCGGGCGATGAAGGAGATCGTCTGCGCCTGCAAGACCGGGCCGAGCGGATCGAACGTGCCATCGGCATAGCCCCGCGCCACCCCGCGCGCCGCCAGTGCGCCCACCGAATTCCAGAGATTATCGTCGATGCCATCGCGGTCGGGGAAAGCGTTGCCCCGAACATCGTTGTCCCAGACCATCCCCCTGGCGATCAGCGCGGCCATCTGCGCACGGAGGATCGTATCACCGCCACCGAAACAGCCAGTCTCGTAGCCGCGCACGATCCCGAGCACGGCCAGCGACAGCACCGCCGGGTAGGCCGGATCGCCGCTCGCCAGGTCGCAGAAGGTCGGCAGCGCACTCGGCTGCGCGGCGGCGCGCACGGGTGACCCCGGTAGTAGCAAGACGAACGCGAGTAGCACCCGCACGATGAGTTGTTTCATCGCTCTCCCCTCTCGCGTTGGCGCGAGACGCATCCGCTGGTAGTGATAACACCGCCGGATACGCCGGAACATAGCCAGATGGTCCGGTAACGATGCGGTACATGCAGGACCAGGGCCAGGAAAAGTGGTGTGGCGAATACGTGGTGGGCTCCCTGAAGGTCATAGGCACCAGCTTAAGCATGGCCTCACCCCCCGCCGGACAATCATGCCCCGGTGCACCAGCATGCTCGGCGGGTAGCGCCTCGGTGTACTATGTATGTCCCCTTGGACGCGACGAGAAGCAGCGAGCTATGTGACACGCACGAGCGCCCGAAGTACTTCGGGCGCTCCTACGGCTCATTCTTTCGGTTCACATCGCTGGATAAGCAGGTCTTTTCGTGTTCAATGCCTAAATTGCTTCTTGTATTTGATGCAATCAGGACATAGACTGCATCATAGACGGTATTCATACTATACGTTGCGTGCAAACTTCCAGCCGGAAATCCGGCTCGAAACGGGATAGCGCCCCCGATATATACCGCCGGAAACATGCGCTGCCCTCGCCTGCTTCGGGGAGGGACACAGCAGGCAAATGGCCGCACCGCCGGGCGCTGTATTCCGGGTCAGTATTTCGGGGTCGGGAGGGGGAGGCACAAACTGGCTCCAGTGCAGCGGTAGGGTCCAGTACCATCGGCGAATCGAGTCGCAACAAGAGGAGTAACAACGTGGTGAACGGATCTGAGCAGCCCAATGTACACGCGCGCTTCGGACGGCGGCGGTTCCTCGCCGGGGGCGCGGCCCTCGGCATGACCGTCGCCTGCGCCGCGCTCCTCGCCGCCTGTGGAGGCGCGGCACCCACCACCGCCCCGTCAGGGAGTTCCGCAGCCCCGGCGGCGAGCACCGCGCCGCAGGCGACGGTCGCGGCGACCCAGGCACCGATCACGATCAATCAGAACGCCACCAGAGCCCCGGTCGGCGCGAGCGCCACCGCTGGCAGCTCACCCGTCGCCGTCACGCCGACCACGGCGCTCGGGGCGAGTGGGGGAACCTTCACCTTCGCGCGCTCCACCGACTCCGACAATCTCGATCCAGTTGTTCAGGATGGCAATATCAACATCTGGGTCTTCATGAACATCTACGACCAGTTGATCCGGGTGACCGATGATGGCCTGACCCTCCAGCCGATGCTGGCGGAGAAGTGGGAAATTTCAGCCGACAATTTAACCTACACCTTCCACCTGCGCCAGGGGGTTAAGTTCTCGGATGGCACGGCGCTGAAAGCGAGCGACGTGGTCTTTTCGCTGAAACGGGCCAAGGAGACGGCCAATAGCCCCTGGTCCTTCACCTACGAGCCGGTCAAAGACATCACCGCCCCCGACGATGCCACCGTGGTGATCACGCTCAACCAGGTCTGGGCGCCCTTCCTCGCCGATATCTCCATGTTCAATAGCAGCATCATCTCCGAGGCCTTCGCCAAGAAGGTCGGCGTGGACAAGCTCGTCGAGCAGACGATGGGCACCGGCCCGTACATGCTCGCCGAGTGGAAGAAGGGGGAATACATCCTCCTGAAGAAGAATCCCAACTATTGGGAGAAGGGGCTGCCCCTCCTCGATCAGGTCAAGATCGCGGTCGTCCCGGACGACAACAGCCGTATCTTGCAGCTCCAGGGCGGCGATATCGACGGCATGTACGATGTGCCGCTGAGCCGGATCCCCGACCTGAAGAAGGACGCCAAGTTGCAGGTCGGGCTCTACACCTCGACCTACAACAACTTCATCGTCCTCAACACCCGCACCGGGCTGCTGAGCGACGTGAAGGTGCGCCAGGCACTGAATTACGCCACCGACAAGCAGGCGCTCATCAACGTGGTCAACTTCGGCGTCGGCGAGATTTCCAACAGCTTCATGCCCAATGGGGCACTCTACTGGAACAAGGATCAGAAGGGCTATCCGTTCGACCTGGACAAGGCGAAGCAAATCCTCAAGGAGTCGGGCTCGCCCAATGGCGGTAAAGTCGCGATCATGGTGCGCGCGGGAGGCGCGACGGCGTTGCAACTGGCGACCGTGTTAAAGGATATGTGGTCGAAGATCGGCATCGACCTGGACATCCAACAACTCGAGTCGACCATCGTCACGAGCAATTACCGCGCGAACAAGTTCGAGATGTACGCGAGCGGCTGGACGAACGACATCATCGACCCGGACGAGCTTGTCTCGTACGCGATCCTCCCGGAGCAGACCCAGAACTACCACACCGGCTGGACGAACCAGCAGGCGATCGACGCCGCCAAGCAGGCGCGCGCCACGCTAGACAGCGCCACGCGACAAAAACTGTACTATCAGGTCCAGGATCTCCACATGCAGGATGCGCCTTTCATCTATCTGTACACGCTCCCCTATGTGGACGTGCTGAAGAAGCAGGTGCAAGGGTTCGTCCACCATCCGATGGGCCAGTGGTACTTCAGCCGCACGTCGATTACGAAGTAAGCCATGTCCAGCCGCGCCGGCCCCAGGAACCTGGGGCCGGCGCATCGCAAGCGGGAGGACCATAACGGATGGGGACATACATCGCCCGCCGACTGGTACAGCTCGTGCCGGTCGTCTTCGGGATCACCCTGGTGCTCTTCTTTTTGCTGCGGCTCCTACCGGGCGATCCGGCCACCGCGATGCTCGGCGATCGCGCCAGCGACGAGGCAATCATCCGCCTGAATCATCACCTGGGGCTCGACCGTCCGATCTACGTGCAATACGCCTACTTCCTGCGCGATCTCATCACGCTCGACCTGGGACAGTCGATCAAGTACAGCGTGCCGGTATCATCGCTGATCTTCGGGCGACTCCAGGTTTCGCTGTCGGTGGTGGCCGTCACCCTCGTCCTGTGCTGCTTGATCTCGATCCCGCTCGGTATCCTGGCGGCGCTGAAGAAAGACAGCCTGATCGATAATATCGTCCGCTCGACCTTTACCGTGCTGATGCTGATGCCCTCGTTCTGGGTCGGCATCCTGTTGATCATCTTCTTCGGCGTCCGCCTGCGACTCTTCCCGGTGTCCGGCTATGGGACCGGCTTCTTCGATCATCTGCACCACCTTTTCCTGCCCGCGCTGACGATCTCGCTCGCCATCTCGCCGATCCTCATCCGCACGCTGCGGTCGAGCATCCTCGACGCGCTCAACGCGGACTACGTCAAGACGGCGCGCGCGAAAGGCTTGCGTGAGAGTACCGTGGTCACGACCCACGTCCTCCGCAACGCGCTCATCCCCTCGATGACGCTGCTCGGCCTCAGCATCGGCGGGCTGATGGGCGGGACGGTCATCCTGGAGAAGGTCTTCTCGCTGCCGGGGGCCGGGGCGCTCCTGATCGACTCGATCGGCTCGCGCGATTATCCCGTGGTGCAGGCCGCGACCATGATCTTTGCCGCGCTGGTCATCCTGGTCAATCTCGTGACCGATGTACTCTATTCGCTCCTCGATCCACGGGTACGCTTCGGTTAGGGAAGGGAACGAACGATGGCGATTTCTCAAGCTGGCGTGGCGCGCGCGCTGCCGACGCGTTCCGCCGCGACAGGCCGTTTCGCGCGCCGCTGGCTGCGGAACCGCAACCTCCTCCTCGGTGGCGGGATCATCGGTGCGCTGATCCTGGTCGCGCTCTTCGCGCCGCTCCTGACGCCGTTCAATCCGCAGGGGCAGGACTACACCAGCACCCTGCAACCGCCCAGCGCCCTGCACCCGTTCGGCACCGATAACTTCGGGCGCGACGTGCTCACGCGGGTCATCTACGGCACACAGATCGATCTGCGCATCGGGATGACCGCGGTGATCGCCCCCTTCCTGATCGGCATCCTGCTCGGGGCGCTCTCCGGCTACTTCGGCGGCTGGCTCGATACGATCATCATGCGCTGCGTCGATGTGGTGCAGGCTTTCCCCTTCATCGTCCTGATCGTGGCGATCGTGGCGGTCCTCGGCCCCGGCATCAACAACATGTACGTCGCGGTCGCGCTGACCGCCTGGATCGTCTACGCGCGCCTGATTCGCGGCGAGATCCTCGTGGTCAAGAATCGGGAGTTCGTCCAGGCCGCCCGCGCTATTGGCATGACCGATGCGCGGACCATCACCCGGCATGTCCTCCCGAACGTGATCAGCCCGGCGATCGTCTACGCGATGGCGGATATCGCGTTGTACATCGGCCTGGCGGCGGCGCTGAGTTTCCTCGGGCTCGGCGCGAAGCCGCCGACCCCGGAGTGGGGGGTAATGATCACCGAGGGGCAGCCATTCATCACCACCGCCTGGTGGATGTGCACCCTGCCCGGCCTCGCCCTGGTCATCACCGGGATCGGGCTGAGCCTTGTCGGCGACGGCCTCGCCGACGCCCTTCGCCCCGGTGCGCGCTGAGCGGCGCGGCAGCGGCCACAGGCTGGGCGTGAAGGAGCAAAGAATACCCGTGCAGGCCCGGCCCTCCATGCCGGGCCTGCATCATGCGCGAGCGCGAGGGCGACACCGTAACGCGACGAGAGGAGACGGCATGAAGGTGTATATCTCCGTGGACATCGAGGGGATGGCGGGGGTCGTCGATCGCGAGCAAGGCAATGCGGCGTCGGGAACACCGTACGAGATCGGGCGGCAGCTGATGACCGCCGAGACGAACGCCGCGATCGCCGGGGCGCTCGCGGCTGGCGCGACCGAGATCGTGGTCAACGACGGCCACGGCGGGATGCGCAACCTGGACGCGCTCGAACTGGATCGGCGGGCGACCCTGATCCAGGGGCGCGTCAAGCCGCTCTTCATGGTCGAGGGACTGGATGCCTCCTTCGACGCCTGCTTCCTCGTCGGCTACCACGCGCCCGCCGGTGTCCGGGACGGCGTGCTCAATCACGCCTTCCACCCCTACGAACTGCGCTGCAACGGTCAGGTCTTCAGCGAGACCGGCCTCAGCGCGATGATCGCGGGGCACTACGGGGTGCCGACGGTGCTGGTCACCGGCGACGATGCCACGCTGCGCGACGCCGACACCTTGCTGGGCGCGGGGCGCTACGTCGGGGTCACGACCAAGCGCGGGATCAGCCGCTTCGCCGCCGCGAGCGTCCACCCCGAGGTGGCGCGCGAGCGCATCGGCGCGGGTGCTGAGGCGGCGTTGCGCAGACTGTCCGAGTTCGCACCGTTCACGGTCGCCACCCCGCTCCGGCTCGAACTCGACTTCTACCACAGCCCGCAGGCCGACGTGGCCGCGCTGATCCCGACGACCGAGCGCCTCGGCGACCGCACGCTCGCCTTCAGTTCGCCCGATGCGCTCAGCGCCTACCGTACCTTCCTGGCGACCTACTACATCAGTCGCGACCTCGCGTAGACCCGGCGACTGATCGCGCCGGGCGATCGAGGTCGTTACGCGCGGTTTCGCTGAAGGAGCACGCGTGGCATCGGCGGTTTCGCGGTGCCTGCCTTCAGACCACGGTGGCCCCGCCATCGACGACCAGGGTCGCCCCGGTGACGAAGCGGGCCTCGTCGGAGGCAAGGAAGAGCGCGGCGTTGGCGATATCCTCCGGCTCGCCCGCGAAGCCGAGCGGGATCGCGGCGACCGCGCCAGCGGCCCGCTCGGGATCGTCGAGAAGATCGGTCGTCAGGCGGGTGCGGATCAGTCCGGGGATGAGCGCGTTGACGCGAATCCGCTCGGGACCGTAGGAGACGGCCATCGCGCGGGTGAGCGCCAGGATCGCCCCCTTCGTCGCGGCGTAGGCGTGCGTCGGGCGGCCCGACGTGCCGATCAGGGCGGAGATCGAGGAGGTCAGGACGATCGCGCCGCCCCCCGCCGCGCGGAGATGCGGCAGGGCCGCGCGGCAGATCGCGACGGTGCCGCCGAGATTCGTCTGGTACGCCAGCGCCCAGTCGTCCGGGGCGATGGTCTCGACCGTGCCGCCGACCGTGCGCGTGCCGACGGCGGCGTTGGCGACGACGATCCCCAACCCGCCGAAAGCCGCGACCGCCGCCGCGACCGCCGCCGCGCACTCGTCGTCGCGCGCGACATCGGCCCGCCGATAGCGGATGGCATCCGCACCATACTCCGCCGCGATCGTCGCGACCGCCGCCGCCCCCGCCGCCGCATCGCGCCCGACGATCAGCACGCGCGCCCCCTCGCGCGCGAAGGTGCGCGCCGTCGCCAGCCCGATCCCGGTGGTTCCACCGGTGATCAGCGCAACGTTGCCCGTCAGTCGGCCCATTGTGTGCCTCCTCCCCGATACCACTATCGTCTCCCCTGCGGCAGCTATTGTGCCGCAAGGGGAACAGAAAAGTGCCGACTCACTCGAGTGAGTCGGCACCGATCCCGAAAAATGCATTGGTACGCCTGACAGGATTTGAACCTGTGGCCTCTTGCTCCGGAGGCAAGCGCTCTATCCACTGAGCTACAGGCGCATATAGAACTTTGCAACGCACCGGAGTAACGACTGCAAAGCCCATTGTACGGCGCGGGTGCGGGTGCTGTCAAATCCACCCGCGCCGCCGGATGCCTACGAGTCTTGCTGTACCGTGGCCGCAGCCTCCGCCGACACGGTCACGACCTCGCGCCCGATACCGCGCACTTGGCTGGTATCGACCGCCGTGGTGGTGCCGCCCAGGCCGAGCATACCGCCTTTGTGGACGGAAAGCTGGACGAGCTTACCGCTCTGCTGATCGAAATCGACGCTGGACAGCATGCCCAGGAGGGTGCCCGACTCGTCCACCATCTTCAGCTTCTTGAAGTCGCGCAGGCTGACCATCGCGCCGGCGGCAGAACCTTCCGCCTGGGTTACCTGGCTGCTCTCCACGGTGATCGCGTCGCTCCCGATGCTCTTGATCAGGTTGAACGGGATCATGAACTGCTGGCCGTCATGCGCGATCTTCAACGCGCCGATCTGGATACCGCTCGTATCGATCAGCACATCGTCCACTCGGCCCAGCCGCGAGCCTTCGGAGACAGAAACGATCGCCATACCCTTAAGTTTATCGATATCCATCCACAACTCCTTTTATGTTCGCCACGATGCAGCATAGCATATTCCGCCGGATAGCAAGCAAGCTTCATGCCAACCAAGCGCGGTGCGGCCCGAGCGCTAGCTTCGCGCGCTCAGGCACTGTCACTCGGGAGTACGTCTACCGGGGCGAGCTCCTGGAGGAGTTGCGTGGTAGCGACGGCCATCGCTTGATCGAGGATGCTCTTGGTGCCGGCCCAATCCCAACCGCTCCGCATCAGCAGCTCGCGCGCCGGGTCGAGCGCCACGAGTTCTATATCCGCACTCGGGTGGGCGAGATGCTGCCGCACCAGCACCCACCAGCGTTCCAGATCGAGAGAATATCGTTGCGCCGCTTCATCGAGCGGTATCACTTCGGAGGGTTCGTGGTGAGCAGTCACCGATCACCTCATTTCCACGTACCCGGATTACATCGGCGTGCTTTGTTGCCAGAGGACATGCGCGTGAGGATCGCGCGCCATGATCGCGTCGGCCTCGGCGATAAGGCCGAGAGAAGCGCAGTCGAGATAGGTGGAGAACGCCGCCTGTGCCAGGAGCAGGCGTTCCTGCTCGTTACGCGCCGCGTCCTGCCGCATGACCAGGGAGGCAAGGCGCTGCAAGAAGAAGAATTCCAGCGCGGTTGGCCCACGGGTCGCCCGCTCCTCCGGCCGTCGCACCAGATCATCCCCGGTCATCGTCACCATCGCTTTTGTATCGCCCGGCTGCCAGCGCCGCCACCAGGACGTGAAGCGTAAAACTGTATCGGGAAGGTGCCGCACAATTCGTGTTTGGCACCGTAAGCATACCCGCTCTGCTCGGGTGGGTCAATGAACCGCACATTATAACCTGTGCAAATACTTGGCAAGCGATCACCCCGGCTTGCAACTCGGCCAGGGATCGGGCAATATCCCCTGACTATGCGGCTGGGGCGATCGGTTCAGGCAGGAGTAGGATGGTGTCCACAGTATTGGTCGAGGTACGGCGCGGATCGATCGTCGAGGGCAGACATCATGGGGCGATCGCGGTCGTGGATGCCAACGGCAACCTCGTGGCCAGCGCGGGTGATCCGCAATTGGTGACGTTTTTGCGCTCGGCGGCGAAGCCATTGCAAGCCCTCCCGATCGTCACGAGCGGCGCGGCGGATCGTTTTGCCTTCACCGACGAGGAGTTGGCGCTCGCCGCCGCCTCCCACAGCGGGGAGCCGACCCATCAACTCGCGGTACGGACGCTCCTCGCGAAGCTCGGCCTCGACGAAGGGGCGCTCCATTGCGGCATCATGCCGCCGATCGACCACGACACCGCCATCCGCGTCGGCGCGGGCCTGCTCGCCCAGACCCCGCTCCAGTGTGACTGCTCCGGCAAACACAGCGGGATGCTCGCGGTCTGCCTCCAGCGCGGCTGGCCGCTCGAGACCTACGAGGAACCCGGCCACCCGCTCCAACGGGAGATCGCAGGCGTGATGAGCACCTTCCTCGCCCTGCCCCCCGAGGCGATCGCCACCGGCACCGACGGCTGCGGCGTGCCGACCTTCGCCGCACCCCTCGCCAACGTCGCGCGCGCCTGGGCGACGTTGGTCACCCCGCCCGAGCCCTACCGCGCGGCGGCGACGCGCGTCCTCGATGCGATGGGCGCGGCCCCGTACATGGTGGCCGGGCGTGGGCGTCTCTGCACCGACCTGATGAATCTCGCCGCCCCGGCGGTGATCACCAAGGTTGGAGCGGAGGGGGTCTTCTGCATGGCGCTGCGGGAACGCGGCCTGGGCGTGGCGATCAAGGTCGAGGACGGCAGCATGCGCGCCCTGCCGGGTATCGCGGCAGCGGTCTTGCAACAGCTTGGCCTATGGAGCGACACGGATGTCGCGCGTTTGCTGGCGCTGCATAGCCCGCAGATCCGCAACCATACCGATACGCTCGTCGGCGACCTCCGCCCGATCTTCACCCTACAGTGAGCGTCACGCGGCCCGCTTGGGGATACGGCCACGCCGCGCCCTCGTGCCCGAAGAGTGCCGCGTCGGAGAGAAGGACATGCCCCGGATCGTCAGTGACAGTGTGGATGTGTACCCCTTCCGCCGGATTAATGGCCGCGCGCAGTTCCTGGTGTTGCTCCGCCGCCCCGGCACCGTACTCGGTGGCACCTGGCATGGACTCCATGCCAAGGTGCGCGAGGGCGAACCGGCCTATGGTGCGGCATTGCGGGAACTCCGCCAGACTGCCGGGGTGATCCCGACGCATCTGTATAGCGCCGACCTGATCAGCCAGTTCTACGATCACTACAGCGACACCATCGCCCTCACCCCGGTCTTCGCCGCCCTCTTCGAGGGGCCGGGGCCGGTGATCCTCTCGCCCGATTACAGCGACTTCGTCTGGTGCGATCCCGAGGAGGCGATCGCCCGCCTCCTCTCCAACGCGCAGCGCGCGGCGGTCCGCCACATCGCGGCGGTCATCGCGGACGGCGGACCGGAGGCGGAGTTCTACCGCATCGAGTAGCCCCGTCACCAGGTCGGCCCACCCGAATATCCGCCGATCCCCAGGACCCCGGCAAGTCCCGGCCTGTACGGGTGGCTACAGGCTTTCTTCGCGCCCCTCCTCGATACCCACCCTCGCGCGGACCCGCGCGACGACCAGGGGTGCGACGCCGGAGGGATATGTGATCGCGAGTGCGTGGCCACTCGCCGACGCGCAGGCATTCGCCACGGGCATCGGTGAGGTGGCGAAAGGCGTTTTGAGGGGGGCGACTACGTGCGACGATCCTTTATCCCCGCCGCTGGAGTGGAGAGAGGGGCCGGACGATGCGCTCTTCGTCCTCCGTTGCCTGACGAAGAACTGCGGGATCGCGCCAGCTACAGCGCTGGCGAAGGGGCTCGACATGTATGTGGCCCACCTCGGGGAGCGCGGCACTGCAGCGGCAGGATATCCGCGTGGATCCTCCCCGCTGGCATGCTCGTCGGGCACACCCAGGCCGCGTTGTGCGGGGACGAGCGACTTAAATCTCCCCCACGACGAACTCGGAGAGCAGCGGACGCGGCAGGCACTCTAGCGCATCGAGATCGCGTCCGCGCAAGAGTTCGAGCAGGCGAGCGGCGAACGCGGCGAGGACGACACGACGCACCGTCTCTTCTTCGACGCAGAAGGGGCGCATCACGCGTGACCAGCGCCCGGCATCGTGGAACTCGTCCTGCAATTCATCGAGGGATTGTGAGCGCCGCAGGCGTTGCAGCAACGACCAGACCAGGTGGCGGGCCGCCACCGTCGTTCGCACATCGAGCCGCCCCGCCAGGGTGTCGCGCAGCGCCTGACACCCCAGCACCCATTCATCCGGGATTGATGTGACCGCGTCCATCACCGCTCGTCTCCACTTCGTTAGGCTGTATCATAACGTCGCCGAGCCCCGCCGCCGCTTCCCCTGCCGCCGGGACGATTGATATTATGCCACCCACCGGTGGTGATTTGGTGGAGACGGCTCTATGCGCCCGCCAACGGGCGCAAGCGGCGACGGGACGAGCGTGGTAGCGCGCTCGCCCAGGGTCAAGCGACCTGGGCGAGCGAGCGCTCCACCTCCCGGATGACCGAATCGACATCGTGGGGGGTGAGGAGCGCGCGCGCATCGAACGCGCGCAGCTGTGCTTCCAGCGCCTCGCTCTCGCCGAGCACCGTGCCGGAGGAGAGGACCAGGATCGGCACATCCGCAGCGCACGGTTCGGCGCGGAGCGCTTGCAACACCGCATAGTCGTCCCGTTCCGCCATCAGCAGATCGACGAGGATCGCCGCCGGGCGAGTGTCGACGGGGAGAAAGGTCCCATCGGCCATGCCGCCACGCACCAGCACCCGCAGCCCGCGCGCCCGCAGGGCCGCCGCAAGTCCCAGTGCCATGATGTCGTGTGCGATGATGATGAGCGGCGACGCCAGCACGTTACCCATCGTTCGTACCTCCACGTCGCAATCTGTACGTACAGTATACGCGCCGCGTCGCCAAAACACAATCACCGCAACGGGTTACGCCTTCCCGCGCACCTCTCCCAGCACGCGTCATCACTTCCATAAACGCGCGAGGGCGCGAATGTGTCGCGCCCTCGCACCCTTTCCTCAACGCTCACGTACGGGACGCAGGCACGCGCCGAGGGAAGGGGCGGGTAGATCCCTATGGTCTGTCCCTATCGAGGCGATCAGCGCGCGAGTTGCACGTCGGCCCAGCAGGCCACCGTGTGCCCCTCCCCTACGGTGAAGAGGCGCGGGGTCTTGCCCCAACAATCGTCGAAGGCGAAGGGACAGCGCGGGGCGAAGGCGCACCCGGCCTCGGGCGCGATCAGGTCGGGCGGCAGGCCGACGATCGGCACCAGCCGGTCGCGGACCCGATCGGTGCGCGGCACCGCGCCGAGGAGGGCGATCGTGTAGGGGTGGCGCGGATCGGCGAAGAGATCGAAGACGTTCGCCTCCTCCACCACGCGCCCGCCATACATCACGATCGCGCGGTCGCACATCCCGGCCACCACGCCCATGTCGTGGGTGATCATGATGATCGCCGCGCCGGTCTCGCGCTGGAGCAGGCGCAGCAGCTCGAGGATCTGTGCCTGGATCGTCACGTCGAGGCCGGTCGTCGGCTCGTCCGCGATGATCAGCGCCGGCTTGCAGGCGAGGGCCATCGCGATCATCGCGCGCTGGCGCATCCCGCCGCTGTACTGGTGGGGGTAGTCGCGCACGCGCCGCTCCGGCGTGGGGATGCCGACCATCCGCAGCAACTCGATGGCCCGCTCCCGCGCCTGTGCCGGGCGCAAGCCCTCGTGCAATTCGAGGACTTCCCCGATCTGCCGACCGATCGTCAGGACCGGGTTGAAGGAGGTCATCGGGTCCTGGAAGATCATCGCGATCTTGTTGCCCCGGATCGCGCGCATCTCGTCGTCGTTGAGGCGCAGCAAATCCTCGCCCTGGAAGTCGATCACGCCCGATACGATCCGCCCTGGCGGATCGGGGAGGAGGCGCATGATCGAGAGGCCGGTCACGCTCTTGCCGCAGCCGCTCTCGCCCACGACCCCCAGCACCTCGCCGGGGCGCACGCCGAAGCTGACGTTCTCGACGGCGTGGACGACCCCGTCCTCGGTGAAGAAGCGCGTCGTCAACCCCTGCACGCGCAGCAGCTCGGGCGGCGCGACCTCGCGTTGTGCCGGGAAGATCGGAAGGATTCGTTGTGACACGGCCACTGCCTCCAACCGCGCCGCGCGGGCGGCGGTTCATCCACGGACCAAGGATTACATCCAGAGAGCATACCACCGCGCGTGCGACGCCGCCGCTCACCTTGAAGCGCACCACCCGCGCGCGCATCGCTGGCCGACTGGCTATCGTTCACCCAAGGTCGCCGCGCCGCCAGGGACATCGTGTGTGTCCCCGGCCACGCCCGGCGACCGAGCGCACCTCAGGGCCGTACAGTACGCTAGGATACAGCGAAGGAGCGGCTCGCCCGATCGGAATATCGTTGTGCGCCTCAAGTGTATGTAATCTCCTGAATCAACCGATCCGCCAGCGCCTCCACCCATTACTTTTCGTACAGTTGACAGCGCGTATCGCTGTACGTTATCTTTCTCGTTGGCTGGGGAGTAGCTACCCGCGCGATACAGCGCGGGCCGATCGGCCGTCAAGACAGAGCGCGTGATCGCTCTCGGCTGATCGGGAAGTGCATAGGCACTGATGCAAGACCGCCACGACACATTGTTGCCGTGGGGTCTATTTTTCTGCCCGGCCCCTACGGTCCTGCTCGGAGGCATCGACGCAATGGAATGGTTGACCAATCCGGATATCTGGGTCGCGCTCTTCACCCTGACCGCCCTGGAGATCGTCCTGGGCATCGACAACATCGTCTTCATCTCGATCCTGGCGGGGAAACTGCCGAAGGCTCAGCAGGCGCGCGCCCGCACCATCGGCCTCGCGCTGGCGATGTTCACGCGCGTCGGCCTGCTCTTCTCGCTCTCCTGGATCATCCGCCTCACCGCGCCCCTTTTCACGATCCTGGGGCAGGAAATTTCCGGGCGTGACCTGATCCTGATCGGCGGTGGCCTCTTCCTGATCGGGAAGAGCACCCACGAGATCCACGGTAAACTCGAAGGGGCGGAGGGAGAGCAAACAAGTCGGACGGCGACGAGTTTCGGCAGCATCATCGTGCAGATTCTGCTGCTCGATATC
>JAABUM010001557.1_pt1 | contig 33819 bp, 65 predicted proteins | sample 5559161 | NCBI WGS metagenome assembly JAABUM01 (sample SAMN10711868, study PRJNA513369) | rock metagenome | isolation source: Antarctica rocks | place: Antarctica: Victoria Land, Siegfried Peak nord
GCGCCAGTTGAAAGATGGTTGACGGCTGCTGAGATGCACGATCATTTGGAGTTTTGCTGAGCGGGGGAGCTTCACTGTCAGGTCCAGCTGCCGGATGTGTCGAATGGTCACAACTTAGAAGCTGGTGCCCAATTGGGGCACATCAGTCACGATCGCGCAATGATCGCGTTGGAGAGCGGGCAGGCTTGCTCCACATGGCAGCAGTCGGCAGGCAATCCTTGGGCTCTCGTTGCATACAGCATTGGACAAAATTCTTACTTGGTACGCTCCTGAAACAACCTCGAGGTGGACTGCACACTGGCAAACGGCGGCACAGCAGCAACACTTTCTGGGGAGCAACGTCGCTTCTGTCCCAACGCCTCTTTGGGGCAACGTCCACGAGCAATAGCTTAGTTCCCCTTCGGGGCATTGCATGCTGCAGGCACGCGCCGTCGCCACATCAACAATACAATTGTTGGTATTCCAGCGAACTCTCACACAGATTTCGTCTTCGCTCATGCCGGCGCTGCGATGGCCCGCGTGGCCATGCAGCCGCATGACCTTGATGCTAATGGCCCTGCAAGCAAAGAGCAGCATGGTTGCTGCCGGCCGCCACTTTCACCCCTTGCAAATCACAAGCGACAGAAAGGGTGGCTGCTGCAGCATGCACGGCGCACATCAGCAATTAAAACAGACCTTTTAGCGAGCGAAAGGGAGCTGTGCTGCTCGCGGATCTGCAGCCGCAGGAGTCAGTGCTGGAGACGCAGGCTGCCCCGCGACCGAGCCAGTCACTCTGCGGGCGGCAGATTTTGGAGCCAGCCTGGCGCCGCAGCCTTCCCCTTGCCCTTGCCGCGCCCAGGTTTGCCGGCTGGTCCAGTGGTCCTGCGTCCGCCGCCTCCCTGCGCCGCCTTGCGTCTGCCCGGCGGCTGCTGTGGCCTGCCGGGAGCAGGCTGCTCCGACTGACCGGCCGCCGCCACCGCCTTACCACCCCGCTGGCCCGTCGCCGCACCGCTTGCAGCGGCGTGCTGCCGGCCGGCTTTTGTGGCACCACGCTCGCTGCTAGCCTTGCTCCCCGGTTGAGCCGCAGATGCACCTGCCTGCTGGCGCGGCTCGAGGCCGGTGTCACGCGACGGCGGCACGATCACGACCACGTCTGGCGGCACGACGCCGTCCCAGCTGCCGGCGCCGCGCTTGGTCTTGTACGGCAGGCTGTCGCTCCAGGATGCCGCCCGGCTGCCGCTGCTGCTGCCGCCGCCGCTGCCATTGCTGCTGGCGCGCGCAGCGGGATCTTCCTCTGAAGGACTGAGCCTGTCGCCTGGCCCGCCGGCGGCAGGCCCATGCGGAGGGAGATCTTCGGCAAGGCTGTCATCGTCCTCCTCTGAGTCACTGTCCCAGGTCTCCGCCTCCAGCAGCCACTGCTCCAGCAGCTCATTGTCGCTGGGCTCATCGCCTGCGGACAAGCCATGCAAATCCAGCAATTCTCGGCTAGCGCTGTCAGGCAGTTTTGACCAGGCCATGAAGGGCTGGGAAACTTCTTACGCGTGAAGGTCATGGGCATGCATGTGGAAAACGGCGAGCACGTCAGCACCTGACGGCGCTGTTGGGGGCGGCGTCGGCGTGGCTGCATGTCTGCACACCGATGCGCGAAACATGCGGAGTGAAGACGGAGCTCTGCAGCCAGTTGGCCGCTCGGTGCTGAGCACGAGATTCCTGGAAGAGCCATGACGGCGTCAGCCATGCTGTCCGCGCCCAAGATCGTCGTGGTAGGAACACGCAATAGTGCGATGCTGGGCAGTTGACATGCCGTTCGACTCACCTAGAGTGCACCAGGCTGTTGTGCAGGCATGTGAGACGACATGATCCAATCGAATAGAGACAGGCCATCGACCGCCGCACTAACAAAGTTCAGCTGGCAATAGTGCGAAGCTCTGTGCAGCGTGCGATGTGCACCAACTGCGCGATCGACGTTCAAGAGTGTGGGTAGGCGGCTTTGCTTGTGCACTGGAGACTCTCTTCAGTTCCAGCACACTCTGAGGTAGCCCAGCAAGCTCCACTAACGAGGCTGCAGATGCTGGGTAGGGGTGTGGCGGTAATATTATTGAACGGCTTCCGTTACTTCCCTTGTGCAACGTGCGCGGTGCTCTCAGATCCTCGGTGCAGTAAAGCCCGGTGCGTCCTGTGCAGTCGTTACCGCCTGCATTTCTTAGAGTCAGGTCGAGGGCATCGGCATCTGCAGCCTTGTGCAGAGAGTGGTCCAACGCGCGACAACAGTGACAGCATCCAGCGGCAATACGAAGTAAACTTTCGGAGTGCGTCCGCGCCGGAGTGCCTCCAAACAATCGCAATTGTCACCTATAACTGGTATTTCCACAAACCTGCCTCCACTGTACGGACTCGAAGCTGCGCTGGCGTACGTCGCACGCTGCAATGTCTGTAAGTGCGCTTGCCTTATACTTGTCCCGGTCGTTACAGTTTCCTGGCCTGACTTCCTCGCTCGCTCCTCCAGAGGCGTGCTTGGGTATAATTAGGACATCTGGCGGGCAGCTGCGGGCAGACATTAGCCGAGGAGCGGAGCTCGGGTGCCGCAGAAAGACACCTGCAGTACTAGAGCGTATCATGCCGGCGGCACGCACAGCGCGGACACGCCGGCAATACCTTGCACCCCTGCAGGTGCGCAACTGTGTCCAGTGGCTCGGTGCAGCAGCATCTTGTCAGGATTTTACGTTTACGCAATGCTCTGGCTCCACGCACTGTGGCTCGACGGTGACCATTGCAGACCTGTGAGGTTGGTACAGTTTGTGGATCTTTGCACGACGCTCGAGCCGCACCTGAGCATTGTTCGTTTACGTTCTCGCAGTATCTGGCGGCGATGTTGTTGCTGGGGAGCACCGCCACGGCACAGCGACACATGCCGCTGCTGCTAGGTAGATCAGTAGATGGCAGACACTTGCAGTCGGCGTACCTCCAGGTGAGCGGGGAAATCGTGTATGCACCTCTGCGCACCACAGGAAAGGTTTGTTGCCGACTGTGCCTGCGATAACGCGACGCTTTCTAAAGGCGTAGTTGACTCCAAGTCTTACACCTTTTTCTGTCTGGTTACCAGATGTTTCCTCGTCATCAGCCCCTGGATGACATGCTTGATTAATCTTGCGACTTGTCCACAACAACGCTCATTCCAGATCAGCAGCCTTCTTGAATCAGGATCAATCTGCGCATCGACAACTGTGCACCGTGACTTGCAGGGCACAGGCATTGCAGCCCCGGGAGAGGACGCAGGAGCGTCGCGGCTGCTGCTGGACACGGCAGCCGTCAGCCGCGCCCGCATCCAGCGGCAACGTGTCGCCGCGGCTAGCCGCATGCTGGCGCAGCGGCCCGCGAAGCCGGTAAAGAGTAGCGTGGCGCAGAAGAAAGTCGTGCCGACATGGGCACCGACGAAAGCGCCGACCAAAGCGCCGACTAAAGCGCCGACAACGACGCCTACACGGGCGCCGACGCGAACCCTGGCGCCGGCGCCGACAGTGCAGCTGCCCACTGACCAGCCTGAGGGGCGGCCTATTCCCTACCTCATTATCGGATGATGCCCCGGCAGCTCTGGCGCGAGGCGGCTGTGAGATCGTCACGTCAGCTGCTGTTCGCCCATCAATGCCTGCTGGCTGGACTAGCGGCGGAAGGCTCAGTAGCGTCGGAGTGTGCGTGCAGCAAGCGTGCCTTCATAGCGCTGGTTACGATGCCTTGCAGTTCAGTGCACTGCAGTGCGTCAGTAGAGAGTTATTCAGAGTGGTATTTCTGCAGCCTATTCAGAGGTGATTTGATGGCGCGCTGGTCAAATTTCAGACAGCACTTCGGAGTCGTTGATTTGTTGCTGTGGTTTGTGTGTTGACTCGGCCAGATGCTCATTACTTCTCAGTGTTTCAGAACGTGAATACGAAGCAAGATCAAAGTGACTCGTTCAAATACCTCGAGGAAACAAAACACACCCTCACAAATGAAATATACATCCGAAGTCCCCAGTTTGGCAGTCGAAGCTGTTGCTGATGTGTGTGCGTGTGTGCGTGATGATTGTGGGTGCCTTGCAGCTGAGCAGGCTTCGTACAAGCTGCTCATGGTATAGTGGCAGGACTGCTCGGTCTCCAGCGGCTGCGGCTGGAGTCCAGCGTCGGCAGCCCAAAAACTAATGTTCAAGACGCAGCGCCGCCATTCACTTCGGCGTCAGTGAACCTACATCAAATTTGGAGCTGCCGAAACCCAAGCCAGTGGTACTTGGCGCGGACAGCTCCCGGTTGGCTACGCTACGCTGCCCAACTTCAGTACTGCGTAAGCGCCCGGCCCCGCAGCCGCGCCTGCAGCAGGCGCCTCCCCATGGGAAGGAACTCCACTTCCGCTGGCGGCCCCGCCGCGCTGCGGCTGGACGAACCCGCCGGCACGTACGGCGGGCTGGGTACCCAGTCCGCAGCGGTCACGCAGGAGTTCGGGTCGTTCGGCACGTCGCACCCGACGCCGCCGGGCCGCATGCGCGGCGCCGCCTCCACGCTCGGTTGGCTGCCGGTCGAGGCGGCGCCGACCATTGGCCGCCCCTCCGGCTGGTCGTCCGGCAGCTGCATCGGCGCAAAGGTCGGCGCCGTCATCGGCTTGGCCGTCGGTCTGCCAGTCAGAACAGCCGTTGGGAACGGCGCCGCCTGCGCGCCGCCGGACTTCTGCTGGCCCCCTGGCTGAGTCACTGCTCTGGTCGGCCGTGCTGTGGGGCGCCGTGTGGGGCGCTTCGTTGGACGCCGCTGCGTCGGCCGCCGTTTACTGGGTGTCGTTTTGGTCGGTTTTTGTTTCTTCTTTGTGGGCTTGCGCTTGGCTGACTCAGCCGCCAGCAGCTGCCGCTGTGCCGGGAGCGGGACTGCAAGCGGCTGGGCTGCCAAGTCTGCAAGCAACCAAATCCCAAAATCCAGATTTGCAAAGTGAACAGCAGAGGGGTCATGTAGCAGTGGGGTATAGTGCAACCACTGCTATGCAAAGCAATCCATGCAGGGACAGCAATCATGCTAACCTGTTGCCACAACCTCCATTGCGGAATTAGTCCTGAGCTGCATGAAAGCGGGCGCGGCGCATATCGCAGGCTGCAGGAGCGCCAGCACCGCCACCAGGGCCGCCAGCGCCGCGATGGGCGTCATCTGCATGTGCAGCACACCTGCTTGCTCAGCATTGCTTGGCACCGCTGCCGGACAGGTTGCGGCGGTCAGGTCCATGACAGTCCTCAGGCAAGGAGCAGCCGCCTGGAGAGGCCATAGCCATCTGCCAATTCTTCACTGTGACGCAGGACTTGCTAACTGGTCCCCACCTTCAAGCGCATTGAACAAGCGCTGGCTGGGGTAGCATTTCCGGCGCTGCCGCTGCTCTGCTGCTGTCTGGCCAAATCGGGCAGCCTTGCTCGGCTGCGACCGGCAGATTAATGTTCTTGGGTAGCAGAGAAATCCTTTCGCGCTCCCAGCGCCCGAATCCGGAGCCTGCAGACTTGTAGAAGCCAGGTCAGAACGTGTGCTCGGTGGTGTTGTCGCTGCGCGGCGTTGTCGGCTCGCTAGGGCCAGGAGAAGGCGCGGCCGTTGCCTTAAGAATACTGCCAACGGCATGTATGAGATGCAAGGCAGCTTTGAGGCGGCCGTCAGCTCCCAGATAGAGTCTGTCAGCCTCAAACCCCTGGATTTTGTAACGGCTGGCAACAACTGGCACAAACGCCGCGCGCACGGCAGCGGCAATCGAGAAGCGACGTGCTGGAGTTGGCTATCCTATCCATAACACTGCGTCGTATCTGCAAGCGCGCTGTAAAATGCTGCATTGACGCCGCCGCGCCGTTGGCAGTACAGGTGCCTTGCCCACGACGCGCGATTTCCTCGTACGTTCGTGTCGTGTTACGACGCGCGAACTCCTTCAGATAGGCTTGTGCACTAACCAATCGGCAATTCAAGGCCAGGCTGCGTCGCCTTGCCGGTGGACGACAGCCTGCCTGACGAATGCACGAGGGCCGTGGGGTACTCACGGAACGGAAGATGCGCGGCCCGGTCGAGCTGCGTGCTGGTCGCGGCTTGTGTCTTCCTTGTCTCGATGAATCTGTCAGCTCCTACTAAATCGCCTTCGCAGCACTCCGTCCACCTAACGCGCTGGCCGCGAGGTCAAGTGGAACCGCGGGCCTGCGACTACGAAACCCGATGACGACTGGCTGACGACTCGCTGGCCCCAACATCCAGCATCCAGCATCCAGCATCCAGCATCCAACACAACAATCCCCCTGGCTGCTTGCCTGCTTCCATCTGCGCATTTCTGGCCATGAATAGATCCGATCGATCGCTCAGGCTCAATTCGCGCATTCTGAATTTGAGCAGCCTCAAAGCGTGCGATCCACTGACGTGACTGCGTCTTTGACAATGTTTGGTTTTACATATGCCATTTGCACTGGCTGACTCGGACCGCTGGATTGAACTCGGTCTTGCGAACTCGCCGTTGGAAACGCTGCAACGTGTTGTCCTGCAGCTCCAAATTCTGTATATCTGCAAGCGCGGTGTCCAGACTTGGAACCTGCCTGTGGTGCGCTTGCGGCACGGCACCTGCCTGGTCGGACATCCTGTCTTGATAGTCATTAGCACGCACCATTCTCGACAGCAGCCTGTTTCACGCTGAGGCCAATCGTTCATTCCACCGGGAGGAATGTGGCTCCCCCTGCGGGCCAAGTGACCATGCGGCAGAGCAGCGCTGGTCACCACCCGGACCTGCGGCATGGCGAAGCCACTGACGAGCTTCGCGGCCCGACACCGCACGGCACTGAGGCGCAGCATGTGGCTGGCCGGCGGCGCAGGCGCCGGCGCGGCGGCCCTGGTCAACGGCCCGCAGCTGCTTGAGCGGCTGCCGCCTGCAGAGGAGTGTGGAGAGCGCCTGGGCAAGCATGCCGAGCAGCTCAGGGTGAGGGCTGACGGTGCACAGGATTTGCAACAAGGGCGAAGGCATCGTGCACACCGGACGCACCCCAGATGCATGCCAGGGAGCCGGCGTCCGTTGCGATTTTTTGCAAGGGCAAATTTTCCGGCGTGCAGCTGTCTTCTGCAACTGTGGCGGTCGTCTGTGGGGTCGTCTGTGCAGCTGGCCATTGCTTCATAGCACCCGCCAACGACCGCTGTTGCTGAACGCAGGACTACCGGGACAGGGCGGCGGCCCGCGCGTCAGCCGCCGGCAGATCCGCGGTGGTGCTGGCCCGAACGACATCCGCCGCCGTCGCCGCCTCACGGCGTTCCAAAACAGGTGCAGATGGTTTCGCCATGTCGAGAAAGATGCCTGGCTGTCAGGTTCACCCATTCAGCACAGCACAGTCCATTTCATCATGGGCAAACACGAGCATCAAGCACAAGATGGGAAACCTGGCACTCACATGCAACCAAAACCAAAGCCAACTCGTGTGCATTGCCCGGGGCACAGTGACGCTGGGCGAGGCGGTGGCGGACGCAATTGCGGCGCTGAAAACGGACGAGGAGAAGGAGACGGTGGTCATCTTTGGCGGCCCGCTGCTGCTGGACGGTCTCCTGGACGCGGCTTCCGTCGCGTCGCGCTCCCCCGCCGAGCGCGCCGCCGCCGAGCGCGCCCTCGCCAGCCTGCTGTCCGCAGGTGGGCGTGATCTCTCTCTGCTGATACAGTGTGTCGAAGTAGTATGCTGAGCCTGATTCCCGCATGTCACACAGCGGAACGGCGGCCCCTTGACGGCCCATCGCCAAGCGTCCTCGGAGTTGAATGGGCCTCTAGCCAAGCACAGGTGCTCATCGCTACCAGTGCAGCAGAGGGTGCACACGCGAGGCAAACCCGCCCGCACACATTGCAGGCACCACGGCGAGCGCGGTGCTGTCGCGGCCGGGCGCGCTGCCGCGGCTGCTGGCGGCGGTGGGGCACCGCTCGGGCGGCGGGGAGGCGCTGCCGGCGGCGCTGCAGGCGGGCGCCACCATGGCGCGCCTCCCGCCCGCGCTCTCCTTCGACGACCTGTCCTCTCTGCTGGCCCAGGTGCCGCCAGGCTCAGCCCTGAGCCATCATGTGCACTTGCCGCCTTTGCATTTCGTGCATCTGCCGGTCATGTTGTGTACCGCTGTTTCTTCTTCAGTCGTCTGCGGTGTGGCAAAGAAGCGCCGACTGACGATGACTAGTCGGCGATCTGGTCTGGCAGCGCGTCATGGTGGTGATAGGCCCTGTCCCTGGGGAACGCTGCACAAGGTCCTCCTGTAGGATGATAGCCAGCCACTATTACAACCTGTTGCCGCGGTGCATGATTGCATGTCCCATCCAGGCTGCCATCCCCGAGGCGGGGCGGCTGACGAGGGTGACCGTGACGCGCAGTTGCTGGCGGCAGAGATGGGCCTGGCATGGAAACAGGGGACGGGTGTCATCCGTCTCAGACACCCGCAACTTGAGCCGGGCCGCCGCGATGCTCGTTTGGATCTCAACACCAGCTTGATACCTGCATGACAGGCAGCAGACGAGGGCGACCGCGGTGTGCAGCTGCTGGCGGTGCAGCTGCTGACTCTGACGGCGGAGGCGAGCGTCATGAACTGCGGCAAGCTGGCCGCCCTGGGGGCGGGTCCGTCCCTCGCCGCCGTGGCCACCGCCGCTCTGGAGCGCCCCGCCGAACGGCAGCTGCGCTGGGACCTCATCAGGTGCCATTCTTAGCTCGGGTTCCTATCTGTACGTATTGACAGCAGTGTTGGGTTGCCCGCCTTGAGCTTGCAAGCCAGGGGCTCAATTTGGTGACGCCCCTCCAATCACTTGTCTCTGCAAAACGATGTTTGTAAACATACAGCGGATGCCGAGCGGCTGTGCATGTGTAAACAACACAGGACGATGGCGGTGCTGGCGAGGGATTCGCCGCTGAAAGGGCCGCTGCAACTGGGGCCGTGGCTGCAGCACTTGCTGTACTTTGCGGCGGACGCGGCTGCCGCTCAAGACTGGATGCTCGCCTCGCGCGCCTTGGACGGCTTTGCGGCAGCCGCCATGGTGAGGTTTGACTATGCAACATGGCGCATCAACTTGTACGCGTTTCAAATTGCGCTGCAAATCTGTTGCATCGATTTCAGCCATAGCCATGACGGATAGCAGCAAGTGCTCACTCCCATTCCTACAGCAGTCACGGTTGATGCCACCAGGCAGGCGGCGCTAAGCTGGCAGGTGCGCTGAAGGACTGCAACGCGCTGCCGCTGGCGGCGCAGCTGTGGGGCCCTGCTGACGAGCTGCTGCGGCGCTCCATCATGACCGCGGTGTCGTCCATCGCGCACGCAGGTGCGTTCATTGCTACCAACTCCGCGTCAACCACGCCCATGTTGAGCTAGGTGCCGCGTGCATTGCTGGGAACTGCAGGCGTTCTCATGCTCTTCTCTCACTTGCAGCACAGCAGCGATTATAGTAAGTGTAAGTGTTACAAGACATCGAACGGGGGGACTTCAGCAGAGCAGCTGAACAGAAACGTTTTTGGAGAAAGCATCCAATGCGCCGGCAGGCGAGGAGAGCATACCGGAGGGGCAGCGGGAGGCATGGACGGAGCGCCTCCTACAGCTGGTGCTGCAGGAGGAGACACCGCCGCCACTACGCGTCGCCGCCGGCGTCGCCCTCGCAGGTGTGCTTCTGTCGTCCCTTGCTTGGCCAGATTGCCCCTGTTGCATGCGATAGTAGTATCTGCCATACCCAACCATAGCCTTAGGATGTAGTGGACAACACAAGACACCATGGCAAGTGTTGAGCAGTCAACGAAGTCAATGCTTTGCATCATGTGCAGGCAGTTCATGTTTACGTTGTGATTGTATGCAGATCTGGCGTCAACAGATGGTCCAGAAGGCACCGCCGTGGCAATCGCGTGGCTGGGTGAGGTGCTCATTGCGCTGTCGAGCTCCGTCACCGCATACAACGCGGTGCAGGCGCTGCAGCAGCCGCCGCAGCCACCGCAGCCGCCGCCCGGCGCCGGCGGCAGCTGGCGCTGGTTCGGCTGGGTCAGAGGCGCCGCCGGCCAGGCTGGCGGGGTTGGCAGCGGCGACAAGGGAAGCAACCGCAGCAACAACGGCGGCGGCGGCGGCGGCAAGCAATCTAACAGTGACGGCAGCGGCAGCTCCACCCGCGAGCAGGCCATTCCAACTGGCATGAATCCCGACGGTGCTCCCTCAGCCGCCGCCGGCGAGTCGCAGTCGGACGCCGAGGCGGAGGCGGAGCTGCTGCGAGCGGTGGGGGTGGTGCCCTCCTTCGCGCGCGCCGTGGCCGCCGAGCTGCGCGCCGCGTCCGACCGCGCCGGTGCGCCTCCGTTGCATGCGCGTGGTGTCGGTCCCAACCCCTGTCGCGTGACCTACCTAGTTGCTCCAAAACGCCACTGGCACACAGCACCACGTGGGCGTGAGGCACATGTTTCCTGGGGCTGCTGTCGGCTCGTTTTCGCCTGCCTGAACATGTATGTGTCTCGCGAGCGCAGAGGCGGGGTACACGGACCCGCCGGCGGACATGGAGATGTTCATGGGGCCGGCGGCGCTGGCGGCCTACCCCGCCGCCGCCGCGGCCGACGACCCCGCAGTCGCCGACGGCCTGCTCGCCCGCGCCCTCGCGGTGGGCGCTCTCGACTTACCACACTGCAGCAAGTCTGAGCCTGCAACGTGGGCAGGAAACAGAGTTGAGCACAGTGCAGCAAAGGGCGTGTTGCTCAGCAAACTCTCCTGATTGTGCAAGTGAACGCTTCCTTGTGGCACACTTCCACAGTTGGGAAGCAAGGTTAATGTTGATAGTTACCATTGCCAGGTGCTGTGCGGGCTGGTGGCGGCAGATGTGGCGAGGCAGGCGTGGCTGGCGCAGGCGGGCGCGCTGCCCATGCTGCAGCGGCTGACGTTGGGGCAGGCTGCCGCGAGGCAGCGCGCCGTGGAGGCGGCGGACAGCGGTGGCGTCGGCGGCAGCGACAGCGGTGATGACGCACTTGAGAGTGAAAACGAGAAGGAGGCCGCCGCGCCAATGTCCCTGGGCCTGCGCAAGCAGGTACGGCCGCAGGAGCAAAAAAGCAGTGCAGTTTTGTGGTCCCAGACCTGGGGCCGCTGCCCATTTCCTCAGGACACCTAGCAGTTGGGATCCAGACCTCAGGACAGACTCAGGACAGACTCAGGACAGCTCAGACTCAGATCTCAGTCTGGACAGATCTCAGTCAGGACAGATCTCAGGACAGACTCAGGACAGACTCAGGACAGATCTCCTCAGGACAGATTGCATCGCTCCTCCACTCGGACTCCATGATTCCTTGCCCAGCGCTTTCTGAGGGACTCTCTGTGCCATTCCGCAGACGGCGAGGCTGCTGGCGATGCTCAGCACGGACTCGGCGGCGGAGCCGGCGCTGCGGTCGGGCGCCTGGCCGGCCTTCCTGGCAGATGCGGTACAGAGTGAGGACTGCCTGCTGTCCTCCGACGCGGCGCGCGCGCTGCTCAACATGCGCTCGGCGGCCGCAGCCAACCGCGCGGCGCTGCCGCTGCTGTCCCGTCCTGCCGCCGACGAGTGAGCCCTGCTTGAGGACGTTTGAGGAAGCTTCCAAAGGGTTTCGCATAACGTGTAGCTGACATGCGTAGCTCTACCATCGCCACAGTGCTCAGCGTCGCCCCGCGCGTGCACTGTCAAAGATGATTGTGCGCATGTCAGCAGAACATGTGGCAGCATCCTGGCGCTCATTTGAATCGTGTCAGCTGCAACATGGCCTGAGTTGTTTCGTGAGTACCAAAGTGCAGACAGGCGCAAGCAACAGTCTCTCACAGGTTACATAATCGATCCTGACGTTGGGCTTTTGATGGCACAGGAATGCTGAGGCACCGCCGCTGACGCCGCCGCGGCCGGCGCCGCGACGGTGCGTGCTGCGGGAGGGGTTGCACCTGTTCTCGCCGCTGGCGCAGCACCACACGTTCCTGGCGGACCACGGCGGCGACGCCACCGGCCCCGGTGCGTCCTGTTTGGCTGTTTGCAATAGCGATTGTGGCGGGTTTTCGCATGCTGAGACTCCACGTGCTTTGCTTGTGGGCTGGACTTCCCCGAGCGATTCGTGACCACAGTCCTGTATGTGCAGCATTACAACTTGAACGACAGTAAGTATGCGCACGAGCGCCTAGTGCAGTAGATGATCAAACCCAGTTCCTGACAGGCGCGCCGGAAGTGGACATCGTCTTTGTGCACGGCATTCGCGGTGGCGCCTTTGCCACCTGGCGCCAGCTGGACTCGCCCGTGCCGCCCGCCGCCAAGTCGGCCGAGAAATCGACCGCCGCCGCGGCCGCCGGCGCGCCGGCAGCAGGCAGCGGCATTCCCGCAATCGGAGCAGCAGGTGCGGCGGCGGTGGTAAACTCCGGCAGCTCGGATGCCACCGTCAGCACTGCCGACGGCGGCAGTGGCAGTGCCGCGAGCGGTGCTGACGCTTCCTCTCCGGCGGCAGGCAGCTCCTCAGTCGGCAGCGGCGGCGGGCGAGAACAGCAGAATGGCACAGCGGACAGCGGATGCGGCGACGGCGGCGGCGGCGGCTCAGGATCGCTGCCGCTGCCGCCAGACCACGCCTCGGCGCGGGAGGAGGCTTTTGCGGAAGTCGCGGCAGAGGTGGCGGCGTCAGGCGACATGACGCACAGCGTGTGCTGGCCGGCCGCCTGGCTGCAGGCCGACCTGCCCAATGCGCGGCTGCTGACGGTGGAGTACGCTGCTCCCGCGTCCAACTGGGAGGTTGGACTCTCACATTCACAGAATCTCACACGAGCGTGCAGCACTGTGGTGCATCCGACATGGTGTGTTGAGCATTTCACGACTACAGCAGGCGCTCCCTTGAGCAACCGTGACGTTCGGACGGCTGCAGGTGCGAAGTTTGATGACTGTTCTCAAGATCATTGGTCTGCTCCCCTGAAGTATGGCCTCTGATCGCCTGCAGGGGGAGTCGCTGCCGATGCGGGGCACTGTGGGGCAGCTGCAGGAGCGTCTCGCGGCCGCGGGCGTCGGCCACCGCCCCACCATCTTCGTCTGCCACAGGTAGTTTCAACACTGGAGCCGCCTTGGATATCTTAGGATGGCATGACGATCTGTCATTTGGTTCTGACACCACAGCCACTCCAATCACGCATGTCGGCACAATCTCGGCAACCCCTCAACGGAAGAATGTACCTCTATACACGACTAGAATGCGTGTGCAGTGGCGCTGCCATCTGGCATGAGCTTCGTTTTGCATGGCAACAGCATCGCCGCTGCGTGTTTTTCTTGCCGGGACTGCCGACTGATTGCAGGCACTGCACGATGCAACGCTTGCACGAGCTACACACAACACCACTGCAAGCTATGATGTGCCTGTGCAGCCTGAACGGCGTGCTGACGAAGGAGATGCTGGCGCGGTGACGCTGATGCCACTGCCTAAACGCATGTCTACCAGCACGCGCAAGTCTCGCAGAATCAACATGTATCGCTCCTAGACAGCGTGCTGACGAGGGAGATGTTGACACGCCGGCCACTGATGCCTCTGGCACAAAACCTCACCTTACATCGCATACAGGTACCCAAATTCCCTCCATTTTCTGTGTTCGCAGCCTCGGCGGTGTGCTGACAAAGGAGATGCTGGCGCGCGGCCTGGCGGCGCCGCCGGGGTCCGACTCCCGCGCCGCGCGCATCGCACAAAACACCATCGGCCTGGCGACGTACGCGACGCCGCACGCCGGCTCCTGGCTGGCGGACTGGGGCTGGAACCTGCGCTACCTGGGCGCCGCGCCCGACCCGGTGGTCAGCCACCTCAAGCCTGGCTCGCACCTGGAGGTGCGGACGTCCTGCTGCCTTGACAGTCGTGTTGCATTGATTAGTTCTCCGATTGGACCAGACGATCTCTTGCCCTGTTGGTTTCCTGCCGTTGATCTCAACATCCTTTGAGTTGGGCAAACCTTCTCTCTGACTGCTGCCCCACGACGGGCCACTGAGGTCATGCTGCGCGCCTGCGTTTTGCGGGCAGTCCACTCTCAGCTGAACTACCTCGTTTGTAGCGCATCACCCTGCTTGTACACATTCCGCTCTTGCACCATGTCGTCCCACCAGTTTTCCCACCAGTTTTGCGCAATGCCACGGTTAGTTCTATGCAACCGAACCGCTCTTATGCATCCGATCAGACCCGAATTCTTTTGTCAAGCAGGAGGCCAACGCGCGGCTGCGGGCGCGGGTGGACGCGGGCGCGCTGCGTGTGCTGAGCTTCGGGGAGGGCGCTCCGTCCCGCGTCACCGCGCTGCTGCCCAAGCTCATCGTGGTGCCGCCCGACTCGGCGTACCCCGGCTTCGGCGACTTCCAGCCGCTGCCGGGCCTCGACCACATCCAGGCACACCGCCGCCTCTCTTATCCAGCTCTGTCGCCTTTGGGGAATTCTGGGCGATGTATGTTCGAGAGTCCCGCCCTGCTTCGAGTCTCGCTGTCAGCTTGGCAGTCCCACGGGATGTCGGCCAACGCATGAAGACATGCAGCCAGTTGCCGCCCTTTTGGGCCATGGCTGCGGCAGCATCAAGCGAAATTGACGGCTTGGAGCCCTCCTGTGTGAGTGCAGGCGTGCAAGCCGCCGGACACGGCGCACCCAGCGTACGCACGCCTGCTGCAGTTTCTGCAGCGGGAAGTGGCGGACATCCGGGCGCGGCAGCCGCCGCCGGAGGGCAGGGACCGAGAGCCCGGCGTGGGGATGGCTGGTGCCTAGCAATGCTTGTGGCGCCCTCATTGCCTCCGGCTCCTCTGCCGCAGAAGTGCCTTTGGTGTGCAGTTGATGGTCCGGATGGCGAGCAAAGATCAGGTCGCATGGAACTCAGTGGTCACAATCTTGTCCTGTTGGCTGGGTGATGTGGCGCATTTGCGCTGTACAGATTGCAAACTGCTTGGTGTGGAACAGATCTCTCCAGCGTTGCGCCGCAGGAGGAGTGCAGGTGAGGTCTCAGTGTGATTGAGAGTTGGATGCGCACCATCCTCGGTAGCTGCGCTCTGCAGTTGCACGCTGTAATCTATATCATGAATAAGCCACACATGCTAGTCCACCCCGAATGTTGCAGCGGAGCGCACTGCAAAGCCTCTCATCTCTTGCGTCCAGACTGTCAGCGGTGTGTGGCCAAGAATACATGTCAGCGTGAGCGCTGCATCCAAGTCAGTAGCGTAACGTTGCAGCTACAGCAGAGCCGGGGTTTCGTGCGCCACAGCCGCGGCACACATGGGAAAAACGTTGGCACTCGCCCCCAGTCACTTCCGCCAAAAGGCGTACAGTCGTGGCGCGGTGTCGCCGCCACCCGGCCCGCCCGCGAACGGCAGCAGCCACATCTTGCGCAAGCCGCCGCTGCGCCGCATGTCCAGCTCCACCACCAGGCCCTCCCGCCGCCGGTGGCACAGCTCCGAGACGCAGGACTGGACAGAGAAACCAAGAAGATTTGTTCACGCTGAAAGATCAAATCTTTGAGACCAGAGACTGGTGCAAATACTGACTTGACCTGTATACCAAAGCCTCAGGTGCCCCCTCCCGTACCGCAGCCCTCAAGAGCAGGCCATGCACTTGATCAAGCACGTGGTGCCCGTCCTTGCCTCAAAGCGGCGCGTCTTGGTGGCGTCGCCGGCGGGCTGGATGGCGCAGCTGGCTGCCACGTGGGCCGCCAGGTCGTCCAGCGGGAATTTGATCGTCGCATTCATGGTGGGCGGCAGGCTGTGCACCTGCGGCGCGGCGCAGAAGAGGCGAACGGGGCCCAGCTGCCGCGTGGCGCCCTCGGCCAGCTCTCCCTGCGGGGATGAGGTTGTGGGGAACAATTGAGAGTGGTTTTCAGGAAGACCTGCAAGACGAAACGGTGTGGCTCCAAGCATGTTTGCTGGCGCCCCCAGAGTCATGCCGTGCAGCTCTCGCGCTTCTTGGCGCGGTTTGAAACTCGAAATAGTCAAAACATACACAACACTGCGCACCTCCCAGCAGGGCAGCGCCCGGCCGACCAGCACGGCGTGTTTGCGGCTGGCGAGGTGCGCCGCCAGCACCTACGCCAGCCGGTCCGCCGCCTCCCCCGGCGCCGTCACCCACCTGGTTGCCGCCAGACGTGCCGATACATCAGGAAGCTTGAACGACTGATGTGAACTCCGATCCTCTTGACGTTATGCATCACCAGCAGAATGACATGCGAATGGCAGCCTGAAGTCCGAGCACATGCCTGAAGGAGGCGCTGAAGTCATAGCACCTCGATGCGTGCCTCCCCACGGGCTTTATGCTTTGACGACATCCTTGCAAGGCCGCACCAGCGCCAGGAGGCTTCGGCGCCGTCGGGCGTACTGCCGCGCGCGGTGCCGCACGCCCCCATGTCCGGCTCTGGCAGCCGCGCCAGTCCCGTGAAATCCACCACCTCCGACGCCGTCGACGCTGGGCTGAGCACCATCCGCGCTGTGCTGCAACACCTGTGCATGGCAGAGAACGTCTTGGTCCCTGAAATTTTGCCATACAATCTGCTGCAGGTGGGCTGAGCACCACTCGCACCGCTGTGCCGCGACACCTGTGCTCAAGGCAAGGGCAACTTGGTGCTCATACTTTCCTGCAACCCTCCGCGGAACGTCGGCGTGGTAGGGTCACACCAAGCATGGCTGCAGGGGGGCCATGCGAGGTTGGGTTGATCCAGCACAGTGACAGTCCAAGAGGCAGGATATGTCACGTTGAGGGCGTCGAGCTTCGCTACAGCGTCGGCCGCGGGGCGCGGCGCCACGACCTCCACCGCCTCAGACAGCAGCTGTATATCAACCGGGGTGGGGCCCGCCAGCGGAGCGCACTCCACCAGGCAGCTGGCGTCGCCCAGGCGCAGCTTCCGCGGGCCCGCGAGCTGCACGCCGGCGCCACCAATGCCGCCGCGGGGCGTGCCTGCATTCCTGCCGGCGCCGCCCCGCGGTGTGAGGGCGGGATGCCCCCCAGCGGCGGCAACGCCGTGCCGCTGCCATTCCAGCTGCCGGCGCGCAACGGCGCCTGGCCGCCGCCGCCGCCGCTGTTGGCCCGCAGGCTGCTGCGCGGGTCCACCGACAGATGCAGATCTGGCGGATCAAGCACCACCACGCGTAAGCTGGGTCGCGAGGACAGGCATCATCGTACGAAGAGAGGCAGCAATGTACCGTGCACATTGGATTTCTACTGTGGAACTGGTCCTACAAGGCGCCACAAAAGTTCGGCAAAACAGAGAAGACGCACCGCGCCTCGGAGGCTCCCCCCAGCCGTGGGGCTGCTGCTGCTGCTCCGCGCGGCTGCGCTTGAGCTCGCGCTGCTCATCAGCCGCATCGATCGCCGGCTGCTTGCCGGCCTTGCGGTCGCTGATGGACCGCTGCAGCGACCGCTCGCGGTCTGCCGCCCGCCCTTTGCTGGGCGGCGGCCGCTCGGGGCCGCTCGGGGCGGCCGCTCGGGCGGCCGCTCGGGGCCATGGGGCCGCTGACTCCAAAATGCCGTCTGGCTGCCTCGCGCAGCGGCGAACTGTTGCCAGTGTCAGCCAGCTGTTGTTGCTGCCGCTGTTGCTGCTGCTGCTGCTGCCGCTGCTTGCCTCTGCCTGCTCCTGCAGCCGAGCCACGAGGTACGGGCGCTGGCTCAGTCGCGGAAAAAGCCTGCCCATGCGCCACACGCTTGTTGCTGCTGCGGCTCGGGCGGGGTGGCCGCGCCATGCTGCCCTCGGCGGCTGTGCCTGCCACGGCTGGCTGATCTGGCCGCAGAGGCAGCGGCGGCTTCTGGCGGCAGTGACAGCATCACCTCAGCAAGGTGCGGCGGCAGCAGACCGTCTGGCTCTGCAGGCGGCAAGGGCGGCTGCGCGTCTGATGAGGCCTCCGGCACCGGCGGCAGCAGCGGTGGCAGCGCCTCAGCAATGCGCGGCGGCAGAGGGATGTCTGCGGCTTCTGGCGGCAGCGGCGGCGGCTGCGCAGCTGAGGAGCCCTCCGGCAGCGGTGGCGGCAGCAGCGGCGAGTCCGGCACTGGCGGCGATTCCGGAGGCCAGCCGGGGGCATCGACGCTGACAGCTCCATGTCGTCCGAAGCAGGCGGCTCCGCAGCTGAGGAGTCTTCCGGCACCGGCGGCGGCATCGGTGGCGGTTCTGCCGTGTCAACCGGCGCCGGCGGCTGCGCGGCCGCCTGGGAGCCGAGCAGCGGTGAGGCAGACGGCCCCGGTGGCGGCGGCGGCGGCAGCGGCGCAGCGGCATCTGTTGCCACCACCGCCGGCGGCGAGCCTGGTGCGCCTCCCGCGAGCTGTTGAACAATCGACATCAGCGTCGGCGGCGGCGGGAGAACAAAGCCCCTCCTGCGCAGCGTCCCGTGCTGCCGCCGCCTGCTGCTCCGCCTGTGCGCCGCTTGTCGGTGCCGCTGGTGCCGCTGCAGCGACGGCCGGCGCCAGCGGCGGAGGGGGCGGCGGCAGGGAGTCACACGCCTGCATGGCGGTGGCGCTCCAGAGCGGGGTAAAGGATCTTCGCTCTGGTGGAAGGTATAGTGCTGCAGCTTTGTGGCCGCCGCTGTTGCGCCTGCAGGCGCAGAACGCAGTCCTTGAGCAACCAGCATCGCTGCTCGGGTGCTGAGCTCACACACGATACTATGGCGCACGTCAGGAGCAGCCTCGCACTGAATCAATCTCCGCAGGCAGGCCTCAATGACGCCGCCAGCGTACCATTCTGTCCCTTGACTTCGGCAGTGCTGAAGAACATCTTCTACATGCCTTTCAGGCAGCGCCAGCGCACCCTCTCTGTGCTCAAAGCGCAGGATGATGACGACGTCGCGCTGCCGCACCGCCACATTGTCCACCTCCATGGTGGAGCAGAAGCCGCACTGGAAGCCCGCCACCGGCGGCAGCACCACGGGGTGGCCGCCGCGCTGCGGCACCGTCAGCAGCGACAGCATCAGCGCCTCCACGTGCTGCCAGCCCAGCCACCACGTCATGTCCTTCACCTGCGTGCACGGGGCGCAAGGTTGTGGTGCTTTCAATGGACTTGCCTAAGCTCCCATCCACTGCCGCTGCTGTGGGTCTAGAGGCACGCCCCTTGATAGCGGGATATCCGACATACCATGCGCTGGTGTGCATGTGTGTCACGATCGGGCAGTGAGACTTCACCCCATCAAGTTGCGCGGACCGCCGTGACGAGCAGTGCGTCACGGCGGTCCCGCGACGTCAGAATTGGCACTGTGATGGAGCTCATGTAGTCGTGCGCCTCATTTGTAATCACCTTGAGCTTGAACGGCTCCCGTGAGCTGCACTGGATTGGCTGGTGGAGCATTGCGCTGGCCGCCTCGTTGTCCGTGCCCAGCCATAACAGACTGTGGACCCATAACATGCGTTCGCTCGTTGATTGCCTGCGCTCCATTCCCATTTGATGCATGCGTGAGCTAGGAACCGACATTTGTGCATCGCACACCGGTGCTACATCCCTGCAGCTGCCCCGCCTTGCCCATCAGCCGCGCCGGCCAGCGTTGCGACAGCGGCAAGCGCACCATTCAGCCGCAAATGCCTCGTTAGCGCCTTGGCTGTTTGCAAAGTAATCTTCTGACGGCTTTATTGCTTTGCGTCCACTTAAGAGCGCCTCCTCCGCCGTGCTGTTCTCCGCCTGAAGGTGGCGGCATTCAGGTGCTTCTGGTGCCGCATTGCAGTTGCCGCAAAGCTGCTCAGGTTGCATCGCGAGTTACACGCTGGTGTGCCATGCATTCGCTGTCGCTGGCTAGCTTTGCGCCACATCTCAGCACCGTTTGGCTGCAATCGCGGTATGCGAGTTTGTGCAGCCTTGCAGACAGGTAGTCGTGATCAAGACCTCTTGCAGCCAATAGCGTCCACGCACAGGCTAACAAGTCCTCAGAAGTGGCTGCAAGGTGCGCCAATGCTTGCGGCTCGGCTGCATGCTAGGGCAGCATAGCACAGCATGCTTAGACCGATAGACCCTGTGGCCAGCTGGCAAGCGCACTCGCAGGGCTCAAGGAACCAAGGCATGTTTGAGAACGTTACATCGGAGATGGCATGGGTGTGACATAACATATGTCACGTACATAGCTTCAGTGACATTGTACAGAGACCACAGGCTGGCACGGCGCCTGGCAAGGCCCGCGTGGCGTCATGTGTCGAATCCACTGTACACTCCATGATTCCGCGCGAGTCGCTTCTCTTCCTCGACAAAGTTCTTGCCGCCGCCCTTGGCCTGCCCCTTGTCACGTTTCCGCTTTTCCTGTTGCATCAAGGAGCCAACAGTCAAAGTTTGTAAGCAGGCGACAGTGTGGGCCGTGCAGCTCACATTGCGTTCACCGTGTCGCCAAGTCACGAGGGTTAAAAGTGATAGAATGGTGCGTGTACACCGAGCCACACCCGCTGCTGGTACGACATGCGGCGCTCCTCCGCCAGCTCGTGCGCTTCCCGGCGCTTTGCCTCCCGCATCTCGGCAGTCCGCTGCGCCGCCATGAAGGCTGTCTCCACCGATTGGTTGAGCCCGCTGCCAACCGCCTCCCGCGTCGCCTCCCGGGACTGTGCGGCGCCACCAGTTAATTGCGAGATCGCGATCTGACGCAGACGGATCATGTACAGAGCACTGCTGTAGAGTGAGGGAAGTGAGACAAGCCTGCAGCCCAGCGCTTGCCAAAATGTGGGGCATGCTTGACCTGGTGGGTGTTAAGCCGAGAACATTGGTGCAGTGCGCACCTCTCGGTCGACTGCATCGCCTCCGGCATCTTTATGTGCTGCACCATCGCCCCTGCACACCGACAACACCGCATGTCAACAGCCGTAATACTGCAGGACACAAGTGGAACTGCAAATTGACGGATTGCTAATCCAAGCCCAGCCGCTCACCAGTCCCAGGCCTGCTGGCCGTCCTGCTTGGGCTCCGGCACAAAGAGCACTGACGTGCCGCACACCAGCGACTCTGGGTCCACCTCTGGTTGCGACTTTGCTGCTGGCTTGGGCCGCTTTGCCTCCTGCGCATCGTCGCTGTCGCTGCCGGAGGAGGAGGATTCATCCGATCCCCCCGCCAGAGGGTCCATAAACCTGTGGCGTGGTTGCAGCAGCAAGGCTTGGCAGTGCGTGACCTGCAGCGTCATGCAGGTACTTCAAACCAAAGCGCCAGCCGGCGCACAGTAGTACTTCCAGATACATGAATGTTTGAGGGTTGAGAGGCACAAACACTCACCTCTTTGCACCGGACATAGCGTTGGGTTGCCCCCTATGGCAGGGACAGTGCCGCTGCGGAGTTGAGCGCTGGCGTTGCGCCGCAGAACCTTGTGGTGGCTCAGATACGATGCACCGTAGCTGAGCAACTTGCGTTCAAAACGCTTGGATCCCGAAGATGGATCAGCAAGTCGATTGCAGGTCGAGTTTGGAAGCTGCAGGTGGATCGAGGAACAGGCAAAGTGTCATTCTAATGGCGCGAGACGGCCTGGAGTAACTGAAGCTTCTGGAAGCAAGGTGTACACGTCCGAACAGAGTTTGCAGATTGTGAACTGGCGCTGCGGATTTTGTCAAGGCAGTGAACTGAGCAATGCACTCCGGAAGCTGGACGCTGCAGTGGAGCCTGCTGCTTCCTGTTCGACTTTTCGTAATGCAACCAACCACTGTCCCCACGCCATCGGAAACGTGAGAGCGTGGCAGATGCATGCAGGAGTGCAGGTCGTGCAGTGTGAGCGCAAACCCAGGATGGCGCATGTGAGTTATGAGAGGCGCATGTCCGCGCAAACGGCAGGGAGCCTCTGTTACATGAGCCAGCCTACGCACGGCACAGTCCACAAAGACCAGGGAGGAGCCACACACAAGCCAAGCCGATATCACTGCCACGAAGTCTGCATCTACTTCTTGGCAGTGATCGCCGACTTCTTGGCGCCCCGGAGCTTCTTGGTGCGGTTCTTGCGCTCCTTCATGTTCTTGCGCGACCGCTGCACCCGGGTGTCCAGGCCGTTCTGCAGAAGACCGAGGGACGGAGGTCAGTTATGATTGTTCTCTGCAGTATCGTGTCGAAAAATGATTGACGGTGGCGAGCGTCAAGCACGGGCACCCGGTTGAAAGAGGGCGCATGGTGCATCACAGCGCTGAATGCTGCAGCACAGGGGGTGATTGCCCAGAAGAAGCACTCACCCGGACGAGCCGGTACTTGGGCTCGAACTTCTTGGCCGAGTCCAGGTTGTCGTAGATGAGGCCGAAGCCCGTGGACTTGCCGCCACCAAACTGCAGAGCAGGCACAAGTTTAGCCACCAAACCGCAGAGCAGCAGACCATTTCAGCCTAGCCGACGCTGCAAGCAGTCACGCCTGCTGCAACGGATTCACTAGCCACTGCGTGCACGGCATCGTGCAAGTACAGACAGTTCAAGTGCGAGCAGGCAATCGCACCTGCGTCCGGAAACCAAAGACGAAGATGCAGTTCGGGTCCCGCACATCGTACATCTTAGCGAGCTTCTCCTTCAGCTCCGCCTTCGGCACGTTCGGGCGACCAGGGTGCAGCACATCTGTCACCTGCGCGCAGAGATGTGGCCAAGGCTCAGCGATCACAGCATGTGTGTATGAATCGCACACCCAGAAAACCCCGCCGGCTGCTGGTTGACAGCTGCCACTCCCGTTATTGATGTTGCAGGTGTTTCCCCTGGGCCCAGCACACGTGCTACCTGCTGCGGATGCGCCCCTCCCCAGCGGCACCGCTGTCGGCACCCCGGTGTTTTTGCTTGTCAAGTGAATGACACAGTTGCCTCCGCTGCTGATTGGCGATGCTGTCATGAGCTCTGCTGGATTGCTGCAGAGGCCCTCAAAAACAACCAACTATCCGAAGGATTCCCGACATTGAGGGTTGCCGCAGGCCGGCAAAGACTGCCTAGCGGCGAGCGCGGCGGGACGTCAGGCCACCCTGACAACCGCTGTAACAGCGGGAAAGCTTGCATCCATTGAGCACGTATGGATGCAGGCTATCGCCGATGCCCGGCGGCTGGCACTTTCCCTGAGACATTATGTGCTGCAGCCTGCTGCTGATGGCTATTGTCTTTGCCTTGTCCAGGCGGGTGCTGACGTTCAAGACCGCGCAAATGCTGCAGAATGGCCCCAGTACACCCTCTTTGCCTTCGCCAGAACCTTGCAGTGCTTGCTGGTCAACCCAGCTGAGCCAATGGGCAGGCCTCGCAAACTGGCGGCGAGTCAGCCACAATATCTGCCTTTGCTGCAGGCTGGCCCCAGTACACCCACTGAGCTGTGCTGAGAGGGATGAAAGGACTCACAAACTGGCGGCGAGACAGTAGCCGGTTCGTGAGGAACTTCCGAGTGCGGATGGTGCACGACTTCTCCGACATGCTGGGCGACCTAGCTGGTGCTGGGCGACCCTGCGCAGCCCACTGCGCCCCAAAACTGCAAAAGTCGGCGCCTGCAAAGAGGGCGAGCCGAGGCACAGTTCGGCAGCAAAGAATGGAGCAGCCGCTGGGGGAACGCACGATAGTCTCCAGGGCTTGGCACAATTACTGAGGCATGCATTTTGTGCGCCCATCTTCGATCGCGCAGCTTGTGTGCCCTGCAATCTTCTCTCTACCTTCGCATTGACCGAATCGCAGCCTTCTGCACTTCGGTGGCACCTCACTATCAGATTTGGGGTGAGCCTCAGTGCAGCACCGTACCGAGTGAGCAGGACAAAAAGGGAAGCTGCTTGCACCCGGCGTTGCACTCCGGCAGCCATGGCAGCCCAGGGGGAGGAGCCACCTCCGGTGCCTGCATCCTCGGTCCTCATGTCTGCCTCGAAGCTCATCTCCTCCGAGTGCGGCGGTGTTAGCAAGGCCTACATAGCGTGCAAAAAGAAGGACCCGAACCCGGAGGCCTGCTTGGGAGAGGGGGACGTCGTCACCAGCTGCGTCATTGATCTGTGAGTCGCCACCGCAACGGACCGCGCATTCTGCACAAATTTCCTGATGCTGGCCTGCGTTCATCATCACCCCGGCCATTGAGCAGCCTTCCATGCACATGGATATGCAGCAGTGATTGAGAAGCTGGCAGTGCCATAGACAGCATTTGCGGACGATTGTTGAGCCATTGTGGAGGGGAACCCGCTGCTGTCGTTCCGCTCATCGACAGCACGAACGATCGACCCAATGATCATGCGCTGCTTCCCGCTCGCAGGCTGAAGGACCTCAATCACCGGTGTCCCGGGGAGCTGAAGGCGTACTACGAGTGCATGGACTACTACAGGTGACCAGCCGGACGGGTGCCATCATGCATCAGCGTCAACTTTTTTGCGGGACGCTCGATGCGTCTGAATGTGCATGCTGTACACGGCGCATCCCATCTACGTCCTACGCTCACGACCTCATCGTCCTGTCCACGTGCAGCAACGACTTCCAGAAGTGCCGAAAGCAGCAACAGGCATTCGAGGAGGTTGCCTTCGCGGCCCGGAAAGACTTGAAGAAGTGAGGGTGGCGTGCGAATTGGGGCCGCCGCTGGCGTGGCCGCGGCGCATTCGAGCAGCCATTCTGGGGGCAAACGGTGCACTGCTAGCTGATAGCAGAACTGGGTTTACGTTTTGGTGGAACACTGTCATCGAGCGGCGGAATGAGGATTTTGAGCTTCGAGTCGAAGCCTTGCGCATTATGTGCGTGGAAACGCAGGCTGCCACTTGGGATCCACAACTTTTGACCTGATCCATCGACTGTGCCATACTCGACTCGTACCACACGATGAGAGCATCCGCTTTGCTGTGCTGCCGCATCACCTCTGCATGGCGGAATCGCTGAGCCTACATACCTAAAGAGCGCACGAGTCCTTCATGCGGCGCCGCGTGCCTGCGCATCTCTTCCTTGCCCGTTTTTTGCCCTGTGAAAGCTAATTGCTCCGCCCGAAGCCGATGCAGCGTGTCAGCGAGGATGCCGTATACCGTAGGGTAAACCCTGGGTCGAGGGCGAGAGAGAGAGAGAGAGTAGGTTACAAAGTACGAGTAGAAACTGGTTCTCGACCAAGGGAATGCGACTAAACCCTGAAAATCGAGAGTCTGGGAAGCCACGAAGACCGGCCTGTGGATTTGTTTTGACTCGCGTCACACAAGTCAGGCAGCCGCGTTGCTGCCCTGCTTGGTCACGTTCAGATTGGAAACATGCCGAGCAGCGATGAGCTCGCGGCCGCAAGCGACGCGAAGTCGCGCCTTGCTGCTGGTGACAGGATGGTCAGAAATGGCTCGGCTCCGCACCTGTTTCACTTTGCTGGTCAGGACCCCACAAAGATGCTACCGGTGCACGGCAACAGTCGCAATCAGCCGGTGAAGATGAAGCCGCGCGCGTCAGCGGAGGAGGCGGAGCAGGAGCGTGCCGTCAATTCAAAGCAGCAGGTACCTCACCGGTGACTGACGACTCCCGGCTTTCTCCCTGCCGCAGCCGTCATGAATGCGTCCTTCTGGCCCCATCAGGTTTCGTGTCCTTTGCACTGGAGCAATTACAAGATCTTGTGCCTGCTTGTGCTGAAAAGCCGCGCCGAGGACCGACAGATGTTGATGAGATGGCAAAACGTGATCTCAAGACATGAGGCCGTTTGAGGCAGACTATAGCAGAAAAGAATGAACATATCAGCCTTTGGATGCATTTGGGTCGGAAGGATCCACCAACCCGGCCAAAATGTCGATGCCCTTGGGTGCATTCTGATTTTTGGCCTTTTCATCAGCACGCGAGGTCGCCGGAGAGGCCGGGCACGCCCAGAGCCAAGCAGTGGTCGCCGGAGGACTCCGCGGATCTCTACAACATCCCGGGCTGGGGTCACCCCTACTTCGATGTGAACGATGCGGGCCACCTGGTCGCACGTCCGCACGGCACAGGCACACACCTGCCACCACAGACACAAGCTGTTTGCTGCACTCTTGCAAGTCGAGATTGTACACTGATCATCCCTAGAGGCGGCTCAGCATAGTCAGCATAGTCAGCTGACAGTGGTGTGCGCTGCGCCTGCAGCCTGCGGCGAGGCGGTGGATGTGGACGAGGTCGTGCGCCTGCTGCGCAAGAGTGGCATGCACCCGCCATTCCTGCTGCGCTTCCCGGACATCGTCAGCCACCGCCTGCAGAAGCTCCAGGTGCTCGGCAGCAGCCCTCGGTCGTGATCTGGATGCGCGGTAATTGGTACTATCACCTGATGCACGCCACCATCCGAACGGGCTGTGTGAAGGCCAGTGCAGTCATCAGGTCAGCGCAGCTGCGCGGCAGCAGCCATGACTATGGCATCAGAGCCTCATTGCATCTGTGTACTCCGCGGCGCAGGGCTGCTTCGACTCCGCGATCGGCCGCTACGAGTACGGGGGCACCTTCCGCGGCGTGTTCCCCGTCAAGGTGCGCCCCTGAATACGCTCGTCATGCAGTGCCAGTTCCGGACAGGAAGCACAGCTGATCTGATGGCGGCATGTCGTTGGCAGCGTGGCAGTGGCAGTGGCCAGCACTCCCCTGATGGACCCCATGACGGAGAGGCGCACACGAGACAAAGCGGCTGAGTGTGTGTTCAACATCTATTCCCTGTTCCACAGTGCAACCACGACAGGCGGCTGATCCTGAACATCCTGGACTCGGGGCGTGACAAGCGCGTGGGCCTGGAGGCGGGCTCCAAGGCGGAGCTGGCCATGACCATGGCGCTGCTGTCGGACCGCCCGGGCTCCCTCCTCATCTGCAACGGCTACAAGGACGCCGCCTACATGGAGATGGTGCGGGACGCCCCATTCCAACTCCGCTGTGTTTTGTGAGTCCTGCCTCTGGACTTCTCAAGCTGGGCTGTGTGCCTGTTGTGGCAGAAGTGGTGCATTGTTGAGGCTGTAGCAGAGCACCAGGGCGCTTCACAATGCAGTGATGAATTTGACACGACATATGTTCGCTGCAGTTGTCTCCTGGATTGAGGCTGCTGCAAAAGCAAGCTCGCGCCCGCACCCGTCTCCATGTTGGGACACCTCTAGCTTCGTGGGTCTGATACCCCCCTGCTTCTTGACGCAGGCGCTGCGCGCGCGGCTGCTGGGCATCGACACCATCATCGTGCTGGAGCAGATCGAGGAGCTGCCGCTGGCGCTGGAGGCGTCCAAGCGCCTCGGCATCCGCCCCGCCCTCGGCGTGCGCGCCCGCCTGGCCACGCACCACGGGTGCGACTGCGCCGGATCCCTATCTTTTGTCATCGTCTGGGACCTTTCGCCACACAAGATGAAATTTCCATTGTTTTGTCAATTGAAAAACAATGAGCACAAACACGCACACCCAGAACGCGCAGTCGAAAGGTTCCCAGTGTTGCCTCAGAGCAGCACAGCAACGGCATGGGGCAGAGGGAAGTCAGAATGTGCTGCGCCTCAGTGCATCGAGATGTCCAGGTTCAATCTGGAAGAGATTTGCTATCTGCGGCGCAGCGGGCACTGGGGCTCGACGTCGGGCGATCTGGCCAAGTTCGGGCTGCGCTGCCCGGAGATCGTGGAGGTGGTGGACGAGCTGGCCAGCGAGGACATGCTGGACTGCCTGCAGCTGCTGCACTTCCATGTCGGCAGCCAGGTGCACGCCTTGAGAAAGTGGAGGCACTATTCACGACAGATGATTTCGTTTCTGACTTTCTGGTCACTGTGCGGTATTGCTCGATTAGGACAGTTCGATGCTGAAATCTTCAGATGCGCAGGTAGCAGCTATATAGCATCTCTCTGTCTCGAGCTGCGGCGTCGTGGCGGCAGCGAACTCAACCAATGACAGCTTCTGAGAGTCAAAAGGCCTGCTGCCGCAGATCTCCAACATCCGCATCATCAAGGAGGCGATGCGGGAGGCGAGCTTCCTGTATGCGGAGCTGGTGGGCCTCGGCGCCGCCATGACCACTGTCGACGTCGGCGGTGCGGCTGCGTTGAGATGAAATCCTCGACAGGGCTGCTGTTGTCACGATCAGCAGCCCTGAAAATGCTGGCAATCTCAGACTCTTTGATCGAACCGAAACCTGGCCGTCTCAATGACACAGCTGCTGCGCCTGTGCATGCCCACAGCAGCATCCAAGAGCTGAGAGTAGTCATCCGAACGTCTGTTGAGATTGTCATGATCAGTCTGTGTGATTGCCAGGCGGGCTGGGCGTGGACTACGAGGGCAGCGGCACGGATTCCACCGCCAGCCTGAACTACAGCATGCAGGCGTACGCCAACGACGTCGTCGCAGCTCTGGGGGTGCGCTGTTTCTCCGACATCGATCAATGCATGATTGCATCCATACTCTGGAGTGCCGCGCCCCCACAAGATTATGCTGGGCGTGCATCACTGCCCCCGAAGGTCAGGTCTAAGCTTCGTCGAGATTTCATTGAAGCTCGAAGCGCTGAATGGTCATGGCGGCCTGTCAAACAGGACGTGTGCCTGGAGAAGGGCATCGCAGCGCCATACATTGTCAGCGAGTCCGGCCGCGCGCTTGCCTCCCACCACGCCGTCATGATCTTCGACGTCCTCAGCAGGTTCCACCCTCATGCTGCTGGCATGCCACAAAGATATTGCCAGATGCCGCAGTGCATAAGAAACAATACCATGCCGCCCGCAGTAGCCTTGACACTGCATGGATGCCTCTGTCGCATCCAGATGTCTGTCACAGGCAGTTGAGTGTATCCTCGCCGGACAAGTGTGCCTCCTGTGCGGCAGACCGTCGCTGCCGACAGTGCGGCCAGAGCGGACCAGTCGCGACGGCGGCAGCGAGGCGATGGCGGCTGGGGTGACGCGCCTGCGTGCCGCCGCCGCAGGCGGCAAGGGACGCTTCCTGCTGGCGACCTTCCAGGTCGGCATGCACATCCTACTCCTGCGTGCAGTGTGCTGGGCAGCGGTGTAGTGCGCATGGGTGCGATTCAGTGAGGCTGAAGCACGTTGAGAACCGATGCTCTGTGACGGACACGATCTCGTGGACGCCAAATAACATGATGGTAAGCCAGTTAAACCTACGGACATTGCATGCTGCCACAGGAGGTGCTGGAGAACATAGCGCCGGACCCGGGCGCCTTGTCCGAGGCCTACCATGACGCAATTTACTTCAAGTGCGGGCCGCAATAGGCGTACATGCCTTGCCTGGAATCATACTTCGAGCTGCTAATGCATGCATGCATGCCGGTCCTGTCCTGTCATCGAGTTTGGGACAGCCACCCTCACGGAGGCAGGAGGAGTGCATTCACAACTCATCCAGATTGCATCGAGATCTCATTCGGGACCGCATTCAACGCCAATGGAGCCTGACCAGCCTTACTGTGGTGGCGTAGGGACGAGGCGCTGCGCGCGTTCAAGCTGGGTATCCTGAGCCTGGGGGAACGCGCGGAGGTGGACCTGCTGTTCGAGGCCACCTGCGGCAAGATCCACGACGTGGCGGCGGGTGCGATTTGCTGCTGTCTGTGTTTTAAGATCAAAGCAGTGCAATTGTGGCGTCGTGGTTTTGGAAGAGTCCATGTGTCCATAGATCTCCGCATCCGGAGGATGGCATGGAGGAGCTGTTTATGATCGTTCACGCTGTCATACAGGCGCGGGCCTCGTGCTGCCAGATGCGCTGCGGCCGTGCGGGCTGCCGCTGTCGGCGATGTACCACATCAACTTCTCAGGCAAGCGACATTCTGCTCAACGGCGCACTGAGAGATCGACTCCATGGACACAATCCCCGTGCACTGCCAAGAGTTCGAATCAGCTCCACAGCAGCGCTGACATGTGGACTCATGCTTGATGCGCCCCATGCGTCTCCAACCTTCGGTCAGTTGCGACCCTGTCCTGTTGAGGAGGAGGAGGATGAGGAAGTAACGACGAAGAAAATCTCGATGACTGGTCGAGTGTTGATGTATTATTTTTGAACTCAGTTATATTGATCATCAACTACTTTCTCCGATTGATGCTGCGCAGTATTCCGCTCCGCCATTGACAGCTGGGCGATCGGGCAGGTGTTCCCCATCTGCCCGGTGGCGCGCCTGGACGAGGAGCCCCGCGTCGCCGCCACGCTGGTAGCTCTTTGCGTCTGCCTTTGCGTCTCACGACCTTTTCCTTCTTGTTCCCCGCTATTAAGGGTGTTGAGGGCCCAGCGGCATAGAATCTGCATTGCGCCAAGCGCATTGAGCCTGGTGCGACGGGCCCAAGGTGACTGAAGCACTCGTGCAGATGTTGTGTATCAAAAACGTGCATGACAAGCTTTTGATCATACAACCGTGAAAATCTGCTTTGGTGCTGGCCGCCAGTACTTAATTCATGTGTTGTTTTACCAGGCAGACATCACGTGCGACTCGGACGGTGTGCTGAACCACTTCATCTCGACGCGCGACGCGGTCGACTTCGACCCCATCCTGCCGCTGCACGAGCTGCGCGGTGCCGAGCCCTACCACCTAGCCATGTTCCTCACCGGTGCGCAAGTTACCGATCCTCCTTTGTTTTCCTCACAAAGCAGGCTGCTGTGCAGGCTGCTGTGGCCTGCTGGGAAGAGTTGCATTCCACTTGTTGTTCAGCTCTGATTGCTCGCTCCAGATTTGAGCACGCACGGCACGGCAGTGTTGTGATTTGCAACGCGACAGTCGCACTGTGCGCCGATCTGTGAGTGCGGTCACATCCGTGATCTCTTCGGCATCTGCTGCAGGCGTGTATCAGGAGGTGATGGGATCGGCGCACAATATGCTGGGTGCACCCCACGTCGCAGAGATCCGTCTGAGCAGTGAAGCCACTGCGCCGGCAGGTGAGGCAGCCCTTCACAGCGCCTGATATTTGTCACCTGCGTGTCTCATACATGCTTGCTCTTGCGATAGCTTGCTGCACAGGACTGCACAGCACTGCATGGCATGCCGCTGCTATGGGTTCCAGTTGCGCAAACCCGACGTGCTGACGCACTGTGCGTCAACATCAAACTCGCTGCCCCGCAGACGCCAACGGCTCAGCGCACAGTCCGCCGATGCGGTTGGTGGGCAGCAACTTCATCGTGGACCACATCGTGCCTGGCGAGAGCGTGCAGTGCGTCTTGTCGCGCGCACAGCATGAGGTGAATAGGTCGCCAGTGCAGATGTTGCACAAGTCGCAGATTGCTGTTTTTGCTTTCCTCCTGCCATGTACAGATCCACAAACTTGCTCTTTGCAGTCGGGCATCGACCCTTCAGCTGCGTCAACCTTTGACTTGGCCGTGCAGGCGCCGGACATGACGCACGCCATCGCCGCCGCCGTCGACCGCGCCGTCGCGGCTGGCAGCCTGCAGGCAGAGGACGGCGCCGCGCTGCTGCACCGCTACAAAGCCGACTTGGCAGGGTACACGTATCTGAGCGGCTGACGGTTTTTTGAGCCGCATCAGAATGCAATGATGGTGGCGATTTTGATTTTGTATTCTTTCTCTCATGGCCAGAACGCCAAGGGCCTGGCAATTGTATGTGCCGCGGGGCACCAAGCGGCTGCAATTCCATTGTCGAGGCACTGCCAATAATGCAGCGAACTGAGCATAGCAAGTCAGCATTGAGATGAGCGTATATGGTATGTGGGTAGTTGATTCGTGAAAGCTGCACTGCTCAGGACAACATGTGCACGGGACTCCCATCTGCACAGGCGAGATGCCCAACAAGTTTCGGTACCCCAGCAGCAGAGGAACACGATGGGATGAGGTGGCACCCTGGGGCAGCGGGCAGGGCAAAGTAGGATTACATCCTTTATCCTTTGATGAGACACGGACAGTCAAGCCTGTCAAGGCCAAATTCGCTGCGAGAGCCGCACGATTGAATCCCCAAAGCCAGCTCGACACGTCGCCGCACGCTGCAAAGCTGGGCCGCGCCAGCGCAGCGGCGACAGAGCGCTCTGCAGCGCCGCCGCTGGCCGGATGCTGCCACAGCGTGCGGCATGGAGCACCGGCAGATCCGCCGCCGCCGGAGGCCATTACGCCCCTCACATGGTGAGCTCCATGATGGCGGACACAATGTCGCCGTCGGCCGCCTTGAGCGCCTTGACAGCGCGCGGCTTGCTGACGCCGGCCTGCAGAATACAGTGTTGGACATCAGCACTTATGGGCAGGTGGACTAGCAGTGCCTACACAGGGCAGACACGACCAACCGCTGTAGCCGGCCTGCAATCGCACTATGTTGGCACGTACACGAACAAAGATTGCTGCTGCTGCTGCATTGCGGCCAGACCGCGCTAGCGGCTCCACGGACGGGCTGAAGCACATGCAAAAGTGCCCAAGTTCCCGACAGGCTGGAAGTAGAAGAAGCGCACTTGTGTCATGACCAGCTCCACGTCCTTGGGCTCCACGCCGGTGTCGTCCACATCGCCCTCCTCCTCCTCCTCCTCCTCCATCGCCGCCGGCGCCGCGGCCGCCTGGGTGCAAATTTGCAAGTTTGCGAACATCCAGACGGATGCGCGCTCTACATTCCTGTCGCATCTTGCCCTGGTGTCATTGTGGGCAGATGCGCATATGCAGGGCAGCTGCACGCAGCCTCTGAGCGTTCTTGGCATCTGCCACCACCCGACACCACCATTCACAGCACCCAGACACATACGTGCTCGGTTGTGCGGCAGCAATAGCCCGAGAACCACGCACCCTGGCGGCTGGCTGCGGCATGGCGGGCTGCTTGAACTGCTCCGCCGCGGCGGACTGTGCCTGCGCTGACAGGTCCTCGATCTTCGCCTCGCCGAAGACGATGTACGTGTCGCTCGCCGGGCTCTTGAAAACGTCCGGCTTGGCGATGACGAACAGGATCTGCAGTGCGCAATAACCTCCGGCTCAGCCAAATGCCAGCGGCAGTGTTCGAAGTGCTCTTCAGCAAGTGCGCCTTCCATTGCCAGGCAGCGTGGCGGCCCTGGACCCCGCAGTCCCGCAGTGTGCGCTGGTGTGCATAACTTGTAAGGTCATGCCCTGTTGGAGTGCAGATATGGGGCACTCTCAAGGATGGAAATTTCTCTCACGTTCTTCGACTTTTTGATGGTGACCCGCGAGACGCCCGGCACCGGCTTCATGCCCAGCTTCTGCATCGCCTTCCGCGACTTCTTCTCGCTGCGGCTCTGCTTTCCTCGGAGCGTGCCATCCTCTGCGGGCCCGACCGCACAACATGCTGTTCAGCAGCTGCAAGATGCATCATCAGACAGGCGCTTCTTTGTCATTGCGCCATGCATCTGCTGCATCATGCATGCATGGTGCTGCTCGGCTGCTGCCCGGCGCAGACGCAGGGCTGCCGCGCCGCCTCTCAGTGCCTGTCGTCAGTGCTATCAGCTGGCCCACCTGCTTCTGGGAGGTCCGCCCCCTCCTCGTCGTCGCTGATGTCCGAGTCCTCGTCCTCCTCGACCTCCTGCAGTTGTCCGCAACACGCAGCGTCACTCACATGGAGTTGCAGACATCGCACCTTGTAGACGCGAAATGGATCGCTTCAAGGACCCACAGAGACTCGGCTGCATTCACGCCTCTGTGCTCCATCATGCAGGCAGCCTCAGTGTCGACTTTCTGCATATCTGCTCGTCAGTGTGTTGCATCTGGGTGCCTGGCATTGGCGGATGGCTGTCACGAGCTCGCTTCAATGGCCGGTGGAACACGATCCACAGCTGCCTAATCCCCGCCGAGGCAATTTGCCCGAAAGGTAAGCGGTTTGCAAGCTTTTGCGATAGGAGGCTCAGCCTGGCTTCCGGCGCGACTGCTGCGGCCCAGGTGATGCCGGCACGACACGCGCCGCTGCAGCAGTCCATAAAGCACAATGCTGCTGAATTTGCGCTACAGCAGCTACCCAGGCCCTGGATAACGGGGTCGCACTGGCGGCGGGCCATCCGGCTCACCTCGACGGTCTCGACCTCCTCCTCAACCCGCGCCATGGCTGCCGCTGTTTCCTGCGGGGAGCTGGCTGATTGCAGCGATGCTGTACGCCGGTGTTGATCGCAGAAGGGCGATTTTGCAAAGCCGCTGGTCGACTAACCTGCTTGCTAGTCAGCTGCTGAACCTGCTAGTCAAGGCTA
>JAABUM010001558.1_pt1 | contig 33795 bp, 25 predicted proteins | sample 5559161 | NCBI WGS metagenome assembly JAABUM01 (sample SAMN10711868, study PRJNA513369) | rock metagenome | isolation source: Antarctica rocks | place: Antarctica: Victoria Land, Siegfried Peak nord
GCTATCCGCGTCATTCACCGCGCGTTGGCGGCAGGGTGCCGGATCAACCGGCGCAAAATCAAGCCCAACACCTACCAATTGCTGCTCAATCCTGACCTGGCAGGATTAGGTTGATGTATATGGGAGGCAACGGCCCACTAGCCCACTCTTCTTCTTTGACAGAGAGAACAGGAACATGATACACTTGGAAACTGTTAACGGTTAACATTATAGTCAGCATCGTGTGGCTTGTCAACAGGTCTGCACGCTCTCCCGTCTCGTCACGGGCAGGGATATTCCAGGAAAGGGCGCTTATGTCTGTAGCGCGAGCGCGTAGCCTGGCCAGCTTCCAACCCGTGGCCGTGCGGCACGGTGCGCTATGGGAGAGCGCCCTCGCCACGCTGCGCCTGTCCATCGTGCGCGGCGACCTGCCCATCGGTGCCCAGCTTGTGGAGGCAGAGCTGGCGGCACGCCTCAGCGTGAGCCGTGGTCCCATTCGCGAAGCGTTGCGCCAACTCGAACTGGAAGGCCTCGTCGTCAGTTACGCCCGGCGGGGAACTTTTGTCGTGGGCATCACGGAGCAGGACGTGCGGGAGATCTACGGCTTGCGGCTGCTCCTGGAGACGTTTGGCATTGAGCTAGCTGCTCGGGAGCATGCAGGAGACGTGGCTCATCTCCGGGACCTCACCCTCACCATGCAAGAGCACCTGCACGCAGGCCGATTTCAGGAGGTCGCCGACACTGATATGGCCTTCCATCGTGCGATCCTGACGCTGGCCGACCACAAACGGCTCCTGAGCGCCTGGACCACTGTTGCCGTCTCGGTGCAGGCTCTCCTCTACGTCGCCAACACGACCTACAATAGAATGCCTCAGGCGGTCGAACAGCACGCGGCACTGGTCGACACCATTGAACGCCGTGACTCTCAGGGTGCTGCTAGTCTGCTCCGTGAGCATCTCCTCGTCGGCGAGGACATCGTCCTTAAGGTTCTGCACGCTCATGAGGATGACATCGCCATGAGTAACGCGAACCATGTGCAGGTGAGAGGCCGATGAACTGTGCTGGCCACAGACGAAAGATACGGATGTGGCCTCTGTAACCTGCCAGGAGTATTATGAGGAGGTAAGGCTGTGCGCGTGATTCACCCGCTTGACGGTCAGTGGCTTCTGATCACCGATCCCGGCAACCGCGGCGCAGCCGAGGGATGGTTTGCGCACCCGCAGCCTGCTGCTCAACCGGCGGCGGTACCGGGTGCCATCGAAGAGATCTTTCCCGGGTACGATGGCGTGGTGTGGTATTGGCATGCCTTTGTGCCCCCGGCCCTGCCCGAGGAGGCGGCCTGGGCGGCACTGCGTTTCTGGGCGGCGGACTACTACGCCGAGGTGTGGCTGAACGGCCACTACGTGGGTAGCCATGAAGGCGGCGAGACGCCGTTCAGGGCTGAGGTGGGAGGCACGATCCTGCCACAAGCAGAAAACCTGCTGGCGGTGCGGCTTGTCCACGCCGCCGTCGACTCCATCGACGGATTCGACCTTGCGCATGTGCCGCACGGCATCAAGAGGGTCCCGTTTCGCCCGGGGGCTGGCCACAACTATGGCGGGATCTGGCAGCCGGTCGAGTTGCTCGCGCTGCCGGCGGCCTACGTCACTGACGTCTTCGTCCAGCCTCACCTCGCCACCGGCGAGATTGCCGTCGAGGTGACGCTGACGAACTCCTCAGATCACCCGCTCGATGGTATTCTTGAGTTGGTCGTCACCAGCCCCGATGGTGGCGGCCCTGTCGTCCTTGATCGCCGTCCCGTCCCCCTCCCAAAAGGGGAGATGGCCTACCACGCGGCTCTGAGCGTGCCCAACGTGCGCCCCTGGACGCTTGATCGCCCGGCGCTCTATCACCTGACAGCGCGGCTTGAGGCGCCTGGAGCCTCTCCCGACTATCTGAACACGCGGTTTGGGTTCCGAGAGTTCACCTTCCACGACGGATACTTCCGTCTGAACGGCGAGCGGATGATTCTCAAGGGGACCCACACCGTCGGCCACTATCCCATCGGGCTGGTGTTGCCGCGCGGTCCAGAAATGCTCCGACAGGAGTTGCTCAACTTGAAAATGATGGGTATTACGTGCTGCCGCTCGCTGGGTCGCATGCTGTTCCCCCAACAGCTCGACTTCTGTGACGAGTTAGGACTGCTCGTCTACCAGGAGACGCTCGCCGCCTGGAATTGGCAGAACTCGCCGCAGATGGCGCAGCGCTTTGATGCAAGCGTGCATGAAATGATCCGGCGAGACCGTAACCATCCCAGTGTCGTCATCTGGGGCCTGCTCAACGAGACCAGCGAGGGCGAGATCTTCCGGCACGCCGCGGGCATGCTACCGCACATCCGGGTGCTGGATCCCACCCGCATGGTGCTGCTCAACAGCGGGCACTGGGATGCGCTGGACATCGACACCATGGGGACGCTCAACACGGGGCACTACGAGGAGGTAGAAGCGATACTGCAGGGAACGAGAACGGCGACCGGCATGGCCGCGCTGCCCTATCAGGCCACGTGGTCATCTGGCTTCGCTGACTATCACCGCTATGTGCTGCGCCCACTTGAGGAGGAGGCCATCACCACATTCCGCCGACTGGGCACGCCTGAGTATAAGCTGTTCCAGTCAGAGTTCGGGAACGGCAGTGCGCTTGACCCAGTGCGTATCACCCGCCTCTTCGAGCAGAACGGCGCACGCAATGACCTGGATGACGGCGTGCTCTATCAGCGGATGGCCGAGCGCCTCGAACACGACTTCCACCAGCTCGGCCTTGAGGAGGTGTTTGCCACACCCAGCGACCTGGTGCGGGCTAGCGAGACGCTGCACGCCGAGAACCGCGCTCTGGGCATCGCCGCGTTGAGAGCAAACCCCAATCTGTGTGGGTACAGCATGACCGGCATGCTCGATCACACCATGGTGGGCGAGGGGCTGATGACGATCTTCCGTGAGCCGAAGCAGGCGACCATCGACGCGCTCCGCGACGCCTGGCAGCCGCTGCAGTGGTCTCTGTTCACCGACCAGACGAGTGTCTACCGCGGCCAGAGCCTGCGGGTGCAGGCCGTGCTCGTCAATGAGGACCAACTGCGGCCTGGAACGTATCCCGTACGGCTGCGCGTGACTGGCCCAGGCGGCGTCCTCTTCGAGAAGGCCGGCAATGTCGTGATCCCCGCGGCAACCGGTGGGCACGAGGCATCTCTGGTGTTTGCCGTCTTTGATGAGCAGATCGCCCTCAATGGGCCACCCGGACGCTATGAGGTGCGGGCGTTGTTCGACCGGGGTGGCGCAGCGATCGGTCGAGCACATGTGTACGTGAGCGATCCCCCAACGCCACTCACCGCTGAGGTCACGGTGTGGGACACGGGGAGCGCGCTTGGCGAGTGGTTTCGTAGTCATGGCCTGATCGTCCGACCATTCGAGCCAATGTCGCTAGGGTCACGGAAGAGCGTGGTGCTCGTCAACGCCCCCTCTGTCGAAGATAGACAGACAGCCTTCAGGCCCTTGCTCGACTGGATCGCCAGCGGCGGCATCGCGGTGTTCCTCTCGCCGCATGCATTTGGGCTCGACGAAGAATCCGTCCACGGCGTCTTCTATAAAGGCCGTCTCGCCTGGTGCCCCTTCGGCGCGGACGTGGGAGTTAAGCAGGCACGTGGGTGCTGGTGGGCGGTTGACCACGTCGTGAAGGACCGTCCCATCGTGGCCGGCCTGCTGACCGGCCGGCTGATGGACATGCACTATCATCGTCTGCTGCATCCCCGCTGGACGTACGTCGGGCTAAATGAAGGAGATGTCGCAATCGCCGGCCTGGGCATCGGCACGTGCGGTGAAGAAGACAATTACTGGGCAGGAGCCGACCTGACCACACTGCCCTGGGGGGAAGGACGTGTCATCCTCTCTACGCTATTAATCGCTGAAAATGTGGGCCGAGACCCGGTGGCAGATCGTCTGGCCCTCAACCTTGCACTGCTCAGTGCGCCGCGCTGAGTCGGTGCATTGGACTGAGCACCAGATAAGGAGCACCCGTATGCACGGCGTGAAATGGGCGGCCTCCTGTGACCTGTGGCAGTGAGAATCAAGCGATGAGAGGACCCAGCTCCGCAACAGCAACAGAGTCCCTGGCTATCGTGCTCGAGGGCGTGGGCGGCCCCTTCAGCCTGCGCACGTTCCCCATCGCAGCGCCGACGGCGGGCACGGCCCTCCTTCGCGTTGAGCTATGCGGTATCTGCGGCACCGATGGGCACATTTGGGAGGGACGCTATCCCGCGCTGTTACCGGGCATTCTTGGCCATGAAGTGGTGGGCACCATCGCCAGCCTCGGTGAGGGGCTGACGCACGACTTCAGCGGACAGGAACTGTACGTGGGCGACCGCGTCGTGCCCCGCACGTTCGGCTGTGGCCGATGCTATGGCTGCACGGTGGGACGCACGGGCTGCAGCAACTCCGTGGGCCGTGGAGGATACGGTACAGCGGGCAGCGATCTTGCGCCCTACCTGACCGGCGGCTTCGCCCAGTACCTTGCCGCGAGCCTGCCGTTTACCGCGCTCTTTAAGGTTGATGCCCCGGCCCACGTCGCCGTGTTGATGGAACCGTTGGCCGCGGTTGTGGGCGGCGTTGACCGGGCACAGATTCGACTCGGCGAGACAGTTGTGATCCAGGGCACCGGTGCAATCGGCCTGCTGGCGGTAGCCTGTGCCCGCCTGGCAGGCGCTGACCGGATCATCGCCCTCGGTGGTCCGCCCGACCGCCTCACCCTCGCCCTCGCGTTGGGTGCCGACGTGGTCATCGACGTGGGACGCCACTGCGAGCCTGATGAGCGGACGCGGCTGGTGCGGGTGGCGACACCTGGAGGGCACGGTGGTGACGTTGTCTTTGGCTGTGTCGGCAGCGCCGCCGCCGTCGCTGAAGGCTTGAGCTATCTCGCCCACTTTGGGCGCATGTGTGAGATCGGGAATGCCGCCGATGCCGGACCAGCCACGGTCAACCCAGCACAGGCATTGGTGGGCCCGAACACAACTCTCTTCGGGCACCTGCACACCCCACCGGAGGTCTGGGTCACTGCGACGCGCCTCCTGGAGCGCTGCGCCCTTCCCTTTGACCTGATCGTCACCCATCGCATGCCCTTGCCGCGCGTGGCCGAGGCAGTAGCTACGATCCGCGAGGGGCGATATGAGTTGGACAGTCGCCAAGTTGGCAAAGTCACGGTCGACCCGTGGGCGTGATTGGCGAGGTGTGAGCTATCAAGATCCTCATTATGTCTCCCGCTGCGCCTATCGCCAACGCCACTCCATGCGGGAAAGCGATCACAGCGTCGTGCGGTGGCGGCGCCGTGGTGCTCGCGGGCTAGTCTGCGCCCACGGCACTAGGTGAGTACCGGACCGGCCCTGTGTCATCCACCGAGGTTCCGAGCGCGTCACACGGGCAGATCATATCCCGGGCAGAGATCCTGGCATAGCACTCGATTATGGCGGAGGGACGATCTCAGATGGAGTATCAACAGCTGGGCGCCACGGGGCCAGTCGTTTCGGCACTTGGCCTGGGCTTCTGGTCGATCGGTGGAGCGTTTGGTCCCGCGGACACAGCGGAGTCACGCCGTACCGTCGCGCACGCCATCGCGCGTGGCGTGACGCTTTTCGATGCAGCACCGGCCTATGGATCATCGGAAGCGTTTCTCGGCGACGTGCTGTCTTCTGGAGACCGACAGAAAGTGTTTCTGATGGCCGAAGGACTGCGGCGCCTCGCCGCCCGCGGGGCCACGGCGGCTCTGGTGACCGCCGCCCACCCCGACGAGGGCGGGAACGCCAGCCTGCCGCCAGAGTTCGCCGGCCGCTTCGTCTACGTGAAGGCCGGATTCCAGCCCCTGCGGCGCGTGTACCTCTATGCCAGGGAGTGTCGGGTTCCCTAACCTGTGGAATCGGAGCTGCGCAGCACTGTGGGCTAGCCTCACCACCACCCGGTGGCGATAGCGTCAGTGTCCTTGAGACAGGGAGCGGGGCTCTGGAGCGCACCGCGCGTGTGGGGAGCAATTCGACTGCCGTTGCCGTGGACGAGGCGACAGGCCGCGTCTTTGTCGTCGACGAAGGCCTCGTCGAGAAGGGAGATGCTCCCTTTGGTCGCGTGAGCGTGCTCGCGGTCACCCGATAGCGGGCGAGATCGCGCCGACCGGCAGCGCTACCGAGACGTGGCAACGCGGCACACGGGACACTCGCCGGTCCATGAGAAGAGGGCGAGCACGTTCCGCACACACGCCTGTGCCGAGGACGGCGGGCCACGACCGTCCTGAAACCTCAGCGGTGATGGGCGCTGTGCGGGACGCACGTCCCCGCGCGAGCTTCTTGAGCGTTACAAAAGTGCATGATAGCAGCGGGGACGTGCGGAAGGAGTGGGGCATGGCGCGATGTGTGTGGCGCGTAGTGGGGACGCTTCTGCTCCTTGCCGGCGGCGGCATGGCGGTGGGGGGAGTGACGGCCGGTTCGGGTGAGCGCGTGCTGCCCTTCGCGCGGGGGGGACGTCGTGGGCGTGGCTCTCGACAGCCGTGGGGGCCGCACTATCGTCGCCGGTGGAGACCCCGCCGGACAGCAACTGACCGTCTTTGAGACGGTCAGCGGGCGGCTGCTGCGCACGGTGGGGCTGCGGGGGCGCCTCCTCTTGATGCCGGAGTTCGGGCCTGACTCAACGCTGACTCTGGACACGATGGCAGCACGGGCCTACATCACGACGTACGACCAGCCCACGTCCAGCGGGCCGGCCCGAGGCTACGTCAACGTCGTGGACACCCGCGGTGGCCTGCTCCTGAGCGCCGTCTCTCCCCGCCTGCCCAACACAATGGTGCGCGGCACGGGCGGGTTCCTCCTGGCGCGGACGCTGCCCGTGGCCGTGACAGCGGATGAACCGACAGGGCGGGCCTTTGTGGTCAACTACTCCGATGTCTTTGCGCGGCGGCGCGGCAGCGTGACGGTGGTGGACGGGCACAGCGGCAGGATTCTGGGCGAGGTCCTCACCGGCAAGAGCCCCCAGGCCGTGGCGGTGGATCAGAGCACCGGCGCCGCCTTTGCCGTGTGGCAGAGGACGAAACCCGCCACCGGTGAGCCGGCCGAGCCCAGCCATCTCAGCATGCTCGATGGGCGCGACGGCAGCGTCGTGTGGACGATCACCCTGCCCTATGGCGGGCAGCCCGTGGTGGCGCCCAGCCTGGACCGCCTGTTCCTGGTCGCTCGGTCAGACGGGGACGCGCGCTCTACAGGGCATCTCACGGTGATCAACACGCGGCGCCGGACCGTGGTCCGCACGCTGGCACTGGATGCGCTGGGCTCCTGTGCCCTCCTGACCCTCGACGAGCCACGGGCGCGCGCCTATCTAGCCTCTGGCGTTGCCATGCCTGATGCAGGTGGAGACGACCCGGCGCGCCTGCGCGTGCTCGATGCGCGGACCGGGGCGCTCCTGCACACGACCATCCTGCGCGGCATGGCCGTCGACACGCGCCGGGGCCGCATCATGGTGCTCCTGGCGCATGAAGGCCACGGCACACGTGATGCGCCGGGCAGCCTGGTGATCCTGAGCGCGCAGAGCGGAGGGGTGCTGTACTCGGCCCGCGTGGGCCCCAACCCCTCGGGGCTGGCGCTGGACGAGGGCAATGCCCAGGCCTATGTGACCGCCGTGGGCACGCGTGCCCACGATTACCCCTACTGGCCTCCCGAAGGCGCGGGTGCCCTCAGCGTGGTGGACACACGGTCCGGCGTCGTACGCCGGACCACCTCTCTAGGCGTCCAGCCCCTGCCGCCCGTGGTGGATCAGAGCGGGCGCCGGGTGGTGGTGCTCTCGCGCGGTGGGTCCGTGCCCCGGCGCGGCGCGCACAAGGCCTACGACTGGCGTCTCATGCCCGGCGCCCTGACGATCCTGGAGATGGCGCCGTGACCCGTCTCAGGCGAGTAGGCAGATGAAAGAGAGGTGGAACATGTCGATACGACGCGTAGGGGCGGGTCTCCTCACGGTGACAACGATCCTCCTCAGCATGGTGGGGCAGGGGCAGGCAACCGCCTCTCCGACCGCCCACGGTGCCGGCGCGCCTCTGGTGGACGTGGCTGCCTTCCGGGGCCAGGGGCATCTCGCCTTCCTGTGGAATGGCCGGCCCTACGTGCTCGACGGCCAGAAGGGCACACTGCGGGCCCTGCCGCCGGCCGCCAGTATCGCCAGCCTGGCGTGGTCGCCGGATGGGCAGTGGCTGGCTTACCTCGCCGGCACCGCGCCCGACAGCACCGGCGCTCTGTGGATCATGCGCGCCGATGGCCGCGCCGCCCGCCAGGTGCAGGGTCTGCCCACGCCGGTGAGAGCGTTTGCCTGGTCGCCCCGTGCCAACACACTGGCCGTTCTCCCGCAGTGGGATGCGCGGCGTCCCAACGGCCTGTGGATTGTGCCGGCCCGTGCCGGCGTGCCCCGCAATGTGGCACCGAACGGTGGAGTGGGCTCCTTTGCCTGGACGCCCGACGGCAGCCGGCTGGCCCTCCAGGGTGCGGACCCGCGCCAGCGGGGCGTCGACCTGCTGGAGGTCGTCTCTAATGCCGGCGGGCGCGCGGGGGTGGTCGCTCGCACGTCCATCATGCACGGACAGGATACCGGCCTGATCGTCGCCGGGTGGTGGCCAGACGGGCGGGGTCTCCTCTATCAGCTCGACCCATACCATTCCAACTCTATCGCCGCCGATGGCCTGCCCCTCGTTAGCCAGCCGCTGGGCGGCACGGCGCGCCGGCTGGCCGTCACGCTCGGCTATCCCGACTGGTTGGCGCTGTGGGGCCACGAAGTGGTGCTGGTGGCCGGCCTGGGCAGGCAGGCATGGACGGGGAAGGGACTGGCCATCTGCGACGTGCGCACGGCCTCCTGCCGGTCTGTGCCACAGCCACCGGGCGCGGTCTCCCTCGATCCGGCGCGGTCGCCCGACGGGACCCGTCTCGCCTTTGTGCGCGCCCACGATCTCGGCGCCGCCGCGGGCTTCGGCACCACGACCGCGCTGCGGGCGTGGGTCGGGACCCGCACACTCTGGGTCGCCGACGCGCGGGGCGCCGGGGCGCATCCGGTGCAGCACGCGGGCACCGGCGTCTATGCGCCGCAGTGGTCTGCCGACAGCCGGCACCTGCTCTACGGGCGCGACAATGCGCTGTGGTTGATCTCCCCCGGCGGCGGCGCAGCAACGAGGATCGTCGGTCCCTTCGCGCAGGCGCCCGACCTCTTCGGCTACTATGGCCATATCGCGTGGTCCAGCCTGTTTGCCTGGAGCCGCCAGTAAGTACAACACAACGCATCCTTCCGCACGCTGAACACGGAGAGAAAGAGGCCTATGTTGGTGGACTGGATCAGGGACCTCAAGCGCGCGGGAGCGGCCCTGCTGCTGTGTGTGGCCCCGCTCGGCGGGCTGGTTGGTCAGCCCCGCGGCACGGCAGCACATGACGCACGGTCTGTAGGGCCACTCGGCATGTCGTCACCGGCCAGATCCGCGGGTGCCCGCACCGGCAGCGCCAGGAGCGATGCCGCGCGCATCCACGTCGTGCGCCGTATCCGTGCGCTCGTGCGTGCGGAGGCGCGGGCGCCGTCGCTGGGAGCGGTGAACTTTGTCGATGCCCAGCACGGATGGGCAGGCGGGGCGACCATGCTGGTCACCGCCGACGGTGGACGGAGCTGGCGCCGCCAGATCAGTCCCGCGGCCATGGTCAGCGCGCTCGACTTCGTCGATGCGCACCACGGCTGGGCGCTCGGCCTGACGGCGGCCTCCCGGCCCGTCGTTGCGCGCACCACCGATGGCGGGCAGACCTGGCATGCCGCGGCCGAACCGCTCGTGGCCGGCGGCCGTGGGGTCCCCACACTGCACGTGCTGCAGCGCGTCCACTTTGTGAGCGCTACGTTTGGCGCCGGCGTCGCCGGCGGTGTCAACTATCTGGGCGGCGACGGACGGGGTGACGTGGTCGTGACCACCGATGGCGGGCAGACCTGACAGGCACTGCACGCCCCGTCCACCATCGCGGCAGCCTGCTTCACGGATCGCCGCCACGGCTGGGCCGCCGTGGGCGGCAAAGGCCTCCTGCTCCACACGTCCGACGGCGGCAGATCGTGGCACCAGAGCCTTCCCGACGGTCCAGCCGGGGAGGCGTTCTTCACCTATCGTGCCGACCTCGCCTGCACCGGTCCGGCGGACGTGTGGGTCCTGCTCTCTGCCCCTGGCGGGATGTCCCAGGAGAGGTATGCCCTCTACCACACCCGCGACGGCGGCGCGCATTGGACGGCGATGGCGGCCAAGCTGGGCATCGGCGGCGAGCCAGCCGTGGGCACACCGGGCATTCCCCTCACGGCCAGCCGCGTGAGCCGGGCAGGGCGCACGATCGACTCCTACGCCGGCCCCCTGGACGCCGTGGACAGCACCGTGGCCTACGTGGGCGGCGCCTGCCCGGCGTGCGGCGCCATCAGCCTCAGCGGGACGGCCGACGGCGGGCGCACGTGGGGGAACCGGGGCCTCATCTCCGGCGTGGATTTCGCCTTCTCTGTCTCGCTCTCCTTCGTCTCGGCCCGGCGCGGCTGGCTGGCCACCAGCCTGTACAGCGAGGCTTCTCCCCCTGTCAGTCACGGGGTCATCCTGGCCACCGCCGACGGCGGCCACACGTGGACAGAGCAGTACCCCTCCGCCTCACCGCAGCCCTCCCTCGCCCTGAGCTTTGCCACGCCGGCCCTGGGCTATGGCCTGGGCAGGTTGGGCGACGCGCGCGCCGTCCTGCGCACGACCGATGGCGGGTGGCGCTGGCAGCGCGTCGGCACGCTCCCCGTGAGCCGCCCCGACCCCAGGTTTCAGTTTCCTCTCACGGCCTCCCTCTCGTTCGGCAGCGCCCGGCGAGGCTGGGCCGTGGGTGGCGATCACATGCTCTACACGACGTCAGACAGCGGCCGCACCTGGCACCTCCTGCTGGTGCAGCGACGCAGCCCCAGCAATCCACAGGGCTGGGTCAGCGCCGTGGCGTTCGCCGATGAGCGCCACGGCTGCGTGGTCGCGCTCGACTGGCCCGCGACCTATTGGGGCACCGACGACGCGGGGACGCACTGGCGCCCTGTACTCGGAGTGGCCGGCGTGGCAGCCTGTGCCGCTGTACTCGCCGGTCAACCGGCCGCCAGCGCACTGGGCGCGGTCGCGCCGGCCACGGAGCCGAGCTTTGCCGACAGCTCCGGCGTCACAGGCGCTCAGAGCGCGTGGGTGCTCCGGCGTGGCTGCTCCTACGAGGGCAAGGACCGGAACAGCGGCCAGCGCCTTCTCAGGACCACCGACGGCGGCCGTAGCTGGACGCAGGCGACCTGGCCGCGGTGCTCCTTCACCGTGCAGAGCGCCTCCTTTGCCACGGCCAGGGATGGGTGGCTGCTGACCCAGGACGAGCGCCTCTTGCGGACCGCCGATGGCGGAGCGACCTGGACCGAGCTGCCGCGGACGTGAGGGGTAACACGGCGATACATCAAGGCCGAGGATACGGAGAGAGCATCATGGGAAGCAACCGGCGCGCAGGCGCAGGACCAGCACCCCATCGCGACAACCCTCCACCAGGGTATCCATGATGGCAGCCTGGTTGAGCATCTTGGGCAGGCGCGGGTCGCTGGCAAAGGCGCCCACAAGGTGGGCCACGCGGCGGGTGGTCTCTCCCCCGCGCCACAGATCGTAGGGTCCTTCGGGCAGCAGGGCATCAACCTCGATGCGCGTCTCCTTGATGCGGGCGCGGGGATCAGCCTTGATCTGGGCGAAGAGGGGCTCGGTGGAGGCGGCCAGCTTGAAGGCCTGCGGTTCGCCGTGCTCGTCGTAGGTGACGACGACGCAGTAGGCCTGGCGGATGGTTGTGGGGATGACCGCCCGGGCCTCCTGTTTGTAGGCCTTGAGGCGGGCCTCACGGGTGGGATCGCTGGCGCCGCCCGTCGAGCCGGACTCCGTGTTGGCCGCCAGCGTCAGCTCCACGGCTTCCCACCCCAGGTAGTCGCGCACGGCAAGGCGGGCGCTCTCCAGCCCGTCGCGTGAGGGGACGGCCAGCAAAACCGCGTTGCGCTGGGAACGGGGGCGGTCCGGGCCGGTCGTCTCGCTCAGATAGCGCAGGGCGTCGGCGCTGGGCTTGCCCGAGTCCGCCGCGGCGGATGTCCCCAACACCACAAAGTGGAAGCGGGCGTCATCCTCGACCTCCGATGGGGCCACGGGCAGGATATGCACGCGCACCCCGCTGCCCGTGGCACCCGTCGTCAGGCTCTTGCAGGCACGGATCTCCTCCAGGAGCCTGGCGGGGATCTGGGGTCCCACCCGCTGGCTGGCGTCATGATGCATCTGGCGCAGGTTGGGCCGGGAGCCCAGCCGCCAGGAGCGGGGCGCCCGCCCGCCCATATCACCGGTGGGCGCTGATGCGCTCTCATCAAGGAACCACGAGATCTCGGTCCAGCGCTTCAGGCCTTTCTCCAACTCGATGCGGTCGGGCCGCGTCGGACCCAGCAGGACGTAGAGATCCCGATCCAGGGCCTTCTGGCCGATCGGTTGCGAGTGCAGAAATGTGGCCAGCACGGCCTGCTCCATCTCGCGGTAGCGCAGCGCGGGGAACTCCTCCTGGATCTGGCGCGCCTTGGCCACCTCGCTCTCCAGGATGGCGCTCCATTCCTGCCGGCTGCCTGCGCCATCCTCGGTGATCGCCGCTGAGGCCAGTTCGCGCGCGGCATCGGAGAGCACCGTGGCATCAGGGGCGGCCAGGAAGACGTTGGCCCCCACGAGGGGCGCGTCGTCCCACTGGCTGGCCTCCCGCAGGGCCAGAGCGAACGTGCGCAGGATGCCGCGGGTGCGCTGGAAGCGTTGCAGCTGGGTCCATTTGGTGTAGAGTGCCTCGGTCAGGTCCGGGTGGAAGGGGTAGCTCTGGACATAGCGATCCTCGGCCAGGCCGGCATCGCGGCGGGTCTGCTCGTCCACGGCGGCAATGCCCTTCAGCGCGGCGACCACGTTGGGGCGGTAGGCGTCACGGTCGCGGATGGACTCGGCGGTGAAGAAGCGGCGGCGCAATACCTCGGCTACATCGGCCTTGCCCACCGGCTGCACGCCTTCCTCACTCTCGCGCAAGAAGACGCTGCGCAGGCTGGTCAGGATGGCCTGGCCCAACACGTCGCTCTTCATGGGATCGGTGGCCAGCAGCGAGGCCACGATAGCGCAGCGCTCCGTCTTGGCGGCGGCCTGCGTCAGATACTGGAAGAAGTTGGCCAGCCGGTCCTGCCACTCGGGCTGTAGCCCCACCTTCTCCCGGGCGTACATCAACACCTCGTCAATCAGGATCAGCGTGCCCAGGTCGTCGCGGGTGGGCAGGGCCAGCAGGGTGGCCAGCAGGTTCTCGGCGGGGGCGCTGTCGCGCTCGGCATCCTCGCCCTCGGCGTGCAGTAGGCGCAGGCCTTCAGGACCGGCGAGCTGGTAGGCCAGTACGCTCCAGGGCTGGCGCAGCCAGCGGCGGGGCGCGCCGTCTGGGCCGCCGATCTCCCCCGTGGTGGGGCAGGACGCTGTCGGGTTCATGGGATGCAAGATCGGCCAGATTGAGTTGCGCCAGAAAGGCCAGCGGTTCCCCCGTGGTCACCGGCCACGCCTCGCCGGCAGCCAGGTCGGGACACCCGCCGAGCTTCGATAATCCTACCGGCAGCTGTTCATCCCTCGCCTTCCTGGGCTGTAGCCGTACTGCGGGCAGGGCCACCCGCGGCAGCGCGCTGGCCAGGCGCTCCCCCAACTCTTCCTAGTGAGCAGCGATGTACGCGTCAAGGTCGGAGCGCGACCAGCCCGGTGGGACGTCTCTGCCCACCCGTCGCCGCCGCGAACGCACACCTCCAGGCGCGGCAGCTAGTACTGGTGCTCCCGTCCGTCCGACTCTGACCGGTTCTGCCCGCATCATTGTCTTCTCCTCTCCTGCCAAGGCTAGCGGCGCGGTTCTCGCCATCGTTCCATGCGCTCCATCCACACGTAGACGATCTCACCAGCGCCCATGCTCTACAAGTAGCAGGGGTTAGGGGTGGAAGCTAGCAGTTAATCCACCTTTTTCCACATTGCCGCGCGGCCCTCCTGGCTGCAGTGGGTCATCACCCTGGCTGCGGCCTCCCCGATCGGCCCCAGCCTGTTCCAGCCTTTCCCCAGGAGAGGGAGACTACTAAGCACGGGCTACACGCCGGGAGGGGCAGTACGACCTGTTGTAGAACGCCACGTGCAGCCGAACGGCCCCTGTGCGGCGAAATCCTCGACCAGGGTCGTGCGTACGTCCAGCGTGTAGGGCGCGGCTACCCGGAGGATCGCCGCCTGACGGGTGCCGGTGGTTGTGATCACGGCCACCGGGGGAAACTCCCAGGACCGATCCAATGGTGTCCCGAGGCGTGCTGCCCAGCTGGTATAGAGGGCGAACTTCACGTCCAGGTCCACCGGATCTTCCGTGCCCCGGTCGATCTCCACGAAGAACGCTCGCACGCGCCCCTCAGCACGCACGCGGGCAAAGGCGTCGGGCCGCAGGCGTTGCGCCTCGGCCCCGTCATCGTCGGCCTCAGCATCATCTTCGCTGGCCTCTCGCCGTTGGGCCGCGTCCGCGGACATGATCGCACCATAGCCGGGCAGGGCGGCCAGCAGAACGCTCTCTCGCCGCCACTCCAGCAGGGCATAGTCCCCCACGCCAGGCGGGCCGGCGCAGGTTCGGTAGGCCAGATACGCCTCGTTGACCAGCCAGGTGTGCCGCTTGTTGTGCCAGGGGTTGGCGGCTGACCCCGCCCCGCCCCTGGCCTGCTTCGGGACCGGTCCGCTGGCGAGCGCCCCCAGGTCTGTCGCAGTCGGCAAGGTGTAGCAGCCGGTGGCGTTGCGGTACGTGGTGGGGTCCAGACCCGCACGGGCGGCGAGCAGGGCGCCTCCGTGCCAGGAGAGGACATAGTGTGCCTGCGCCGTCAGCGGGGCGCGCCCCCGATCTTGCGCCGCCAGCAGAGCACGGCACGTGACCAGATCAGCCAGCAGCGCGTAGGTGCGGGATACACTCAGCCCCAGGCCCCGCGCGACCTGGCCCACCGTGGCCAGGGGCGCTGTGCCGCAGAACGCCAGGATCTCCACCTGGGCCGGGGAGACGGCTGCCGCGGCCAGGTCCGGAGCGGGCAACGTCACCTGGGCCAGCGCCGCGAAGTCGGGGACCGGCCCGCCCCTTTTCCTGCCCCCACTCATTGCGGTCCAGTGCCCTGCGCCCGGCCACGCGGACACCGGGACGGCCTGTGTTTCCAGCAGATCGAGCAGGGTGTGCCGCCGACCTCGCGTGTCAGCCCACGGTGCGCCGAGCAGGCCGCCCTTCTCGACGGCGTCGTGTGTGGCCACCACCAGCGGGGGAAGCGCCTGCAGCTGGCCCGCCACATCGCTGACCAGCTGCAACAGGAACAGGGCACGGGCGTCCGTGGCGCAGACGGCGAGGAGAGAGGGCACGGTTGTCAAGACGCCGGCGGCGCCGGAGAGCAGGCGGCTCATTGCCCCGAGTAGAGGCGCGTAGATCACGGGGGGCAGCAGGCCCTCATCCCACAGCACCAGGAAGGGACGGTCCACGGGGCGGCCATCTTTTTCCTCGGCGCCGGAGAGGGCAACCACGCCGGCGCCGTCAAACCGCACGGCGGGGGCGCGTGGGCTGGCCCACGCGGGCAGCCGCTCGGCAGGTGGCCAGAGCACCGGGAAAGCGCTGGCCGCGACCAGGCGTGCCCGCCCCTGCCACGCCAGCGCGCGCTCGAGCTCGACGAGGAGGAGGCGCACCGCCGCCAACGGGGCCAGCCGGGGCAGCAGTGCCCGTAGATCATGCCCGTCTACAAAAGGGGCACCGGCTCTGTCCAGCTTGTCCAGGTCTCCTTGCGTGGAGTAGAGCAGGAACGACGGCCCCGTGCCCGCGCCGGGACAACGCAGGCGGGCGATCAGCCCCCGGGCGCGTAAGCCGGCGAGGCGGCGGGCAAGGGTGGAACGGTCGGAGCGCCCCAACATGATCGCTAGATCGTCCGGCGTGATAAAGGGGCAGCGCTGCACCATGACCAGCACTGCCCTGCTGTCAGGGTCGAGCCCGTGGAGAAGATGAACCGCGTGGATGAGGAGTATCGTAGCGCCCGAAAGGGCAATGACTGACCGGACGGTGTGGAAGGTAGGTGACATGGCGGCGCTCCCCGCGCGCTTACATCCCCGCGCCAGTGCCTCTGGCGAGAACGCATGCTGCATCGTGGGCGTCGGCCAGAAGATGTATTTGACCTACCGCGAAACGATCACGTGGCTGGAAGGCTTGCTAAAGCGTGCGGGTGACCTCTCCGGCGTTGACCTCTTCGTGCTCCCGTCGTTTCCCGCGCTAGATCGCGCGCATGCGCTCCTGGCGGGACGTGGCATCTTCCTGGGAGCGCAGGATCTCTATTGGCAGGACAGGGGCGCCTTCACCGGTGAGGTCTCACCACTGAGCCTGGCCGAGTTGGGCTGCACCTTTGTGGAGATTGGGCATGCCGAGCGCCGCAGGCTATTCGGTGAAACAGACGAGACAGTGCGCCTCAAGACAGCAGCTGCCCTGGCGCACCAGTTGGTCCCGATCATTTGTGTTGGCGACTGGACCTGCTCACATAACAGGTTACATCCTTTATTTCCTGAACACCTGGCAAATCACTCAATTCTTAATGAGATGCCTACAATTCTTCTCACGTAGCTGTGGAGGCTCATCTTCCCAAGGATGTAACCTGTCATGTAAGCAGGTCCAGTTGGCGAGGAAGACAAGATGAAGGAAAGCGCCGTGATTGCCCGGGTGCTGCGGCAAGTGCGTGCCGCGCTGGAGGGTGTGCCGGCTGAGGAGGAGATAGCCGCCCATCCGATCGTGGTTGCCTACGAGCCCGTGTGGGCTATCGGCACGACGGCAGGCGCACCTGCTGCCTATATCGAACCCGTCATCGCTGCGGTGCGCCGGACTTTGAGCATGGAATGGCCTGGCCCAAGCGCTATCCTGTACGGCGGTAGCGTCCGTCCCGCGGAAACGGCCAGCTTCATTGAGGCCGCGGGAGCCGATGGCGTCTTCTTGGGCCGAGCCGCGCTGGACCTGGATGAGCTGTGTGCAATAGCGCAGAGAGTTGCTCGGGCAGGCCGACGGACGCAGGAGCTATAAGCTGCCTGTATCTGGTGTTGCACACCACTCCGGCTGTCGGTGTAGCACTCCCACCAGAGCCAGCATAGTTCCCGCCCTGTGTTCACCCATAGAGAGAGTTCCTCTGCCAGCATACCACCGGGCGCTGGCGCGTCGCCCCCGCACTTTGCATATTGATGCCCTCACCTTGGTCACGACCTTACACCTGCTGGCCCTGGCCAGCACAGGCGAACGACGCGGCCACCTGCGCGAACTCCGCTTCATCCATCTTTATCCGTCCTGGGACACCTATCCTGCGGTCCCACAGTCAGCATACTCTATGAACTGACGTTGTAGTGTTAGTCCTCAGCCAAGATCAAGCGTGAGTACATTCACCGAATGTGCCGCCAGGCGGAGCACGCAGCGCTCGCCTCCGGCGCGGAAGCTATCGGTGGCAGTGACCACGCTCACCTCTGCGGGCCGATCCACGTCATTGAACGACCCGGTGGTTGGCCCGTTCACCATACGCAACGAACCGCTGCCAGGTAGGTCGATACCAGGAAGCCACACCTGACACTCGATCTCCTCGTCGGGGTGCAGATTTGTGATCGCGATAGCTAGGCGGCGGCTTGGCCGATCGACGGTGACGCTTGCGTCCACGTACGCCACGGATCGCTCCTTGCCGTCGATCCTCGGTGCGCCGAACGATGGCGACGCGACGAACGCATCCAAGACATCCCCGTACGTGTGATTGGCGTAGAGGTCGCAGACATGATAGGTGGAGCGGAGGACGATTCCTTCGGGATGGACGAAGATTGCGCCCCGCGTGTTTACAACGGGCGAGAGGTTCGTCATCACCACGCTACGGCAGTGGCGAAGCGCTGAGTTGAGAAACCCGGCATACAGCAGTGCGTCGGCCATGGTGTACGTCGCGTTATCATCGTTGCGCGCCCATTCAGACGTGGCTCGCGCGGAAACGTCCGCATGCCCGGGGTGGTGCCAGTGGCGTGGATTCCACTCATCGAAGGTAATATGAACGCGATCGCTCAGCCCGAGGAGCCCAAGCATGTGCTCCATGGCAAAGATTTTGTCCTCGGCGTCCCCCATGTGAGCCATGCAGGTGAGATAGGGGGTGTCCCCGTAGACAGGGTAATCGTGCAGGGCGATGAGATCGAGATATCTTCCGCTCGCTTCGAGCAGTTTCATACTCCAGGCCCGATCGGCGGTAGCCGCAGCGCTGAGACAGATCGTATCGTCCACGCGTTTCATCATCTTCGCCGCCTCGGTGACGTAGCGACTCCACTCGTCCGCATCCTTGGCTCCGATCTCCCAGCTACCGTAGTTCTCGTTTCCGATGCTCCAGTAGCGCACGCGGTGTGGTTCGCTATAGCCATTGGCCCAGCGCAGGCGGGCCCACCGACCTTCAGTTGCGACATTGCAGTACTCGACCCAATCGCTCATTTCCTCCGGCGTTCCGGTTCCCGCGTTGGTGCATAGGTACGGTTCCGTCCCGACCGCGCGACAGAACGCCACGAACTCATCGGTACCGAACGTATTCGGTTCCTCCACCCGCCAAGCCTTGTCGAAGTATGGCATCCGTTCGGGCCCGACACCACCGCGCCAATGGTAGGCCGACACGAAGCATCCCCCAGGCCAGCGGATGACCGCTGGCCTGAGCCGGCGCAGCGCTTCGATGACGTCCGTACGGAACCCCTGCGCGTCGGCGAGCGGCGAGCCAGGATCATAAATGCCTCCGTAAATCTGGCGATGAAAGTGCTCGAGGAAATGCCCAAACAGCAGCGGAGCGCGCGTGCCGACCACACGGGCAAGATCGATGTGTAGGCGTGCTGCCTCAACCATGACACCTCCATATTGTCTGTACGCCGAGGGCGTCCGGCGGATGTGGTGACCTCGAGGGTCCCGCTCAGTCCCTAAACAGCAGGTGTGAACGGGCCTGGCCTTGGGTGGAATGGGGTCCTGTGAGCGCTGTGCAGATGGTGGTCGAGAGCCCGACGCTCGGGGGCGGCCCTGCAAGCCTGTTGATCAGCCCCAACTGCGCCACGTGCCCTGCTGCTCTCAACCCTTTAAGCTACCTTCTAGTACACCGCGTAGAAAGTAGCGTTGCACGGCAAGGAACACTATGACCGTCGGCATGAACACGACGGTGCTGGCGGCAAGCATCGTGCCCCAATTACTGGTGGTCGTCATCGCGTTCGAGAAGAGCCCTGCCTGCAGTGCGCCTAGCACGACCTGGATAGTCGGCAATCCGGGGACGACCAGCAAGGGCCAAAAATAGTCGTTGTATGTGGTCAGGAAGGTAACAACCGCGAGGCTCACCAGGGCGGGCTGGATGACTGGCATGACGATCCGCCACCAGGTTTGAAAGCTGCCACAGCCGTCGACGCGCGCCGCGTGGAGCAGTTCGTCAGGCACGCCCGCGATGACGCCGTTCATCCAAAAGATACCGAACGAGCTAATGAGGAGCGGCACGACAAGGCCCTGGTACGTGTCGGTCCAGCCGAATCTGTTCAACTCGATCAACAGCGGGATGTACTGCGTGATCGGCACGAAGAACAATGTCAGCACGAGCAGTCCGAATAGGAGGCGCTTGCGCTTGGCCCGCGCCCCTGTTCATGCAGGACACGCGCGGACCTACGCCTTGCCCAGAATGCGGTTCATGTTTGTGCCACATTCCGGGCATGTTCCCTTGAGCATCCGCCGTCCGTTGGTCGTGGCCTCATGCGGGTTATTCATTACCCGCTTGGTTTTGCACTTGACGCAGTACGCTTCCTGGGACGCGGTGCTTGGAGGCGGGACCGCGGCTGTCTGGACTGGTGTATCCGGTGACGCTGGCGGGGTGATGTCTGCTTTCTTCCGTGCTGCCATGGAGCACTCTCCTCGTGGTACACCTGGGCGACTCCCGTTGCGCGGGGCGAGCATGCTGATCCACATAGGCGGGGAGGACGCGGATACAAGCACGCCCTATCTCCCTGGTCTATTGTACCCCACGCCTCCGGGCTTGTTGGGCCTGCTGTCCACGGGGAGGGGCCGACGGAAAAGGGCTGGGCAACCAGCACCTCGCCGACGGCCTACTCTACAACACTGGGCCTAGTATCAGGTTGCAGAGCACAGGGGCGCGATGGGCACCGCTGGACAGGGCAAAATGGGCCTCCAGTATCAGGGGGGGCCATGCTGGAGTTCTCTCCCCAGCATGGCCCCCTCCTGAGCGACCCTTAGGCCAGCTATTTAGCCGCCAGCTTGCCCTGCTGCGCGAATTGCGTCAGCTGTTGCAGGAGTTGGCGGACAGCTTGCTCATCCTGCTGCTGGAGCTGCTGCCAGATCTGCGCGTTGGCTGTGCCGTCCTGCTTGTACGTGTTGTACGCCGCCAGACCCTCCAGCTTGCTCGCCGTGGCCTTGATCAGGTCGTAGACCTCATTGTCGACGAACGTCTGTTCCTGCTGGTTCATCTATCCTGCTCCTTTCTTGGCGCCACTCCCGAGGGACCGGGAGTGGCGCAAAAAAGTGAGAGACTCTGATCGTGATGCTGTAGGGCGAGATAGAGGGGCAGCATCCGTCTCAGACGTGGTCCGCTCCTCTGCGTGGTGACCCGTGTGACCACCGAGCGGTCCTGCGCGGAGGGTCGGTGGCTCCTCTCTCATGCCTCTGCTGGCCCCGGGGCACCGCTTATGTCTTGCGGCTAGCGTGTGCTGCCGGGAGTTGCACAATTATGCGCCACTCCCCGAGGGACCACCGGTTCTTGACACATATGGCACCCTCATAGTACAATTGACTACAACATTGTACATGTCCGCACGTCCATCAAGGTCCGATGTGTACACTGTTGTAGATGTCTATCGGTGCCACGTTGGCTTCTGTCATGGCCAGAGTTCAAAACTGTCCTGCAGCGCGAGAACGTACAGTCGCAGGGCTGACTCGATAGCCTGACAGGCGGTGGTCAGTGTTGGACCACGACACGGCTGAAAGGAGGTGTCCCTAGGCGGAACCAAGATGGTCAGGGCTCCTCACGCATTTCTCTTTCGCGGCTAGCAGGCTGCCTGAGACTATGGTGAACGCCAACCTGTTCGATGGCCCGAAGGGCGGACCTCTGCGCAGCGGACGCATCCGACCACGAATCATAGCAGAGCAGAAAAGTTTCTCCACGCACAGAGGTGTGCCGGCTGCTTCCACTTTCTGGATGATGTACTGCCATAAGGAGATACAACGCATGCGGGTACTCAAATTAGCCGCTGCCTTTGCCCTCACCGGCCTGATGGTCATGGGCGGGCAGGGGATCACGGTCTCACGCGCCGATACGGCGCCGATGAACTTCCACTTTTTCGGGTATGTGCTGTCGGGCCAAGACAGTGGTATGATGCTCGACGGTATTCTAAACGTGACTGTCATGGGCAACGCGGTGACGCCGGTGCTGACTCTCGGTGATGGTACGGTTGTCAACGGCATGGGCAGCCTCAAGGGTAAGTCAATCACTGTGAGCCTGCCCCTCGGAACCAAAATGGGCACCGTGACTGGCATCGGCACAAGCGTCGGCGGTAATTTCCTGGGCTCCTTTATCGGGCCGCGTAAGGGTGACTATGGTACCTGGCGCGCCGGGTCCGCCCCCACCACCGTGAGCTTCGGCGTCACCGGCTCCGTGTCCAAGGGTCCCAGCAAAGACACGGGCGTGGTCGGCGATCTACTCGGCGTGGTCGAGGCAGACGGGACCATGACCGGGCGCTATGTCGATAATAGCAACGCCAACAACGCCAAGGCTTTTGGCAAGACTTTCCCCGTCCATGGTTTCTACGCCAATGGCAACATGACTGCGGCGATCATGATGAGCAATCCCAGCGCGATGATGATGAGCAACGCTAACGCGATGATGATGGGTAAGACCCTGATCATCAGTGGCCGCGCGGGCAAGTTCTTCGGTCAGGATTCGTTCAATGGCACTATCCTCGGCCCGATGGCGGGCGACAGCGGCGTTGTCTCTGGCTTGGCCCAGTAGGATTAGAGAGGATTATGCAATGATGCACAAAAAAGACGACACGATCCGCGAGTTAGAGAACGATCTCAAGGCTGGTCGCCACACCCGCTGGGAGTTCCTGACCAAGGCAACGGCTATGGGCGTCTCAATTGCCGTAGCCGATACGATGCTCAGCAACCCTGCCTTTGCCGAGAACAAGGCCGAGCGCGAACTACAAGCCGGCAAGCTGATACTGGATTACTGGACCCCGTTCGCCGGGCCTGACGGCCCTAACATGGGCACCCTGGTCGACGCCTACAATCACAAGAACCCTTACACGTACTTCAAATACCTGCGCGTCGGCGGTGGCTACGAGACAAAGATGACGGCGGCGGCTATCTCAAAGACGCTACCCGAGGTGGCAGCCTACCGCCTCGACTGGCTGCCTGATGCCATCGCCCGCGGTATCTTTCAGCCAATTGATGATCTTGCCGCACGCATGAACGTCAAGGCCAGCGATTTTGCGCCAGCTGTCTGGCAGGGCGGCCAGCAGAAGGGCCGGCGCTATGCTATCCCTCTGGATACGCACGTTGCCGTCTTCTTCGTCAATCAGAACCTCTTGTCCAAGGTTGGTATTAAAGAGGTTCCTAAAGATCGGGCTAGTTTCGAGGCGGCGGCGAAGGCGCTCACCAGCGACTCCAACTACGGCTTTCAAGTGCCGATCAACTGGCCGCTGCCGATGCATTTTAGCACCTGGTTATGGCAGCTCGGTGGCGAATTAACCAACGCCGATCACACCAAGTTCATCTACAACAGCCCTGCCGGCCAGCAAGCGCTGCAATTCATGGTCGATATGGTCTACAAGGCGAAGACCTCGCCCAAGGGAGCCTCTAACCCCTATCAGGCCTTCCTGACTGGCAAAAACGCCATGATCGTGGATGGCATCTGGGTGACCAACGAAGTCCTCCAGAATAAGAAGCTTGATGCCTGGGCTGGCCCTGTGCCCTATGTCTTCGGCAAAGCGTGCTGGTCCGGCTCGCACCAGCTTGCCGTGCCGAACAACAACAGCACAAAGCTGACCACGCAGAAGCGGGCAGCGGTTGGTCAGTTCATCGAATATATTGTGAACAACGCCGCGATCTGGGCCAAAGGTGGCCAGATCCCGGCCAGTGCGGCAGCGCGCAGTACCTCTCTCTTCAAGGGACTCATGCCGGAGTCGCGTATCGCCGAGGAGGAGCCGTACGTGCGTTTCGTCGGTCCCTATCCGGGTGTGGCGGCGTCCTTCTTTGGCACCATCACAGACTATGGGTCGCGTGCCCTCCTGGGCAAGATGAGCGTCAAGGATGCGCTCGATAACTCTGTACGCGTCAGCAATCAGTTGCTCGCGCAGGCGCGGGCCACCTTCGGTCAGGGCAGCGGTCTAGACTGAGTAATTAGCCGGTCAGTCTGTCAGCTAGTCAGCGCTGGTCCTCGTGGTGTGATAACCTGTGGAGACTCAGGGACGTGGCTCTCATCTCGGTACCAGTGGGCCTCTTGTCAAGAGTGTTGCCATTCAAAGTAGCCCCACGCCTCTGTTGAATTGGTGATGCGCGAGACACGTCACCCGCTAGCTGACTAGCTGACTGGCTTTCTCTAAGGAGTAGTCATGGCCACCACCAACGTGGAGCCGATGCGGGCGCAGCGGACAGGTCGCCGCGTAGGGATGCTCCCCCGTGGACGCTATGGGGAGCATCCGTGGTTGCCCTACTTAATGGTCTTACCGCACTTCTTTTTCTTCGTTATCTTTGTCTGTTACGCCGCTGTCTTTAGTTTCTGGATCAGCCTGCACGAGTTTGATTTCCTGATTCCGCATAAGCCGTTTGTCGGACTCAGGCAGTACCAGGCGATTTTCAATCCCTCAAAATTGCTGCACGACTATTTCTGGAACTCTCTCTGGCACACGTTTATCTTTGTGTTCTGGAGCGCGCCCGCCGCTATCCTGGCGAGCCTGCTGCTGGCCCTCTTGCTCAATGCGAAGGTGCGTGGTCGTAATGCTTTTCGCTCCATCTATCTCACGCCGTGGCTGCTCTCCGTAGCGGCGGCGGCCCTGTTATGGCGGTTGATCTTCGCGGATCCCGACCAGGGTATCCTGAACCTGATGCTGAAGGCGGTCGGTATCCCGCAGGTGAACTTCTTCAGCGAGATGCCGTGGCCCTGGCTGACCATCACAGCCGATGTGTTGTGGCAGGGCCTTGGCTTTAATATCATCGTCGTGCTGGCTGGGTTGCAGGGTATCCCCAGCATCCTCTATGAGGCCGCGTCGATCGATGGGGCCGGGTGGTGGGCAGCCTTCCGCAACGTGACCCTCCCTGGTCTGCGTGCCGTGCTGCTTTTCCTTGTGATTACCCAGTTGCTTGGCTCGTTTAACATCTTCGCGCAGGCACAGCTGATGACGCAGGGCGGCCCTGGCGATGAGACCACGCCGATGATGATGCGGATCTACGAGATTGGCTTCCAGGACTATCACGTTGGCTCCGCGGCAGCCATGAGCTTTGTTTTCGGCCTGATCCTGGCCGTCTTCAGCTTGATTAGCTTCCGCTTGCTCAGGACCGACCGTTCATAACCGAGAGGAGCGCGTGCCCGTGGCCACGACCGTCGAGACACCTCGCACTATCGTGAGAACCTACCGCGTACCGCGACGGGTCCTCTTGAATAAGCTTGCCATTTACGCGCTGCTGATCGGCATCGGCCTTTTTTTCGTGCTGCCCCTGTTGTGGATGGTCTCTGAAGCCTTTAAGCCGCAAGAGGAATGGTACCAGACAAACCTGATCCCGCTGAAGCCGACGCTGCAAAACTTTAATGTGCTCTTCACGCCCGGCGCCGCGGCCACCGAGAGTGCCCCTCTGCTCCGCTGGTTGAGTAACAGTGTCGTTGTGGCCCTTGTGTCGGCGGCCGCGGGTTTGCTGGTCTCCGTACCCGCCGCGTATGCGTATGGACGGCTGGACTTCCCCGGTAAAAGGCTGATGTTCGGTGTCCTGATCTATACCCTGCTCATCCCAGGTGTGCTGTTCCTGACTCCAAATTTCATCATTGTCAGCAATCTGGGCTGGCTGAACACCTATCAGGCCCTGATCATCCCCGGCTTGGGCGGCACGTTTGGCGTCTTCTTCCTGCGTCAGTTCTTTCTCAGCCTGCCGACCGAAATGGAAGAGGCTATGCTGATCGACGGGGCAGGACGCCTGCGCATCCTGTGGCAGCTCGTGTTGCCCCTCTCTAAAGGCGCCCTCGCCACGTTGTTCGTGCTCGGCGTGCTCGGCTCCTGGAATGAATATACCTGGGCGCTGATCACTATGACCGAGGATAACATGCTCACGTTGCCTGTCGGTCTGGCCAAGTTCCAGGGCCAATATGCCTCCTTTCCCGGCTACCTCATGGCCGGCGCGTTGCTCGCCAGCGCGCCCGTGCTGATCCTCTTTGCCTTCATGCAACGCTATATCGTGGAGAGTATCGCCACCGTCGGCCTAAAGGGGTAAGCCAGCCGGGCAGGCAGGCGTGAACGTGCGGTATCACACCAGCGATCGTTCAGCTGGACTGACGGGCTGACCCGCTGACTACGACCAAAGGAGTGAGCGTGGCTACGATTACAGTTGATCCCACGGTGGCAATCGGGACTATTCACCCGTGGCTATTTGGCCATTTCGTGGAGCATCTGGGCCGCTGCGTCTACGGCGGCATCTATGATCCTGGTTCGCCCCTCTCCGACGACTCTGGCTTCCGCATGGATGTGCTGGAGGCCGTGCGCGGGTTGGCCCCCACGCATCTTCGCTATCCTGGCGGCAACTTCGTCTCGGGCTACCATTGGCGCGATGGCATCGGTCCTAAAGAGACGCGCCCCGTCCGCTTCGACCATGCGTGGGGCGTCGTCGAGACAAACCAGATGGGTACACACGAGGGCATGGACTACTGCCGCCGGGCCAGCGCGACCCCCCACTTCTGCGTTAACCTGGGCAACGGCACGCCCGAAGAGGCCGCCGATTGGGTGGAGTATTGCAACGCCACGCACGACACCTCGCTGACCCGGCTGCGCGCCGCCAATGGCGCGCCCGAGCCGTTCGCCATCCCCCTGTGGGGCCTGGGCAACGAGATCAACGGAACCTGGCAGATCGGCTATAAGAGCGCCGCCGACTATGCCGTCGTGGCCCGTGAGGCGGCGCTGCGTATGCGTGAGGTGGACCCCACCATCAAGCTGGTCGCCTGTGGCTGGGAGAACAGCCAGGTCTGGAATACCACCGTGCTGGAGACCCTCGCCCCGTACGCCGACTACCTGTCGCTGCATCTCTACGTCGACGACGACGACTATGCCACGGCGGTGGCCATGCCCCTCTTGTTGGAGCAGCTAAGCCGGTGGCATAGCGGGCTGGCCCGGCTAGTCTGTCGCGAGAAGAAACTCAGCAAGATCCTGCCGCTGGCCTGGGATGAGTGGGGCGTCTGGGGCAATACACCCAGCGCCGATCCCGACCGGCACTTCTACACGCTCAAGCACGCCCTGATGGTTGCCGGCTACCTCAACGCCCTGATCCGCTGCGCCGACATCGTGGGCGCGGCCAACTACGCCCAGATCGTCAACGTGCTGGCGCCCATCTTTACCTCGCCTGATGGCATGTTCCGCCAGACTGTCTACTGGCCGCTTCAGTTGTACCGCCGCCTGGCCGGCCATCAGTCGCTGCACGCCCTGGTCCGCTGTGAAGGCTATCGCGCTCAGTACACCTTCCGTACCTGGAAAATCGATGAGGAGATCCCCTACCTGGATGTCTCCGCCGCACTTTCTCCCGATGGCAGGACCCTCACCCTCGGCGTGGTCAACCGCCATCCCGACGCCGCTATCGACGCCGAGGTGCGTCTGGTGGGGGCCAGGGCAGGGGCGGCCGGCACGGCGGAGGAACTATCCGGCCCCGACATCACCGCCCGCAATAGCTTTGAGCAGCCCGATCTGGTCACGGTGCAGCGCCGCGCCTGGACGCCCGATTCCGCGCGGATCACCTATAGCTTTGCCTCGCACAGCATGACGCTGTTGACCCTTCCGCTGGGCTAGGGCAATCTATGGTCGCGACACTTAAAGACGTGGCAGCACACGCGGGTGTGTCGTTCAAGACAGTCTCGAACGTCGTCAACGGCTACCAGTATGTGACCGATGAGACGCGGGAGCGCGTGCTCTCCTCTGTCGCGGTGTTGGGGTACCGGCCCAACTTGCCGGCCCGCCACCTGCGCAAGGGCCGCGTGGGTATCCTCGCTCTGACCATCCCTGACTTGGCTAACCCCTACTTTTCCGACATCGCCACGGCTGTCAGCGTCGCCGCCGCCGTTCACGACTATACGATCCTGATCGATTACACGGGCGGCAGCCGCGCCAATGAGTCGCTGGTCGCCAACGGCGTGCGCCCCCACTTGATCGATGGCGTGATCTTGAACCCTCTGGTACTGGGTATGGATGATCTTCAGCCCGACCGAGCGGGAGCGCCGATTGTCTTGCTGGGGGAGCGGTTGTTCGGTGCGCCCTGGGACCATGTGGCAATCGACAACGTGGCGGCGGCCCGCCTGGCCACCGCCCATCTCCTGAGCCTGGGCCGCCGGCGTCTTGCCTTCATCGGCGCACAGGATGATAGTGAGCCCAACGCCGCAAGCCTGCGCCTGCGCGGCTTCACCGAAGCGTTGGCAGCGGAAGGTCTGTCCCCTGATCCCCAGCTTATCGTCGGCGTTCCCTTCAATGCCTTCCGGCGCGCCGAGGGGGCCCAGGCTATGCGCCTCCTCCTTGCTCTTCCCCACCCTCCTGACGCCATCTTTTGCTATAACGACTTGCTCGCCCTGGGCGCTCTGCACGTCCTGCGCCAGGCTGGCTGCCGCATCCCCGATCAGGTGGCTATCGCAGGGTTCGACGACATTGAGGAGGGCCACTTCGCCGCGCCCTCCCTCACCACTATTTCGCCGGATAAAGCGGAGATCGGCCGGTTGGCCGTCACACTGCTGCTCGATCGCGTCGCCGGCGCACGCACAGGACGGCCAGAACGGCTGCAACCCTCATTTCGGTTGGTTGTGCGCGAGAGCACGTCTGTTCGATAATCACTATCGCGACCTATTAGAATTTCACCTCGTGCAGCAACGTCGTGGTGAGGGCACCGAGGGCACCGGCTCCCAACGCTTTGGTGATGGCCTGCATGTCAGCGCTCCTTTCGTTCGACACCTCAGCCTGCATAGTGGGGGTGTAAGCCCAAACCGCCGAAAATTCCGTCACGCTCACAGACCACCCGAGTGCCCTGGAGCGGACGCTGTCGTCCTGTTCATGGCTGCTCCCGCAGTGGCGGAAAACACCTGTTTGGCGACCGCCCGCTGCATCCCCCCGATACCCTGACGCAGGCGTTGTCACGTTAAAATGGGGAGGTGAGGCAGCACAGAGTGAAGAGAGGTTTGATCTGTGGCGACAGCAGCATCCCCGTACTTGCGACATCGGTTCCCACCAGAGATCATTGCCCACTGTGTGCTGCTGTACATCCGCTTCCCCTTGAGCTTTCGCGCCGTGGAAGAGATGATGCTCCTACGCGGGGTGCAGGTGAGCCACGAAACGATCCGTCGCTGGTGCCGGAAGTTCGGCCAGCAGTTCGCCAATGAGCTGCGTCGCCGTCGGCCCCGAACGGGAGATAAATGGTTGTGTTGGCTGGTTACCTCATCCGCGCTCGAAAGCGATGGATAGAGCCTTGGACAAAGCCCCGGGACACAGGGTCTCGGCGCGCTGTGATCAGGCGGCCTCTGTGGACTGGTCGTGGCGCCTCTGAGCGAGCGGATGAGCTAACCAGCCAGCACAGGCCTCCCGCGAGCACCGGCGCGCCAAGTGCCAGGACAAGGAGAAGGAGCCCTCCTACGATGATCGTCTTCACTGTCGTGTCCCTCCATTCTGTTGAGGCTGGTTTCCCACTGTCCAGCCAGACGTGTCCTCACGCACCAATTGGACTGCACCCGGTGAATGGGGTTCACTCCAAGCCAAGCAGCAAGATCATGACAGCCCAGAGACAGTCATCGCAGGTGTGGATGAGTCGTCCAGCCTGCCCCAGGCCACCACAGCGACAACAGCGCTGATCACCTGCATGACGGTCACCGCAGTTTGGTGACAAACGCGTCATAGTCGTCACCCCCCAGCGTGCTCTGAACCGGCTGCTTGGTCGGAAAGTCCGCCGACAGCGTTCTCCCCGTCAGGTAGACCCCGCCGGCCGCGTCGACAGCCACGCTCCTGCTGCGGTCGGCCTTGGAGCCGCCCAAGAAGGTACTCCACTGCAGCGCACCGTCAGCCGCAAGCTTGGTCACGAACCCGTCGATGTAGCCCCCGAAGCGTGGCTGCACAACAGTGCGAATGGGGAAGTTGCGAGAGTCGGTCCGGCCGGCCACGTAGGCGTTGCCGGCTGTATCGACCACCACAGCGAGGCCCTGATCCTCAGCCTGGCCGCCCAGATAGGTGCTGTAGACCAGGACGTTGCCGGTGCCGCCAATCTTGGTGACGAAGGCGTCGTCGCACTGCTCCTGGGGCTGGTCGCTCGTGCAGGACCTGTTGTCCAGCCTTGCCTGCACCGCTCGCAGCGTCGGGAAGTCGGCCGATTGCGTGCTGCCGGTAACGAGGGCGTTGCCTGCCGCGTCGACTGCGATGCCAATGCCTCTGTCGTTCTTCGCGCCCCCGAGGTAGGTGCTGTAGACGATGCGGTCCCCGCCGACGGCGAGCTTCGTCACGAACGCATCCAGGCAAGGCTCACCAGGAGGAGGACCGCAGGCCCGTCCCTTCAGCACAGGCTGCAGCGCTGACCGCGTGGTGGGAAAGTTAGGCGAGCGTGTGCTCCCGGTGATGTAGGCGCTGCCGGCAGCATCCACCGCGATCCCGCCGCTGATGTCGAGCGCGCTCCCGCCGAGGTAGGTGCTGTAGTCCAGGGCCTGCCCATTCGGCGTCAGCTTGCTGACGAACACGTCGTAGGAACAGGGGATATCGCCCTGGCATGGCAGGCTTCCAAAGGTCGGCTGCACGGCCCGGCGCGTTGGGAAGTCGGGGGAGTCCGTATTCCCCGTCACATAGGCGCTGCCCGCCGCGTCCACGGCGATGCCCACGCCCTCGTCGTTGACGCTACCCCCCAGGTAGGTGCTGTACAAAATGCGTCCAGTGGGGCTCAGCTTGGTAACGAACGCGTCATGGCAGGGCTCGCCTTGGCAGGCATGGTTGCGAATCGTGGGCTGTAGGGACCCAGACGTCGTGGGGAAGTCGGCGGACGCGGTCATCCCGGTGACGTAGACATTGCTGGCGCTGTCCAGCGCGAGGCTATTGCCGATGTCCACGTCGCTGCCCCCCAGGTAGGTGCTCCAGAGGAGCGTGTGACCGTCAGGAGCGAGCTTGGTGACAAACGCGTCGGACAGGCCGCCGAACCGGCTCTGCGCGGCCCGCCTGATCGGGAAGTTGGCCGAGAGCGTGAACCCTGTCACATAGATGTTGCCGCCCGCGTCCGCCTTGATGGCGGTCGCCTCGTCCCAGTCGCGCCCACCAAGATAGGTGCTGAAGACCAGGGATGGGGGCGCGGAGGTCTGCCCCGCGGCCGCGGGAGCCCCGCCTGCCCCCTGGTGTGGTGCGGTTGCCAGAGCGGCTGCCAGCGGTACCCGTGTGGCTGCGCGGGCCGGGGAGCCCGGCGGGATCAGGGCCGCCGGCAGCAAGGCCCAGACCGCCGCCCCGAGGACAGCGGCGCTGGTCACCATGGTCCGCGCGGGGTGACGACGACGAACATGAGGCCGGGAGGAAAGGGCGAACATCAGCGCCTCCTTTAGTGAGTCATGAGCGCCAGGCCAGTCTCATCTCCGACCCGGCGGACGGCGACGGCCCCAGGGTACTACGTCACGCGAACGGCGACGAGTTCGACCGCATTCTGGGCCATCCCCTGGATGTTCCAGAAGGGCCGGAGCGGTTGGATGTTGCCGGTGACGTCCGTCGCCCGGGAGGCGAGCACATGCTCCCCCGGATCAGCCAGCCAGGAGAACGCCCACGGCGTCCAGGCATACGGCGACACCGGAGGCCCCAGGTCCGCGGTGTGCCAGGTGCGGAGTCCGTCGGTGCCCCAGCGGGAACAGCTGCCCCGTCGTCTCTGTCGCCATTATCCTCTCTCCTTTCACTGTGGGAGGGGCAGCACTGCGCCGCCCCTCCCTGCTGCGTACTGCTAGGCGATGCTGAACCCGTTACCCGAGGCGTACACATACCCGTAGGAGTAGGTGCGACCCACCCCCCGGTATTGCGCCGCCAGCGTGATCAGCGCGTAGGGTCGGGTAAGGGGAAGTGCATTGCTGCACTCCCCTCCCCTAAGAACCGTGCGGGTCAGTTTCCCGACACACGGCTCAAGCCTCTCGTGGCGTCCGTGTGACCGGACGCGGCTTTGCAACGGTTGTTCCTTGGCTATGGAGTTGCTGATGACAGGTCGGGTGCAAGAGCACGCGGTTCTCTGCTTTGTCACTGCCCCCATGGGTCCGCCAGATGATGTGGTGGCTGTGCCACCCCGTCACCTTGGTGATCTTCTGCTGACAGAGAGGACAGATGCCGTGTTGTTCCTGCCACAGGCGTCGTAGGGTCCGTCGTCCGGCGAGGTTCTGCTCCATCGCGACATCGAGGCGAGTCTCGAAGTAGGGTTCCCATGCCGGATCGTAAGGATTGGCTGCGGCTCGGATTTTGATGTGTCGTTGGATCGACACACCAGCCGCCGAGTAGAGCCACACTCCAGGGGAGGACCCTGGACGGGCCTCAACGGTGCCGGAGAACACCCAGTGGCGTGTGCCGCGTGTGTGGAAGTATTTCTTCTTCACCCACCCGGCATTCTTCTTCGGGTGTCGTCGTCGTGCCCAGGCCCACAGAGCTTGCACGATGGCGTGATCCACGGAGGCAAAGGTGTGTGCGCTGACCACGTGCCGGTGATACATCGCCCAGCCCCGGATCACGGGATTGAGCTGTTGGATCAGGTGTCCAGCCGTCGCCGAGCGCTGTTCTTTGATGATCTTCCGCACTTTCTCCAGGAAGGCGTGCACATTCTTCTTGGAGGGCGTGATGAACAGCTGTGTTTTGCCGTTCATATGGGCCTGGCGGTACTTGCGTACGTTCTGACCCAGGAAGTCGAAGCCGTCTTCGATATGGGTGATGACGGTCTTCTCGGGTGAGAGGACCAGTCCGCGTTCCCTCATGAACGCGTCCACGAGGGGTTTGACTTCGTCGGTCAGGAGCGTCTGTGTGCGCCCCGTGATGATGAAGTCATCGGCATATCTGACCAGATTGACCATGGAACGTGGTTCTGGTCCGGTTGTCCGGGGGTAGTGTTCCCGGAGTGTCCGTTCCAGAGCGTCCAAGGTCAGGTTGGCTAACACGGGGGAGATAATACCGCCCTGCGGTGTTCCTTCCTCCGTGTTCGTGAAGACGTTCTTCTCCATGTAGCCCGCCTTCAACCATTTCTGGAGCATGGCTTTGTCCATGGGGATGTGGGCCAAGAGCCAGTCGTGGCTGATTTTGTCAAAGCAGGACGTGATGTCGCCTTCGAGCACCCACTGGGGTGACACTGTCCGTCCGAGTGCAATGAAGCATTGCTCGATTGCATCGGCTGTGGACCGCCCCGTTCTGAACCCATAGGAGTTCGGGTCCCCGGTTGTTTCCGCGATGGGGTCTAGCGCGAGGAGGTAGAGAGCCTGCATCGCGCGGTCGTCCATCGTGGGGATGCCTAAAGGGCGCTTCTTGCCGTTGCTCTTGGGGATGTACACGCGCCGCAGTGGTTGGGGGCGATAGCCCCGCTGACGGAGGGCGTGTACAGCCTGTGCCTTGTGCTCTGCGGTGGTCCAGGTAACCCGGTCTACGCCAGGTGTCCGTTTGCCTTGGTTCTCCGTCACCCGTCGTACGGCAAGGGCTTTGCCGCTCAACGAGTGGGTCAGCAAGCGTTGCAGGGCTTTCACCTTGTTCCACTTGCCTGCCTGCGTTGCCTTCACGATACGCGCCTGGAGCCGACGCACGGTCTGGTGAGCTTTGCTCCAGTTGATCTGGTGCCAGTCCTCCTCAGTGTGGGAGGCTGCACCAACAGGCGGTTGCGAGAGCATACGGGCCTCGTTCTTTCCTGTTGTCATCTGCCTTTCCTCCTTGATCGGTTGCTCAAGCTCTCTCGTGATGAGAGACCACAGGGAAGTCTGCCCGCTTTCGCGGGGGGTGATGTGGCCGTGTGGCGCAACCCCTATCCCGCTCATTACAAGCGAGCCTTCGCTTTCTCCCTGTTCCTTTACCCGCCACCCTGTCGGCGTTCCTTGCGGCGCGCTTTCCCCTTGCGGGGAGAGTGACGGGCTTACCACGTTCCACGTCAGTACCGTGATGGGGTAGGCCCCGCCTCTCCGCCGGTGGTCTGGTATCTCTGCGTCAGAGGATCCACGACCCTCTGATCGGACCACAGCAAGCCACTCAGCATCTTAGGCTTGTCTGCTGTGACGACGTTTATCAGCGGTTTACATCTGTTGACCATACCATCAGCCCTAGCTCCTGACCGCCGTGATGCTGGCAGTCACCCTGTCCCCTCACGGTTCCAGGGCCATCCTTGCGAATGCGGCTACATTGTCCCAAGCGCTCTTGATTCAGCTTGGTAGGGCACTGGGGGCAGAACCCCAGGTTAGATCCTCCTTTGTAAGAGTCCTAACAGCTACTGACGTAGCCTCGTGTCGCACC
>JAABUM010001562.1_pt1 | contig 33748 bp, 50 predicted proteins | sample 5559161 | NCBI WGS metagenome assembly JAABUM01 (sample SAMN10711868, study PRJNA513369) | rock metagenome | isolation source: Antarctica rocks | place: Antarctica: Victoria Land, Siegfried Peak nord
GCGTCAGCGACTGGGTGTCTTCGCCGTCGCCGCACTGCCGCCGATGCTCTCGCGTCCGAGTTCAAATCGCCGCCAATTAACACAGAACAGATAGCTGGGACGCGTGCCTGTTGCGCCCGGCCATGCCGCTGGTCCACGTCAGCGCATTGGCGTCGTCATCGGTGCCCGCCGCCACCGCGCCGGGGCCGAACATGGAGGGCCCCGCGGCGCCGAAGCTCTCCATGTTGCCGCCGCCGCCGCCACGCGCGATGTCGCGCGTCGGCTTGGCGCGGAAGGCGTGCCGCTGCGGAGAAAGCATCTCGAGATTCACTAGCGCGTCAAAACTTCGTACTCCTGCACTGAGAAGCAGAGTTGGAAGAAGATGGAGGGCCCGCGGCGCCGATGGACTCCATGTTGCCCCCGCCGCGCGCGATGTCGCGCGATATGTCGCACGTCGGCTTAGCGCGGAAGGTGTGCCGCTGCGGGAGAAGGCAGCACCGAACGTAAATCAGCGTTCCAAATTTTAGAGTCTGTGTGAATCTGTTGAGACGGTGGAGGGCCCAGCGGCGCCGAAGGACTTCGCGTTCCTCTCGCCGCGCGCCATGTCGCGCGGCGGTTTCGAGCAGAAGGCATGCTGCTGCAGGAGAAGCATCAGCGATGTACATGAGTGTTGTGCGCTTGACATCACGAAGACGTTTGACATTATGAATAGCTTGAGTCAAAGCGCCCGCCGCTGGTGCCGCCGCTGCCGGTTTGTGCGGAAGGCGTGTTGCTGCAGGGCACAGCATGTTGAGCGACATGAACACAGTGCTGAGATTTCCTAAGGCTGGAAGACATTGTACAAAGCGTCCTCCACCGCCGTTGCCGCGCGCCAGCCTGGCGCGGAACGCATGTCCGGTCAGACTCATGGGGACATTGTAAACTTGATTCTAGACAGGCGGATCGTCACCTGCTGCCGCGACAACAACCTTACCGGTACGCGACTTCGTGAGTGTGACGACGCTGCCAGCAGCACCGTCAAGCTGAGTGCAATATCATTTCCTACTTTGGAATGAAGCACACGCTCCTGCCCTGGAGTGCTGGGGCTGACATGCGCCAGCGAGCTTGTGCAGGTACGATGCCGGGGAACCTGTCAAGGTCCTCAGATCACCAAAGGGCTAGTTTGCGGGAATGCAGGCGGATGTGCCCCAGCACGCTCGCGATGCTGCAGCTTGCCAGCACACCAGGGCGTCAGGCCGGGCTGTCACGGCGGCGATATCTTGCGGCCCCCTCCGCGCTTCAGCCCGCTGCAGGACGATGTCCGCAGAAGCAGGTGGAGTTTCTTGTCACGTTCTCTGGGGTTGGTGTCAAAAAAACCAAAAGGGAAATGCACGCCTGGGCCGGTGGCGAGACGGCAAAGCTCTCCGAGGTGACAGAGTCGCCGCGGGTGGTGTGGTCCACCGCCTCCCGGTGCCTGCACCGCGGCCGCGCAACCACACGTCACACCAGTTGTTGAGGCGTCATGCACAGAGATGAGTCCTACAGGGGTGTGTGGCCTGGCATGCCCGCGGCGCTGGCGGCTTCATCATCTTGTCAGCCCGCGTGCCCTGGTCTAGAGGCTGCTCTCCACGTGCTGCACATGACGCTTCTGCGAGGCGACACTGACAACGAGGAGGTGACAGTCGGCCATCCGATTTCTGCTCGGCAGTGCCGCTGCTTCGGCGCGCTGTGCAGCGCGGAGGTCTCTGGAAACTAGATCGTGGAAGATGAGTCACAGATGTCTGCAGCACCTGGAGACGTCCTCGCTGCTGGGCTCCTGGCAGTCGGCCTCGATGTCCTCGTCGCCAACCGACAGCATTCTGCCCCGCCCGTTCCTGTTGTGCCGGCTGCCGCCTTCGGAGGAGCCGGAGGCCGACTCATGATCCAGCACGGCGCTCGTGCCGTCGATGCCGGTGCCGTGGGGCGAGTGCGGCCAGCCGCCGCGGCGGGGGGGGGCGCCCTCCACGTTGCTGTCGCCGCCACTGCCTGCGGGTCAGTGAGGCGAGAATCAGGCTGTTGTAACGGAACGTCCGACAGTAGCAGCATGCGGCGAGCTGGTGCGGTCGCCACGACGGGGGCTGGCGGCTTTTGCGTCGCTGTCGCCGCGGCCTGGTTACAGGGGGAAACGCGAAAGGCAGCGACGCGGTATTGCTGCTGCCACTTTAAACTGCAGTCCCTGCTCCTCGGGCGAGGTGGCCGCGCTGCCTGCCGCCAAAGAGGCCCTTGAGCGACCGGCGCGCCGTGGCGCACTCGATTAGTTCCAGCAATGTGGTCGTGCCGAGCGTGCACATGAGCAGCAGGATGCGTTCCAGTGCCCAGTGGCGGGGGATCTCACCTCGTGGCGAGGCGGCATTGCCGCCGCCGCCGCCGAAGCGGGCCTTGAGCGACGGCCGCGCACTGGCGCTCTTGCCCCGCTCCAGCGAGGTCGTCGCGCCAAAGATGCGCCCCGCCAGCCGGCCCAGCGAGGTGGTGCTGGCCTCGTTCTCCGACGCCCCCTCCACCTCCTCGGGGCCTTATAAAGGAAAGGTCGCGATTCAGTACCAGAGCGTGTTTCACAGCGGGAGACCTGGAGGACACCAGCCGGCGCAACGAGGTGGTGCTAGCCTCGCTGTCTGATGCGCCCTCCAGCCCTCTGGGTCTGCGCATGCACGTCGATGAAAACCATAATGGCCGATGTCCATTTACTATGCCGGCCCAGGATCCCACATTAGAGTTTTACGAGGCGGCCCTGATGCACAGATTTCGGGTTTAGGGTTTTTTTAGGGTTTGGGGTAGGAAGCGGCGCGTTGCACAGAATCAGTTGATGCCCCGATACTGTGCTGCAGCAGGCACCGTCGTATTCAGCAGCGGCCACCATGCCAATACAGCTGCATAGCATGACCGCTGCTGCGGGAGCCGGCAGTAGACATGCAGAAGCACACGTGAGTTTGCGCGGCCTCGCTGCGGGTGATCTGCACACTTCGGCAGCCAGGGTGATCTGTCGCTTGAGGACAGTGCGTCAGGATGGCGCCAACGGACAGCTGTCGACATTGCATGAACACCTTCGCTCCTTTCAACTTTGGCGTTGTGACACACCAGAAGCGTGGACGTTGCGCGGTCGCACCTGCCAGCGACGCAACGCTGCCAAGACGCGAGCGCGGGTGCGAGCCCCAGTCCTCCGCCTCGAGGCCCGCGTCGCGCGGCGAGGCCGCTGCATCCCTCGCCGCTGTGATCTCTGTCTGGTCTGTCGGCTTGGAAGCGTCGGGACCGGCACCCTGGCTGCCGCCACGCTCGCCGCCCTGGGGCACGCCAAAGGCTGCCGCACTTTGGCCGCTCAGCTGCCGCCCAACCGACAGCTGCACATCGCCAGCATCCGCCGTCTTGGACAGATGTGCACATGCGGCGTGCAGCCGCCGGTGCGGCGATGGCTCGACGGAGGGCCGCGAGCCGTCCGAGGCCGCGGCGGCTTCTGATTCCGCTGGCGCCGCAGCAGCCGCCTCGGCGGCGGAGCCGGCCGCCGGCTGCGGCAGCGCGGCATCCAGCGCGGTCGCCTGCGCGCGCCAGGCGCCATCGCCGCCGGCCGCCGCCCAGGCGGCGTCAGTCGACAGGGCCGCCAGCCGCGGGGCGCGGCCGCTGCCGGCGCCGCTGCCGGCGCTGCCGCCACTCGTGTCTGCGGCCGCCGCCGCGTCGGCCACCGTCTCCTCCACCGGCTCGTCCTCAGGCGGCGCCAGCGACGCCACCAGCGCGGCCGACGGCTTTGGCACCTTGCCCGCCGTTGGCGGCGGCTCCAAGCCGCTCTCCAGCCTTGGGCCGGCCCCCGCCGCTGCGCCTGGCAAGCTGTCGCCGCTGGAGGCAGCGTCAAGGTCTGCGCTGCCGAAGCGCTGCCGCAGGCTGCCTGCGATGGGGCTGCTGGCTCCAGCAGCGCGCGCCTCGATCTGCTCCCGCAGCTGCTTCACTGGCTGCTGCCGCGGCGACACGACCGCGGCGCCTCCATCGTCGTCCGGCAGCGGCGCCGCCGCTGCTGCGAGCGCCTCTTCGCGCCCCGCCGCGTCGTTGCGGTGCCGCAGCCGCCGCTGGCCGGACAGTACGCTGGCGCCCGCGGCCGAGCCGCCCCCCGCCGGCGGCTGCTGCGAAGCCGCGTGCGGCGCCGTCTTTGCCGCCGCCGCCGCCGCAGCTGCCCCTGCAGAGTCCTGCTCCTCCTCCAGGGCGTTGGCGGCGCCAGTCGCGGCATCCCGCGCCTCGGCGTCGGCGATCTCCGGGTCCTCAGTGGGAAACAGTGACGCCAGGGTTCGGCGCGGAGGCGACGTGTCGGCGGGCGGCGACGCGGGTGCTGCGTCGCCTCTGAACAGGTCGGCCAGCGACCGCCGCGCCTCCGACGGCTGCCGCTTGATGGTGGCCTGCTTTCACACATTTGAAAAAACGTTTAGGGTTTTCGAGACGTGGTACGGCCCTCGATAGCAGCACTTGAAAGCGGCCCGCTGACGACAATGTGTTCCGCGCAGATTAAACCCTAAAGCTAAAGAGCTAAGGTCTTCCTAATGGGCTGTTGCAGCACGCGCATTGCACTGTGCTGCGAAATGCGCAGCTGCTGTAAGGACACACAGGGTTTTCGCCTGCCGTTCGCAGCTTTGAGTGCCAGTCAGGCACCCGGCCTGGGCTTCCATTCGGAGCTCCGACACCCTGCAGCACAATCGACTGATGCCGCACTCGTGGGCAAGGGCGGGGCTGCGACGTGCCTGCGAGTTCAGCAGCTGCGACGCTGTGCGCAGCGGCGTGCCGTCGCTGGCTCTGCGACCGCCCGCCGGCGTGTCCGGCACCGAAGACGCCCGCCCCAGCCATGGCGCACCCTGCTCACATTTCAGTTTATCTATTTACTCATTTTGAAAGTGGCGGGGAAATCCCGTGGTTGCTCCGAAACCAGGCGGTGGCTGCCACATGGCTGGGAAGAATAGAGCCGCGGCATAACGCCTCACCCTGGCGCTGCGCATAATGCAGAGCAGGATTGGGACCTGCTGGCAGTGACCCCCTATTAATCCGTGAGCACAGCTCGGACAGGCCCTACGTGATGTCATGTCAGGCAGCAGACACCGGATCGCACCTGCGGCAGCAGCGGCGCAGCCGATGAAGTGGTCGACTCGGAGTCTCCAGCCACCGAAGACACGCGCGAGAGCGCGCCGCCCATGGAGCGCGCGGCTGGCCGCTGCGGCGGTGCCGACGACGGCGTAAAGACGCTGCCTCTCGACAGCTGCTGCGTGGAGACCGACCTGTAGGGGATCGGAGAATGTCTGGACGGGCTGAAGTGTGCTTTCATGTTGTGGTGACGCAAGGCAGGCTCAAGGTTTTGGAGGACCGCGTCTTAGCGGGTGGCAACTGAGCAGCGCAGCGCGGTGGCAGGTTCCACCTGGGGGCCAGTATATGCATGCCATGCCCACAGTGGTAGCCCGATATGCAAGCCCACACACAGCGCAGCTGACCTGGAAGCAAAGGTGCAGAATGCGCAGAGGAACAGCCTGTTCTCAAAAGGCACTATCTGCCTGTTCTCAAAAGGCACTATCTGCCTGTTCTCAAAGGGCACTATCTGCCAGAACCTCAGAGGCGGAACACCCACCGGCGGCCCAGAAAACCTGAGCCCTTGCGCGGCGGCGCCTCGTGGTGCGTCGGCAGCCCGTCCACAGCGGAGGACGTCCGCCGCCGCGCTTTGTCCGCCTCTGCGGGACTCCGCGCCAGAAAGGGCAGCTCCCCGTCCAGAGAGTCCTCATTGACCTCGGCCATGTTGATCTCGCGGCGGCCCGAGTCCGACGCCTCCGACGGCTGCAGACGACGAATGCAATCATGATCAACGCGTAGCGAAATCACGTGAAATGCCAGCGGAGAGGGCAGCTCCCCTCTCCAGCGAGTCGCCGCTCGCTGACCTCCGTTCATCACCCCACGCATCCGATGGCTGCACAATGCACAAGATGAACGTGTTTGTGATCACACGCAACGAAACATACGACTTTCATAGGACGATGGCAGCTCCCTGTTTAGTCACTCCTCGTCGACCTCCGCTATGTTCACATCCCGGCGCCCAGAGTCCGACGTGTCCGACGGCTGCAGAGGAGAAATACGTCTGTCGCATATTACAGAGTCACATATGACAGTGTCATGACATATTACAGAGTCACATATTACAGAGTAGTAATATGTGCTGCGATGTTGAAAAAATGGCATGAACCAATGGAAGGAGAAGCTCCCCGTCCAGCGAGTCCTTGGTGATTGCCGCCACGTTCATCTCGCGGCGCCCCGAGTCCGGCCTCCGACGGCTGCATTAGTTTCACGATATTTCAGAAACAGCGTGGTCGCAGATGCCGCTGGTTCGGGGGTACTGCAAACTTGAGCTCTTGCGTCCTGTTTACCAGACTTCCGCGACCGATCCACACGGCTACTGCGCTCCAGTCATGAACTCGGCTTGAGCTACTCGCAAGGGTGCGCTCGCCTTAGGAGGTGCCTCGTGATGTTTGCAGTACAGTCACTGCAGCAGGCGCTCGTGTCGGCGTCAGGCACGCGATCAGTAGAAGGCATCAGTGCGGCACAGGGATGGGGAAGTGCGGAGCCGCACCTCGACAGTGGCGGCATCCGCTTCCTGCGCTTCCTCCTTCCACGCCGCTCGCGGGTCAGAGTCCTCTGTTGTGGTCGTGTCCTCCGGCGATGAGCCGCCCACATCCTTGCCACTTCTGCAGGTAAAAGAATGCAACGATGTGTTCAGACGCAACATTGAGAAGGAAGAGGCACGGATCGGAGTCCTCCCTCGTGATTGTAGCGTCCGGCAACAAGCCGTCCCCGTTCTTGTCATCCTGCAGGTAAGGGTACCAAGCCTTAGTCACATTACGTGGGAGGATGACAACAACATCGTACCACAGACTCCTCGGTGGTTGTGATGTCCTCTGAAGCTGAGCCGCCCATGCCTTTGTCGTCCCTGTAGGATCCGGTGAACGAGCCTTATACATAAGTGTGACCGTAATGAGTGTGATGGAACTCCTCAATCGTGTCCGCTGCAAGGCGCAGCCAACGACCTTGCCGGAGATTGCCGCCTTAGCTGTGGCCGTCGGAGCCAAGTGTGTGCTGCTGCAGCGTGCTGTCACTGATTTGAAAAATGCTAGAGCGTCTTGCGCTGAAGACCGGGCTGAATGTGACTGTTTGGTGCTAAGATGGTGGCTCAGTGAGAATGCACGGACATTGCTTGCATACTCAGCTGCCCGATCCAAGACCCGAGACCGGCCGACTCTGAGCAACCTGGCCAACAGCAGGTTGGCACCTCCGCCGCGACTGCCGGGCAGCACAGAGGCGGCAGCCACCTCATGCAGAGTGGTACTCTGTTTCGGTCTTCGAAATGGCAGGGGCACGAGCTGCGGCTCATGCGCAATCTCTGAGCTCCCGCAGGCCTAAAATGAACTCACCCGCCGGAGTCGCCGCCGCCGCGTTCCACGTCATCATCCTTGCCCTTGGCAGTCTCCGCCTTGCCGGTTATCCGATCCAGGTGCTCCTGATGGAAGGCACAGCACAGCAGTTGATGAACACGCCCCACGCTGCAAATGTTCTCAGCGAGGCTTCACGCAGGACGCGCACGGTGCCAGCCCGGCCTGTGGCCAGATGTGCCGCTGGAATGCAGTCAGGATTTAGGGTTTAGGGTTTAGGGTTCAGGACAGCATTTCAAGGCAGCGGGACTCGCACGCTGGCCCAACGCAAGGCCAGCCGGAAGCTCTCGCTGCAACGAACTGCAGCAGTCGCGCTTTACTGCAATCTCGGCGACAGGGTGGAGGACTGTAAGGCCAGCTGCAGGCACCTGGTAGGATTCCCGCCGCTTGCCGTGGCGGCCGCGCCGCTGCCAGCAGCAGCAGCAGGCGGCCAGCCAGACACAAGCAGGATCGAGCATGCACGAGCATTGCGGGAAGCACCTGATAGGATTCCCGCCGCTTGCCATGGCGGCCGCGCCGCTGCCAGCAGCAGCAGCAGGCGGCCAGCCAGCCGGGCACCACCCAGGGTTTCGTCAACGGCCGGCAGTCCGGCGGGTTGACAAAGCCCTGCAGCCGCGGCCCCATGTCCACATACTTCTTCACCGCGTCCCAGTCCACGCCTGCGCAAGATAGAAGCACTCTCAGATGGCCTCACGTCTGAACAATATCGGAAAGACCCTGCAGCCGCGGCCCCATGTTGTTGGTTCTTTTTCAGCGCGTCCCAGTCCACTCGATGCAGTAACATGTCCAGCGGCATTCAGGGTTTAGGCGAGAAGGAGCACGCAGATCGAAGCCTGCAGTCGCGGTCCTGTCACCCTATACTTCATCACCGCGTCACTGTTCGTGCCTGGGGTCAGCATTTGAACGCCCGGCTCCGACTGTGCAGACATACTTGAACGGACGTGACATGCAGGCGACACGAGCTGCTCTGTTGTGCTGTTATCGCATTGCAGTGCTGTTACACACATGTTACTGCAGCAGCGTAATCGAGAGCCAGAGCATGCTGTGCTGCACTAATTGCATCAAGCGCACGACCTCACTTCGCTGCTGCAGCTGCAGTGCAGAAACATTCACCCGAAACACAGCTATAGCGTCATGTGCAGGCGACTCCGGCAGCTACCGCGACGTCATGCAATCTCCGACCTCCGCCTCTGCGCTGCCAGAGCAGCCAGCAGCACAGCCGCAGCACGACTGACCTACTGCGCTGACACTTCAAATCAAGGACCCCATACCCACCCCGTAGCATCTCTGTTATAGGCGTCATTGCACCATCTCCCCAACCGACACGTTGTGTCATGATCTGTGAACCCCAGCCGATGAAAATTAAAATGCCGAACAGGGACCCACCGCGCAGCATGTCGTCGTCGGCGTTATGGCGCAGCTCCTCTGACGCGGCATCGGTGTGCCGCAGCAGCGCAGGACAGCATGCATCTTGCAAGAGTGATGAGGCCAACGGCAAGAACCCACCCCGCAGCATCTCGTCGTCGTCATCTCGCAGCTCCTCCACCGCCGCGTCGGTGTGCCGCAGCAGCAGCCGCAGCGCCTTTCGCCGCATCTTCTGGTGCTGCGCCGGCACCGCGTCCAGCCTGCGTCGGGCGAGCGAAGAAACCCCATTGGTCGTATTGAAAAAATGCATGTCCTGACACGCATTGTGGCGCAGGACAGACGTTCTGAAGTCCCAGACATCCCCCACGCACGCCACTGGCCAGCAGCAAGGAGCTTGCGGAGGTCTAGGCAGCGCAAGTGCTCATTCGAACGTGCCAATCTGAAGGCGAGGCCACACATGCAGAGTCGCAGTCGAGTTTCGCGCAGGACAGGGAGGTCGCACTTGGTCCATCTCAGCACGCGCGGCAGCATGGGCGCGTTGACCAGCAGCGTTAGCAGCACGAAGACGGCGGTGAACAGCACGATCTCCGACTGCACTCTCTGCAGGTGACGGAAAGCGGGTCACGCACTCGGTTGGCATGCTGTTTTCAGTGTTGCGATATGGGCTGACGTGGTGGAGATGACGTCCCAACCTGTGCACCGCCAAAGCTGCCGCCACCTTCAACCGCCCTGCATGCAGCTGGCCGGCACCGTCAGCGCGAGCCGCACAGCGAACAGCACGACGTCCAGATGCACCCTCTGCATGCGGCAGGCGCACGTTCCAGCACGCAAATCCGGGCCATCATCCTAAGATAGTGCGGCCGGCCCTGGTTCCTCGGGAGGAACCCCGGCAGTTGAAGGCCTGCTATCCCCCCTGCAGCAGGAGGGATTCCGCTGTCTGGGGCACGCGGAAGATATGCCACAGCGCAGGCGCAGCCAGAGCTGCAACGAGCTATGGATGTGCGCCCTTTTGAGCCCGTCCAACCATCATTCTCCTAGGGCATTCCAGGTTTCATTTCGTCTTGCTGCCTTTCTGGTGGGAGGTCAAGGCTGCGCCGTGGAATTGACGCACGCGTACAACAGCCATATTCAGTAAATTGCGGTTGCTTTGCATTGTACTCACGTCTCACGTGGTGAGCTGATCAGGATAGGTGTGCACCGAGAGAAAGGAAGGCTGGCTGATGGCATGGCACTCGTTAGGGCAGTTGAGCTCCTCGAAGGGAGTCTCGGCATACTGGCTCCGCGCTGCAGCATCTCAACTGAGCGTCACACGTACAATCTCCTCCGCAGCAAAGGATTGTGCCCCAGCTGCGTCCAGCACAGCTGCGGGACTCAGCAGTCAGGCCCTTGCGCTTTGAAACACCGGCGCTGTCGAAAGGTGTAGGGAAGTAGGTGACTTGCCAGGACAGTGCCGTCGACGGAGGAGGGCACTTCCGTCACGACCGCCTGTGCCAGGATGAGGGAGACGCTGCCGCGCAGCCCAGCAGTTGCGCAGAAGAGGCAGTCGCGCCACGACAGCGGCGCGCGCCCCGCCCAGAACAGCGGCCTGCGTATGATGGAGATGCAAGGTTTCAGCCATGCGAAACGAACAGGCAGTCGCGCCACGACAGCGGCGCGCGCCCCGCCCAGAACAACGGCCTGTGCAGTGGCGAGTGGGACTCTCGGAAAAGAGGGGTTCTGCCAACAGCTCGAGTGCCAATCGTCTGCTGACTGCGAGGAGTGTGAAGCCGTGTCACATTCTGCGGCAGCAAGGGGTCGAGAGCTGCGCCTGCTGTCTGTCGTGCTGCGTGATTCTAATAATTCTAATCGGAGGACGCAGCACACAGCGGACTACAATGAGATGCCTGCCACAATGCATGACATCGGCACGCGGACTGCTGCAGGCGTTTCAGGCAGATTTGGCAGTCGGTTTGTCAGTGCTGCAAGATCTACGATGGGCAATCCTCACCTGAAGCAGACGATGATGAGGAAGCGTAGCACATTGAGCATAAGCCACACCAGCGGCGCGCGCCACAGGCTGCCAAACAGCTCCCTCCTGTCCAGTCCGCTCAGACTGCCTGCCGACCTGCAGTCGATCAATGCAGTAGGACCTTGGTGGCAGTCAGACTGCCGTCGACACCCAAGATGACGGTGAGATTAGGGGTCGTGACAGGCGGTGCCGCCGTGAAAGGACATGACATTCCAACGAGGGGGTGAGACGGCACCTGATGACGAAGTTCATGGAGGAGGCGCCGGCGTAGAAGAACACGATGCCGTTGGCGACGAAAGCAAACGTGTCCCAGAAGTCCTCAAAGGCGCCCGACTCCTCCAGCTTGGGCGAGATGTCGAACTTGCTGGTCGCGGCGCCGTAGAGGCCAAACACCGCCACCGCTATGACGCCTGCGGACGCGAATGAGCTCTGGGTTTAGGGTTTAGGGTTCGACTCGTGTTTAGGGCTCGACTCGTGTTGCTGTCATGGCCTGCACACACAAGCTCGACTCTCTTTTCTGAGCCTTGCCCGAATTGCCAGCATGAGCCGAACGGACAGGGAAACCCTAAACCCTAAACCCTCAGCGCTGCAGGAACATGCAGCTCGTGCATGGCACTTTGTAGATTTGCGCGATCGCAGAATGGTTGAGACCCGAGTGAAACCAAGGGCAGCTGGATGTTGGGTTGAGGATTTAGGGTTTAGAGGGGGCCATTCCAGGTGATTGTGCAGGACTCGACCGGCATCCTGGCGGTACATGTGACACTTTGGCAGGTGCGTCGGCGGTGGAAAGCCTCTAAAATTAGCGCGCACCAGCGTCAGCGCGAACTGTTTAGGGTGCACGGCATCCTGGACTGGGGCTAACCACGACACCAGACACTTGGCAGCCGCATCGGACGAGCAGGAGCTCAAGCAGCCACACGCCAGCGTCAGCACGATCTGCTCAGGGTTCACGTCGTTGGATGGTAGCGCATTAGGAAGGGAGTTGATCTAATCACAGCACCTGACACTTTGGCGGGCGCGTTGGCGGTGTAGAAGCTTAGGTAGCCGCACGCCAGCGTCAGCGCGATCTGCTGCTCCGCGGTGGCGCCAAATCGTTGCAGGAAGCGCAGGATGAAGCGCGTTGCGACGCCGTAGCCCAGCCCGATGAGCCCGCCGCCTGCAGATGCATGCAGAAAGTCAGGCAGAGAAAGCGGAATGTTGCAGGAAGCGCAAGGTGAAGTGTGTGCCGTAGTCCAGCCCGATGAGCCCGCCGCCTGCAGATAGATGCACGCAGAAAGTCAGGCTGAGGTGGTGGAGATATCGCCGTGACGCCAGAATGCTGCAGGGAGCGCAGGGTGAAGTGTGTCGCCACGCCACAGCCCAGCCCGATCAGCCCGCCGCCTGCAGGTGCATAACGTGGTGGAACAGAAATTGTCGTTCTCCTGGTCGCTTAATGCACTGCAGGAAGCGCAGGATGAGGCGACGGTGAATCTCGACCCGACCAACTCCGGCCATTGGCTGTCATTCAGTTTCAAGTCGAGAATCATTTCCATGTTCGAGATTGCCTCTTCACAACATCTGCGGCGACCGTCGCCCTCATGTACGGCGCGGATACAAAGTCAAGAAGCCGAATGTGGGACGCAATATGAGGGTTAGCACCACGGCGGCATCCCCTACAGTGCCTCACGGATTAGCCTCACTTCACGTGAACAAGAGGGAGAAATTTTGCATTCGTGTCCTGACCACAAGAGAATCACACATCGGAATGTGTAATAAACATGGATTGATGGCCTGCCAGCCCACTATCTGGAGGATGATGGTATCGATTTTGTCTTGTCCCGCCGACGGACGCATCCTGCGAGGCAGAGTTGTGGGTTTTGAAAGGACAGGTTCGCGTCTGCAGGGTAAGCAGAATCTGACGCACCCACAGCCAGCCAGACCATCTTCTTGATGATGGTGCCGATGATGTGGCCTGCGCCGCTGGTGTTGGGATGCCCCTCCGCGGCGGCGATGACGAACTCGATGAAGATGGTGAATAGCGTGATGGAGGACGCGTCGTTGAGCAGCGACTCCCCCTCCAGCAGGATGCGCAGCCGCTCTGGGCCGCCGCCTGTTTCGGGGGAAGTTGAGGGTCGGGAACAATATGTGAGCGACGAAACCGACATGATGGTGAACACAGCGTGATGAAGGACGTGTGGTTCAGCAGCGACTCCCCCTCCCGCAGGGTGCGCAGCCGCTCCGGGCCGCAGCCTGTTTGACGCAGAGTACGGGGATGCAATCGGAAGCGCGATGCGCAGAGATGTTGGGGAGATGTTGGGAAATGGAAAACGCATATCGCATCATTTGGCTGAGGGCGCGTAGCAAGCCGCTGACAAGGTATACCGTGCCATCAGCAAGCCCGAGGGACGAACTCACTCTTCTCCAGCGCGGCAGCTGATGGAGAGCGATTCAGACATCAGCTCAGACATCAGCTGCAGACATGCCGGAGAGCGACATCAGAAGCTGATGTCTGAGCTGATGTCTGCAGCTGATGTCGGTCGCTGATGGAGACCGACAGCACAGCTTTCAGGTATATGTTGTGAGAGAGAAGACGGAACCACAGGGTGACACATGCATTCTTCTTGAGCACACCGACGATGGCGCCGGCGTCGGTGGAAGCAATCATGGAGCCGAACAGCGCGGTGTCGTACCACTGTAAGTGCTGCAGATGTTGGGTTTCCAGAGACCTTGAGAAGAGGAGCCACTCAGAGAGGAACCACTGAAAGGCCTTTCAGTCACTCACTCTTCTTCAGCACGGCGACGATGGCGACGGCGTCGGTGGAAGCAATCATGGAGCCGAACAGCGCGGCGTCGTACCACTGCCAGCCGGAGGGCTTGAGCCAGAAGACGTACAGCATGACAGGGATGAGGATGGCGCAGGTGCCCACCACCACCAGGAACGCGAGCGTCACCACATTCAGCGCCACCTGCGCAATGCAAATGCTTGCTCGAGCCGCCGGTGTTCTTGCAAAAGCATGAAAAGCGCTTCGCAGGGTGCGTGACATGCTGCCCGCCCCTGCACCCGCCAGGAACGACGTTAGGGTTTAGGGTTTAGGGTTTCATCAATGCCTGCCTCCTGGTGAACAGTATCCACCAGCTGCAGGAGGCCTGCACGCCCAGAACCTGCACTGCTACTCAAAAAGCAAAACCCTGCGCTGCGCTGCGGCGCTGCACCGCCCCCCACCTTCTTGAAGATGTACCAGTCGATTTTGAGCGCGGCGTCCAGCAGCAGCGGCGGCAGGAAGATGTAGAAGAAGAGCTCGTAGGGCTCGATGCCCAGCCACAGCGCAACGCCGTTGCCGATCTCCTTCAGGTTGAACGGGTACACAAAGCCCATGAGCACGCCGCCTGCGCAGTGGCAGAGCGAGTTGCTGGGTGTTTGCAACATCAGCGGTTGTGTTTGTAGTATCACACCACAGCGCGACGCCGTTGCCGATCTCCCGCAGGTTCAATGGGCACTTATTGCCCGTGAGGACGCCGCCTGCAGGACACACGATGCAGCGTCACACAGCGCCTGTTGCAGCTTCCCGCATAGCAGCTGCCCGCCCCTCAGTGGATTTCCATACTGGAGAGGATTTCGGCGCTGACTGCGCGCATGACGCCGGCTGCCGCTGCTGCCGAACTCATTCGCATTGAGTCGCCACGCAGCCTCGGCCTCCTGATTTCTCTCCCACAGGGAGCCAAACGCCTTGCCGCTGCCGTACGCCACTCGGAGGCTGGGCCGGTAACAGTTTCACCGCCTGCCACGCCCATGCGTGTCTGAGCAGCGTGGAGTCAACGCTTGTCGTTGTGACTGTTTCATAAAGCAAGCTTCGCTCGCACCTGCCGCCAGCACAATGAGCGAGGAGTAGGCCCCCTGCGACAAGCAGGCGATGACGGTGGCGAGGCCCGCGAACAGAATCACGTCCCATGGCCGGTGCTCCACCGTGCACCAGTTGTAGTTGTCTGCGCAGGTTGGAAAGCAGGCAGCCCGTCAGACATCGCGTGGCGGTCTTTCTGTGGTGCGGCAGCGGCGTAGGTGCAGCAGACAGACCATTGCACGTGGTGCACAGCATCTTGATGCGGGAATCTTGCTTGTGAGTGTGCCGTCTGACGGCCTGTAAGTTTATATTACAGTGTTTGTGCAGAGTTCCGCCGCGCATCAGTTCAGCGTCAGTGTGCGGCGTGCTGGCGGGTAGCTTCGGAAAACTCGTAGGCGGACAGACGTGCATGTGCAGCACCTCTATAGCAGATGAACCCTTGTCAAAAACAACGAGCTCGTGCGAGACCACAAAGGGTGGCATGAGTCACTGACAAACACACACCTGGGTCGTTGATCCGGTGGGCGAGAGTGGCATGCTCCAGCGTGCAGAAGCTCGCGTTGTGCCCAGACACAGCTGGTGCCAGAGCGTAGGCCGCCATGGTGTCCAATTGCGGAGCGGAGCGCGGCTTGGCAGCTGACCAGGCAGCCTTGTGAGAGGTTATTGGCAGCGAGAATTGGTCCAACGCCCAGCAGTCAGCAGAGTCTAGTCACCCTGGTGCGTTTGTAGATCGCCTCAGCAGAAAGCAGAGGTGCGATGAGATAGAGTAACACAGCCGTACGGCATGCACGGTGTCGGTCTACTGGTCTAGGGCGATGGCGAAGTCGCACGCCATGTCTGTGAGGCTGCGCCCTCAGTCACATGTCCACGAGGTGCTATGCAGCGACTCGATACTACCGCAAACCAAAACTGGCACAGACTGAGCGTGAGGATTCGTGCATCAGGCGTTACATAAGGAAAAAGCTATGTTGATTGACTTCAAGTCAATCGCCCGTAATCTCGCCCTTGGGGCGCAGAGTCGGCGGCACCAGGCAAAATTCAACTTCATATCGCAATTTGAACCATTGACGGCTTTCGCCTCAATGCTGTAGCAGGCTGCGCACTCTTTGGGCTGATCCGACACCGTTGCATGCAGCTGGCCGCAGGTTTCGGAAGACAACACAACCTGCCGCGTGCCGCTTCACATAGCGTCAGACTCCTATTGCAACATGCCGCGACGCACGCTGGCCGAGGAGCTGGCCGAGCTGGCCACGACGGGCCCGGCACCAGGTGACATGCCGACGGTGCCGCAGCGTGTACAGGACATTGCTAAGCATCAGCGATGCAGGTGGCCTCCCACGCGTCTGTGCTGCTTGTGACAGTTCGCGGACATCTAGCCGCCTCGAGCGGTCCACCTCGCTCAGGCTGCCTGACTGAGCCGCCTTTGCCGACGGCTCAACGGCAGTGCCACCGGCTGCGCCCCGCCTGCAGCCGCGCAGCCGACAGTTGTCCCGCGGCGGCGCCCCCTACAACCAAAAACTCGCTGCATGTCTGCAGACCTGGACCCGGAGGCGGATGCTTTTGGCGGCGGCCCGACGCTCCTGGAGAGCGATGAGGAGGCAGACATCCGTGATGCGCGCCCTTCGCCAAGGCGAGCATGCTCATACTCTCAATCAAGGACTCGCAAGATCTGCAGCCACACGTCAAGCTCGATAACACGTACCTGCCATGGCTGCAAGTGCGTCGAGGAGCAACGCGTTGCCCTGGAGTGCACGCGGCATCCCCTTCTTTCGTTCGATGCCCGGCTTCGCACGTCGGTCGCGCAAGCGAACAACTCCCAAGCAAGCGAACCATCTCCACAGGCGCATCCGTGGGGACATCGGGGACCTGGGAGAGGAGTACGCCGGACGCCGCACCTCTACCGCAGCGGCGTTTGGCGGCGGGCAGGAACACGACCCCCTCGCCCTGGGCGCAGACAGGCGAGCATGGCCTGCTTGCTTGTAATCCGCCATCAGCTCGGCAGCCTGTACATGTCCCGGTCGCAAGTGATCCAGTAGCTGCCACCAGCGGCGCATGACCCGCCTGCACATAGCGAACCTGCCGGAGAGTCGTGCGCTGGCAGTAACGAGGCTGGTTGCAGCATGTGCAGCATCATGGCATTGGAGAATGACGGCACTGACGAGAGGTGCCACCAACTTGCCGGCTGCAGGGACTCGGATGCGGAGTCGTCGGACGATGACGTGCCGCTCATCGGCGCCAGTGACGCAAAGGAGGTTTCCGACGCCTCGGGCGCGGAATCAGACGATGACGGCTCGGGGGAGCTGGCAGATGGCGCGGGCTTGGAGGAGTCGTCAGACGACGACGACCAGTCTCTGGAGGAGGATGCCGCGGCGGCGGAAAACGACGCGGCGGTGGCGCGCCTGCTGGCGGGCGTCGGCGCGGCGGCGGCGGCGGGGCCGGAAACGGATGCGGCAGCGGCAGAGGCAGTCGGCACGATGAACGGCGGCGGGCCGTCCGATGAAGACGAGCATGAGGACACGCGGGGAGCTTCAGTGGAGTCGGGTGGGGAACTTCGTTCTGCGAACGCACCAACTGGCGATTGCTGGCGTCGTGACCGTGTTGGTGCCAGTGTGACTGTGTTTGTGTGGCGCGCTGCTGCCACACAGCTGCCGCCAGCGGCTTTCTCGTGGTGTAGCCATGGACAGTGGTTTGCCAATGCAGCAGGTCCGGATGCAGCAACCATGGTGCGATTTCTGAGGTGCTCTGCGGCCTGGACATGGGGCGCCGGCCGAGGCAAACAAAACACTGGGTGTCATCTTTCGATGCTACAGGCAGCCGTGAATTGCCGCGTCTTCCTGCAGATGGGGAGCTAGCGGAGCTGGAGCGGGAATTTGACGCCGTCGCCGCGGCGGACGCGGCGGCTGCCGGCGGGCTGGCGGAGAAGGCGGCGGCGGAGGCGCGGCGGGGCGCCGCGGCCGCGCGGCAGCGCCGCCTGTGGGAACGCGCTCTGGAAGCGCGCATCCGCGCACAGAAGGCGGTGCTGGCGGCGCACCGGCTGCCCGGCCCGGAGGTGCGGCTTTAGATTCCCATTTCAACATCACGGAAGCAGGAATGAACGATATGGGCGCCTGGAGCGCCTCCAATGCCCGCGCCGCACGCAGGAGGCGGTTTATGGATTTCCAGAGGTTTAGGGTTTCCAGAGGTGAGCATTCCACAGCTGAACTCAGTTGAACTTGATAGTTGAACTCGAAATCCCTGAAAACACAAACACTGGAAAGCGCATGTGGACGCGTGCTCTGGACGGCTGCATTCGGGTGCTAAAGCTGGGCTGGCGGCACACAGTCTAGGAACTACCCTAAACCCTAACCCCTAAACCCTAAACCCTAAACCGCAAACCGACTCGGATCTGAGCCTCAACCTCTAAACCTCTGGACTCACATCAGATTCTACAACTTGCGGGTCATGCTGAAGCACTGCAGGCGCACACATGCGTCTTTTTTCTGCCACCGCCAAACTGTGGGCCTTCCAGACTCGCTTTTGTGCCAGGCAGCCGATTTAGGGTTTAGGTTAGGGTTTAGGGTTTAGGGTGCGCCACGCGATGTGCAGCTGCATGCTGTGCGCAATGGCCAGGATGGGAGCATCGCAGTCTGGAAGTCGAGCTGACCAGGACGCATTATGCGACTTCTGGTCCGGCCCAGCTCGCTCCTGGGTGATGCATCGTGGAGACCGCTTGACGCAATTCTACAGGACCCTCCGCTACCCCCATCGAGGCTGAAACGGCTGAGAGCTGCATTAGGAATTATTAGGAATCAGGAATCGTCGTAGCAGATTGCTGTTGTGACGCCTGCTTTAGCCAAAACTTCTATAAAAAGTTGCATCCGCGAATTTTGAGATTCTGTTTTTTCTAGTGTAGTAGCTGGCTGCACTGTGAGCCATCCCCCATGGGCGCGAGATTGCTGCGGCATTGTCGCAGCTGCTGGTGGCCGACTTTGCAGCCGTGTCACAAGCCACCGTCTTCGAGATTATGCGCTTTTGGCTGTCAATCTCTCCCTGAAGTTCCAGCATTCCCCATTTCGCAGGCCCACGCAGTACGCCGCCTCCTCCAACGTCTACATGCAATGTCTTGCAGAACCCCATTCTGGACGCTCACGTCTCTGTCCCACAGGCGCACGCGCTCGCCGCGGGCATGTCGGAGCCGCTGGCGGCCGGCTTCGCCGCCGTCTCCCAGGCCGCGGTCGCGGTGCTGGACGACCTGCTGGGCCTGCAGTCGGCGCTGCTACAGCAAAACCCTGCTGTTGCGGAGGCGGCAGCGGCGGCGGGCGGCGAGGCAGCGGAGGGCATCGAGGAAGCAGACGTCGCAGGAAGCAGGAAGCGGGGGCGGGCAGAGGAGGATGGTGCCGTCCACCACAGCAAGGTGAGACAGCTGCAACCCCGCGCGTTCCCAATCGCTCAACCGTCCGACGGCAGCTCTCGTGGGCGTGCCGTTCGACAAGCCGTTGCCCGGATTTCAGCTTAGCTGAAATTTTAGCGCTATGCACGCGCAGTCCTTGGCCCAGCCGCCAAGACGCAGCCTGGTGCAGCAGCAGGGGTCAGAAAAATGCGACGAGAGCAGTCCGCACAAGTCACTTCACCCATGTTACTAGGCGGCGGCGGAGGCGTGGGCGCGCATTGAGGCGGGCTCCTCAGCCTGGGTGCCCTTCCGCGATGCGTCCCTGGACCGCTGGCACCGCCGCGCGCTACTTGGTGCGATTTTTTGCATTGCGGTGAAGCACGCTTCGCCAGCGTTTCTGATAGTCCCCTATTCTCCTCTGTTTTCTGATAATGTTTCTGATAATCCTTCTTCTCTAAGCAGTTACCATCCACGTTTAATACTAATTGAAAGTCAGCGCGCTAACGCGAGTGAGTGCTTGGCGTCAGGCGGCGGCGCCGCGGCAATGCGGCCGGGGCTGAAGGCGCTGCAGCAGCCGCTGTCCGCGCAGGTGGGCTATCGATGACGCTAGCACGTCACACTGCACACTGGCAAGCCTCGTGCGCACCAACATGCCGCAACACATCCGTCGCCGTCAGAATCGTCAGAAGTGTATTCCTGACCTGTAGGTCGCGGCGGCGCTGGCTGGACCAGGGCGGCTGACTCTGCGCTCACAGCTGCCCAGGTGTGCACGCATGTTCACTCTCACCCCACGCTGAAACCAGTAACTTGCTGACTGCTTGCATTTCGAGCACGGCGCGAGCCTGCCAGAGCGCCAGCGTCGTGCTTTGTCGGCCACGCCAGCTGTTCCCCCGGTAGCCTAAACAGCTTGGAATGTGTAGCATGTGAAGACGCATGAAGACGCCAATGTGAAGACGCATGAAGACGCCAATCGCTGCAGGGCGGTCGCCAGGCCGGTGCTGTGCGAGCCGCGCCCGGCTGCCGCCGCAGCAGCCGATACCGCAGCGGCAGCTGACGCCACGGCCGGCGCCGAGGCCACCGCCAGTACCCCCGCGGCGGACGGCAACCCTGCCGAGCAGCAGGAGCGGCTGCCGGACACGTACGACGACACGGATCTGTACGAGCAGCTGCTCAAGGAGTTTCTGGATGCGGCGGCGCCCGGCGCCGGCCTGGCACTGCAGCGGGTGAGCACAAACACGGATCGATGATCCACGAAATGCTGTTGAACGACAGCTGCTGAAAGAGAAACCCTAAATCCTAAACCTTAAACCCTGGACGCAGCCGCGCACGGCGACGGCCTCGCGCTGCAGCTGGTGAGCGTCCTTACCTTCCTGTCATCTCGAACGTCTCACCGGAAGTTTTCATCGCAGTGCCTCGAACGAGCAGCTGCTGAAGGCCTTCCTGGGGTGTCAGGGCCCGTCGCCGGCCTCGCGCTGCGGCTCATGAACCTCGCTATTTCCCTACCGCCTTGTGCAGCGTCTTCGCCTTCTGTGCACGAATGCAGCAGCCAGAATGCAGCAACCAGAATGCAGCAGCCAAAATGCGGCAACCAGAATGCAGCAGACCTTTCACGTGCACGGGGTCCAGTGGCTGAAACGAGAATTCGCACTACGCAAGCAAGGCCCCAAGCGGCGCAAGACGGTGGGCCGTCGCGCCTCAATGGGCCGCAAGATGCTTCATTCTGATTGCGCTTTTGAATCATCTGCACTGCACAGGGCCCAAAACGCCGCAAGACGGTGGACCGCCGCGCCTCAAAGGGACGCAAGCTGCGCTTCCACGTGCACGACAAGCTCGTCAACTTCACGTCTCCCGCCGCCGCCGGCGGCTACATGATCGGCAGTGGCGACGGCGGTGAGGCCAGCGGAGGCGTCGGCGCGGCACTGTTCTCAAACTTGTTCGGCCAGCGGCAGCCCGCTGCGGCAATTGCTGCGGGCACCTGAAGTTTCGAGAGAGACGGGCTGCAGCCTGTAAGGCGAGCAGCAGCCGGATGCTCACCACATGTGGTGAGCTGTACAGTCACGACTGCAGCTGGAGCACAGTTCGGACGAGGCTGACGCCGCCAGCCCTTTGAATCAGCGGCGGTGACGGCATTGCATGGGCTGGTCGGTTGTTGGCAACAGTGCATCAGAAAAGTAATCTGGGCATCGAACTTGCTCTGGTTCATGTGTTGCCAAACGAAGTCAGCCCTGAATTGTAATGCAACCCACGAACAGGCATTTTACAAAAGCATCCCAGGTACATGGGCGGCTGCACATCCTACCAATTGTACATTCAAGTATACACAAACACTGCTTGGACTATACATGCACAGCGGTAAGCAACGTCGCTGTGTCACATTCAGTGACGCCTACTTCAACTTGTAAGTGGCGACAACATTTGCAATTTCCGAAACTAGGCGACCCTGGACTACGCAGGCACATACAAAGGCATACTGCTACAACGGAATTACAGCCGACGCCGGTTGCAGTGCTGATGGCTGACATCAGCACGCACATCTACAAACTGCTTTCATCATCGTCTGTTATTGCTTCTTCTTGATGCCTCCTCCGCTGCCGCCACGGTACCTCCAAATCTGACGCCTCCGCCGATAGCAGCACAATCTTTCCAGCGCGGACGGCCGAACCGCCGTGCAGCGCATGCTGCACTGACGTACATGTGCTTGAGGCTGACTCCTTTAGGCAGCAGCTGCGGCAGCAGCATCGCAGCAGAAAACCCTAACTTTTAGGGTGTTTTTAAAGACTGGCTCCAGGGTGCCCGTGCGCCTGACAACGCCGCCGGTGCTGCCGCCCGCCGCCACTGCTGTTGGTGCGTGACTGCTGCCGCCTCTGCAGTTTTGCTGGCAGGGCGGCCGCCCAGTGCAGCCAAGACCGCACCCGCACCGCCTGTTCGACGTGTGTAGCGGGCTCTAAATCGGGTTGCCAGAAATTTTCATTCGACCGCCAACATGTCGCGACGGCCTGAACTGCAGAGCATAGTGCTATGGCGTGGCAGGCTTCCGGCCTGTGCAGTTTCGTGGAGAGCGGCGCCCACTCGCTTGCATGCGATCCTCTCAAAGGCAGACGCCAGGCTGAACCTTTCCACTGAGCAGCACATGCAGACGCCACGAGTGCATAGAACATCGCAAGAGCGAGGCTTGCATCCAGAGTCCACACCTGGCAATTGGCGCCGAGCTGAAGTACTCTCGTGAAATCCTAGACGCCCCTGGCGGCGAGCATCGCGGCCAGCGTCTCGCTGATGCCGTCGAGAGCGCGCACCATTTCTTCATTCTGTTGCGGCATGCCGGCCTGCCGGTACATGAAAAACATTCGCTAAAGAGTCAGCTTGTGAGTTGGCTAATGGCATCAGTGTTTCATCAAGCCTTTCTGCGCCACAGGCATCACGTCCAGCGTCTCCTGCATCACGCTCATGCCGTCCAGAGCGCGTTCCGTCTCCTCATTCTGGTGCGGCGCGCCCGCTGCATCTGCGTCAAACGGCGGACACAACTGAGCAAATAACTAATTGAGGGGTTTTACTAAAACGCCCATCCCGTCTATAATACCAGCTAAAAAAAGCCAAAATCTTGGTTTAAACCATGTTTTGATGTAGTAGGTCTATGAATGTTTACACTCATAAAATTCTGTCTGCAGTTTCATATAGACCGACCATCGATCGTGGCTTGCCACGGGCATTGCTGCCGGCGCCTCCGGCTCTCGCAGATGCCACCTGAAGCGCACACAAGGGTTTATGTCTTGCTCGGGCGGGGCAGCCTTTAGTCCGCGTATGTGCTTTTGTTAGCGTGAATTCACGGTTCAGCCCCGGGGTGGTAGACTACTCGATGTCCCGCCCTGGCGTGTCGGTCTGCAGTCCCAGAAAGCAGCGCTCTGCTGTCAGCCGTAAACCCTAAACCCTAAACCCTAAACCCTAAAATGTGCGACTCCCGACGCTCAGGCCTGCACCGGTGCACGCCGTGTACCGTGTTGTGTCCGGCGTCAGTGGGGCAACCTTCCTCCTTCCTGCTGCCTGCAGCTGTGCAGCACAGCGCTCTCGCGCAAGGGTGCTGCACCAGCAGCACCCTGCTATTGATAAATCAATATTGGCACGTGAAAGGATCGCTGGAACTCGAAAGCAGGCTTGGTGCTGTACGAGCTGCACTGCTAAACCCTGTACAGCCCTACCAGCGTCGGGTGTCCGACTCGCCTGGTGAGACCCGTTAAACCCTGAGCTGCACGCCTGACCGCCAGCTTGCTGGCGCAGCGCCGCCACATCGTCCTGAAGAGCCTTCACCGTCGCCTGCGTCTCCGCCGCGCCAGCCTGCAGCGCGCACGCAGTGCACGATGTTGTTTGCTCAACAAGCTGCGGGGGACAGGGGCCAGGTCTGCCTTCCAACAAAATGCGATCAATGCATGCTGGACGCTGGCCTGGGAAACTGCATCACACATACGGAGCAGGCTTGTGAGGTTCCGCAATCAGCGCAGTGACGGCCCGAGATGGGAAGTGACACGAGTACTTTCTGACCGTAAGCTCAGAATACGGCAGAATACGGCAGAATACGGCAGAGCTTTCTGAAATTTTTGCCGCAGGTCCGCCAGCGTCTCTCTACTTTTGACTCGTGTCGCATTCCAACAGAACTCGAGATCGAAAAAACAAGTGGATGCAGTCTCAACCGACCTCGAGCGACTCGACCTGCTGCCGCAGGTCCGCCAGGGACTCTAGCGTCCAGGTCCCCTGCGCGCCGCCGCCGCCGCCGCCAGAGCTGCGGCTGCCGCCGTCCTGGCCGTTGCTCTTCGCGACGCCGCTTCCGCCGCTTCCGCCGCCGCCGCCGTCGCTGGAGGGCGGACCCGACAGCGCGCTGGGGCGCCACTGCAGCGGCCTGCGGGATGCGCTCACGGTAGGACGGAGGCTGCTGCCTGCACCACATGTCCCGGCGCCGCCGGCGCGGGCACTTTTCCGGACTGGTGCTGCTGCCGCAGACGCCTCCCAGGCGGCTGGCCAGCCGCCCAGAGCCGCCAGCTGCCGGCCTTGGTCGTCCACCTTGGATTCCAGCTGCATGCAGCATTACTCGCGATGGGTTGCTGGTGCTGACGCATTGTTCATATGCCTTCCTGCATGGTTGCGTTGCACAGCTGACGCGCGCCAAACATTCTCTCAAGCTCTGGACTTGCTGCGGTCGCTGGCAGCGGTGATGGCAATTGAGACTCCACGAGTGCCATGTACAGCTTCGCAGCAACAGCCTGCGTCAGGACGAGTTCGTGAGGCTCTATGGAGCACACAGCAAGGCGTGCTTGGAAGGCTTCGGGACAGGACGGTTCTGGTAACTGTGTTGTCACAGGCTCACCTGCGCCATAGCAAAGCCCGCCACCACGATGAAGGCCACCAGGATTATGAGCACGATCACGCCGACCACTCCCTGATTCATGCCCATGAAACCGCGCGTCAGCGATTGAGGCTGCAGAGGCGCCGCGAACCGGCCGCCGACGTGGCCGCGCCCACCGCCGCGGTGCAGCTGCGGAGTGGCACCGCTGGCCACAGCCTGGCTGCCTGTCTGGCGGGGCACGGCCGACGCCGCCGGTGCCGCCGGCGCCGGCGCCGACGTTGCGCTGTCCGTCTTGCCGGCGTCGCTGCCGCTGCTTGTGCAGCCGCTGGTACTGCGCGTACCGCTGCCGCTGCTCGTGCCGCTGCCGCCTTCGCCGCCGCCGCCGCTGTCGTCGCCGCCGCCGCTTGTCGCACTGCTCGTGCCGCTGCTTGAGCCGCTGCTGGCAGAGCTGCAGCTGCTGCTGCTGCTGCTGCTGCTGCTGCTGCTGCTGCTGCTGCTGCTGCTGCTGCTGCTGCTGTCGGAAGTTCCGGGAGAGGAGCCGGAGGAGGTGTGCAGCAGGAGCAGCGCCTCGGCGACACCATCCTCCGCGGGCGCCGTCATTGGCGCTTGCGGCAGTCCATACAGCATGGAGCGCCAGCCGGGGACGGCCACCGACATCACCTTGGCACCTGCGCTGGAGGTGATTCAGTGAGCGCTGTCTTCTGGACATGAACTGGCTGAGTGAGCTCTGTCTCACAGACGTCCCAGGAGAGGGTTGGGTGCCAGTGTGCCGGCTTATGTGCAGGTCGGGCGTCCTTCTTGTGGCCTGTACTTCAGCCTGGTGGACAGGCTTTGGGCGAGCGCACCTGGCATCAGCTCGTTCGAAATGCACGGGATGCAGGCGAACGTAAATTGGGCGCTCCCGGATCGTGTGATGCACGCTGTAGGAGAGTGTTTTGCTGTCAGCACGTGTGTCGCGAAACGCACGGGGTCACCTGAGCAGCGTCCGTGTGCCGGCGCTTGTGCGTCCGACGGGTGCTTCCGAATGTTCACCGGTTAGCTTCCTGCGGACTGGAATGAACGACGAGAACCCGACCCTTATCCGCTCAGGGCTTCCGGAACGCTGGAAGGCCTTGCTGTATGTCGGAAGCCGAGAGCTTGCGGGCACTCGCTTTGCTGCACTCCGCAACAGGACGGCGGAATGCAAACGCGAGATTGCAAGCGGTCAGGACGGACGGTCTGCAAATGGATTGTGCAATAGCAGAGCACGCTGTGCTGCCTACAGCACGTCCTCAGGGCTGTCGAGGAAAGCCTTGGAAGTCCGACACTCCAGACGAATTTGCTGGTGCAGCACGGCGAAAAAGCAAAAGCAAGACGTTCAACATGAACGCCGCAACGAACTAGGCTACAGCCGGTCTTGCAGTGCTGTGTACATTCGCTGCGGCAGCATGCCCGCTCAAACTCTGCGGCAGCGCCTCGCTGTTCTCCTCAGGGCTCAATGTGACGGCGCCGTCACATTGAGCTGCCCCTGAAGGCTGTCCAGGGCTGCGCGCAGGCTCTGCGGCGTGGCCGTGGCGGTGTCAGCCAGCATCGTCAGGCTGGTCTGCAGCTGCGCCGCCGCGTCGCCTTCGATGGCGTGCCGTTACTCATCAGCGGCAGACACAAAGCCTGCGCGTAACCATACTGTTGAACGAGCCAGGCTGGCATTGGCACGAAGGCTGCACGAGAGTGCTGCTCCTGCTCCGCGGCACATTGTAAGCAAGCACGGACGATATTGAACGGTTTGGCTCAAAGTCCCTCACCGATGGCGGTTCCTGGCCAGGAAGGATACAGCACACAAAACCCACGGGATCGGCACGTCCAAGGCAGATTTTCTCGAGTTAAGACAAGACAAGTCCAGCCTTTGTATCAGAGCCCGCCTGCCAGAAGACACTTTTGTTCCGACACCGGTGTGCCGTGCCGCGTCTGTGTGCCCAACGCAACCCAGCCTGCGACGCCTTGCCGCCGTGTCGTTCATGAACATTGATCCCCAGAGTGTCATTGCACCGTCGCTCTGCTTTTGGCGAATCCAGCACAGGACTCCGAGACGTCTCGGCAGCTCCGGAGTTCTTGGAAAACCAAAAATTCAAACACTGATTTGCTCATCACTTTTCATGCATTCATAGGCAACCTTTTGGAAGTGGTCAGAACGTGAAGCAGCAACATCGCCACGCTTTGGGAATGCAGGCGTCATTGTGTCCGCATTGCTTGCTGATGACCTCTGCCATGTGCAGGCACACGCCAGGCTGGCAGTGCGCCGCTGCGCAATGCAAGTATGGTTGCAAGTTCCATCACTTGCAGCACGGGAAAGCTTTACCAGCAGTAGACTCGGAAGCTCTTCTTGAGTCAAATGGGACTGGGCGCTCACATCAAACAGATTGGCGGTTGCATCCCGCGCCATGTTCTCCGCGCATCGTCAATGCAACTATTTCACACTGATGTCTGTGGTGAGTCCGATCAAGGTGAGTCTGAGACGGGCGCGGGAGGAATTTGCATTACAAATGGCCAGATTATCATGAAGCTGAATCCGATGATGACCGCCATCAGGGACGCGATGCGGACCACAAACCATGCGAACGAGCATAGGGCCTGGCACAGCGCCTCAGGGTCGAAGTTTGCATCCATTCTGCACGAGGGCGGGCGGCCGGCCGGGTTCGTGCGGCCTGCATCCAGCGCAACGGCACAATCAGTCACGAATGTGCCCCCTCCCCTGATTCAGGTCGGCAATATGCTGCTGCAATGTGTGCAATGACTTGGCGGCCGTGGCCGCGCTGCCGGTGGCTCCACACAAACAGCATCAATGACGTGGCAGTATCGACAGCCTGTGCTGACGAAGCCTGTCAGGTGCTGCAGCCCGTCAGTAGGGGGGCGTGGCGTTCCAGCAAGATTCTTCAGAATCAAGACAGATTGTCAGGTCGTCAAGTGATATGGCGCAGCTGTCTATGCGCAGTGCAGACGATGTGCTGCGCGTTCGCAGAAGGGACCAAATAAGACATGGCATGCAGCAATGTTGCTTCAGCTAGAAGACGAAATTTCAGCTTTCATGAGAGGCTCACTGGCTGTCAAGTTGCCGAGCTCCACATCGTCTGACGCATGCCCATGTTGTCCCGCAGCCATTGCAACGACGTTCGAGACTTCCGAGCCTGATGGAGCTGAGTGCTGGTGCATTATGACGAGGCAGGAACTGAAGCGAGCGTCCGATCGTCACGCACACGAACCTCTGCTGCCAAAACTTTCGGCACTTGATGCGTCTAGTAGCAGCGCGTGCAGGTATGTAGGTGATATACAGGTTGAAAGTGATCTGCCACTTGATCGGGAACACGGTTGCATCTGCATCTGCCAGACGATCCTGTTCCGGAAATCTATAACCTCTTTCGCGACCCTCATACCCTTGAGCTGACGTAAACTGCTTTCTTTGCCGGACCTGGTGGCTGTTCGATCTCGCGTGCAGGCCTTTCTCAGACCTGGGGATATATATGGGCGCGCCATCAACCGCTGGAATTAGTTAATATTAAATGAATAGTCAAGCACGGCGCTCGATGGCAGCGGCGCTGGATTGTGCATGCCATGCATTGATCAATGCTTAAGCTTCGAATGATCAAGGCTTCGAGCTTGCTGGAGGACGACTCGCGTCATGACGCGAGTCGTCCTCCAGCAAGCGCGAAGCCTAGTAGTGTCGTTCATCTGCCGTGGAAACAATATTCGGATACCCGCAGGCCTGCTGCTGGGGAGAGTTTCTCGTGGAAGCCGTGGGGGAGCTCGACCCGCACGTAGTCGCCCGTTTGATGCCATGGACGATATGTGGCATCCAGTGCACACCACGGGAAGCAAGGTGCGATCAGCAGTGGTCTGCATGCGCCACTGCAACTCGGCTCGCCCTTTGGCACTCTGCTTGTGCTGCCAGATACCAGGCTTCCAAAAGAATGCAGGATCCTGCATTCTTTCGCATGCTCTCCGGAGAGCATATGACGCATGCGACAGCATACTTGCCTGCCATCATTTTTCTCAGCTCCACATCGCCTTCATGATTGGTATTCTCCGAATGATCTTTTCGCTCGATCAGGGCGCTGCTCTCGTCCTGGCTCGGCTGCTCCTCCGCCTTACTCATGCCGAGACAGCTGCACACCAGTCAGGCGAGGGCCGGGGTTCTGCTGCGCGTGGCTGCTGCTGCGGCCCTGCTCGATGGTGAACGGAAGCTGCAAAAAGCAATTATGCTGCTTCTCAACATGCGGGAAAGGACGAATGCTGTCTGTGGCACGGCTCTATTTACAGTTGCCATTTGGCGACCCCTGATGTGCATAATCAACTATGTGCTAGTTTGTGACAAGCTAGGTGATTTGATGCCTTATCAGCCTGAGGGAGGCTGACCGGGTGTAATCTATCTATCTAGCTACTTGATGAGCTTGGCGAAAATAATGGGCGAGAGCCTGTGACTCAATGCGAACGATGAGTCACTGCTGGAGGAAGAGGATGTCTTGCCATGCCGCTCTCTTCGTTGCGGCAGCTGCCTGAAACGCGCGTATGTGCAGGAACCAGTGCAGGCAACACCGCTGTCGTGCACCTTCTTGTGCGACATGCTGCCGCGTGCCATCTGGCATTGTAACCCAGGTCGTGACCGCGTGACCGACACCTCCGACCCGTTACGCCAAAGCGGATGTGCGCGGCTGGTGGAAACACCCCTCTGTGTCAGCACACACCAGCGCCTGGTCCGCTTCTGCCAACATCAATTCAAAACCTCTTTGCGAATCAACCCTCCCATCTCGCACTCCCATGGGGTCATCCCAAGAGGCGGCTACCTCATCCAGGCGGCAAAACCCTGAAACGCCGACCTTACAAACTCGCGGCTCGCTGCCGCAGCTCCTCCCATCACATCTCCTCATCATCTCCTCGAGGGGTTTAGGCGTCGGTGACGCAGCCTGTCGACGCCGAGGAAACCAGCTTGCAGTACTTGTAGAGCGTGCCGGCGGTGGCCTTGAGTGGCGGCGCCGTCCACGCGTCTCTCCGCGCCTTGAGCTCTGCCTCTTCGACCTCCAACGTCATCGCCTTCTTGCCGACGTCGATGTCAATCATGTCACCATCCCGCACCTACGGTAAGTAGGGTTTAGGGTTTAGGGTAGTCGTAGCAGGGCCGGGAGTCAGGAGCGCCAGGTTCCTGGTCGGGCATGCTGATCCAGGTGCAGCCAGTCCTGCGCGGAGGACGGGTGCCCCAGCAGCCGATTGTGACGACCCGCCTTAGCATCTGACAGCCGCCATGATCGCTGAAACTGAAACCCTGACCGCTGAAACTGACTCGCTGAAACCCTACACCCTGAAAAAAGCCCCACCGAGCACGGCCTTCGGCAATGAGCGCGCAGTCTTTGCTCAACAGATAGCTCGACGTTTTGAGTTTTGGTAGCTCAATCAAGGACTCTCAAGAAAAACCGAGCCTACTAGGGCGAGGGGCCCGACCTCCTGCGCCTCCAGCGCCACGTTGCCGATGACAAAGCCAATGGCTGCCGCCAGGGAAGCTGCTGTGGACTGGTCACGACTAAGCCTTCGATCTCCTTTATAGAAAAACGAAAATAGATAAAAAAAAAAAGAAATTAGATAAAATAGATAATCGATAAAGAAAAACGAAATTAGATAAAATAGATAAACGAATTACGAACGGTTCTCACCAGGGCGCCCTGCGCATCCCGTGCCGCGTGGCCGACGACGAGTCCGTGGCTGCCGCCCAAGAAGCGGCCGTCGGCAACGCCGTTTTTGATTATAATTCTGATTCCCATTGAAATCAATTACCAATAGTAAACGAGAAAAGAACTTACCAGGGCCATGGGGCCGCCCTCCTGCGCCTCCGGCGCCACATGGCCGATGACGAATCCGTGGCTGCCGCCCGAGAAGCGGCCGTCGGCAACGCCGTCTCTATCGTAAATCTGATTCCCATCGAGGTCATTTACCAACAGTAAGCGAAAGAAGATTATCAGGGCCAGGGGGCCGCCCTCCTGCGCCTCCGGCGCCACGTGGCCAATGACGAAAGCGGGGCTGCCGCCGGAGAAAGCGGTTGTCGGTGACGGCTGTCCGTCAAATAGTTCTCAGCAGGAGTAAGTGATAGATCCGGCATCACACCAGGGCGAGGGGGCCGCCCTCCTGCGCCTCCGGCGCCACGTGGCCGATGACGAATCCGTGGCTGCCGCCCGAGAAGCGGCCGTCGGTGATGAGCGCGCAGTCTTTGCCGAGCCCAGCGCCCATGATTGCGGAGGTGGGCGTCAGCATCTCCGGCATGCCCGGGCCGCCCTTGGGGCCTTCGTACCGGATGACGATGACAGCGCCCTGCAGAAGGTATTGAACAAAGGTGCCTTGTGAGTGAAGTGGTTGCGAGCAGGAGGCGCCCATGATTGCGGAGGTAGGCGTCAGCATCTGCGGCATGCCCGGGAGCATCTGCGGCATGCCCGGCCCGCCTTTGGGGCCGTCATACCGGCGGTGGCAGAGCCCTGTGCGAAAGGAAGATCGGAGGGGGTGAGCAATAATTCTGTTTGGAGCACTACAGTTAGCCATGACGGCGGACGTTGGCGTCAGCACCTCCGGCATGCCGCGGCCTTCCTTCGAGGATTCACATCAAATCACGACCACAGCACGTCACGCAGAACGACCGCGTGACGTGGTGTGGCGAGATGGTGTGGCGACGCTCGCCGCATTCGCCGAAATAAAAAAAAATGATTTTTTTTTCGCTGTCTCGGATGGTCAAAAATCGGACAGCGCCACAATGCCATTTGCAGTTGCACAGCTGCACCAAGATTTACGTCATCTGGGACAGGTTGCCATGAAAGCGGCTGGTCGACCTTCAGGCACCTTGCACGGTTTTCCGCACCTCGCACCTCCTGCCCCAGGCTCCCCAGGACACCACCACGCTCTAAGACTTCGTCTGGAGGAGCTGCCGAAACAAGCCACCCTGGAGCAGCTACCGGCCCAGCGACGGCAGGCAAGTCCTGCCCAAAACCGGAGACGCCCGCGGGTTCCCCACAAGCTGGAGCACTGACCTACTTTCCGTTTCACATAGAAAGGACGAAATGCGCCTTGTGAGCTGCTGCGGATCCTCTGAGAGGACTGCAAACATGTGCAAAGACGCGCGCGGGGCCACATACCCTGTGAATCCTGTGGACAGTCGCCGTGTTACTTCTCAATAGTCACTGTAATCACAGACCAGATCTGTACCTTGAGCTGCTGGGGGTCCTCCGCCACGACGGCAAGCATGTCCTCCTCAGAGTCGAAGACGCTCGCCGCCCGGATGTGATTTTGTTACGACACTCGTCAATCCGCTCGGAGGAGAGAACTCTGCACCTTGAGCTGTTGGGGGTCCTCCGCCACAACGGCGAGCATGCCCTCCTCAGAGTCGAAGACGCTCGCCGCCCGGATGTGTTTCTGTTACAACACTCGTCAATCCGCTCGGAGAACTCTGCACCTTGAGCTGCTGGGGGTCCTCCGCCACGACGGCGAGCATGTCCTCCTCGGAGTCGAACACGCGCGCCGGGCCCCGGAACTGCAGCCCCTCCTTGCCCGTGATCTTGGCGACCGACCCCTCCGGCGCCAGGTTGCCGTACAGGATCTGCGAAACACAATGTAATTACTGAGATCGGTGTTGATGTTGCAAAATGAGATGCAGCCCCTCCCTGCCAGTGATCTTGGCGAAGGAACCCTCTCGCGTCAGGTTACCATAATCTGCGCAGTCAAACAAACAGATCGACGGCAAAGCTTGAAATTAGAAGTGCAACACCTTGTTGACTGTGATCTAAGCGACTGATCTCTCGTCATGGTGAGCACCACTGCAGAAGATGCTCAGACCTTCACTGCGCGCACCGCGTGCCTTTGTTGATGCGCTCCGAGATTGCATGCCGGCTGCAGATCTGGCAGCCAATGTCACGCGCGGCATTATTGAATGAACCCTCATGCGCCACCCGGCTTGCTGGAGAGCCATTCCAGATGGTGGGCAAGGCTGCGGATCAGCGCGTTCTGCTGTACCCTGCAGCTGGCTGCGCCAAGCAGAGGAGCTCACGACAACGCATACCAGGGTGGCGGGTTCTTTGGAAGTGAGATGTACAACGAACAAGAGATATGCTGAGCACGCACCTGCAGGTGGCCGGTGGCCATTCCCGATTCGTCGATGGGTGTGATGGCCTGCTGCTTCTCCGTCAGCAGGGCCGCTGCAGACTCTCAGAACGGTTGGAACAAGTTCGGGGAGAGTCTGCGGAAGCACCTGCAGGTGGCCGGTGGCCTTGATGGGCTGACCGATGGGTGTGATGACCTGCTGCCCCTCCTTCAGCCCTGGCAGCTGCTCCAGGTTCTCTGCCATCGTCTTGCCTGCGCATGAATCCACCGCACATCGGTGTGCGCATTTACTATTGCAAGGGAGTCGAAAAAATTTTGAACGGCTGCCCCTCCTTCAGACCATCCTCTTGCCGGCACAAGATTTCACAGAACCTACTGCTGTCTGAAAACTTGGAATACGTCAATGTCACTGCCGAGGTGACCAGCTGCCCCTGCTTCAGGCCGGGCTTCTGCTGCAGGTTATCGCCTTACCTGCGCATCCTTCATTTGAGAGATTGACTGGATGATTCAATCGCAAGACTCATGTGACCTGGTTCCTCCGCTCCAGCCATGTCCCTCACCGCGAAAGCAACGCGGCGGATGCCAGGAACTGCGTGAAAATGGACACGGCAGCAGAACACGTCTGCACCTGTGACGGTGAGGCAGCTGCCGTCGATGAGGCCCTCCTTTAGCAGCAGCTTCAGCACCGCCGGCACGCCGCCCACCTGCAGAAACGTGCGGACAGAGTTGCAGGACGTTGCTGCGCCCCATTTGTCGCTGTGACACCGAGATCGATGGGTTACAATCGAGGGACTGCGGCAGCATGGTGGCCAGCGTCCAGCGAGCAGCGCATCTGCTTGCAATTTGGTGTCATCAAAAATTTCTTGGCGTAGACGAGCACAATGCATTTGGTGCCTTTCTAACGCCTGAGATGCACTCCCGCTTTTTTTTGCGACAAGTGATTCAAGGTTCCTGCTGTTCACACCTTGTGCACATCCTCCATGACATAACGGCCAGACGGCTTCAGGTCCGCGATGAAGGGCACGCGATCCGACACGCGCTGGAAGTCGTCGATGACCAGGTCCACGCCGGCGGCGCGGGCCATGGCCAGCAGGTGCAGCACCTGCACTTCCAGATCTGATTATCTGATCTGGACGTGCAAAGGTTGGTCGTCAACGATGACCTCGACGCCAGCGGCCCGCGCCAGGGCCAGCAGATGCAGCACCTGCAGTCGGTGCAATCGAACTGCACTAATCTGGAAATGAATCGAAACGAGGTACTGTCCGCATTAGACATGAGATGTGGCTTTTGGTTGTGATCCTTCTTCACGGTTGAGAGCACCACGCT
>JAABUM010001563.1_pt1 | contig 33730 bp, 41 predicted proteins | sample 5559161 | NCBI WGS metagenome assembly JAABUM01 (sample SAMN10711868, study PRJNA513369) | rock metagenome | isolation source: Antarctica rocks | place: Antarctica: Victoria Land, Siegfried Peak nord
TACGCTGCCGGTGTCGCCTTTCGTCTCCTCGTTGCCCAAAAAAGTGGTAAGTATGGGAAAACATGGGCAAAAGCTGACCAGTGGTGTATGCCAGCCTGCAGTCGCTGGGCGGCGGCATCGACGTCCAATGGGCGCTGATACAACATGCCAGTGAGGCGGGGGACATGCTGGCGGGCCCAGCCGTAGAGAGAAGCGCTCGCTCGCTCGTTAGCGGCAGCGGTAGCGGGAGCTGGAGCGGCACCTCGCGCATGCCCCAGCGTTCGGCCAGCAACCCCAGTACCAGCCTCGTAGCCGGCTTGGCACTCCTCAACGCGTCGCTGGCGGCCGGGATGTCGGCGGATGCAACGGCGCATGCCCTGAGGGTCGATGTCAACAAAGGCGATGCGGCCGCCGGCGCCAGCAGCGCTGAGTGGCTGACGGCAGCGGGCTCGGACATGCAGACCGAGGGCGACAGCGGCGGCGGCAGCCCGATTTCCGGGGAGCCCGTGGTGGCGTCGGCGGGGCAGGCACAAAAGCACGGCAGCGACGAGCCGAAACCGCAGCCGGCAATGGTGACTGCGCAGGAAGGAAACGGCCGCAGCGGCATCGCCAACGGCACTTGGTGGCACCACCTGCAGGTGCCTGTTCACAGTGCTTGGCTTGTCCTGGCCAGATGTTGTGACATGCAACACCTTTCCTTGAGGCACATGTTTGCAACACTGCATTCAGTAAACTTGGGAGGGTCTGTGTATCTGTGTGCGATGCATGCGTATGTATACATACGTATCATAGCTACAGGCGGAATATGCTGTTGCACTTGGACCATATACTGTTGCACATCGAGATGCACTGGACTATATACTGTTGCACTTGGAGATGCATACATGCAGAAGAGGGCGCATTGTGCTGAAACAGGTTGCCTGCGGCCTGGCGGGCATGCAGGCATCGCCAAACGCACGGGAGCCCGGCAACGGCGGCGGCGGCGGCCCAGCAACGTCTCTCGAAGACGCGCCTCGCGGCTCGGGGCTCACGCACAGCGGCGACACGACGCACAGCGACCTCAGTGGTGCCTGCACCCTGCTGTGCTATGCAAATGTTGACTGTGGAACTCTGGCGGCTGGAATCTGCAGGATGTCTGTGCAGCGTCCGGAGCCGTGATGCAAAGCAGCAGCAGCCCCGGTGCATGCATTGCATGCCTGCTAAATGGAAGGGCAGACAGTGGCGACCAGGCCACTGTGCTGGCTGTGAACGTGCTGTCCAGGTGCTGCGCCACACGAAGGGCTCAGAGAAGCTCAGGAAAGCATGTCCTCCGAATGACTATCACCAATGCATGGAATGCTCGTCCACCGCTCGTCCCGTACTCGGAATGAGAGTCTTTGCGCTTTTGCGCAGGCCGGACAGCCGTGGCGGGCGCCGGCGCTGATAACGCGGCGTCTGGCCCATCGACAAAGCGCTCACAGTCGCGAAAGGTGCGGATGAGCCTCAGGAAAGGCATGTTCTCGTGCATTGCAAATGAGGCTGACGGCACCGACCGGGCACATGACTCAGCATGACACATGAGCACAAGGCAGACCCTTATGTAACCATCATGTTCCATGGCGGTTGCATGGCGGTCATGTTACCAGGTCGGCTCACCTGCAGCAGTCGAGCGCCGCTGGGAGGCGCACATTTGTGCGTGGTGTCGAGGCTTGTGCGAGGTTGTGACGCATGCCACGCTCTGCTGTGCAGCGCAAAGCGACGTCAGCCGCTCGAGTCCCTCCGGCCGACCGCGGCGGCGGACCCTGCAGCTCCCCCGCCAACGGTGCCCGCGGCGGCGCCCGCTACAGCCTAAATGACGGCAGCGTGCACTACGGCAACGGTTCGCGTGCTGCCGCCGCCGCTGGCGGCTCACCGTCCGGCGGCGGAGTTCGTGGCAAGGCCGAGCCAGGCCACCAGCACGGCTTCTCCGGCGCCGGCGGGGACGGCAGCGGCGGCTCCGGCGACAAAGGCGCGGCCAGCGGCGGCGGCGGCGGCGGCGGCGGCGGCGGCGGCGGTGGTCACCATGGGCATCCGTCGGCGAACGCAGCGCATTATGCGGTGCTGGAGGAGAAAGTGCAGCGGCGGCTGCGGCAGAATCGGGAGGCGGCGCAGCGGTCGCGACAGCGAAAAAGGGCCTACATGGCGCAGCTTGAGGCGGAGGTGGGAAGTTTGCAAGTGGTTCTGGACTCGAAGGTTTCCCTCAGAAACCCTGGCTTGGACACGGGACTGCTCTCCTGAACCCCGTTCAGCGTGTCCGACACAGCTGGGTGCGAGACGTTAATGAGAACGGCATCATCTGACTTGTCACTAGGCTGCAGCTTTCTAATGAAATTAAGCAGCCCTCCAGACCATCATGCCGGGTACATTCTCAAAGTGACCCCGTCGGTGCACTCCCCACAGACCAGGAGTGGCAAGTCGCCTGCGGAGGCCGCGGCGGCGGCGGCGCGGCCGCCCATATCACAGCGCCGCCCCGCGACCGCCGAGCGCCCTCCAAAGTCGCCATCAGCACTGCTGGCATCACAGGCGGCGACGGCGCCGGCGGCGCTGGCACTTACAGCGTCAGCGGCAGCAACACTGCCAGAGGGCACGCCACCAGGCGGAGTGCTGGGCAGCCTCGCGGCAGCGGTGGCGGCCGCGGCTGCCGCGGCCGCCACCTCGGCGGCAATGCCGGTGCTGAGCGCGCAGAAGCAGAGCTCGCAGAAACAGAACCCGCAGAAAGCCAGCGGCAGCAGCAGCGGCGGTGACGGCGGCTGCAGAGGTCCTGGAAGGGTGCGGACGTCTGTCGGGGGCACCCTGCAGCAGGCGCTGCGCATCGGGACGATGATGAGCCTGCAGGCTGCGGCGAGCTGCGGGACAGACAGAGGCGCGGCCGGCAGCGGGAGCGCGCCTGGCGGTGACGCCGGCGGCGACAGGCCGATGGGGACTCTGCAGCCGCAGGATCTGGACTTTCTGCCGCCGGATCTCGCGGCGCTTTCTGGATTGCCGGCGGCGAACGGCGATTCCGCGGCGGGCGGCGGCGGCAGCCGTCCCCGGCTGCCACCCCTCGATGCTGAGACCGCCGCGCTTCTCACGGTGGCTGCAGCAAAAGTCTTTGCGCCGCAGCAGTCGCGGCAGCAGGCGCAGCAGCGACCGCCGCATCTGCAAGACCGCCAGCGGGATCACCCCCAGCAGACGCCCAGGTCGCGGCACTTCCGGCAGCAGGCCACGGCATCCGTCAGCCCGAGCCACAATACCGCACCCATGCAGCAGCAGCAGCGGCAGCAGCCAGCGCAGCCACATGAGCGCCGCCAGAAGCATGGACTGCAGCCGGCCCCGGATTTCACGGCCGCCGCCGCCGCCGCCGGTCGCTCGTCGCCTTCGGCGCCGCTGCGCTACGGCGGCGTCTTTGGCGGTGAGGCCCCATCTCTTAGGTGTCACTGTCTTATGATTCAAGATCGAATCTAGGGTTCTGACGGTTGTTCGAATCAAACGAGTAGTCCGTGAAGCTGACACCGACATGACAACAGGCTGTGTGCTTCGTGCTGATGTGTCACGTGCTGCATGTGTGATGTTCTTACGTACAAGTATAATTTCGCTGCAGGGCCGCCAACCATCACATCAGGCGCGCTGGGCACCGCCAGCGTGGCGCTGGCGGAGCAGCGGCATCCCTCCATGTGCATCGGGTACATTTTGACAAACACTCCTTGAAATGTTAAGAGGGGCTTTGTTACAACTCCCTGGATTGCCTTCTGCAACAAGTCCTGAGACGCTTACTGAGACGCTCTCTGGAAAGCTTCCAAAACCCTAAACCCTAAAACTGAAATCTCGTGGCCCACTGTCAGCAGTCCTGTCCCTGAGAAACAAGTATGTCCACTCCTCTATTTTCTTCCCGTTTTCGTGCGCTTCAGGTGCATCCTCAGAGCAGTCGCATCTCAGTGTCCAAGCCGCCCATTGCTCTGTGCCAGGCGCCAATGATGCACTCATCCCGCATCTGGAGTTTTGGCGACCTCCTCCTCGCTCTTCTTTCTCTACCCCTTGCCACTTTTACCCCCGACCATCTATTACGTCACTTCAGGTCGCATGCCGAGGTGGGTGGCCGATTGGCCGCCGTCGGATCGCCACCGGCGCCCGGGCCGGCCGCGCCGGTGCAGCCGCGGCTGCTGTGGCCGACGCCGGCGGAGCTGGGCCGCACTGGCAGCGATGGCGGCTCAAACCCCAACGCCGTCGGCGTGGCCGCGCCGCAGCTGCTGCTGCGGGTGGGCTCCTCAGGCGCCGGTGGCGGAGGCGGGCAGGAGGCGGCGGCGGCTGTGAGCGAGGTGCCGCCGGCGGCGGCGGCGGCGGCGGATGTGCCGGAAAAGCAAGGCGCCCGCCTGCTGACGGCAAGCCATCTTGCCAGCAGCATGTGCATGCAATCACTTGCGCCACTTCTAGACAATAGTCCGCAAACTGACACGTCTGACTGAGCCGCTGGAAGGGCGGTGCATATGGGGCTCGGCTGCACCGATGCCAGAGCCACTTCGTCCCTGTCTTGTCGGTCCCTGTTAATCGTTCTGTTGCCGGATCGTTCGGCCGATTGTTGTTCATCCGTGTTTTTTGGATTTCCTGCAGGCGTTCAGGGCACGACGCGAGACGGCGGCGGCAGTGGAAGCAGGAAGGAGCAGCCCTGGAAGGCGGAAGCAGTGCCAAACGAAAGCTGTGAAAGCATCGATGCTGCGTCTGCCTGCCGCAGGCGTTCCAGGCGTTGCGCGCGAGCCATGGGCAGAGCGGCGGCGCTGCGGCGCGCCCTGGAAGCAGGAAGCAGAGAAACCCGAAACTGCAGGAACATATCGACTCTTCCTCCTTCAGGCGTTCAGCGCATGGCGCGAGAACCACGCGCAGTCGGCGGCGGCGGTGCGGCGCGCTCTGGAAGGCGGAAGCAGCGAGGATCTGCGCGGCTCAGTGGACAAGGCGCAGCGGGAGCTGGCTTCCTACTTCCAGCTCAAGGCCGCCGCGCTCAGCGGGTGCACACTTTTTTATTCGAGCGTTCCACTTATCATATATTCTCTATATACACATATGATACGTTATAATTTGTTTATGTATACATATAAACTATGTATAGTTTTCTACCGAAAGTGTCAGGTGGCCCCACTGGAGTCTCAACCTCCTTGTGCCGACCAGGGCGAGGTGTACAATGAATTCACAAGGCGCAGCGGGAGCTCGCTTCCCAGTTTCAGCTCGAGGCCGCCGCGCTCAGCAGGTGCGCAATGACCTCGAAAGCGCGTACAGTCCTCCACTCCAAAGGGTCGGTCTGCGCCACTGGAATCTCGACTTCCGTGTGATTCCAGAGCAAAGACGAACACACGTCACACGGGATCTGGCCTCCTGCTTCAAGCTCGGGATTTATATTTATTATATATGTTATTATATTTTGTTTTTTCACGCTCAGCGGGTGCACAGACGTCTCGATCACCAGATCTCGATCGAGATGAGAGCACTCTGCTGGCCTCGCTCAGGCAGAGGTTGCTGGCGCACCTGCCGCCAGCGGTGCGCCCCCAAGTCTGTTGGGCCACGCCGTCAGCTCCTTTAACAATTCTTATGACGAATATTGACAGATGTCAGGCGGGCAGCCACCTGCAACATCTTTTGAAATGGGACTTGACATAGATGCGAAAAGGGAACGGAGGTCACGCCGCATACCCGTTCGCATCTATGCAATTTCTAGGGCCAGCCAGCGGCACTTTATGGCTAGCCTGCAAAGCAGCAATACAAAAACGGCAAAATCTGATCACTGAAAGCTGACATGGGCGTTTTCCCTGCGATCCAGTGAGGATGCGCTGCTGGTTCTATCCGGCGAGCACCTGCCGCCGGCGGAGCGCCCCTACGCCTGGCTGGGCGGCCAGCGCCCCACCGAGGCGGCGGCGACGCTGCTGGCGCACCTTGGCGACGACGCTCCTCCGGGCCTGCGTTGGCTGCAGGCAAGTCGGCTTTTGTTCACAACAGAGAACAGGACATGCGGATTTCGATATGTCATGCGGATATCGATATGTCGGCAGCAGTAACGGCGCTACTGCTGCCGCGCCTGGGTGGTAACCCGCCTCCCGGCCTGGGCCGCCTGCCGGCAGCGTTTACCGCTGAGCTGCATCGATCGGTCCAGCGGCAGGCGGAATGAGGGGCGAAGGCGACGCCGCTGGCGCGCCGAGGCAATGGTGCGCCGCCCTGCCTCGGCCACCTGCAGGCAGTACCCCACAGCGGATTGGTCAACAAGTTCGTCAAGAAGGCTCCTGCGGTTCTTGTTAACCGCCGTGCTTGTTGTCCACAGGCATCGCTGGCCGGTCAGGAGAGAGCTCTGGATGTTGCGCGCGCCGAGCTCCTCGCCGGCACCAGAGCACACGCGGCCGTGGCTGCTTCCTGCGCAGCCGCCACCGCCGCCGCGAGTGGCGGCGGCGGCGGCGGAAGCAGGAAGGAGCAGCTGCCGGAAATGCGCCAGCGCGTGGACGCGCTCCGGGAGCTGATGCTGTGCCCCGACAGGTGCGACACAAGAGAAGCCGACAATGCAGCCTGAATATTGTTGATACGGACGCTGCGTTCCCCAGATTCTGGCAGTATGGCTCCCGCAAGGCTCTGGAAGCAGGCTTGAGCAGCCTGCCGCATGCCCGGCTGACGCAGACTCCGCTGAATGCAACCGGAAAGCTGCGGTTGCACAGGCGGCGGAGTCGTTCCTGCACGGGAGTGTGCTCACCGAAGTCAGTTGCACATCTGTGACTCGTTCGTGGAGATCCAACGCATATGCAACGCAATTTGCGACTGCATCCTAAACCCTAATCGCATTGCAGGCTGTGGGACCAGTTTCTGTGTGAAGCGAGCAACCTGCTGCCGCTGCGACACTTCGCCCTGGCAGGTGTGCGTTGAACTTCTGCGTTTGCGTTATGATTCCTGCCTCTCCAGCCTGGGCTGGTTCGAGGCACAGCGTGCCGGCCGATCTCAGCATGCCACCTGTGCTGCTAGTGTGTCGCATGTTGGCACATGCTGTGCACGTGCAAGCAACAGGCTGCATGGCAATGCTGCGCCAGGATCTGCATACCCGGCCTCCTGTGCTCCTCAGTAGTGTCGATGTCAATCATGTCAAGTATCCAATCAAACCCTCTCTTCTGCCGCCGCAGTCATCTCCTCGGCGGAAACGAGCGCCCAGCTGCAGCGCATGCACAGCGGCATTGCCCCGCTGCACCTGCCGGGCCCGCGGCGGGGCCAGTAGCGAAACTGGCGAGATGAAGAGTAACAGAAGGAACACTCGATGCACAGCAGAATCTCTGTACCGCACAGCAGAATCTCTGTACCGCATCTGCCGGGATCGCAGCGGCAGCAGCAGTGACGGCGCCTGACGGCGCAGACCTGGCGGCGACTCGAGGGTGTTGCTGCGGCGGCGGCGGGGTGGCGGCGGCGGAGGAGCCTCGAAGATGCAGGCAGATGCACGGCCTGCGGCGTGTAGCAGCGGCCCAGAGGCACCCGCCCGATACGAGACCGGGATACCATCAGCATGAGGCTACATTGTAGCCAGGGGAATGCACACTCCCACGGTTCAGCGCTGGAGTGGAGAGTCATCCTCTGGGCTTTACGTGGCCGCAACTCCGCGGCGGCTGCAGCGCCGTGGGGAATCCGCTGCCAAGCGGGTGCCGCGCCGGGGGATGGGGACGAAAGGTGGTGAATGCAACAGTAACCGCAACAGCAACGCGTGCAACATGCGCCTGTGGATGCGCAGACGCGTTTGGGGCAGCTGCACCGGGACAAGTGCTCAAACGTTGTCTAGGGTTTCCTAGGGCGAGTATTTTCATTCATTCGTTTGGTGCGTCGGGGCCATTGCTCCAAGCCGCCATTTTTTTCTGTTTCAGATGGCTGCTGTCTTCGCCGATCCCGGCTGTGCTCTCAGAGCGCTGGGACACGGCGGACTGGGCACGCCTGTCAAAAACTAATAGGTCTCATCAGCCGACTCGGCACTGCTTTCATGTGTTTTCAACTTGCATTGTGTTGCAGCCACAGTCGGCGGCTGCCCTTGCCTGTTTCTTTGTGCTCTGACATGTACGTTCGGTCGTGCCCTGACGACTAATCTAATCAATGTTATGCGTGTAATTTTACTACAACTCTTTACATCTCTCCTTGCTCCACATGCCTTGCTGCACACCACTGCAGTCTCGATCCTGATCCACACACCAGGTGTTGGATGCAGGAAGTGGCTCTTTCAGTGCGGTCTCTCTGAGATATTCCCCGGTTTCATACACGGGGATAGCTAGGCCTTTGCAAGCTCACAGGCACTGTTTGGAAAGCGCGGACAGGAATCGAGTCTCACTCCGCCAGCGTAGAAACCGGCGGCACATCGAGCCCACAATGCGAGTAAAGGACCGCTGCAAGTCGCTGCTCTGCTGCCGCGGCAAGACGGCACCAGAACTGCTGGAAAATGATGAGACGGCTTCTGCGCAGCGACTGGCAAACCAGCGTCTTGCAGGTGTCAAACCCTCAACTCTGACCCCTGTGCATCAGCATGACACAGCTGAAAGTATCTGCGGCAACGTCGCAGTCGCGGAAGCGTTGCAGGAGGCCCAGCTGCCTGCAATCGCTCACATCCAGCTTTCACATCGAGCATGTCGGCTTGCATAATGAATCCTGCCGCGCCTATCAAATCGCATCGGTCCGGATGGTCCGAAACCTCCCAGGGAGTTGCTGACAGAAACGACTCAACCAGACTGCGCCGGTGCTTCGACAAGCATGGTAAGCGTTGCAGCATGATCTCAGCCATGTGCACACGCCACGAGGACAACGCAGTCTGCACAAGTTGCGCCGGCACTGCCGCACCGATGCCACCGCCTGCGGCGGCGGCGGCAGCAGTATGTCACAGAAAGAAAGAAACGTAGAAACGACGACTCCTTCTGCAAGCATAAGTTCATGTCTCGCTTGAATGACGGATCGCAGGCGTCACCAGCAATGCAAAGGGCAGCCAAGCGGCAGGCCAGTGGCGGCAGCGGATCGTTGGAGGAACGATTGATAGAGCGACAATCTTTGCCCATAAGTGTTGACTTGTCCGTCGCAGGCGTCAGCAGCAGTGTGTACGGTAATGCGTATGGCAGCCAGCTGGCGACGGGCCGCATCACGCCCGTGCAGGTCCCGCCAGCATGGGAGCCCACCCTGTGGCAGGACGCGTGCTCACCCGCTGCTGCACTCGGCAGGGAGATCACCATCGCCGGCGCACCCGGCGTCGCAGCCTCAGCCTCTCGGTGTGCCTCGCGCCTTTGCTGTTGTGAATGCAGCACACATGAGAGTGCCAACCAGCACTCTCTGCTATCGGCGCGAGCGTGCATAGCTGGGCCTGTCTCAATTTCGCATGTATGAAGTCCTCTTACATGTTGTGCGTCTCACTATAGTCTGATCAGTACTGATCATCAACTTGGTTGAACCTGCATGCCAGCACGCGGCCTGTCACGGACCTTCAACACCTCAGGGAGAAACCTGGTGTTGCACGGCGCTCGTAACGTCGCGCGCCGGCCACTGCAATGTGCTGGATCAAAACCTGGCTGATCGCCTCACCCCGCAGTCCGGCCAATTAGAAGCTCATGCACGACATGGCTCGTAGCCTCATGCGCTCCTGCAGGCCTCTGCCGAAGGTCGTGAGGATCGTAGCGTGGCCGTTTGACCTCTTTGCCTCTATGTCAACTCCAACAATACAGGGTGCGCCGACGTCCCCGCCTTGACCCAGCGCGCTCAGGGCACCAGATTCAGGGCCTTGCTAGGTCCGCACGGGTTCCGCATGTTCTGTGTAGCGACGGTTCTTCACGTCTTCCATACAGGGTGCCGGACATCAGCCCGGACGGCACTCTCAGCGGCACACCCAGCGGCCGCAGCAAGGTGCACACCTGCATGCTGCTCACTGCGACGCGTTATGTATCAGGCATTGCCATTGAGAAGCTGTGGCTGCTCACATTGCAGCAGCAGAGAAACGATGTCATATACCAGCCAGCCATGCACGACAGTGCTACGTGCTACAGCGCTCGTACATGACTCGATCCATTGTGCCACTCCTCAGGCCTGCGGTCTTCAAAGCTCATCGCATCAAAGCCAAATGTTGCACCTCTCGTCGCGTGTTCACTGCACTCTGGTCTCTCTCTCTCGTGAACCTCTCTTTGCTCACCCGCAGGTCGGGCGCCGCTTCTGGCTGAGCACCTCTGAGCGTTCCTCCCCCGATGTCGCGGATCCCATGGTGGCAGGAGAATTGCCGCCGGCCGTCGCCGGCGCGCTCGGCAGCAGTCCTAACGGCTGCGGCGACGGCAGCGGCAGTCCCCCACTGGCCCCGGGCAGGCCGAGCCCGGGGCTCGCCCGGCTTTCACCGAAGTTGTCCACCGCCGGCGCGGCGCAGGCGCTGGGGGGAGCTTCCCCACACGGGCAGCCGGCGGACCGCGGTGCTGCTTCCGGCTTCCGCGGCGGACTCCCGCCGGGCGGCCTATTGGCTTTTGGCGTCGCCAGCAGCTCCAGCTTCCCGGCAGCTTCCGGCGGCGGACTCGTCGGCGGCGTTGCCGGCCAGCCGGATGCCGCCGCAGAGGCGGACGCCGCGTCCTTGGGCGCCGCACAGCCGTCTGATACTCTGCCTCAGGCGGCGCTCAAGCGGGTGGCGACGCCGCCGCAGGCGGTGCCGCCGTCACCCAAGCGCTTCCTGACAGCCGCGGTACCCGACCCTGGCTGCAGGATCGGTGGCGGCAGCGGAGGCGGCGGCGGTGCATTTGCGGCGGGCGCGCCTTTCAGCAGGCGGCCGCAGAGCCCAATCGCCCGCGCTGTCATAGCAGAGTCAGCTCAGCAGCGCCGCAGGATGGCGGGCAGCGGCCGCGGCGCCGCCGCTGCGCCAGCTGCCTCTGCGACCAGCCCTGCAGCCGACGATACAGAAGGCATCGCCAGAGTGGCCGCAGCGGCAGCGGCAGCCGCAGCCCCGCTGTCCGGCACGGCGGCTGCAGCACCGGACACTGCGCCGCACAGCGGCGCGGCTGCTGCGGTTACACCCCGCCACGAGCTGCTGGAGACTATCGGCGAGCAAGGGCAACACGAGCTCACGGTCTGCAGCACAGTCGGCAGCGCCCTCGGCAGCGCCGCCAGCACCTTCTTTGGGACGTCGCCGCCGCATTCGGCCGCAGGTCCGGGCGCCGGCCACCTGGCCAAGTCAAACAGCAGCATTGCCGCCGGCAGCGGCAGCAGCCCCAACCCTAAGCCGGCCGGCGACACCCGCCCTGGCTGGGCCGCCAGCATCAGACCTGCTGCACCCGCTGGCAGCGTACCATCCGGGACCGCCACCGGGACCGCCACCGGGACAGCCACCGGGAACGCCACCGGGACCGCCACCGGGATCGCCACCTTTGTAGCCGCCGGAACGGCGGGGGTCTGGGAGCGTGCGCCGCTAGCGCGCCGCAATCTCAGCGCGGCGGTCACGGGCAGCGGCCGAGTGGCCAGAGCCCGCGGCGATGGCGTTGGCGTCCGGGCTGCCAATATCAGAGGTGGCGGCGGGAGCTTTTCTGGCAATGGTGTCGCCGCCTATGCCGTTAACGGCCGCAGCGGCCGCACGCCGCAAGAACTGCTCACCACCACTGGCAGCATCGGCATTGGGCATGGCAGCAGCGCCGCCGCTGCCGGGCAAGATGCAGCAGCAGCTGCAGCGCTGGCTGCTGACCGGCCGCCGTCTCGCACAGGCCGGCTGACCAGGGCGCGTTCCGCAAATGCCAACTCTGCGCCGGTGGCGGCTGCCGCCGCCGACTTGGCAGGCGCCGATGCCGGCGAGATCACCCTAAGCGAGCTGCAGCCGATGCCGCCGCCTGATGGCTCGTCTGCACCTACGACCCACACGCGCCGCGGCCGATGCTGCTGCCGCTGCTGCCGGCGGGGATGCAGCGGCCGTCGAAGGTGCGACGGGAAGCAGGAAGTGCTGGACGCCGCTGTGGGCCCAGCGCTCTTTCTCGGCGCAGTCGGCGGCCAGTCAATCCGCTGCAGCCGCCTCGCAGCCGGGTGACATAGACCCAGTCAAATCTGGCGCAACACGCCTTGCAGCGGCACCAGACAGCGGCGCCAACCCTCTGGCGGACTGCACGACAGAGGGTGCCGCTGCCGTGCAGCCACCATTCGGCCGCGCTGCGTCTGGTGGCGGCGGCGGTCGCGGCGGCGGCAGCGACAGCTTTGCCAGCGTCTGGGGCGACATGTGGCCGGCCTGCAGCGGCGGCAGCGGCGCCAGCGGCGGCGCCAGCGGCATCGGTGGCATGAATGGCGACGGCGGCAGCCTGCTGAAGTCCAGCGGCACGCAGCCGAGCCCAGCGGGTCGCAGAATCGGCGTCAAACGCGTACCGTCCTCCAGGTGCTGCTGTTGGTACCTGGGCACTTCGACGAGCGACTCGACTTGCATCGAGTTCAGCCGACACTGAAGCTGGGTTCAGGCACCTCGTGCAGCACGGCAAATGTGCTAGCCCCACTCGGGGACCTGAGCTGCCGGTGTGGCGCATGCAACACACTCTAACGCTGTTGCACACACATGCATTTCGAATTTCAAATTTCGAATCTCGAATTTCGAATTTCGAATTTCGATCCTCAACCTCCAATGTGCAAGTCCAGGTTAGCAGCTGACCACTTGACTGCAGATGGCGCCGCCTGCAACCGGGGGAGGCCGCCACGACCCCTCCGGCAGCAGCCCGCCAGCAGCCCGCCGGCAACGGAGCCGCCGAGGAGGCCTCTGTTTCTGCGAGCCTGGCCGCCTGGCTGCCGGCTCAGCATGGCGGCAGCGGCAGCGGCGGCCGCGGATACACCGGCAATGGCAACGGCGGTGGCGGCGGCCCAGGCAGTGCACGGGACCCTACTTCACAGCGGTACCAGGTGGGATCCTACGGCCAGGCCGGCAGTCTGCCTTGGTCGGCCTCTCCAATCATGAACGGCGGTGGAGGCAGGGTCGGAGGCAGCGTTAGTGAAAGCAGCACAGCGGCAGCTGGCGTCGTCGTCGCCCAGAGGTGACACGTCTGCAGCTACCCGAGTGGAACGGCGACACGGATGTGGCGTCGCCAGAAACCCACAGCGAGCACATCGACAGCCCTGCTGCTACGGTACCTGCCTCCTCTCAGGCTCGCGGCGCCGAGGAAGGAGGGGTCACTCTCGACGCTGGAGCAGCCGGCCTGATCAGCACGGCACCCGCGGCGACGCTTTTGGTGGCGGCGACGGCGGCGGCGGCGGCGCTGGACGGCGCGGCTTTCAAGCCGCAGCTGCAGGCGCAGCTGAGCTATGAGGAGGCTATGGCGGGCGGGGCAGCGATGTCGGACGGTCTGCCGTCGCCGCGCTGGACGCCCCCGCCGACTCCGCCGCCGGCGCCAAGACTGGCGCCACAAGACGTGCATGCCTTCAGCGATGCTCCCTTCGCCAGCAGCGCTATGCCGCCGCAGACGCCGCAGCCTGCATCGCCATCGCCGGCGCCGGAGTGGGAGGAGTCCGCGCCGGCTGCGGCCGCTGCCGCTGCCGCCGCCGCCGCTGCCGCTGCCGCCGCCGCTGCCGCAGGACCCGCCGCCGGCGATGGTATACAGGTGGGCGGCATGTCAGCGGTGTCGCAAGCGCCTCTGCGTTTGCAGCCGCCGCTGCAGCAACCGCAGAAGGGAGCGGAGGGCGTCGCTGCGGGCGGCAGTGGGAACCAGGGGCTGTCGCCGCAAGCCGCAGCTGCGGCTGCCGCTGAGCGCACTGTGCAGGTGAACTCTGTTGTGTGTGTACGTTGTCAAATAGGATATGATAGGATATGATCAGGTTACCAACCATCGTTTCTGGGCATCTGCTGCTCTCGCCAGCGTGCTGCAGGGCCTCCACCCTTTTGAGTTCCTCCAGTCGATCACAAGCCCATCTGCGATCACTCAGAAACATGTGACGAGGACAACTGTCCGTCGGTTGCTAAACCCTAACCTGCCTGCACACAACCTGCGAATCCTGGCTTGTGCAGGAGGCAGAATACAAGCACGCTGCCGCGGTCGCTGCCGCAGCCGCTGCGGCGCAGGAGCAGGCACGCCTGCTCGAGGCATCTGACGCCGCAGTCCTGTTGCTTTTTTTCGTCAATCCTTCCATGTCAAACAACATTCGTGTTGCTGGCGTGTGGAGACCTAGCGCTGACTCGTCAAGGCATCTTTGGGTGCAAAATTGAGTGCATTGAAGTACCTGTGACAAAGTGCACTGCATGGTACATGACAGCTGGAGGCATGGTCATGACAAACTCTCGGCACCTGATCGCAACGCAGCATGCAGCCGCAGCGCTGTGCGCCTCAGCCGCTACGCCCAAAAGTCGGCACTGAGGCAGCGCGGCAGCAGGCTCGTCGCCTGCGTCGGATTTCGCGCTGAAATTTGTCCAATGCGCCTGCCTGCGACGGCGGAATTGAGCTGCAGTGACCCACATGATTTGATACCCAGAACGACGCCAATACTTGTGTTGCTGGCTGCCTGCAGGCTGCAGTAGGTGGCAGCCGGCGGCACACACAGCCTACCCGCAGTTCCAATATACCTCCTCTCAAAGGAAAGGTGGTGACGGTTGAAGTGAATCCATACAGGGGGCTGCCAACCTGACCCGGGCGGCCGCATCGCATGACGCTGCGTCGTCAGAGGGGACTGGTGCTCCAGGCGACTTCGGCAGCGCCGGCGGCGGCTTCGACGGCGGCGACTATGGCGGCACCGGCGGCGGGAGCAGCTCTGGCATGGATGGTGTTGCGCTGCCGCCGACGCCGGACCAGGCAAGGCCCCTCATTGGCGCTGACTAATTCAAAGCAGTAATTACTATTTACCATTATAATGGTACTCAACGTCACGACTTATGCCGCAGCCTGCGTCTGAGAGTCTGAGACGCCGGACACCGGCCCTCGCTTCCGTCATCGAAACGAATGTTTGAGAATGGATGTTTGAGATGCTCTGCTTTTCTTCTTCAAATCTACTGCAGCTGCGGAACCTTCAGATCTGTAGGCCGCTCCCTGGCGAAATGCACAGGAGTGTTCTCTTCCAGCCATCTGCCAAGAGAGCCGCCTCGCTTGACCTGTCGAGACCACGACTGCGCCGCTTCATTGCACACTGAGATGCAAGTCTTGGGGCTGGAAATGCCCGGGACGCTTCGGTCTGCAGCGCTTCGAGGGCCACTAATTTACTAATGCAAAGACAGCGCCAAGACTGCGCCTGCGTGGATGCCAGCCTGCCCCGATCATTTACGGCGAAGGCTGGCTCCCGACTGGACCAGCATGGTCCCGTCTGTACAAACGCAACGCTTTCGGAAACGGTTTCTTGGGCGTCCCAACAGCATCACCCATGTGTGTTGCACAACATAAGACAGCCAAGCCCTAAACCCTAGGGTTTAGGCATTTGGGTCACCTGCGAAGGTGTGTTGAACTGGACAGTGAAGATGCAGCGTCCGCGCCGAGGCGGAGGCGCAGCAGTCTTATCCAATGGCGTCTCAACTGCTCCGAGGGTGTGTCACCTGGCATCAGACGGCTTAGCGTACAATGTAAATTTGTATCTGTAAAATATAAATCTATAAAAAATAAAATTTTATAAGAAAGTAAGAAAATTACAGATATAGAATAGTATAAAATAATTCGTGTCGCCTTAAGGTGGACGGCATGGACAGCGAAGAGGAGGAGGCTGCGGCGGCCGCTGTGCGCCCCAGCGGTAGTGGAATCTATGCGGGAGCCGCACCGTCCCGGCCTCCGGTGTGTTTGTTCTCTTGATCCAGACAGGCAAGGAATCATGAACGAGTCTCTTATGTCGTTCTCTGGCAGCCGGGATCGTCAGCGCATCTGCTCATTGCCTTCACTTTGAGAGGCGCCCAACTTACAGGAAGCACATGAGGCGGAGTACAACAACAGGGGAGCGTCCACCTTGTTTGAAGATGAGTGAAGCCGCGCAGCTGTTGTGGACGGGTTATGGGTTATAGGTTTAGGGTTTAGGGACGATCAGCGGCACTGTCGCAGCCGGCGCCGCGCATGGGCGGCTGCCAACTGACGCCCTTCTAGGCGCAGACAGCGTCAAACTTTCAACTTTCAACTTTCAACTGCGGCAGTCGAGGCCTGCTCGTAGTTGGATACTGCTGACCGTGCCTGATCGGCGTAAAGCAACATTGAGAATGCTTCGAGGGATTGACCTCAGGTTCGATTCGACGCATCATCACAAAGTAGATGCGGAGGGCGGTACTATTCACGTATTCAGCAGGTGGTGCTGCAGCTGCAGCAGGGCGCTCTGCCTGTGGCAGCCGCCCGCGGGAGCAGCAGCGGCATTCGACATTCCAAGTCTTGCGAAATTGTTGGCGCTGGTATCACCCTTCATATCGCGACTTCGACTGCAGGAAGTGCGGCTGCTGCAGCTGGGTTTGCTACGCCAGCCGCCCGAGGCCGCAGCGGTGGCTGTCGCGCTGGCGGAGGAACACGCGGCCCACGACGCCGGAACTCCAAACGTTACGTCGCTTCGCTTCAAATGCAGACCCATTCTCGAAACTCTAGCTGGCATCACACGCAGATCGTGCCGCGGCTGCAGCTGGGCGTGCTGCGCCAAGCGCCCGCAGCGGTGGCGGCCGCCGCAGCGCTGGCGGTGGAAGATGCGGCAGCGGCGTCGGCGCTGGCGGCAGCGCGTCGGCAGCAGCACCCCGCACTGCAGGGCGCCCCAAGCACCGAAGGCCTGGAGGCGCAGGTGGATAATATAGTCGAGCCTCAGATTAAGTATTGGATCTGAGATTCTGGAAGCCGCGGCGCTGGCGGCGGCCAGGCGCAGGGGCAGCACTCTACAGCGCTGCAGGGTGGGCCAAGCACAAGGACCTAGAGGCGCGAGTATATAGAATGCCAGTCCTTTGCTCGCCAAATACACACGGCTGGGGGGCGGCGCTGGCCGGCCGCCATGCGGAGGCAGCGTCCCACACTGCAGGGCGCGCTAATTAGCCTTATTAATTAATTAAGCCATTTAGAAAGAATTTGACTGCTTCATATGAGGCATTTCTAAATGGCTCAATTAATCTAGTTGCTATAAGCCCTGAAGGCCTGGAGGCGCATGTAGCTACACTTCAACGTTCTGTCCTCCGTCATCTGATCTGGAAAGAAAGGGACTGAGGCACTGGCGGCGGCCAGGCGAGACGTGGACAGCTTTCTCCACATGAAGGTACAGACACAGAGAACAAATTTGAAGGGGTTTAAAGGGACCAGCCTCGTGAGCACATTTAACTACCGAGGTGAGATTTTACGTCTCCAGACGAGGCAAGAAGCAATTGCCCAACAGAAATCCACGAGTTCCAAGTGACGGGCACAGCCTCCACCCTTGTGCCTATAGGCAAAGGGCGCCTATAGGCCCATAGGTGCCCTTTAGCTGAAGGACGTGCACGTGTGCATGCGTGCGACATACAATGCAATGCTAGCAGCGACTCTGTTTGGTTCGGCCCCCCAAATGCGCCCTAACCCTGCACCCTAAACCCTAAACCCAGTAAACCCTAGCCTGCACCCTAAACCCTAAACTCCTGGCTGTGCCTACGGACAATGACGGCGTTCACGAGCTCAGAAGCTGCTGCCGGTGACGCATTTCTCTGGCGCTGATGCAGTTTTGATGAAGCAAGCAGTGCAGTAGCCGGGGTTCAATGACACGTGGGACGCGATAGCCACTGCAGCGGCAATAATAATAGTAAACACGCATGCCACGTCTTACTGTGTTTTGCTTTCAACAGCGGTATTTCACACCCCCCAGACGGTGCTGTGGTGTCGCCGATGAACAGTGGGACGCTGCTGATGTTAGATCCAGCGGCTTTGATGACGAAGATCAAGTTAATGCGCAGTATATAGATTGGCGTGCCTACTTGAAAGTGATAGCCATTTGCCTACATATGATTGGTGTCTGCAGACAGTGCTGTGGCGGCGGTCCACCAATCGCGGGATGCCGCATATGCCACGAAGGCCGCGGCACGAATCAAGAATGATATCTCAATTCACGTGTCTCTTTGTACAGACAGTGCTGTGGCGGCGCGCCAACGATCAGTGGGACGCCGCAGACGCCGCTGAAACCGAGGCGGGCGCCGCCGCTGCGCGTGTGGCCGCTCTGCAGCAGGTGAAAGTGCAATGAGGCAGTTTAAGATGCGCCTTCAAGATGCATTTCGGCTGAATATTCTGACACCCATATCACCCTGCCCAGTTTCCCACCTCCCAAGCAATGCAATCATTTACTCCCGCAGCATTTAGTGGTGCGGGCCTGTGGCAGCGGCACATCGATCGCTGGCCGGCATGCAACGCAACAAGCTGGTCCTTTGCAGCGATTCTTCATTTCGGCAGCCGCTGCTATGTTCCATCATTGCTGCCCAGCTCATCGGCGAAGTGTCTTTTTCTTCCGTTTCATTACCATGCTCATATCTACATTGCCTGCAATGTTTTGACTCTGTGCGGAGGGTTGGTGACACAATGTGGGATGGCAGTTCAAGTCTCCTGCACGAACAGTTCACAAGTGCAGCTCGGCTCATGCCAGAATGCTGTTTTGTCTTCAGGCGGCAGCTGGCGCTACAGGAGGCCAGGCAGATCCACTTCATGGACATCTCTTGGCGAACACATGCGTCAGGCAACTTGCAGAGGCGCAATTTTTACACTTGAAAAAAAATCAAGATTAAAAACATCAATATTAAATTGATGCCAAAACATCTATTAGATGTTGTACACGGTGCGTGTCTCCAGGCGGTGAAGACGCAGGAGCGGGCGCTGCAGGAGGCCCGGGCGCAGGCCGCAGCGGTGCGGGCGGCCCTCTAGCTTTGACGAACCCGGCGGCGGGGAGAGTCCATGTGCAAGCTTTCGGCGATTGTGCTGTCGCCGCCGCAAAGCAGCTTAGCACATCTCGGTTTTTTTTCCGGCGCTGATGAGAGCGGCAGACACCAGCGGCAGGCGCCGGCGGCAGGCGTGGCGGCATGGGACCGGGCCTCCTGCAGCGCCCGCTCCTGCGTCTTCACCGCCTGGAGACATGCACCGTGTTCGACATGGGACCAGGCGGCAGCAACCCGGGCGGCCGTGAGCGGTAGCATTGCAGCTCGAGAAACGGCCGCTACAGGCAGCGCCGCCTTCAAATGGCAGCCGCTCAGAATGATGGTGGCGGCTACAAATGACATGTGTGCCGGCAAGGGGGTCGTGCGAGTCATCGCGTGGCATTTTGTCATTTTGCGCCAAGTTGCGTGCATGTCGGCACGTTTATGAAAGCGCTCTCACAGCAACATGTGTGTTTCAAGTGTGCATGCAGCAGGACGGCAAGATAGGCAAATGGATGAGTAATCTTACCAAAAGCCTAGATTGAGCATGTCTACCCAGTCGCAGCAACTGAGGAGTCGTATTTCTATGCGGTCAAGGCTCGGCGGCTCACTGGTGTGCCAGTGGCATGGCAGTCGATTGTTGAATGCTGCAGCCTGCTGCATGGAAGACCAAGTAGAGGCAGGACCCGCGGTGCAGCCACTCTGCGTAGACACGACGTTGCGTCAGAGAGCCGTGCAAGAGCGCGGACCCTACCACAAGGGGCCTGCCGCCGCAAAATTGGGACGATTCCACCAATAGGCACCGCCCTCGTTTGCGTGCTGCGTCTGCTTCTACATCCTGCTTTGCACAGCACGGCCGATCGCGGCACAGCCCAGGATCATTGGCTCGCGTCTTCATCTTGCATATGCTTTCAGGACAGTGACGGATGGGATTTGCGGAAGAATCAGCTGCCGTCGCGCTGCAGCGCAGCGTCCTTCTCAGATCGTTCGACAACTTTGTTTGAAAGCCGAGGGCCCTGGCACCAGACATACTGGTCTGCACGGCTTGCGCAATCGCAATTGGCCCCCTCGAAGACAGGAGCAAGCATGTGATCGCAGCCGAGCAGCAATTGTCTCCCAGCACCCTCACAGGCAATCTAGGTGAATGTGCAGCCGCATGCCCGCCTGATTTGATCGCACAGGGGCATTTCAGCTGGAGCCACAGGAGCCGCACCGTCCGCAGCGGCGATGTCGGCGCCATCTTCACCCCGGTCACCAGCAGCGTTGGCCGGGTCTCCCGCGGCACGCACCCGCAACCAGAAGCGCTCGCTCGGAGGTGCACAATACACTGCTGCTCACGTTCTTGCTTTTGACAGGGCCCAATTTAGCCTCCTACGTCAAGTCGAAGAACTGCAGAGTTTAGAACTAGACTGACCGGTTCTATACTTAACGACAAAACAGCGCTCTGGAATGCACTGCGAAACAGACCTGCAGCGTGCTTCAGCGTAGATCGCAGCTCCACGAGAAGCCTGCGGGCCTGTCAGCAGCATTGTCGGCCATCCTGGGGCTAGCGCATACCCACTGCCGCATGCTGCGTGCTCGGACTTCACTGTGGCATTGACGCCGCTCTGCGTGCTGCATGCGAAGCGGATGCCCGCACGACCGATCCAGCCGCAGTCGCGGTGATCGCGCGTTGTCGGGGCGCAGAGCTGGTCTTCACATATGCAATGAAGCGGATGCCCGCACGACCGATCCAGCTGCAGTCGCGGTGATCGCGTGTTGTCGGAGCGCAGAGCTGGTCTCACATTGACCGCAGCGGGGTCAGCCGCTGGCGAGCGCATCTGCTGCTGTCAATGTATCAGGGTGGTTCTTGATAATCGAATTTCATGTCGGATCCTGCGGTGGACGTACACGTGCAGTTGAGGGACAGTCACAGCCTTTCGTCTGATCGATTTGCAGAAGGTCTCATGTTGGAGGCGACGGTAGACACTGCCAGGCCGGCTGCCAGGCGCGCGCCATGTCACAGCATTCGATACCATGTTTTTTCAGCAATTTTATCTGATTCTCGTGTCTGTACGATCTTGCTCATGGTCCTGTGCCGGAGGCGGCGCAGGATGCTGCAGCGCCGGACGCCAGGTGCACGGAGATGGGCGTGCTGGAGAAATTTGACCCCTATTCGACTATCATGACACCACAACTTCTCAGCCTCTTGCTTACACATCTCCTGCAGAGGGCCCTGTGCCGGAGGCGGCGCAGGATGCTGCAGCGCCGGACGCCAGGCGCGCGCGGATGGGCGAGCCGGTCGACGCCATCGCCGTCTACAAACGGGAATTCCCGGAGGGCGCTTTCTGGAGCATGGGCGCGCGCGGCCGCCCGATCGATGAGGTGCTTCCGCCTTTCCACTCCTTGCAGCTTTCGTCTGAGGAAGAAACAGCACGGCAAGGGTGCGCAAGGGTGCCAGAGAACGCTTCGGTCGTGGCGTTGGTGCCAGTGCCAGCTTGCCTGGCGGACAAGCAGCGTCTGTCCGAATGTCTGGAACCGCAAGCCGGTGAAACAGGCTGGTCACCTGCATTCTGCAGGAGGAGGTCAGGGGGTGTTGACCAAAACGCAAGCTGGAGGCTTTGAAGGAGACGGCGCACGGCCGGCGTTTTCGTTTCGTTGCAAGCGATAGATTAGCTTTGGAATCTGTTATTCACTGCTCCCGGCAGGAGGAGGTCAAGGCGCGCTGGCCAAAGCGCAAGCTGACGGCCTTTCGGGAGACGGCGCGCGGCCAGGGCCGCAAGCTCGGCATGTCCGAAGATCAGGCGCGCTATTGCATGCGGATGCAAAGGTGATCTTGAAAGTTACGCGTCGCCAATCCGGCGCCAGCAAGCAAAGCCAGGGCGGCATCGCACGTGGAGGTGGGCGCGACCGCATTGAGATGATCAGAGAGACGCATCTGGAGCGATCGTGGGCAAAAGCTTCGGACGGGCAAGCCGCCGCAACCTTCGAGATGACAGCGCTGGAAGCTCTCCTCCCCGAGCACAAAGCATCGAGCGATTGTCCTGCAGGCGGTGGAGCTGCAGCTTGGGCTAGCGGTGTCGCGCCTCTGGGTGCTGGAGCAACGTTGCACTGCATGACGAATTTTAGATGCTGAAAGCTGTGTAGTCACGCTGCAGGTGGTAGGGCCAGGCTGGGCCGGCGGTGGCGCACTTTGAGGCGTTGTAGCTGCCACGGTGCACGGGTAGTTTTCGTAGTTGCGCACCATCCATGCTGAGAGCTTGAACGCCTGTATTCGTCTGTACTGCAGCTGAACACATCACCTGTACTGTAATTGAGTGCCGACATTCACCGTTTCTGCAGCTGAAGCAGCTGCCGGCTGGACCGGCGGTGGCGCACTTTGAGGCGGCGGACCTGGAGCACACGGAGGGATCCGGCATGCCCAACGGCGCGACCTTCTCGGTGTGAAATGCTGTTGGTCGCATCTAAAAGCTTTGACCCACTTCCGCAATGAAGTAGGTTGTATGAATGAGGACGGGCTATCAAGCTCGAGTACCCAGAGGGCTCCGGCATGCCTGACGGGGCGACCTTCATGATGAGTCTTTTGGAGGAAAAGGTCATGAACACCGTCAATATGAGAATGTGTTGTCCACTTGCACACTCTAAAGCGCTTGAGGTGGCGGAGTCGGAATACACAGAGAGCTCTCGCATTGCCAACAGCGCGACCTTTAAGGTACTACACTTTATCCTCTTATGAAGGCCGAAAGCTTCTGAACATGAGAAAGCAATTCGTCTGTTCGTTCTTGCTACCCTGGAGGCGGCGCAGCTGGAATACGGAGGGCTCTGACATGCCTGACCGGCACGACGTTCACGGTGAGCATGGGTTCAGATTGACGCACAGAAGCTGCAGCGGCCAGGAACCATGTGATGTTATAAACCCTAAGAGCGCCGGAATACACAAGAGGGTTGCGCAATCCGGACAGCGAGACCTTCACAGCATGGGTCATTGCCTCCCCAAAGCTTTCGCGTTACCCCGGGACTGGTCTAGTGACCGCGTTGCTGTCAGTTGCGTACTCGTAAGGGCTGTCCTGCCGAGGAAACCCCGCGGTGAGCGACGAGCTCCCCCGGCAAGGCGTTCACTTTGCAAGTTTTCAGCATGAGGGGCGCACGCTGCCGGCAGCACTGAAGCTGGATGTCAATCGAGTTTGTCGACAGCTGGTCAAGGTGACGCAGTATACAAACTTATTGTTGCATGTTTGCTTTTGCCACGCAGGTGCGGGTGGGGGACTATGTCGCAGTGGATTCCCAGGACGAAACCGGCGACTGGTTCTGCCAAATCCGCGAGCTGTTCGAGGACGATGTGGTGCGTCCCCTCTTGTTCTCCATTTGCAAACAAACGGATCCAGCAGGGACAGCTGAAGTTCAATAGATCAGTAGATGAGGCAGACAGCACGGGCGACTGATATTGCCAAACTCGCGAGCGCTTGAGGATAATGCGGTCCGCCGCTCTCTGTGCTTGTATCTCACTGTCCAAAGGCTCGTTCAGAGGAAAGCTTGCCAAGAACCGCCGATCGGTGAGCATGATGACGGTTTCTGATTCCGCTGCGGAGCAAGCACCAGGCGGGGGTGCACTGGTTCTGCCCCGCACAGGACACCTGCCTGCTGGTGGACAGAGGTCAGGTGGACACGAGGCCATCACAAACTCTAGAACCCGACCTCTTATTTTCGCGCCGTAGGGCAATCGCTGGGCGGCCATGCACTGGTTCTACCGCGCCCAGGACACCTGCCTGCTCGTTGATAAGGAGGTCATCAGGCGCAAAACGCGTGAGATGGCCAAAAAGGTGGAGAAAGCGGACGAGGCGGCCTTCAAGGCCGCGCATGCCGCATGGGAGGCTGCCGGCGAGGTGCGGCTTGTCAGCACCAACTGCCGATCCATCATGCGCCTCACTGAAATGTCCAAGAAAGGGAATCCTGTGGAGCTGGAGAAGGCCGACACCAAGAGCCCTTGAATGTTTGTGTTGCTGCTCCTGCAGGAGGGCTCAGAGCGCGACGGCCGGAGTCGCCGCCGGTGGACGACGTCACTGTCGAGCAGTCTTGACCGCTCAGGTCTTACAAAGCGCACTGCGTACATTCGTCATATGCCATGCGTTTTCGTTCCTTCAGGAGGGTGCGGAACCGCAGCGGCTGGAGTCGCCGCCGGTGGACGACGTCAATGTGGAAAAGGCTTTCGTGCCGGTCTTTGTCGAGGGCGGCAGCAAGCCGGTGAGAAGCTTGTCTTGACGACGTCTCCAGATACTCGAGATGTTTGGCGCCGTCCTCCCGGTATCTCCCGAGGGTGGCAGCCAGCCTGTGCGTAGTTTGCAACAGAAGGCCGTGGAGTCCTCAGAATCCAGTGGTGATGCGCAGTGCAGTTTCCGAAAGAGGAGGCTCTCCAATCAAACACAAATTAACCCCAATCAAAATAACCCCAATCAAACACAAATTACGGTTGCCGTGTTCCAGTCCCGAGTCGCGCACAACAGACGAGCAATCGCTTGCGTGGCATGCGAGCAGAGGTGCACAAGCACGCAGGGGAACGCAGTCCTCTCCTCAACCAGGCCTTGTTGCCGTTGCAGACGGTCACGTATCAACTCAGTATTGAGAATAAGACGTGCACGGCACAGCATCTGCAGTTTCTCAGTGTTGCACCACGACAACCTCTTGCGTCCGTGGCTGGCGGTGGACGCAGCCAGAGTCGAAAGCAGCCTGCTGCTCTCATCGAATGTCAAAACCCCGTGTTGCAATCCGAGTTTGGTGTATTGGCTGCAGACGGAGAACCACCGGCTCTGGCTGGCGGCGGACGCGGACATGGCAGGCTACCCTAACGAGCAGCCGCTGGCCTCCATCGACAGGTCTGCGCGGGAAAATTTCCAGAACATTCCGTTCACAGCGGTGCATGATGCAACACGTTGCAACACGGGGGACGCGCAGTCTGCAAGCTGCTGTGCAGACGTGGTAAGACAACACAATGAGCACCCGCTCGCCTCTATCGACAAGTCAGCACCGCCATGGTTTCTATGCTTCTTTCCCACTTGATGCTCAATGCTTGTCCCATAGAATCGCCGACAAATCGTTCGGTTTTCGTTCTGAGCCGGCGAGGAGCTTTTCCCATTTCTGGCGGCTGACGCAGCCATGGCATTGGCGGGATCAACAGCGAAGCCTGTTTCTGAGGTTGAAATCAGAGTTGCCTCCTTCCTGCAGGGTGGTGACGGTCGTGCAAGTGACGTCGGGCGAGGCGCTGCCGGCACCGCATAGTGCACTCGTACGACCAGGAACACAGTTCCTGATTTGAATTGTACAGTAACAAAAAGCTTCTCCTCTCTGGTGCAGGGTGGTGACGATCGTGCAGGTGGCGCCGGGCGAGGCGCCGCAGGAGGAGGCATACTAGTACGGCCAGCAACACGATTGACCAAACTCGGGCTGCTCATGTCCCTCCTTTCTGCTGCAGGGTGGTGACCATCGTGCAGGTGGCGCCGGGCGAGGCGCCGCCGGCGCCGCAGGAGGACGTGTACTGGTACGACCAGGAGCACGACCGATCCTTCTTCACCTTCCGGGACCCGCTGGACTATGTGCCCGCCAGCAGGACGGCCGCGGATGCGCGCGCGACGCTCGACCAATGCCGGGTGCGTGGTCTGAGCTTCAGACGACATCCGGGCACATTTCTAATACATCTGAACCATGACATCTACTCAGGGTATACTCTGGGTGAAAACACGACTTCACCTTCTGTGACCCGCAGGACTGTGTGCCGACCAGCCGGATATTGCCGATGCGTGCTCGACGCTGGGCTAGTGTCTGGTGGGTGATTTCTGGCTTGAGAAAGCATGCGGGCGCGTCAAAACAGTGTGAACCAGTGCTGATTACGTAGCTTGAGCTCGAGGCGACATCCAGGGACCTTTTCAGTTTACATGAACTATAAACTATAACTCCTGCTTGGAAACAGAACTTCACTTTGCGCTGGACTATGTGCCCGCCAGCACACGGCCTGGGTTTTAGGGTTTAGGGTTTCCAGGGATATGATTAGGTGTCCGCCAGCAAGACGGCCGCGGACGTGCATTCGACGCTCGGCCAGTGCCGGTGAGTGTTTTTTCCCTCAACATCTGAGGAATTGAAAACGAGCTGCAATTTGCGAGTCTCTGAGAGGTCGGAAGAACGAGATTGTCGAGCGGAACTCAACACTTTTGGGGCCGTCATCTTCCGCGAACCGTCGGACCATGCGCGCGACGCTCGGCCAGTGCCGGGCTGCCTCTGAGCTGCAAGCCGAGCTTCCTGCTCCAGGTTGCACAGCTGGCATCGCGGAGCGTGTTGCACAAAGCCCGACCTCGCCATGGGCAGCCGTCGTGGCACCCCTGAGCCCACACATTGTGATAACACAATTCACAAATAATATATCATCATTATCCACAATTAATATATTATAACACATCTCTGGTGACAGGTAGCTGGCAGTGGCTGCCTGCTTGACTGAGACGTGGCCTTTTGGTTCTGCCGCTGCGGATGACGGAGACACAGGAGTGGTGCTGCAACAGCAGCCTGAGGCTTTTGCACAAGGGTTTTGGGCGCAAAACCCTACCCATCATATCCATGGTCTCCATCATACAGCCGAAGGCGCGGGACCTGTACTGCGGCTGGCGGCGGCCTGTCCTCCTAGTCGGGCAGTATGCGGACGAGGGCATCTCGTTCATTATTACTTTTAGTCCAGCCAGTAAACCCATCAAGTGTGCTTTTCGTGCTGCACAAGATGAAGGCGCTGGACCTGTACTGCGGCTGCGGCGGCCTGTCTCTCCTGGACTTCGCGCACACAAATATTGACAATCTTTGTTGTTGCAATGGTCAATTGAATATGCCATCCGTTGGTGCTACAGGGGATGAAGGCGCTGGATCTGTACTGCGGCTGCGGCGGCCTGTCCTTCCTGGACAGCCAGTATGCGGACGAGGGCGTCAGCATCAGCACCGACTGGGCAGTCGACTACAACGCCTCCTGCTGCGCCAGCTTCCAGGCCAACTACCCCGAGGCGCAGGTGTGCTCCGCACTTCAATCTGCGGAAAGGGGTGTATAAGCAGAGCAAATTCTGCCTGAAAACGTTCAACTCCCCTGTTTGCAGCTGCATCACGGGCCCCACCATCACATTCCTGCGTGTTTTCAGGCTACCTCGTTTTTGTTGTGTGCAGCAGGTGCACAGCATGGGCGTGGATTTGTGTGGCTCTGCATGGTATAAGCCGCAAATCCTGCCCCGTGCTGTTCTGTTGTCGCCTGGTTCAAACCATGATCTCTGCCCCGCGCAGGCGACTGCATGCGCATGGACGAGTTTCTGTGGCTGTGCATGATCCAGAAGACACTGAGCGACAGGCACCTACCCCAACGCATTACCATCTCAATCCACAGCCATATCCGTTGTCGCTTGCAGGTGCACTGCACAGGCGTGGGTGAGATCCTCTGGCATCCTGTATCAAATCGAAGAGCGACACCTGCCCGGACATCTCACGTCAAACCGACCCTTGTCTCCCTGCTCGCAGGTGCACTGCACGGGCGTGGACGAGTTCCTGTGGCTGTGCATCAAGTGGAGGACGCTGAGCAACACCTACCCGGACGACTGGCGGCCGGCGTTTACACCGTCCAAGGTGCCCCATCGACCCTTTGTTCTTTTGCTGTTATCCACCCCTGCTGTAACTATGTTTGCACAAGAGCAGCCTGACTTTTGTCGGTGTCTGGCCAGGGTTCAGCACGAGGTGCGGGCCCGGCCATCCGGACCAGTGCAATGACCAGTCAATCATTGCAAAATCTCAGTGGCTGATGCTGACGACTTTGTCTCCAAGTGCTCTCCGCCACAGCCAAGGACGAGTAGAGGTGCAGGCCACCCTGGACAGTTTCAACCATTGCAAGATTTTCTTTCACTGACGATTTCTTTCACTGACGATTTCTTTCACTGACGATTTCTTTCACTGACGATCGATCATCTGCCACAGATGAAGAAACGCAAGCTGGCCGAGGACGAGTACGAGGTCGAGGCCATACTGGACATGAGGCTTAAGGTGGACGACAGCATCCGCGGCACCAAGGGTGAGTATTGTAACAGTGCCATGCAGGTTTTATATTTCCCTTTCAGCTGTGAGACGATGCCAAGGCCAGCCTGAGCATGCGGCTCAGCAGCTGTCAGCAACTAGAGGATTGGGAATCCTGTCGCTTTATTCGCGCCTGACGCCCTTCTAGGCGCAGACGGCGTCAAACTTTCAGCTTTCAACTCAAGGCGGACAACAGCATCCGCGGCACAAAAGGGGCGAGACTGTTGATCATCGAAGTTGCAAATGTGTGTACACTGCGGCGTGGTGGTCGTGGAGGCGATTGTGGACATGCGGCTCAGGGTCGATGACCCAAAGCTACCGCTTTTGAAAGTGTCGTACAGTCTCGCTTTCATAAGCTATCAGATGATGAAAGGCCAGCCTGGACGTCGTGGCTCGCGAACGAAAGCATGCGTGTCATGCGGGGTGCACATTTTGTTATGAAGAACAGCATGGCTGCCCGAGGATAGGGCCCCCGCTTTACAATGTGTATGTTCTGACGGCCTTTTGAGGCGCCGTTGTCTCAGGGCACGCCCCTGGCCTGCGGGGTCGTTGCGATAGTGCGCAGACCTGGAGGACGGCTTTTCCAGGGTTCAGCGGCGTCTGCAGATAGCTCGCCCTGGTCAGATCCCTCGGCAGGCGACGTGCAGCTCTCAACCATCTGTGGATGCTTTTCAATTCTTATGTCACCTTTTTTTCTGCTCTGCTCACTGTGCCACAGGCAAGGTAAGGTACCCAGACCCTGGGAAGCTGCAGGAGGCCACTGTCGTGGCGGGCTCTCGTATCTTCTGCCAGAAGTGCACTGTTTTATGCCTCGTCAGTGATTTAGGCATCCTTTGCCGCAGGCAAGGACAAGGGGCAGATTATGGAGAAGCTGCAGGAGGCCAACTGCTGGCTGGAGTTCCTGGTCCACTGGAAGGTGCGTCTATTTCACTTTCCGCCTCGCGTTCCCTTTTGTGCCTTTCCACTCCGCCTTTCGCAGCCTTCTACCACGAGCGCTGTTCGTGACATTCCAGCTGCTGACTCCAGTTCCGTGTCCTTCGAATGTGCCTGCTTCCTGATGCCCTGCTTCCTGATGCCCTGCTTCCTGTATGCCCTGCTTCCTGTATGCCCTGCTTCCTGTATGCCCTGCTTCCTGTATGTCCTGCCACGCACGCAGTCCACAGCCGCCAGCCCAGCAGCCCTGCATCAAGGACGCCGGCGGTGGTTCTAGAATCCATGCCTCACCTTCAGCTCTGAAATGGCTGAACCAGTTGTCCTGTCATTCTGCTACAGGGCTACTCCGCGGAGAAGGCGACATGGGAGCCCGTGGAGAAGATCGACCGCTGCCCGGAGCGGGTGCGATGCTCTTTCTCTGTTCTTTATCTTCACGTGTACACACTCGCTGCAATGCCTTGTGCGCCCTGTCTGCGCCCTTTTGACAGTTTTGGAGACAGTTGGAGACTGCACAGTTTGGCCGCGTCCTGAGTCGGCAACGGCCTGTCCGCAAACGGATGTGCTGCTGGAGACTAGCTGCACTCCAGCCTGCCCTGGCTGCCACCCGTCGGCCTGTCCGCAAACGGATGTGCTGCTGGAGACTATCTGCACTCCAGCCTGCCCTGGCTGCCACCCTTCACCCTGCATGTCGTGCCAACCGCTTCATTCTTCCTCCACGCAGCTGGCGGCGTTTATGCGAGAGGGGCGCGCCAAGGCGCGCGTGCCGCTGCGCGGGCAGGTGTACATCACATTGTGAGCTGCCTTTCTAGACATCTCGACGGTCGTGTGAAGGCTCAAATCAATCCGCATTCTACCCGCAGCTGGCGGCGTTTGTGCGGGAGTGGCGCGCCAAGGCGCGCGTGCCGCTGCGCGGGCAGGTGGATATCGTCACGGGAGGGCCGCCGTGCCAGGGCATGAGCGGCCTCAACCGCCACGCGCGTACCGTCGACGTGCTCACCGACAGCAGGTACGCAGATCCAGAGACCTTTCCAGCCTTGGGCTCGAGTCCGTGTCAAAATGCTGCCATGCTCTGGCGCGTCGCAGGTACTGGCTGGATGCATCGTGGGGCTTTTGCGACACAAAGTCGGAGAAAGCTGCAACACAAAGGCGGAGGAAGCTGCAAGACAAAGGCGGAGGAGGCCGCCCAGGAGTGGAACCCTTTTCTTGCAAACTGCGCAGGAAACGCCAGGTGGACGCCTTTCCACGACAACGGTGAGCGGCTGCAGCCGGGCTACATGCCTCAGCAGGATTTGCTCAAACCCCGTTGCAGTGCACACTGCGCAGGAACCCCCAGGTGGATGCCTCCTACGACATCATCGAGTGGCTGCAACCCCCAAGTACTTGAAACAAGTGTGCTAGAACTTCCCATCGCTGCACCGCAGGAACCGCCAGGTGGACGCCTTTTATGACATCATCGAGTGGCTGCAGCCGGGCTACGTGCTCATGGAGAACGTTCTCGACATCCTGGGCAAGGTGCAGCACCTACTTTACCTCTCTGGGTCAAACCGCTTCATTTCCGTTACCTAACTCCATTAAGTCAGGAACTATTTGCACTGCGTACCTCTATGGAGTGAGGCAGGGTCCTGAGTCATCGACCAATCACACATGTCTCCACTTCAGTGGTGATCAAAGTGGTTTGTACCCCAAATCAAATCGAGTGCCACAATTTACTGCGATCAAAGTCTGCATGAGGACGGGATGTATGCCAAGTACGCGGCCGCGCGGCTGCTGGACCACCGATTCGAAACCGACTGAATTCCTTCACTCCGAGATAATTAATATACTGCTTTGGTGCTTTCACTATGGTTCTCTCCCAAATATTCTCCCTCCCAAATTACTCCCAAACTCCCAAACTACTCTCCCAACTATTGTTTTATCGCTTTCAATGTGGTTCTCTCGCAACCTTGTAGGAGGACGGCATGTATGCCAAGTACGCCGCGGCGCGGCTGCTGGAGCAGCGGTACCAGACGCGCACCGGCATCATCCCCGCTGGCGAGCACGGCGTCGCGCAGGGGCGCTGGCGGTGTGCCTTCCCCCCAGTCGTTGGATCCGCGCTCACGCAATCGCCATTGAACAGCGGCGCTGCAGAGCGGCAGCCGAGAGCGTGCTGGGGCACCATCACCGCCGGCGGGCATGACGTCACGGAGGGTCGTCGGCAGTGGGGTCTGCTAAGAGGCCGCTTAAATCCCTTTTCTCTCGGCAGCTGCGTCATGACCAGATTGCACGCACAGCAGCAGGTGCTGCATCAGGAGTGGCGTTCCCTACTGGCGGGCAATGCACCGCTTGGTCGCTGGTGGTGTTGCTCTGCACTGCCAGGCCTCTCTTTCTCGTGGCCGAGGCTTCTGGACAATCTTTCTCTGCACCCGGCTGCTACCAGAGCCGCAGTACACCAGCTTCAGCATCACACAGCAACGAGCAGCAGATAAAACCTTCCGTAACAGCTGTCGGTGCCCTGCATGGAGCTTCAGCATGTATTGTGCTGTGCATGCAGTGTATGCTGCGGCGATGCTGTTGTCGGCAATACGCATGCCAAAAGCTTCAGTCCCGTCACCAAGGCGATGGTGATGGTACTGAAGCTTCGGCACGGGTGTTGCTGACACTAGCAGCTCCATCCTGAGTGCACCAAAACGGACCAACTAAGCTAAAGCCTTAGGTTCTGAGTTTGATCGCCGCGGAATGTTCACTGCGCCAGGCGCGGCAAGGAGCAACTGATTCTGATGTCGGTGCGTTATCAGACATCCTGCCGTAGGGTATCATCCAGGGTGCAAGAGCAGTACCGCATGTAACGTCGATTCTTACTTGCTGAGAAGTTGGAGTACACTTCTCTCGATGCAGGGCGTTCATCAGGGGCGTCAGGTCTGGCAAGGTGCAGCTGCCGGCGGTCCGAGCCGACGCACTGTTGTTCTCGCCAAAACCGCGCAAAATTTCTGGAAGGTCTCTGCTAACGACGAAACCCTCTTTGACACTGCAGGGTGTTCATCTGGGGCGCCAAGAGGCGGCAAGGAGCAATTTCCCGAGCCGACGCACCAGGCGTTTCAGGAGAACCAACACAGAGACTTGTTGCTTTGACTTTGCTTTGACTCTGCTGAAAGCTAACCGCCTCGTCAACAATGCAGAGTTTTCATCTGGGGCGCGAAAAGCGGCAAGGAGCAGCTGCCGGCGTTCCCCGAGCCGTCGCACAGGACGGTCAACCTGACTAACCGCTGCCCGCGCAAGTTCAGCAACGTGGACACCGACACCGTCAACTGCCGGGTGGACTTTCTGACGCCGGCGCGCCGCGCCGCGGCGCATGAGCCGGTGCGTTGAGCGGGTACCGTACTGTTTCATTAGACATGGTGACACCGGAATCCAGAATGGAGGTCAGCATCGTGGACAAGGACACCGTCAACTGCCGGGTGGACTTCATGACGCCGGCACGCCGCGGCGCGCCAAGCCGGTGAGACGAGAAGTAGCAACACAAGTGTAATCGATGACACGCTCAACCGCAATCTGTCTGTTGTGAGAAACACAGGGCAGCAGCGCCAGCTGCCGAGGCGGTGTACCAACTCCAAAGAGCGGCATGTTGTGCGCCTGCCAATGTGCTGCAAACTTGTCAGCTGGTCCGGTTGAACAGAGGCCCAAGTCGAATCATGTTTCACGCATCACACGCATGTTTCATGCATCACATGGATGCGGTTTATGCGGGGTCAGCATCTCCTCAAAGGAGCGCAGCGCCTCAGGGTGCAGCAGGCATATGGCATGAATCCCATCCTCCACGCTCTGTGTCTGAGGTCACGTCAAGTGGATCGGGACGCAATCCGGTGCTCGCTTCCAGGCAGACGCCACAGCAGCAGGTCGGCCACGGCCCTAACTGCTACGCAGCATCTCCCTGCACTAGTTTCTGAGAAGTCTCTGCAACGTCAGAGGCATGACTGTGTGTGCAGGTTCCCATGACCAAATGTGGTGACAGGCCTGCCGGAGAATCCCACTTTGGCAACCGTGTCGGACAATTCGATATGTCATTGTCATCACTGCACGGATCCTGGCGGGCGACCTGCCATGGACTGCGGACCTGCTGCCGCTGGGCATCTTCACCTTTCGCAAGAATGAAGTGATAGACCCTCAAAGTGTTGCCGAGAGGACCTCGGCATTTCTATTTGCAGATCCTGCTGGGCGACGTGATGATGGACCTGCCGCCGGTGGGCAACTTCACCTTCTCAGACGCGACCAAGTATGGCAGCGCGCCCCGCAGCCCATGGCAGGTACCATATCTGCTTGCTGGAGTCCTCTAGGGTAGCCGTATCTTCACTGTCTGGTTGTCTTCCCTATCTGCTCTCTCCTGCATTGCCCTTCGCGGAGGCGGCCGAGTGCGGCAGCGAGGTCCGCAGTCCATGGCAGGTGCGCATGCAATTTTCAACTGGCCCACGTTGCTCAGCTGCCTGTTGCTCCGACGCTGACTCGGTCAGCAATCGCAGGTGCACAACTGGCGGCACCCGCCGGCAGGGCAAACGACGCGGGGGCAGTGCGCCGCGGCGTCAGACCTCCACATGGCGGCTTCGTTTGTCATGACCCTTGTCTTGCCATGGTCTATCGCATGCTCTCAAACGATCAGTCGTGCAGGTGTACGTCCTGCAGGAATCAGCGCGCTGCCGCGGCGGACCACATGGCGGGAACGCCTTTGTCAATCCGTCTCCCTTGCTGGGTTGATCACCAAGCTGGCAATCGTAGGTGCACATCCGGAGGGACCCGCCGCCGGGGCAGGCGACGCGCGAGCAGCGCGCCGCAGCGGCGGACGCGCACATGGCGGCGACGACGGAGCAGGTCAACCGTCCGGTGGCGATGCTGATGGCTGGCAAGGAGGGGCTGGATCGCGTCAGAGCCATGGGCGTGGTGAGATTTCGAGATTGAACCCTAGAAGAACGGACAAGAAGGCAATGCGCTAGACGGATACGAGGGGTCACCTCGCCGGTGACGATGCTGATGGATCGCAACCGC
>JAABUM010001565.1_pt1 | contig 33680 bp, 28 predicted proteins | sample 5559161 | NCBI WGS metagenome assembly JAABUM01 (sample SAMN10711868, study PRJNA513369) | rock metagenome | isolation source: Antarctica rocks | place: Antarctica: Victoria Land, Siegfried Peak nord
TGGAGTACAGCTGGAACCACTCGCCCTTGCGCTCGCCGGTGCTGTAGTGCCCGGAGTACATGAAGTGCGGCGACGAGGAGAACCCTGCAGCGTTGAGCAGTGCTGGGTTGGTCTGGCCGAGCAGTCCGCCGAAGAGGTCGAACACCCTGCCGATGCCGTGGTTGCGGGCGTTGAGCGCGGCCGGATGTTCCGGCTTCCAGAACGAACGTTCGGGAATCGTGACCTCGACGAGCGGATAGAAGCCGTCGTTCCAAAGGATCTGCGGGTCGGCAACGGTGATCATGTAGATACCGAAGAACATCCGGATGAGGTTCTCGTTGATGTAGTAGTTGATCGGCCCAACGGCCTGCGGTGATGATCCCGTGAAATCCAGGTGCACCGTGTCACCGGTGCGGGTCAGCGAGAGCACCAGCTCGTAAGGTCCGAAGCCGACGCCGTCGTCGCAGATGTAGTCGGTGAAGGACAGCGTGCGACCTTCCTCGAACACCATGTGCAGCAGGGCCTTCATGGCGGTGTAATTGCGGGCGAGCAGCAGGTCGAGCGCACTGAGGTAGGTCTCGGCGCCGAACCGGGTGCACATCTCCTGGACCCGGCGCCCGGCGGTGCGACAGGCGGCGACCAGACCGTTGAGGTCCGCGCGGTTCCAGTCCGGCATGCGCACCTGGTTGAGGATGATGCGGAGCGCGTCCTCGTTCGGCTCCCCGGCCCGGTAGAGCTTGAACGGGGGAATCACCACCCCTTCCTCGTAGATCGTGGTGGCGTCGGTGGGCATGGAGGAGGGCGACTTGCCGCCCACGTCGGACATGTGTCCGAACATCGAGCTCCAGCCCACGAGGTGCCCGGACTCGAAGATCGGCATCACCACCAGCCAGTCATTGGCGTGGCTGATGGCCGCCCCGCACGCGTAGGGGTCGGAGGTGAGCAGGACGTCGCCCTCGCCGATCTCGCCGTCGAAGCCGTCTAGGAAGTCGGGGATGGACAGACCGAACTGACCGACGACCATCTTCCCGCTGGGGTCGGCGATGAGGGGGAACTCGTCGTGCTGTTCACGGATGCCGGGGCTGAGCGCGGTGCGGAAAAGCACCTCATCCATCTCGTGGCGCGCGTTGCGCAGCCCGTTCTCGACGAGGTCGAGGGTGACGGGGTCGACCTCGACGCTGCCGAGGTGTTCGGTTGCGGTCTGCAGGATCTGTGCCATAGTTCAGCCCTCCGTCGGGGTGATCAGGAGGCTGCCTGAGGCGTGGGTGAACGCCTGGTGCCCGGGTAGGACGAGCGTGGTGGAGTCCATCTCGGCGATGATGGCGGGGCCGTGGACCACGTCACCGGCCCGAAGGGCGGAGCGTTCATAGATTCCTGCATCGACATAGGCGCCCTCGACATAGATCGGGGAGGTCGCCGACCGTGCGGCGACCGGGTCGCCCGCACCCTCGTCCAGGACCGTCGGAGTGACGCGGGGGCGAGGTCCGCTGATGCTCACCCGGGCGTTGACGAGCTCGTGGTCGGCAGGTACCAGGAAGCTGAACAGCCGCTGATGGTCAGCGTCGAAGGCGTCGGACACGGTGGCGAGCGCGGTGTCTAGGTGCTCCAGCCACGCCGGATCAACCTCGACGCCTATCTCGAAGCCCTGACCGAAGAAGCGGACATCGACCTCGAGGCGCATGGTCTGTTCGTCGCTCGGCACGCCCTGGGCCACCATTCGCTCGGACGTGGTGGCGCGCAGCTCATCGAGAATCTGGGCGAGTTCTGCGCCGGTGAGGTCGGAAAACCGCCGGAGGCAGGTGCGCGCCGACTCATCCCTGGCCGAGGTGGTGGCATCGCCCAGCGCGCAGAGCACCCCCGGGGAGGGAGGCACCACAACGGGCCAGGCGCCGGTCAGCTTCGCCAGGGCGTTGGCGTGCAGGGGCCCGGCACCGCCGAACGCAGTCAGGGCGAAGTCTCGGGGGTCGAAGCCCTGCTGGACGCTGACGAGCCGCAGACCGCCCAGCATGTTCTCGTTGACGATGTCGATGATGCCCGCGGCAGCCGCCTCCGCGCTGGGCAGCCCGACTGCGTCGGCGACTGCCTGCACGGCCGCCCGGGACGCCGCAACGTCGAGGGTGATCTCCCCGCCGGCCAGGGTCGCCGGCAGGTAACCCAGGACCACGTTCGCGTCGGTGACGGTGGCCTCGGTGCCGCCCTTGCCATAGGCAGCCGGCCCCGGCACCGCCCCCGCGGACTGCGGACCAACGCGCAAGGCCTTGGTCAGCTCGGGTACATGCGCGATGGAACCACCGCCGGCCCCGACGGTGCGCACGTCGACCGAGGAGGCGCGCACGGTGAGGTCACCCACCTGCGTTTCCCGGCCGATCCGCGGAACGAGCCCCTGCACGAGAGCGACGTCCGTGGATGTACCGCCCATGTCGAAGGTCATCAGGTCGGTGACGTCGCACTGCTCGGCCACCCACACCGCACCGGTGACTCCGCCGGCAGGACCGGAGAGCAGCATCGTCACCGGGTTGTCCACCGCCGCCTCCGCCGCCGAGAGGCCGCCGTCGGACCGGAGCACCGCGAGGTTTCCGGCGACACCGCTGCCTCGGAGTTGGTCCCGCAGACTGTGCACGTAGTGCGCCACGTGCGGCTGAACGTACCCGTTGGCCACTGTGGTCACGGTGCGCTCGTATTCCCGCATCTCCGGCAGCACCTGGCTGCTCAACGAGACGGCAACCCCAGGGAGCTCCTCGACGGCCAGCTGCGCCACCCGCCGCTCGTGGGCGTCATTGGCGAAGGAATTGATCAGCGAGATCGCGAGCGCCTCGATCCCATTGTCACGCAACGATGCCAGTGCCGCGCGGGTCGCGGCCTCGTCCAACGCGACCACCTCAGTGCCGTCGCTGGCCATGCGCCCCGGCACTTCCACCGTGTTCTCCAACGCAGCAAGGGGCTCGGGCTTCGGCCAAATGATCCAGCCCGCCAAGCCTCCCGGTACGAACGAACGGGCGATCTGCAGCACCTGACGGAAGCCCAGGGTGGTGACCAACCCGACTTTCGCGCCCTTGCCCTCAAGGATCGCGTTGGTGGCGACGGTCGTTCCGTGCAGTACCGAGTCGATTCGGCTCCGGTCCACGTCCGCCTTCGCACACACCAGGTCGATGCCGTGCAGCACCCCGGTGGACTGATCATCGGGAGTGGAAGCGGTTTTGGCCCGCCACGTAGCGCCGCTGTCCGAGTCCACCAGGAGCACGTCGGTGAACGTACCCCCCACATCGACACCGAGTCGATAGGTCATCTTGGGTCCTCCTGGACTAGTACTGGTGCGGAATGATCGAGGAAAGTGCGGGCGGCGAACACGTGGCTGCGCATGACGGACTCGGCCCACTCGCCGTCGCCGTGCTCGAGTGCGTCGCAGATCTCGCGATGATGGTGCTGACTGCGCGCCAAGGCGTGGTCGGAGTACTGGTGAAAGGTCCGCATCACCAGCGGCACGTGGACGACGGTGTGCACCATCACCGTCAGCTGGGCACTGGCGGACAGCGCAAGCAGGTCATCATGAAATTTGCGGTTCTGAGTGGTCAGGGCATCCAGGTCACGCGGCCCACCGGGTTGGATGGTCTGTTCCATCGTCGCGCACAGTGCTCGCAGCCGTGCGACGTCGGAGGCACTGGCGCGTGCGGCCGCACGACGAGCCCCGAGACCTTCCAACGCGGCCCGCAGCTCAAATGTCTCACCCAGGTCCTCGCGGCTCCATTCGCAGACCCGCGCACCACGATGGGGCAGGTGCTCGACGAGGCCTTCGATGCCCAGCCGTTGCAACGCCTCACGTATCGGGGTGCGACTGATGCCGAACTCCACTGCGAGCTCATCCTCACGCAGCCGTACCCCTGGCGAGCGGACACCGGCCAGAATCTCCGACCGAAGCGACGCGTACGCACGATCGGTGACGGTCATCACATCAGCGCCCCTTCAGGTTGATGCCATCTTGTATGCAATCAAGCGGCCTGTCTATACCCCGACTTGCTTATGACCTTCAGCGAGTTCGTGCAATGCATACAATGCGACCTCTTACGGCACCCTGACTTCCAACACGTCGCTGGGCGCGGCCGACCGGCCGGTGTTCGTATGGAGCTTGCCGAAAGGGCGCTGGCCTAGCGCCGTGGCTGCCTGCGCTCCACGTGGTCGTCACGGCAGTGCGGCGGTGCCACGGAACCATCCATGAGCCCGCCGCAAAGAACATCGCCTCGGTACCCGCAACCAACCGGGTCGCCGCCTTCGGAGCCGCGGTCAGTCGAAGAGGACGACCTGACGCGTGACCGTCCCTTCCCGGAGGGAGGCGTAGGCGGCGTTGACATCGTCCAGGTGGATGCGGTCGCTGATGAGTGTGTCCAGGTCAATTCGCCCTTGTTGCCATAGCTCGAGGTAGCGGGGAATGTCGGTGCGGAACCGGTTGGAGCCCATGTTGGAGCCGGTCATGGATTTTTCGTCGATGAAGTCAGTTCCGAGGAGTTCGACCGTCACGCCCTGCGCGAGCATGCCCACGATCACGGCGGTACCACCGCGCCGCAGCATCCGCCAGCACTGCTCGGACGTCGACTTCGCTCCGACCGCTTCGAAGGCGAAATCGACGCCGTCACCGGTGATGGCCCGCACCGCGGTCACTGCATCCTCGCGGGACGCGTCGATCACTGCGGTCGCGCCGAAGTGACGCGCCAGCTCGAGCTTGACTGGTGAGACGTCGACGGCCACCACGGTGCGAGCAGCCGCTAGCCGCGCGCCCTGGATCGCGTTGAGCCCGATCCCTCCGCACCCGACCACCGCAACTGTGCTGCCGGCGGGCATGCGGGCGGTGTTAAGGACTGCGCCGATGCCGGTGATGACGGCGCATCCGGTGAGCGCGGCCCGGTCCAGCGCCACTTCTGGGTCGATCTTTACCAAGGCGTGCTCGTGCACGAGCATCCGTTCGGCGAAGGCGGAGAGATTGACGAACTGGTTTACCGGGCGGCCCTGCCACTCCAGTCGTGCTGGCGCTCCGGGCGGACGGGCGAACATCGCCGAGCGGCACAGGGCGAGGCGCCCGCTCAGGCAGTATTCGCATTGCCCGCAGAACGGGGTTAGGCATCCGACGACGGAGTCGCCGACCGCCACGTACTCGACGTGGTCGCCGACGGCGATGACCGTGCCACTGGCCTCGTGGCCGAGCACGGCCGGCAACGGTGTGGTCCACGCGCCGTCCATGAAGTGCAGCTCGCTGTGGCAGACGCCGGCGGCGGCGGTTCGTATTAGCACCTCCGACGGGCCCGGCGAGTCGACCTTGATCTCGTCGATGATCAGCGCGCCGGGCACCTCGGCGAGCAGCGCCGCCCGCGCGGCTACACGGCGGCTCAATGTAGAGCCACCCCGCCGTCGGCGACAAGGGTTTGGCCGGTGACGAATGCGGAGTCCGCGCCGATGAGCAGCATGACCGCGCTGGCGGCATCTGCGGCGCTCTGCCGACGTCCCAGCGCCGAACCCACCGCGGCGTGGGCGAACGCCTCGTCGGCATATATTTCGTGGTTGCCATCGGTGTCGAGCAGGCCTGGGGCGACGGCGTTCACCCGCACCCCGTCTCGGCCGAGCTCGCGGGCCAACGTCTTGGTGAGCCCGAGTACTCCGGCTTTCGCCGCGCCGTACGCGCCGAGCATCGGCTCGCCCTTTAGGGCGACGGCGGAGCTGACGTTGACCACGCATCCCCGCGCTGCCCGGAGTGCCGGGATGAAATGCCGCGTCACCAGGAAGGTGCCGGTCAGGTTCACCTCGATGATCGCGCGCCACTGCTGGGGAGTGGTGTCCTCGAGCGCGATGCGGGGCCAGTACCCGGCCGAGTTGACCAGCGCGTCCACTGAACCCAAGTCGCCCAGGGCATGGAGAGTCTCGGGGCGCGTTACGTCGACCTGGTGCCAGTGGACGGCTAAATTCGGATGCCGCTCGGCCGCTTGCGCAGGGTCGAGCAGATCGAGCGAGTGTACCTCCCAGCCAGCGGTGAGCAGCCGACCGGCTAGGGCTGCGCCCACCGCGCCGGCGCCACCGGTGATCACTGCTCGCGACGTTATGGTCATGCGGCCTCCGGAAGGGCGGTAGTTGTGGATACCCGGCGGCGCCAGGCGGTAAGGCCCTGTATTCGCTTCGTGGCGCGGGGGCTTTCGGTGAGCGCGACGATTGCGAGCAGGACGCCGACGTACAGCTGTTGCACCTGGGTGGGCTGCCCCGCAGCTGTGAGGCCCGATTGCAGTACGCCGAGGGTGGCGACGCCGACGATCACGCCGATTGGATTGCCGCGGCCACCTGAGAGCTTGACGCCGCCGAGGATGGCGGCGGCCAGGCTCGGCACCAGTAGGTCGGACAGGCTCGCGGCGGACGCGGCGCCGAGGTTGTAGGACAGCAGCACACCGCCGAGTGCGGAGACCATCCCGCTGCATCCCATGGTCGCCGTCACCAGGAGGTCGGTGCGCACGCCGGCTACCCGGGCGCCCCGGCGCTGACTGCCCGCGGCTCGCAGGTCGCGCCCTACTCGGGTCATCGCGAGGACGACGCCAAGCACCACGATGATTCCCACGACGATGATCGATCGCACGGTAAATACTGGGCCGAGCGCCCGGTTCAGTAGATCGGTGACGCCATGGTTGTCGAACACCAGCGTCGAGTTCGCGGTGAGCTCGGAGGCCAAGCCCTGCAGGAGCAGTAGGCCGCCGAGTGTGACCGCCACCGAGCTGATACGTAGCCGAGTGACTGCCAGGCCCTGCAAGAGGCCGAAGCCGACTCCGAACAGCATCGCCAGAAGGAGACCCCCTAGCGCCGACGATCCGCCTGCACGAACCGCGATCACCCCGGCGACGCCAGCCATGGCACCCACGCTGAGGTCGAGTTCACCCACCGTCATCGTCAGCCCGAGTGCGACCGCCACCAGGCCGAGCGTTGCGCAGTACTGCAGCACGCTTCCGAGGGTGCCGATGGTCAGGAACGAGCCGGTGCCCCCGTCGAGGAACAGGGCGAGGACAAGTGCGAACAACATGGCGAGCACGACTCGCATGGTGCTGGGGTACTGGCCGCAGACAGCTCGAGCTCTGCTGATCATCGCTGGAAGCTTCCTCGGGAGCGCATATCGGACACGACCAGGGCGACTGCGACCACGACGCCGTTGGTCAACTCGCGTGCCTGGGTGGAAAACCCGTGCAACAGCAGGGCGTTGCCGAGAGCCTCGATCAGCAGGACGCCGACGACGGTGCGCCAAATCGCGCCCCGTCCGCCGCGCAACGAGGTTCCGCCGACCAGGACGGCCGCGATGGCGTCGTAGTCGTACTGGACGCCGCCGCCGGAGGACTGGCTGAAACCGGTCGCGCCGTAGCGCACGGCGAGGAAAACGCCGACGCTGGCGGCGCACGCGCCGGCGATCACGTAACCGATCACGATGACCCGGACTACTGGTTGCCCCGAGGTCTCCGCTACCTCACGGTTAGTGCCGATCATGAGCAGCCGCCGCCCGAAGGTGGTGCCGGACAGGGTTGCCTGCCCGATGACGGCGAAGGCCAGGAATACTACGAATACGATCGGCAGGCCGACGACCTCGCCGCTGAGCCAATCGGCCCCGCCGCCGGACGGCTGCACCGTCGAGCCGCCAGTGACCTGGATGGCGGTGCCGCTGATGGCGGCGAGCGAGGCCACCGCGACGATAACCGGGTTGGCACCCAGTGCCCCGATGAGTAAACCCTGCACGGAGAAGATGGCCGCGCCGACGAGCACGGTCAGCAGGATCGAGACCGCGGCGCCGTACTGCAGGGTGGCCAGGCAGACAAGCGTCGCGACGGACGCGGTGACGCCGAGGGAGAAGGAGAGCACGTTTCCCGACAGCGCGATCACGGTCATTCCAAGCGCGATGATCCCGGTGATCGCTGAATCGGACAGCAGCGCTACCAGGCTGGTCTGGGTGAAGAAACCCCCAGTAGCCACGAGGAAGATCAGTAGTGCGATGACCGCAACACCGAGCAGGACGTCGGGTAGCGCGGGCAGACGCCGCGCGGGCGGCCGCACGCCCGACCCTGCCGTGGGCTTGGCCACCGCGGGGTCGGGCATGAGGTGGGGGGTGTCGGTCGAGTTCGTCATGTCAGCGCCTGCTTGTGCTCAAGGTCGCCGGCCGCCGTGCCGTGGGTGATCTCGCCGAGGATCGTCTCGCTGTCGACGTCCACGACCCGGTGATGGCCGAGCGGCCGCCCGCGGTACAGGGTGTGGATCCGATCGCACACACCGGTGAGCTCCTCCAGGTCGGTGGACACCACCACGACCGCGTAACCCGAGGCCGCCATGGCGCCGATGATGCGATAAATCTCGGCGCGAGAACCGACGTCGACCCCTCGGGTGGGCTCGTGCAACAGCAGCACGGTGCCGCCGGAGAGGTCGAACAACCGGCCGATGGCCACCTTCTGCTGGTTGCCGCCCGACAAGGTGATGACGTCGTGGCGCAGCCGGTCGGGCGGCACGCCAACGGCCGCGGCCAGCTTCGTAGCGATCCGCCGCTCCCGACGTGGGGAAAGCACCGCAGCCGAAGACGTCTCCGACAACCGCAGCGCGACCAGGTTCTGCTGGATGCTGCGCTCGAGATACACGCCCTCCCCGGCCCGGTCGTCTGACAGGTAGCGGATTCCGAGACCGGCCGCAATCGCCGCGCTTCGTGGCCGGATCCGCCGCCCCACCAGCCGGACCTCGCCCTGAGCGGTGGGCTCTAGCCCGGCAATCGCGCGCACCACGGTGCCGGCGCCGGAGCCGAGTTGCCCGGCCAGGCCGACGATCTCGCCGCCGCACACTCGCAGTGACAGCCCCGCCACCCGGCCCGGCACCGTCAGCTCGGACACCTCGAGCACCACGTCGGTTGACGGGGCCTTCTGGTCTGGGTAGAGGTCGGTAGGTTTCCGGCCGAGCATCGAGGTGACGAGCTGGGCTCGGGTCATCTGGTCGATCGCGGCCTCGGCCACGGTGGCGCCGTTGCGGAGCACGACGACGCGATGGCACAGCGCGAAGACTTCGGCCAGTCGGTGGGAGACGAACAGGATCGACTTGCCTTGCGCGGCGAGACCGCGCAAGGCGTGGAAGATCCTGTCGATCTCGACGTCGGACAGGGTGGCGGTCGGCTCGTCCAGAATGAGCACCGACGCCTCCCGCGACAGCATCCGCGCGATCTCGACCAGCTGACGCTCTCCGAGCGTCAGCGATCCGGCGAGACCGTCGAGGCTGATGTGGGCGCACCCCAGCTCGTCGAGCAGCGTGCGAGCCTGAGCGCGCAGCGAGCGGCGCCGGTGCAAGAAGGGGGTGCGTGCGTTGCCCAGCCAGATGTTGTCGAACACCGACAGGTCTGGCAGCAGGCTGAGCTCCTGATCGACGATCGCCACGCCGTGGGCTTGGGCGGCCCGTGGGTCACCGACCGGGAGTTGGATGCCTGCCACCGCGACTGTTCCGTCGTCTTGCGCGGTCAGTCCAGTGATGATCTTGACGAGGGTGCTCTTGCCGGCGCCGTTCTCGCCGCACAGCGCGACGATCTCGCCTGCGGCCACATCGAAGTCGATGTCGCTGAGCGCGGCCATCGACCCGTAGCTTTTGGCCAGGCCCCGACACGAGAGCTGCGCTGCCGCGCCGGGATCGTTGCTGGCGAGCTCAGTCGCCGCCTCGCCGGACATCAGGTGGTGCAGCCCTTTGCGTACTGCGACAGGTTGGACTTGGTTACCAGAGTCGACTCGTCGTAGTTGTCCTTCGGGATCGGCGCGCCGCTGAGGTACTTGCTGACGAGATCCGCGTTGGCTCGGCCGTCGACGGCGGCCATCTGCGTGTTGGTGCTGTACTGCAGCCCCGCACCGATGTTCTTGACTCCTTCGGTCGTGCAGTTGCTGGCCACGACAGTCAGATTGCCTTTGTCCGCGCCGACGCTGATCCCGGCCTGCTTGGCCGCGGTGATGACGCCATCGGCCTGATTGTCGGCCATCGCGTAGATGGCCGACAATGCCTTAAGGCCCTGGTATTTCGCGAACAGCTGCGCGGCTTCCTTCTCGGAGACGTTCGTCGCCCACTGGCCGTCCTGGGTGCTCACGACGTTGATCGGCGCCGAGCAATTCTTCAGCTGCGCATTGAACGCGTCGATGCGCAAGATCGACTCGTAGAAGGTCTGCGCGCCGGTGATGAGCGCGATGTCGCCCCCGCTGCGGCCATTCGAGGTCAGCGCTTTGCACACCGAGTCGGCGGCCAGCTGGCCCAGCTTGGTGTGGTCGGGACCGTAGTAGGCGGCGTAGAGATCCTCGTTGCCCGGCTTCAGCGGGCTGGTGGTGATGAGCACCGGGATCTTCGCCGCCTTGGCCCGGCGCAGCGCCGGTAGCTCCGCGGTCTCGTTGGTCGGCAGGATGTTGATCAGCGCCACCTTCTGGGCAATGGCGTCGTCGATCTGCTGACTTTGCGCGGCCGCGTCGAAGTTGTTGGTCTGCGTTTTTACAGTCATGCCCAACGACTTGCCCTGAGCCTCGAAGGCGTTTCCGTACGCCGCCATCCACGAGTTGTCATAGCTCGGCAGCAGATCGACGACCGTCTTGTTCGCCGACGAGCCGCCGCCGGAACTGCCACTCGTGGCACTACCGGTGTTGCTCTTGGCCGCCGCGCCGCAGGCGGACAGGCTCACCGCAGCGGTGAGCGCGACGGCGATGGCCGCGCCTGCTCGCATCATTGTGTTCATCGGATGCCCTTCGGGATGGAGTATACGGGGGTGGGAGTTGCCTAACCGACTGGTGTCGGGCGCGATCCGAGCATGGAACTGGTGAGCAGGTAGTCGTGCGCTTGCTGCGGATCGGCCGCGAGCCGGCGCATCCGGTCGTTACGTGCGGCGCGCACAGCTGGGTCGCGCTCCTGTAGTTGCTCCCAATTGCGGTGGGTAGCCTTCTGCACGAAGTTGAGTGCGGCATCGCGGCGGGTGACGTCGTACTCGTCCAGGGCCACCGCGTTGCCGGCCATGGCGAGGGTAAGCGCCTCGACCGCGGCGAAAGCGTCATGAATCCCGCTGTTCATGCCCATGCCGCCGAGAGGGTTGTTGATGTGCCCGGCGTCGCCGGCGAGCAGCAGCGGCCCGCGTCGAAACGCGGCTGCGACGCGCTGATGCACGTTGTAGAGAGTGGTGTGCGAGACCGGATAGTTGCCCTCGATCGCCGCGATGCGCTGCATCCGAGCTTCGACGGCCTCTGGTGCCTGCAGGGTGGCGGGGTCCTCGTCGCCGGAAACCGGAAATAGCGCGCGCCAGTGTCGTGGGGTTTGGAGCAGCACGAACCACTCGGCGGCGTCCGAGACGTAGTTGACGGGGGCAATGCCGGGCAGCGCCTCCTGCATGGGGTACGTCGTGGAGATGACCAGGAACCGCTCGGGGTAGGTCAGGCCGGGGAAGTCGATGTCCAGCGAGCGCCGCGCCGCGCTGTTTGAGCCGTCGGCGGCCATGACCCAGCGCGCGTCGATGGTATGCGGATGCACGCCGCCGAGCTTGAGTCGACAGCGCTCGCCGACCACCTGTACCTCCTCGAGCGGAGCGCCGAAGATCATCCGCACGTTCGGCAGGTCACGCAGGCGGCGCTCGATGATCGCCACGAGGTTCTGCTGCTCGCTTTGCAGACGGAACGGAAACCGGGTGTCTTCGCTGAGCATCTCGAGGTCGAAGTGGGCGATGACGCCCTCCTGGCGATCGCGTATCTGGTACGTCGGCGCGACCAGCCCGGAGGCGAACAACTCGTCGAACACCCCGATGCTGTCGAGCATTTCCAGAGTCGGGGGGTGGAACGTCGAAGCCCGCGACTCCGAAGGGTCGGTGTGCACATGGTCGTCGGCTTCAATAACGACCACGTGCACACCTCGACGGGCCAATGCGAAGGCTGCAACCGCGCCAACGGGGCCGAACCCGACGACAACCACACAGTCGTCGCCCAGGGTCAGTGTGGACTTGGTGGCTGGCACGAAGCCTCCTCTGCTCTTGCTGTCTCACAATGCGATAATGCAATACTCGCAATGTGGAGTGACTGTAGGAGTGACGCCGCATCGCGTCAAGGGCAATCGGCAAGATCGGGTTTACGCAGACTGACAGTTCGGACTCGATGCACTGGGAGCCGACGTCCGCTCGGTCACGATCAAGCAGAGTCAGTCCAGGACTGCGAGCGCCTCGCTGATCGACAGCGCCGCCCTGCGCACCACAGTGATCGCTCGCTTGCGCTGCGGCGCGCTCATCCGGAACAGCGGTGCGGCCAGGCCGATGGCAGCCGTCGCGTCGGCGCCGGTCTCGATCAGCGCCGACACACCCCAAATGCCCTCATCGACCTCTTCGAAGCTCTCGGCCCAACCCGCCCGCGCGACCTGGTCGAGAGCGGCGTCGGAGAGGGCGCCGGTGCGCTGCACACCGTCCGCCGCGAAGTACGCTGCCCGCTCTGCGGCTGGCACCGCGGACAGCAGGACGCGCGCGGCGGACCCGCGGTACAGGGACATCAACTGCCCGCGATCGAACTGCAACCGCACCGGATGCTGAGATTCCACCCGTTCGACGCAGACGGCCGCAGTGCTTAACCGGCGGATCAACAGCGTCGTCTCACCGGTGGCCTCGACCACCGACTGCAGCACCGGCCGCGCGATGTCGAGAATGCCCTGGACGGCGGCGGTCGCTGCACGGGCCATGGCGACAATACGGGCGGAGAGCCGATACTGACCGCGCTCGGCCTCTTCGACGAGCTTCTCCTCGCGCAGCACCGACAGGTACCGATACGCGCTGGAGACCGGAATACCGACGGCCAGGGCCAGCTCGGACACCGACAAGGTGTGCTGCTCCTCGTCGAAGACGGTGAGGATCCGCAGCAGCTTGCGTGAACTCTCGGCGCCACTGCGACGGGGGTGCGTGATCAGATCCGTGCTCGGCATGGGGACAGAATGCACCACCCCGATTGAATTCACGATCCTCACCACGGAACCGGGCCGACGCCCGGCGACTCATGTCAAGATGCGCGCGTAGCGGGGGTTGACGGTCGCCCACCACGACCCTTAGGCTGCCTATCGCATGTTGAGAAGACACTTTTCAGCATGTAGAGAAGGTGGCTCGCCGGACGTCGGGAAGAGGTCGCACTCAGATGCTCAGACACATCGTGCTCCTGCAGTGGCAAGACGCAGTCCCGACCGACGAGCGCACCGCCGTCCTGGACGATCTGCGCGAACTGGTCGCGGCCAGGCCTGGGGTGGCGGCGGCGGTGGTCGCCGCCGATCTCGGTTTAACGCCCGGAGCTCGCGACGCCGCCCTCGTGGTGGATTTCGCGGACGAGGCCGCATGGCGCTCATACCAGGACAGCGCCTCGCACAAGGCATTCGTCGCCGAGCAGCTGGCCCCGCGGTTGGCCGGGCGCAGCGTGATCCAGGTGCCGGTCACCGGTCATGGCTGACGATCTCGCGGCCCGCTCGGCCGACTACTCCCGCGCCGGGTTCGGCCACCGCCTCGGTGCTGGCGCCTCGCCCGTGCTCGTCGTTGTCGACCCGGTGATGGCCTACTTGCGCCGGGATAGCCCGCTCTACGCGGGCGTCGAAGCCGAAATCGTTGTCGCGGCGACGCTCATGGACACCGCGCACAGCAGCGGTGTCCCGGTGGTGTTGACCCGCGTCGAGTACCAGGCCAACGGCGCTGACGGTGGTCTGTTCTTCCGCAAGGTGCCCGCCCTGGCGGCATTCGCGGCAGGCTCCCCCGATCGCGCGTTCCCCCCGGAACTTCCGGTGGTGGCTGGTGACATCGTTGTCACCAAGCAGTACGCGAGCGCGTTCTTCGGAACCTCGCTGGCTTCTACCCTGCATACGATGGCAGTGGACACGGTCGTCGTCGCCGGCCTGACCACGAGCGGGTGCGTCCGTGCCACTGCAATGGACGCGCTGAACAACGGGTTCGCACCGCTCGTCGTTCGCGATGCCGTCGGCGACCGCGATCCAGATGTGCAGCGGGCAAACCTGTTCGACCTGGACCAGAAGTACGCCGACGTGGTCGACAGCGCGCACGTCCTGGCGCTGTTCGCCGCCGGGCGATCTCGGCGCGCTCCGTTCGCGCCAGCTGAGCGCGAGCGCCGATGAGCGGCGCTCCGGGACCCGGAGATCGGCTCCGGGCCCTGCTGGGCGACCCCCAACTCACGGTCGCGCCCGGATGCTACGACGCGGTGACGGCGCGATTGGTGAGGGCCTACGGCTTCCCCGCCGGCTACGTCTCCGGGGCGACGGTCTCCGCGATCGAGCTCGGCCAGCCCGACCTCGGCTTCGCCGGCGCCGCCGAAATGCTCCAAGTGATCAGCAGGGTCGTGGGCGCGCTCGGTCCGCTTCCGGTAATCGCCGACGCCGACGCCGGCTTTGGCGACGAGATACACGTGGCAGACCTAGTCCGGCGCTACGAGAGGGCGGGAGTCGCCGCACTGCACCTTGAGGACCAGGCGCTGCCCAAACGCTGCGGGCATATGGACGGAAAGCGGTTGGTGACGGCTGACGTGGCAGCCAGCCGGATCCGCGCGGCCGTTGCGGCCCGCACCGACCTGGTTGTCATCGCCCGGACCGACGCGCTGTCCGTCGAGGGTCTGGCGGCCGCGCTCGACCGGGCGAGCACCTTCGTCGAGGCTGGCGCCGACGCGGTGTTCGTCGAGGGCCTGCGCAGCGTCGCCGATATCGCCGCAGCACACCGACAAATCGACGCCCCGCTGGTGGTGAGCCTGTCCGAGGCCGGCGGACCGATCACACTCACGCTCAGACAACTTGGCGACAACGGGACAGCGCTGGCGCTGGTACCGGTGGCCGGACTGCTGGCCGCGCTCTCAGGCTATCGGGGGATCCTCACCGACTTGCAGCGCCGCGGCATCGCCCGACCGACCCCACAACTGCCATGGTCCGAGCTCAACGACCTACTTGGCCTGCCCGCCCTCGTCGATTTTCAAAACGCGGTGGAGCCCAGCAGCTGCTCCATCGGCCAGTGAAAGGAACGCTCCCCTATGCCCACAGCCCTCGCACCTCGCACCGTGTTCGGCGTCATCGTGCCGTCCACCAACACCGTCGTGGAGGACGAGTACTACCACACCCGTCCGCCCGGCGTGTCCTATCACGCCGGGCGCATTCTGATCCAGAACGAGAAGCTGGATTCAGACGAGGTGTTCGAGACGTTCCTGGTACAGCTGCGGGAGCAGATCGCGTTGGCCGTCGAGTCGGTGCTCACCTGCCGACCGGACCACCTGATCATGGGAATGTCAGCCGAGACGTTCTGGGGCGGCGTCGAGGGCAACGCCCGCTTCGAGGCGTGGATCCGCGAACTCTCCGGGCTCGAGGTGACCACCGGGGCTTCGGCCTGCAAAGCCGCTCTCGACGCCTTCGGGGCGCGGCGCATCGGGATCATCACGCCCTATCAGCCGGTGGCCGACGAGCAGGTGCGCGGCTACTTCGACGAGATCGGATTTGATGTGGCCGCCGTCCGCGGACTCAAGTGCATGAGCGCCACATCGATCGCCGAGGTGCCGGCCGAGGAGGTGGCCGCCGCGTTCCGCGCCGTCGATGGCCCGGACGTCGACGCGCTCGTGCAAGCCGGGACGAACCTGCCGGTCGTGGAGGTCGCGGCCGAACTCGAACGCACGCTGGGCAAGCCGGTGATCCCAATCAACGGCGCGACCGTCTGGCATGCGTTACGCACCCGAGGCATCGCCGACCAGATCGTCGGGCGCGGCCGGCTGCTCGAGGAGTTCTGAGCATGTCCGAGCCCACGGCTCTGGCCGGGCGCACCGCCTTGGTCACCGGCGCCAGCCGCGGCCTGGGCCGCGAGATGGCGCTGGCACTCGTCCGCGCCGGGGCCCACGTCGTGGGGGCAGGACGCGACCCGCAGGCGCTCGCCGACGTCCAAGCCGCAGCCGGGACCCCCGAACGATTCACGCCCATACTGCTGGACGTCGCCGACTCGGCAGCGGTCGAGGCTGCCGCGAACGAGGTGTTCGCCACAACCCCGGTGGACATCCTCATCAACAACGCCGGCGCCTCGCACACAGGGCCGATTAGCCGCACATCCGACGCCGACTGGTTGCGGGTTATCGAGACGAACCTCTCGGGCACGTTTCGCTGCTGCCGCAGCTTTGGTTCGCGGATGCGGGCGCGCGGATCTGGCTGCGTGCTGAACATCGCGTCCGACATAGGCATCCGCGGCGAGTCCGGCTGGAGCGCGTACTCCGCCAGCAAGGGCGGCGTCATCGCGCTATCCAAGTCATTGGCCTGGGAGTGGGCTCCAACACTGCGGGTCAACGTGCTCGCCCCGGGCGCCTTCCCCACCGACATCAATCGCGAGCTGCTCGCCGACCCCGCTGTGGTCGACGGGCTCACAGCCATGACACCGCTCGCCCGGCTCGGCGTGCCAGCCGAGATCGGCCCGGTCACCGTGTTTCTGGTGAGCGACGCCGCGGCGTTCATGACCGGGACGGTGGTCCCCTTCGATGGCGGGATCAGACGCTCATGATCAACCACAGCACGCTCTACATCGACGGCAAGTGGGTTGTCCCGGCCGAGCCCGGCGACATCACCGTGATCAATCCCGCCACCGAACAGATTCTCGGCCACGCAGTGAGCGGCGGCGTGTCCGACGTCGACCGCGCCGTGGCCGCGGCCCGAGAAGCGTTCCCCGGCTGGTCGCAGCGATCCGCAGCCGACCGGCGCGAGGCCGTGCTCGGCTTCGCGGCCGCTCTTGAGCGCCGCTCGGGCGAGATGGCCGAGCTGCTAACCGCCGAGGTCGGTGCGCCGCTGAGCCTGGCTCGCGACCGTCAGGTTCCCGGCCCCATCGCCCAACTCCGACTGGCGGCTGACAACGCCGAGGCGGTGCTTGCCGCGGTGCCGGTCGGAAATAGCCAAGTGTTCCGGGCCGCCGCCGGAGTAGTCGCTGCCATCGCACCGTGGAACTTTCCCCTGTTGCTCGGCATGAACAAGATCGCCCCCGCACTCGCTGTCGGCTGCACAGTGGTATTCAAGCCCAGCGAGGTCACCCCGCTGCACGCGTTCCTGCTCGCCGAGATCGCGCACGACAGTGGCCTGCCGGCCGGTGTGCTCAACCTCGTCACCGGCAGCGGGGCGGTCGTCGGCGAAGCCCTAGCCGGACACCCGGGCGTCGACGTCGTTTCGCTCACCGGGTCTACCGCGGCCGGCCGAAAGGTGGCCGCGGCCGCCGCCGGCACGATCAAGAAGGTCCACCTGGAGCTGGGCGGCAAAAGCGCCAGCGTCGTCCTCGCCGGCGCCGACCTGCGCATGGCCGTCGAGGCCACGGTCGAGCAATGCTTCATCAATTCCGGGCAGACGTGCCTGGCCTGGAGCCGGCTGTTGGTCCCGGCCGGCGTCGCGTCCGAGGCGGCACAGATCGCAGCCACCCGCGCCGATCGTTACGTGCTCGGCGACCCGCTCGACCCAGCTACCGAGCTCGGGCCGGTGGTTTCGGTAACCCAACGGGCGCGCGTCCGCGCCGCGATCGACCGCGCAATCCGGGACGGCGCCCGCCTGGTCACCGGTGGAACCGCGGCCCCCGATGGGCTCAACACCGGCTACTACGTCCGGCCGACCGTCTTCGCCGACGTCGACCCGCGCTCCGACCTAGGGCAGGAAGAGGTTTTCGGGCCCGTCCTCGCGGTCATCGGATACAACACCGAGGCAGACGCAGTCGCTATCGCCAACGGCACCCCCTACGGCCTGCACGGCGCAGTGTTCGCCGCCAACAACGACCAGGCCACCCGCGTCGCCCGTCAGCTGCGCACCGGCGCGGTCGACATCAACGGCGGCACCCTCAACTTGGAGGCCCCGTTCGGCGGCTATAAGCAGTCGGGCGTCGGCCGCGAACTGGGTCGCTGGGGCCTGGAGGAATACACCGAAATCACCTCGTTGCAGTACTAATCGCCGCCCTGTCCACTCCGCCCACCGTCACGAGGATCGCCATGCACACACTCCGAGTAGCCGCAGCCCAGTTCTTCTCCAGCGCCGACGTCGCCGCCAACGCCACCCTGTGCATCGACTACATCCGTCAGGCCGCCCGAGCCGGGGCCCGCCTCGTCGTCCTTCCCGAGAACGCCAACCGGGTGCGGGACTTCGACAGCCGCGAGGAATGTTACGCCGGGGCAGAAGACCTCGACGGACACTTCGTTACCGCCCTGCGAGCGGCCGCCGCAGAGCTGGGCGTCTATGTGGCAGTCGGGGTCGACCTGCGCGGCGAGACCGCCCCCGACGCGCACATCGCCTCGGTCCTGATCGACGCCGATGGCGACGTGCTTGGCGTCCATCACAAGCACGTGCTGTGGGACTACGAATACACGCTGTTCGTGCCCGGCGACGAACCATACGAGGTCTTCGACACCCCGATCGGTCGGCTCGGGCTGCTGTTGTGCGCCGACGGCATCGTGCCAGAGGCGCCACGGATCTTGGCCCTGCTCGGGGCGCAAGTGCTGTGCAACTCGTTGAACTCGCGTGGTCCCGACGAGCTGCGGGTACACATCCCATTGCGCGCCATGGAGAATCGAGTCTGGCACGTGGCCGCCAACACGGTCGGCGGACCGGCCGACCAGTACCCGTGGATGGGCGGCAGCCAGATCGTCGGACCGGACGGCACCCGGCACGCCGAGGCTAGCGAGCAGCACCCCGATCTCATCGTGGCCGACATCCAACCCTCAGTCGCGGACGACAAGCTCGAGCCCGCTATCGGCAACGTATTCGGCCGGCGGCGGCCGGAGCTGTACAGCGCGCTCACGCAACCCATCGACCAGGTGCCGGTCGCCGCGCTCTACGGCAAAGCGGAGGGTCCGGCCCAACCGGTCACGGTCACCGCCCTGCAGGTGAGTCACTTCCCGAGCTCCGAATGGTCGGTGACCCGCGCACTGGGGCAGATCGAGTACGCGGGTCGGCGCGGTGTCCACCTTGGCGTGCTTCCGGAGATGTTCTGCTTCGCGCGCGGCGAGGTCGACGCTGACCCCGAAGCCGCAGCACGGCGCAGCCAGAACGTGTTGGAAAGGCTGGCGAAGGCCACGGCCAAAGCCTCGATGCATACCGTCGCCAGCCTGGTCGAGATGGACGGCGGCCGACTGTTCTCCACGGCATATGTGATCGACGCCACGGGCACCATCGTGCATCGCTACCGAAAGACCCATTTACGCCTCGATGAGGCCTGGGCTTCACCCGGCGACCGGATCGACGTGGTGCGCACCGACGTGGGCGTGTTGGGTGCGCTTATAGCCGACGAGATCTGGGTTCCCGAGATCGCCCGCGTGCTCGCAATCGAAGGCGCGGAATTGCTTTGCCACCCCACCGACTGGGACCGCGACAGCGCCGCTACCGTCGCAGCGACCGAGCGTGCTGAGGAGAACCGGGTACACATCGTGTCTTCCACCCGACTGGACAGCCCGTCAGCAATCGGCAGCCAGGTCATGCGAGCGGACGAGTTCTTCCCCGGGTCCCCAATCGCACTGATGCGTTACCCGACGGCCTACTGGTCACGCCCTGGCTTCGAGGAGCAGGTGGCGATCACCCTTGACCTGCGTGAGGCGCGCTCGAAGATGATGGGCCTGCACCTCGACCCGCTCGCCACCCGGGCTCCGCACCTATATCAGACGATCACCGAGCGCAAGCACTAGCCGGGCCACCGCAAACGCGTCTGTCAACGCCGGGCCAAAACTGACAGGTCAGGGGGCGACCGCGGCCGCGACCGGATCCACCTCATAGTCACCGTCGGTGTCCGGGCACACCACATCCACCAACGCCTTAAGGCCCTGCTGCGTGTCGTCCGCGGTGGGCTCGAAGTAGTCATGGAGCAGGCCGATTCTCTCCTCCGGACTGTTTGTGAGGTCATCGATCAGGCTGCCGTAGGTCACCTGCTCGAAACTGCGGCGGGAGTACCAGCCAACCGGATCTGCTGCGGCCGCCTCGCGCTCGGCCGCCACGGCAGCGTGGCGCGGGATCTCATTCACTCGCTCAGTCTCCACCGCGACGGAGGGGTCGGTCAGCGAGCAGCTCGATCTAGCCGGCTACGGCGAAGGGAACAAAAGCCCGAGCGGACAGTAGACGACACGAACCGCGTCAGAAGAGATTATATGCACCCTCCCCCGCTGCGATCCGCGCGTTGAGCGAACTCAGCCGGTCAACGAGTTCGGCGCCTTGTTGTGCGAGTTTCTTGGGCCATCCGTAGCAAGCTGCTACCGCCTCGTCGACGGTGGAAGTCGGGCGGCCGAGGAAACAATCACCGGGGGTGGCCGTGAGGGACGAGGGGGTGCCCCGGTGCTCAGCTGCGGTGGTCGAGCGCCAGCGAGACGACCGCACCCGAATCGGTTGGTGTAGGCGGTCGAGCGCAGCGAGACGGCCTACACCAACCGCACGCCTAGAACCGGCCCCCACGCCGGAGCTCCATCCCGAGAAGCGGCGTCGGTGGCTCTTCACGGTTGCTGGTAAAGAGCCGCTAACCGTGCCGATCAGTGCAGGCCCGCAGCGTAGCGGAGTACGAACACACCATGGTTCTTGTCGGTGCAGTAGATGAATCCGCGCGCGTCGACGAGTACGTCCTCGAACTGGGTGACCAGCGTGGTGGGCAGGGTGCCGTGGCGCGTGGTTGGGTCCTCGGGTACGAAGCAGCCCACCTCTACTGGCTGGTGCGGATCGGAGATGTCAAAGATCCGCAGCCCGGCGTTGAACCAGGTCATGAGCACGTGCTGGTGTAGATCGAAATGCGCGGGATTGCCCTGGTGGTGATGCTGGTTATGCGGGCCGAAGCGACCGCCCTTGGCGAAGTACGTGCGGTAGGCCAGGCCCGTGCGGGGGTTGGGCGAAGGGAGACTGCTGATCACCGTCGGCGCCCTCTCGTCGGAGATGTCGACGAGGAAGGCGTAGTTCCACGGGTCCCCGGGACCTTCTTCGATCGCTTCGCTGTTGACCACGAGCAGGTCCTCACCGCTGACCGGGACTGCTGAATGACACCCCAGCCAGTTGCCGAGGTCGCCCAGGTCCAGCCGGGATACAAACCGGGGTGCGGTCACATCAGAGACGTCGAGAATGATCATCCCGGCGCGCCCGTGGGAAAGGTAGGCGCGATCCCCGCGCACATACGCCGGGCCGTGCAGGTACGTCTGCTGCACGCCCTGCCCGCGGTCGTTGAGCTGGTCCGGCCATGCCCAAAACGACACGTCGCGGGGGCGGGTTGGGTCTGACACATCGACCACAGCCAGCCCATGCCCCACATAGCCGGGCCTGGTGGCGGTCATGAAGGCGTAGCGGCCGCCAGCGTAGTAGTTGCGGTGGGTGCCGGTAGCTCCTGTCTGCCATTCGCCCAGCAAACGAGGGTTGGCTGGATCCGTACCGATGTCGAAGAACCGGGCCCCTTCCGAGAATGACCCGCCTTCCTCGACGCCCCAGCCGGGCACCGGCTTCTCCAGTCCGGCCACGAGCAGCCCGTCGGCGGCCTGGACCTGGATCGTCCAGGTGCCCGGTGGCCCATCCAGGAGTCGGCATAGCTGGGGCGCGGTGGGCTCGGTGACGTCCAGGACAGCCCAGCCGCGGTCCCATAACAGGCCGGTGTAGAGGTACCAGCGGCCGTTCTGCTCGGCCACGGCGAGCTTGAACCCTGGGTGCCCGTCGAGGTCGTGGTACCCGATGACGTCGAAGCCGACATTCTCCAGCACCTCGGGCGTGCGACCGGTCATGCCTGCAGGACCTTGCGCTCATCGATCCCGAACAGGTCGACTAGCCAGTCGGCGATCAGCTCCATGCCCAGCGTCGGGTTGTCGTGCTGGCAGTGTTCGGCGCCGGTCTGCGACGCGTCCAGCAGGTGGAATGTCACGTCGACACCCTTCCCGCGTGCGTACTCGGCGGTCTTGCTGGCCTGCTCTACGCCGAGCACGTCGTGGCCGCCGTGGACGATCAGGTAGGGGCACTGCATCTCTTCCAGCACCCCGTCAAGGGTGAAGTCCCAGGTTCGCTCGATGGCCTCCGCCATGGTCGCGGTGCCGAAGACCCACTTGATGTGACCAGCGAGACCGAAGTCTTCGCCGCGGTCGTGCCACTGACCGTGCAGGTCCCAGATCGCGCCGTGGGAGATCGCCGCCGCCAGCCGGTGTTCCTTGGCGCCGGCCCGGGCTGCGTAGTACCCGCCGAGACTGGAGCCGGTGACTGCGATCCGCCGTGGGTCGATATCACCGCGGTCTTGTAGGTAGTCGATGCAGGCACCGACGGGCACCTCGTAGTCGAACCGCGTCAACAGGCCTTGCCGGCGCAGCGCGCCGCCCTGCCCTGGCCCGTCGACGAGCAGGCAGGAGATTCCCCGATCGAGCACACCACGAGCCACCATGAAGTACAGCTCTTCCTTAAAGGAGTCCAGGCCGCCGAAGGCGATGAGTATTGGCTGCGGCTCGGCTTTGCTTCCGGGGGCGCGGAGGAAGTAGGCGGGCAGGTGTGCGCCGTCCTGGTACGGGACTTCGACGCGTTCGGCGGGGATGGCGAAGTAGCGGGAGGCGCTGCGGAAGGACTCCTCGCACAGCGTGAAGGTCTCTAGTCGGCGTGGGTCGTCGGCGGCGAGCCAAAACTCGGCCGACCGGTAGTAGTCGGTGGCCCTTAGCCACGCGTCGCGAGCGGTCAGCACGTGGCCGGCCCGCTCCGACGTCTCGGCGCGTTCGCGGTTCCGGTCGGCGATTCGTCGCCACTCAGTGAACCAGCTCTCTGGGTCCCCCGGGGTCATTCGGGACGCGGCCTGGAATACCTCGCTGACCGCCCCGCCGCCGGGCTGTGTCTCCCCCAGCGCGCGGCGGAACTGGTAGCTCATCCACGGGTACTGCGGCCAGTGATGCCAGCCGTAGGGCTCGTAGTGCGGGCCTTTGTCCTCGGTCGTCTGTTCGATCGCAGCGTCGCTCACGATGCCTCCCTGGGTCGTCGGGACGGGTTCGGTTGGGCTCAGACCGGGCGTGCCCCGGCTCCTGCCTGGAAGTGGCCGGAGCGGGCGTCGGTCGGTTTGCCGTGGTCGGCCACCAGCTGCCCCCGCAGATAGGTGCGCACCACCTGGCCGGTGACCTCGCGGCCGTCGAACGGTGTCCATCCGGCCTTGGACAACACGTCGGCGTTGCGCAGGGTGCGTCGCGCGGCGGCGTCGACGAGGACGATGTCGGCATCGGAGCCCACGGCGAGCCGGCCCTTGCGCGGCCACAGCCCGTAGGCTTGCGCCGGATTCTGGCTGTACACCCGCGCCACGTCCTCATAGGCCAGGTGCCCGCGGGCGGCGGCGTCGAGTAGCAGCGCCATGGTGCTATCGAGGCCCGGCAGGCCGAAGTGGACGTTCCACATGTCGCCCTGCCGTTTCTGTTCGAGCGTGGACGGTGCGTGGTCGGTGGACATGTGGGTCAGCACACCCTCGCGCAGTAGCCGCCACATCTGGGCTTCGTCGTCGGCGGTACGTGCGCGAGCCGGTGGGGTGAACTTGCGTAGCGTCCCGTGTTCGTGGACCTCATCTTCGCGCAGCAGAAAGTACTGCGGGCAGGCCTCGGCCCCCAGCCGGGCCCCCCGCGTCCGCTCGGCCGCCACGTAGGCCGCGACCTCCTGGTTGCTGACGTGGGCAATGTTGGCGCGCGCTCCGGTGCGCCGCACCAGGAGTGCGGCGACTGCGGCCGCGACGAGTTCGGCGTCCCGGTTGCGCCAATCCACGAGCAGCGCGTTGTCGGTGCGTCCATCCTCGCGCAGCAGCCGCTCGGCGGCCCCGGTGAGCGACTCATCCTCGCAGTGCATCAGGCTCACCGCACCGCATAGGGCGGTCGCCTCCAAGTGCTCCTTGAGCGCGGCCGCGTCGTGGCCTTCCACGCCGTGGGTGGTGCAGGTGAAGACCTTGAGGAAGGCCACCCCGGCCTCCCACAGCCCCGGGACGTTGGCCGCAAGGCCTGGCCACGCATGCGCGGCCAGGCCGAAGTCGACGTTGGAACGCCCGTCCAGGTAGGCGAGCTTGCCCTGAAGGTCATCCACGGTGCGCACCGGCTGGCCGTGCGAGTGCTCGACGATGGTGGTCACCCCGGAGGCCGCGGCCGCGCTGGTGCCGCTGGGGAAGTCCTCCCGCTCTGGGCTGCCCGGGTCCATCAGGTGGACGTGGGTGTCGACCCCGCCCGGCAGGAGCAGCAGGCCGGATGCGTCGACGGTTTCGGCAGCGGTGGGCCGGTCGGGTCCGATGTACCGGATGACCTCGTCGCGGATGGCTATGTTGGCTGGTCGACGTCCCCCCGGGGTGACCAGGGTTCCGCCGCTGATGAGTAGGTCGGCGTCGGGCATGTTTCCTCCTAGGAGTAGCGAAGGTCTTCGTCGGTGGCGAACCAGTCGAACGGTTCGCCAGCCGAGTTGATCACCACGCTCTGGTTTCGGGTGTAGGACCGGTAGGCGTCCAGCCCGTTCTCCGAGCCGATCCCACTGTCTTTCCACCCGCCCCAGGGGGAGGCTGGATCGATGCGGTGGTGATCGTTGATCCAGACGATGCCGATCTCCAGGCGCTGAGCCACCCGTAGGGCGCGTGCCCCATCGCGGGTCCAGACCGATGCTGCCAGCCCGAACGGTGAGTCGTTGGCCTGGGCGACCGCGTCGTCCTCGCCGTCGAAGGAGCCGATGACGGTGACCGGGCCGAAGACTTCTTCCTCCCACAGGTCCATCTCCGGTGTGACGTCAGCGATGACGGTCGGCTCGTAGAACCAGCCCCGGTGATGGCCATCGGAGGGGGGAACCCGGCCTCCCGCCAGTACGGTCGCCCCCTGGGCCCGGGCCCGATTGACGGCGTCGACGGTCCGATCGCGTTGGGACTCCGACACCAACGGCCCGACCTGGGTCTGCAGGTCCAGTGGGTTCCCCAAGCGCAGAGCCTTGGTCCGAGCCACCACTGCGTCAGCCACCTCCGAGTAGATCTCCCGCGCGACCAGTAGTCGGGCTCCTTGCACGCAGGTCTGGCCGGTTGCGATGAAGGACGCGAAGAGGGCGCCGGCGACCGCTTGGTCGACGTCGACGTCGTCGAACACGATGACCGGGGCCTTGCCGCCGAGCTCTGCGGTGACCGGGATGAGGGCGGCCCCTGCGTTGGCCGCGATGACCCGTCCGGTCGGTGTCCCGCCGGTGACGTCGAGCTTGGCCAGGCCACGGTGCTCCGAGAGTGCCTTGCCGGTCGTGCTGCCCAGCCCGGGCACAACGTTGATCACGCCCGGTGGCACGCCTGCCTCTTCCAGCAGGCAGGCGAGTTCATGCGGTCCGGCCGGCCCCAGCTCACTGGGCTTGACCACCAGCGAGTTACCCGCGGCCAACGCAGGGGCCACCTTTTTCATGGTGATGAGCAGCGGGTGGTTCCACGGGGTGATCAGGCCGGCCACGCCCAGTGGCACCCGGCGCACCAGGTTGACATGACCAGCACCGACGTCAGGTGCCGCGCCCTCGCTGGTCTGGGCGACCGCAGCGAAGTACTCCAGCCACTCGGGTAGTCGTTTGAGTTGCGCGCGCATCTCCCGCAGGGTGCGGCCTATCTGCACGGTCTCCAACCGGGCGTACTCGTCGATCCGATCCGCGAGCAGGGCGGCCGCGCGGTTGAGCACGCGGGCGCGCTGACGGGTGGGCATGCCGCGCCAGCGCTGGTCGTCGAAAGCCGTTCGCGCTGCGCGGACTGCCCGGTCGACGTCACCGGCCGTTCCATGAGCTACGTCGAGCACCAGCTCACCGGTCGCGGGATTGTGTACGGGAAAGGTGGCACCGTCGGACGCGGGCATGTTCTCGCCGTCGATGTGCAGCAGCAGCGGGTTGGGTGCGGGCCGTGCCTCGCTTGTAGTAGTCACAGTGCCGCCACGACATCCTTCAGGTTGGCGACCCAGCCGAACGCCTTCGCAATGACAGCCAACGCGGCTTCGTGCAGCGCGGGGTCCATCGTGTCCACACCCTCCTCGACCACAACCATCGCGTAGTCCTTGGCGTTGCCCGAGACGGTGGTGGCCAGGACGCAGCTGTTGGTGTTGACACCGGTCACCAGCACGGTCTTGATGCCGCGCGAGCGCAGCACATGATCTAGCTCGGTGGCGTGAAAGCAGTCGTAGCGCTTCTTGTTTCGCACAACGATGTCGTGGTCGGCGTCCAGCAGTTCAGGCATGAGGTCCAGACCCGGGCTGTCGGGAAGCTGGTGTCGCAGCACGTTGCGGCGGGTGGCGTCACTGTCGGCGACCGCCGCCCACCAGGGGTTGGATGCGATCTCCTCGACCCCGTGGTAGGAGGTCACCACGTGCACCACGGGCAGGTGACGCTGCCTGGCGGCCTGCAGGAGGTCGACGTTGGCCTGCACGACCCGGTTCACGACCTCCGTCGGCAACGGCATCGTGGCCACGGAGGGGTCGAGGTGTCCGCGGTGTAGGTCGATTGTGACGACGGCAACGTTCTGTGCGGTCAGATCGGGCAGGGGCGCGCTCATAGTTGGGTCTCCTTGGGGTGCTGGCGACCTTCGACCTGGCCGGTGGGCAGGACATAGTCCACGTACTCCTCGGCCGGGACACCATTGGCTCGGTCCAGGAGCCAGTCGGCGGAGTAGGCGAGCCAGTTCGGTCCGAGAGCGACCGACGGTGTCGGTAGGGACAGGGCGTGGCGTCCCTGTTGGTAGACCAGCATCGGCGCGGGGCTGGCGCAGAGCCGGGCCAGCTCGTAGCTGTGTTCCATGGGTGAGAGCTCATCCTCGTCGCCGGCGACGACCAGCCAGGGGACCTGCATGTGGGGCATGACCGGGCGCAGGTCGATCTGCTCGACCATCTCGTCGAATTGTGCTTCGTTGTGTTCCAGGCCGGACATCCACATGTAGCGGGCCTTGAACGACGGGGAGGCCATCTCGAAGATCATGTGGCCGCCGGGCTCGTGGCAGACGAGGCCGACAGCCGCGCCTTTCAGCGATGGCTGAGAGGCCGCGATCTGGGACATCCAGTAAGAGCCGAAGGACAAGCCGAAGCCGACGATCCGGTTGTTGTCGATCTCCTCCCGTGACCGGCACCAGTCCAGGATCGCTTCTCCGGCGTCTACCCAGGCGGTGGGCGTGAACTTGACGCCCCGAATGGGTGCCTCGCCTTGGCCGGGTCCGTCAAAAGACAGCACGGCGAACCCGCGCTGCAACAGCTTGTCCCCGTAGAGGTTGACGTTGAGTTCTTTGGGCGCGTCCATGCCGCCGCAGGCGATGACGGTGTGGACAGCGCCGCCGGAGTAGCCCGGCGGGAGGTGAAACCACCCCGGGATGTAGGAGTCAGCGAAGGGAATCTCGACTCGTTCTACGTGATGGTCGGCCAGTCGCCCGTAGGCGGCGTAGCACCGGTTCTTCCGGTCGTCGAGCTCGGTGAGCTGGCGGCTGTCCTCCCAGATGGGCCACTCGGCTGTGGCGTACAGCAGCGCCGCGTGGAAGTAATGCTCCCGGGCGGTCACCGTGCGCCCGCGCTCTTCTGACTCCGCCGCCAAGCGCTGGCGACGTTCGGCAAGCTCGGTGAAGACGGGGACCAGGTCCGCGAACTTGTGGATGCGCGATTGCGCGACGCGGAAGTCCGGCGTCGCGTCAACGCCCATAGGGCGCAGCGTGTAGGCGACGCGGGGCTGGTCCCACTCCAGACCATCGGTACGCAGGACCGAGTCGATGATCCAACGCTGCTCGTGCCAGCGACGCGGGCCGGACGTGAGGGTCATAACGGCAACCTCCGGGTGACAGTTCCCAACCCGCGGTGCGGGTTGGGAATTCAGATAAGGACACGCGCAGGTCAATGACCGGGCGCGACGGTCGCGTTGGAGAGCTGCTGGGTCTGCACGAAGGCCATCGCGGCAACCCCGACCAGCGGCAGGAGCGTCAACTGGATCAGTCCGGCAGCACCCCAGCTGAGCCCTCCGACCAGGACGCCGAACAGATACCCCGCAACCGAGGACGGGATATATAGGCAGGTGATGAACACGCCCGATGCCCGCCCGATCATGTGCGGGCGGACTGCCCGCTGCATCGCCGAGTAAACGTTGACGAACAGGAATCCGCTGCCGATCGCACCTTCGCCGAAAGACAGGACGAGTTGGGCACTGTATGACGTCGGACCGTTGAAGATCAGGTAGCCGACCACGCACCCAGCAAGGAGCGCCACGATGAGCACCCACTTCTGGTTGAGCTTGTCCCCCAGGTACCCGGCCGGCAGGCCTACGAGCGCCCCCAGACCAAACATGCTCAACGCGGTACCACCCTGACCGAGGGTGAAGCCCAGTTGGTTTTTCAAGAAGGTCGGATAGAGCCCGAGATAGCCATACATGGACATGCCGACGACCACGGCAGTCAAGCCCAGCAGCAGGATGTTGCGGTTGAGCAGTCTCGGGGGCACATGCTCGGCGGTAAGTGCTATCCCACCGGCGCGTACCTCGACCTGCTCGGTGAACTTCTTACGGATGAGCAGGGCAATCACTGCAACGAAGACGAAACCGGTGATGCCGTAGACGTGGAAGGGCACTCGCCACGCGCCACCGGCGGCCATCTTCGCCCCCAGGTAAGGGCCGAGGAAGCCACCCACCCCATAGGCGAAGTTCAGCGCACCCAGCGCCATGGCGCGGTTGGCGAAGAAGTAGGCCCCGACCGCGGAGAACAGGGCGGCGTTCTGCATGGCCTCACCGACGCCGGACAGGGCGCGGTAGGCGAACATGTCCCCGAAGCCGACCGCCACGGTGGTGAGGAGCGTAAACGCCGAGAAGATGGAGATCCCGAGGAGCATGACGGCCTTGCGGGAAAGTTTATCCAGCAGATAGCCGCTAGGGATCCCGGCCAGGCCGATGCCGAGAGTGAAGATGGTGGCCAAGAGACCGCCCGCGGCCAGCGAGAAGCCGTACTCCGCGCGAATAGGGGGCAAGACGACCGGGAAAACCTGCCGGTCCATCGCGTTCACCACGTAGGATCCGGCGAGGAGCACGAGGCTGCTCATGGCCACTACCCGGGTCAGCCGAGCCCCTCCCGAGTCTCCCGTGCGGTCTCCCGTGGTCGTCCGTGTTGAGCTGGCCATGATCGTCCTCCCACGTCAGGGAATGCGATTGCACAACGAACTATGATCAGAAGCGATCCTATAGGATGTTTCCTATGACGTGTCAAGTATCACAGGGAGGCGCGGGGCGATGAGTAAATCCGCAGTGGCAATCGGCTCGCTGGGCGGGACGATCACCATGACCTCGAACGGCGACGGCGGCCTAACCCCCACGATGAGTGCCGAGGAACTGATTGCTTCGGTACCCGAACTTGAGCGTATGGCGTCCTTGCGCACCACCACACTGGCGTCGGTCCCGAGCGCCTCGTTGTCCACCAGCGACGTCGGGCGGGCGCTGACCTGGGCCCGTGCGGCGGTCGACCAAGGTGCGGCCGGGGTGATCTTAATTCAGGGCACTGACACCCTCGAGGAAACCGCCTACCTGCTGGACCTGTATTGGGATCGGCCTGAGCCGCTGGTTGTCACCGCAGCTATGCGCGCCCCGCAGCGGCCCGGCTCGGATGGTCCTGCGAACCTTCTGGCCGCCGTCGCCACGGCGGCGCACCCGGCATCGCGCGACCTCGGCGTGCTGGCGGTCATCAACGATGAAATCCACGCCGCGCGGCGGATCGCCAAGAGCGACTCCATGGCAGTGGAGGCCTTCCGTTCTCCGGTATTCGGGCCACTCGGTCGACTCGTCGAGGGGACGCCGGTCTACGGGAATCGGCCACCACGGCCGGCGGCACTGCCCACGCCCGACAACTGGGACGCACGCCCGCGAGTGGCCCTGCTCACCACCCATCTGGACGACAGTGGAGACCTGCTGACCTTGGCCAGCGAGTCAGGGTACGACGGCATCGTGCTGGCCGCCCTGGGGGTTGGGCACGTTTCCCAGGCCGTCGCAGACAACGTAACCAAGGCCGTAGTACGGACACCGGTCGTGGTGGCGACCCGCACCGGGGCGGGTCCGACCGCCGAACACACCTACGACTTCCTAGGCTCGGAGTCTGATCTGATTTCCCGCGGGGCCGTGCTCGCCGGCTGGCTCACCCCAGTAAAGGCGCGGCTACTCCTCGTGGCCCTTCTCGACCTCGGATACGATGCCGAGAAGATCGGTTCGGAGTTTCGCGGACCACGTGCCATACCTTGGGGGTCACCGGGTCAATGAACAGGGCTCCTACCCCGGTTCAGTCAAACGGAACCAGCCCGCCGGTTCCGCTGGCATCGTTTGCCGACCCAACGCGGATGAAGACCGCCCACGAGTACGTCCGCGAGGCGGTGCGTGCCGCGATTATGAGTGGCGCTCTCCGCGGGGGTGCGCGGCTGGTTCAGTCGGAACTGGCCCAGTGGCTGGGGGTGAGTACGACTCCAGTCCGCGAGGCTCTGCGAGATCTGGCCACCGAGGGCCTGGTGTTGTTCGACGCCCATCGGGGTGCGCTGGTGCGCTGGCTGGACATCGCCGAGGTCCGCGAATTGTACGAGCTCAGAATGACCCTCGAGCCACTCATGGTCCGCCGAGTCATCACGACACTCACGCCGGACAAACTGGCACAGGCCCAGGAACTGCAGACGCGTATGACCGAACCGTGCGACTACGCCACGTGGGCTGACCTCAACCATGATTTTCATGCAATCTTCGGCGAGCTGGACAACTCGACCCGGCTGGCGACCATCCTCGCCGGACTTCGAGACAGCGCCGCACCCTACGTCGCTCTATCCCTCCGCGCCCGTCCTCAGCAGGTCGAGGAGGCGAATGCCGAGCATGCCGAGCTCCTTGACCTGTACCGTCGTGGCGCGGTCGACGACATCGTCGCGGTCACGTTGACCCACCTCCGGTCGACCCTGGCTGTCATTGAGGAGGCGCACGGGCTCGGCGAGGTGTGACTTATCGGCTGGCTGCAGACTCCTGGAGCCCCGGGAGATCGACCCTGGTGCCGTACGGGCTGCCCTTAAGGCACGGCGCAGTTCAGCGCCAAATCGGTCCACCGATCACGGTCGCTGCCACCACCTCTCCCGGTCCTACGAAAACCGCACCGCCCGTAGCACCGCAGACGGTCCTTACGGTGACGTCAGACCGAAAAGTCGTTCGGCGTTCTGGTGAGCGACGGCTGCGAGGATGTGCTCGGGCACGTCGTCCCCCAGTTGCTGGTGCAGCGAACCGCCGAACATGTCGAAGGGCATGTCAGTGCCGTAGAGAACTCGGTCGAAACCGACCTGATCGATGAGCCAGCGTGTGGCCTGTGGGCGGTAGGTGAGGGTGTCGTAGTAGAAGCGCCGCAGGTAGCTGCTGGGGGTCATTACGGGCTTCTTAGCTTCTGGGCGCACCGCGTAGCCGTGGTCCAAGCGCCCGATCTGGTAAGGCAGATGCCCGCCGCCGTGGACCAGCACCATGTCTAAGACGGGCAGCTCGTCGAGGGTTCCGGACAGGATCAGCCGGGAAGCGCAGACCGACGTCTGCCACGGATTGCCCTGCAAATTTGTCAGGTAGAACTCGTCCAATTCCGGTGACGAGCCGACGTAGTAGGGGTGCACAATAAGTGGCACACCCAGATCAGCGGCGGCTTGCAGCACCGGCCGCAGCGAGGTGTCATCCAACGGCAAACCTTCCACGTGCGGGCCGATCTGGGCACCCTTCAACCCCAGATCGCGAACGGCCCGTCGAAGCTCGGCCGCGGCCGCGGCCGGGTCTAACAAGGGGAGGGTGGCTACGCCAGCGAAACGGCCCGGCTCCTGGGCCACCATGGCTGCGATGCCGTCGTTGATCACCCGGGCCGCGTCCACGGCTGTCGGGGCATCGCACCAGTAGAGGAAGAGTGTGGGTGGGCAGGACAGAACAGCTATATCGATACCGGCTGCGTCCATGGCCCGCAGACGGGCGTCAACGTCGTGGAACGTCTCCAGTAAGGGGTACCGGTAACCCTGCCGATGAACCACCCACGGCTGGGAGTCCATCGTCTCCATGCGGATGTCGTCCGGGGCGGTCCCAGACCGCATCGCGGTTACGAAGTCAGGGGGAATGACATGGGCGTGGAAGTCGATGACTCTCACGGCGCTGGGACCTCATCGATCCCGGTCATCGGCCGCTCGATTGGCGGCCGCAGCCAGTGGGCGCCTGTCCGTACACCGGACCGCAAGACATCGACATGCAGGACCGGGACCTCGCTCCCCCGCCGTGTTGACAGCCATCGGGGACAGTGCATGCCCTTCAAGGCTGGATCGTATGCCCTCAAAATGGACTACCTCCTCCAGGGCCGAGTCTCCCGTCCCCCTTAATGGGACGGGTTCACGATAACCCCGGTGGCGAACTTCCTCGGCCCCCTGATCGGGCAGGCGGTGGACGAGCCGGAGAGACTGGCCCACTCCTGCCCACATCCGCCCGTCCCAGACAACTCGTCGGCAGGCCAACTCGACCAAGATCAATAGGGATCGAGGCTCACCGGGGTCGCCGTGAGGGACGAGCGGGTACCCCCGGTGATCAGCTGCGTTGGCCCGTGGATGTCCAGCGAGAGACCCACACCCGAATCGATGGCGCAGGCGGTCGAGCGCAGCGAGACGGCCAAACCACCACACGCACTCGAACCCCGCAGCCCGAGCAGGGGGCACCGCTGTCGATTAACCCTCGTTATCTAGAGCTACTCGAGGGGCGTCTGCCACGTGCACCACGAACCTGCGGCGACCTTCGAGATGCCTTGTGGATGTGGTTATCTGCCGCCGTCCATCATGCAGATCTCGGAGGTTCGATGCTTGTTCGACGAATAGTGTTGCCCGCCTCGGCGCTTGAGTCGTGGACGGTGCTGGGCGACGACGCCGCGCCGGTGGAGCCGATCGAGCGATACCTGGCCTACCTGAGCGACATCGAGAGGTCGCCGAACACGGTGAAGGCGTACGCCCACGACCTGAAGGACTGGTTCTCCTTCCTCGGCATCCACGGGCTGGATTGGCGCGAGGTACGGCTCGAGGATGTCGGCGAGTTCGTCGCCTGGCTGCGGCTGCCGCCGCTCGCGCGATCCGGCGCGGTCGCGGTGCTGCCTTCGGTCGATCATCATTGCGGCGAGGCGACCGTGAACCGGAAATTGTCCGCGGTCAGCGCCTTCTATCAACACGCTGCCCGCCATGGCGTCGACCTCGGTGACTTGTTGCAAACCTGGCAACCGGCCGACCGTCGCGGCACCGCATGGAAACCATTCCTGCATCACGTGAGCAAGGGACAGCCGCAGGCCCGCCGGGCGATCCGGCTGCGGGCCCCGCGCAAGCACCCGCGGATCTTGACCGTCGCCGAGGTCCAGACGATTCTCGACGCGTGTACTCGGCTGCGGGACCGATTTTTGTTCGCGGTGCTCTATGACACCGGGATGAGGATCGGTGAGGCTCTCGGGCTACGACACGAAGACATGGCCGCCGCCGAGCGGGAGATCACGGTGTGTCCGCGGCTCAACGACAACGGCGCCCGCACCAAGTCGCAGACCGCGCGCACCATCCCGGTCAGTCCGCAGCTGATCCGGCTCTATGCCGACTACCTGCATGAGGAGGTCCGGGACCTCGACAGCGACTACGTGTTCGTCAACCTCTGGGGTCGACCGCACGGTCATCCGCTGTCCTACCCGGCGGTCTATGACCTGGTGAAACGGCTGCGTCGACGAACCGGCATCGATTTCGACCCGCACTGGTGGCGGCACACGGTGG
>JAABUM010001566.1_pt1 | contig 33641 bp, 25 predicted proteins | sample 5559161 | NCBI WGS metagenome assembly JAABUM01 (sample SAMN10711868, study PRJNA513369) | rock metagenome | isolation source: Antarctica rocks | place: Antarctica: Victoria Land, Siegfried Peak nord
CCTGTCTACCTGCCGCTGCGCGACAGGTCCCACCTCCCAATCGTGCGCCTGCAAGCCCCTTTTGCCTCACTCCTCACACGAACGCTTCGCATTCTCGCACCTCTCTCTTACGTTTCGCGTTGCGACCTGCCTGCAGCCTCGCACACCGGCATAGGGGCTGTCAAGGAGCCGCGTTTATGCAGTCAGCGTGCATGGTTATGCACCGCGACGCCCCTGACGCCGGCGGACTCCCCCCCACTTGGAGCCGGTGCCAGGGCGCGCGCGGCCCCACCGCGCTCCGGCCGTCGACGTCGCCTCCGCTCCCCATCACGGCGAGGCCCGCAGTTCCCCCGTCTGCTGAGAGAGATGTCGATAGGGCGCGCGCTGAGTCTTGATCCTGTGTCTTGATTGTCGGCAACCACTGTCCCCTCACGACGGCACTGCGTGGCCCCTCATGTGCCGCCCCCCGTCGGCATTGCGTGGCCCCTCATCCAGCAGACAGCCGCCTCCCACGGCCGCCGGCCGTGTGACAGAGCGTGGAGCCACCCCCCGGTCAGGGCGTGAGCGCGCTCGACCCGTCTGCAGGCGCCGCCGCCGGCGCGGGCGCGCTCTCCCGCCTGGCCCCCGGACCGCCGGCGCAGCTCGTCGTCGGCGTCCCGCTCGCGTCGCCCTGGCCAGCCGTGCGCCTCGACGCGCCCATAGCCGGGCATGCAGTGGCCCCCTCCCACACGGGGTAAGATCCCATAGTTTTTGCGCCCTGTCCCACAGTTCCTGCGCCAGAAATCCCACAGTTTGTGAGCCATCCTACAGATGTCCCCTCCGCCTGTGTGAAACGCCCCGTCCCCAGCGAACCGGGCGGACGGATCGGCGCACGAACTCTGGGATTTTGTGCAGGGTGGCGCACGAACTCTGGGATGCCTGGCTCACAAACTCTGGGATGTGCGCCACTGTCCACACTCACACGTGGCTCAAAAACTCTGGGATCTTACACTAGCATCCAGTGGCCCTTTACCGAGTCGGCGCGGCCGCCGCTGTCACGGCTCCTCGCGCCAGGTATCTCTATAGGCGCGTACACTACAGGCGCTAGCACAGCCCCACTAGGGGCGAAAGGATGCTACCATGCGCCCCCGGACCATCGCCGCCGTCGTGCTTATCATTCTCGGCCTCGCCCTTGTCCTCCAGAGCGTGCGCGCCCTTATTAATGCCCCGACCTTTGACACCACCGTGGCCCTCAGCGCCGCCCTCCTCGTGTCCGCCACCCTCCTCCTCCTCGTCGGCGTCACCCTCGCCCTGCGCCCCCTGCACGCCTAAGCACGTTCTCACCAGGGCGGCCACGTACCCCCCCACTCCCTAGCGATGGCAACGCGCCCGCCCCGCGCGCTGCCCCGCCGCAGCCCCTCACCCGCATCGCCACGCGCGTAGCCAGGCGCGGTATACTGCACCTGCGCGTGGCGCGTGCTCTCCAAAGAGGTGACGTGTGGAATCGCACCGGATGCTCCGAACCGCCTGGACCGTGTGCTATGGCGCCCTCGTCGCCGCCCTCGCTGTCGCCTATCTCACCCACACTCCCTGGCTTATCCTCCCCCTCTTCCTGCTTGCCCTCACCAGCTCCGCCCTCTGGCTCTGGCTCACCCACCGCCCCGACGCACCCCCCCGCTTCCCCCCTCTCACCCGTCGCCTCCGCGCCCTCGCCCTGGCCCTCATCCCGCTCGTTTTCCTCGCCGGTGTTGTCGCGGCCCTGCTCCAACACGCCCACCCCTAGCCCACGCGTTGACACACGCGGGCGCGCGGATGTACACTGTTGTTGGTAATTACTTGACGCTAAGTAAAAGAAGTGATACAGAGGACAGCCCCGTGACCACCAATGACCTCGCCCTGCTCCTCGCCGAGACCCGTTGTGAGCACGGCCGCCTCACCCTGGAGGGCGCCGAACGCGCCGGCACAGGCGACGACTGGACCGTCTACCTCCGCGACGCCGCTCACCCCTGCCCCTACGAGGTCCGCGACTTCTACGCCTACCAGACCCTCGCCCCCCATCTCCCCGCCGATTGGATCGTTCTGCGCACCCGCGCTGAACGCCACGGCCACGACTATGACACGGCCCAGGGCGTGATGACCCTCTCTGAGCTTGCCCGCATCCTTGCCGACGCCGTGGACCCGGCGGACTCGGCGGACGCCGCTGGCCCCGCCTGGCGCCTCCACGCCATCCACCGCACCGGCCCGACGCCCACCGGCGCGGAGGAACCCCGCGCCTACCTCATCGAACTGGCCGATCCCGCCACCGCCGAGGTGCGTACCGCCCCCTCCCTCGCCGCCTACCGTCACCTCCAGGGCTGCGCTGACCCTGCCCCGTCTGACCCCGCCTTGACGGCGGTGCGCTAAGTGGTCAGAGAGAGGGATGCACACCCCGCGACGGCGACGCGGTGGGGCGACGACGGGCGGCCGCCACGGCCCGTCGCTGTGTCATCGCCTTTGTAGGAGATGCGGCTCATGACGTTGCTCATCCTCGCTACCCTCGTCCTGTTCTGCCTCGCCCTCGTCGCTATGATCGCCTTCCTCGTCGGCCACGTCCAGGCCTGACACGCAGCCGCCCGGCTGAGGCCCGCCTGGCCGTCGCAGGCACCCGCCGCCAGCGCCCGCACGCCGGCGGCGTGGACCTGCTGTCTGCACCGTCTGGAGCCCGCCCCGCGCCCCACGGCCGTTAGGAGCGCCCGGAGCGCCCCAGGAGCACCCACGGGCCGCGTCAGTCCCACCGGCCACTTAGGAACCTACGCACGCCCCTCACGCCCGCCAGCGGCCCCCACAGCACGCCAGGGACGCCCCCATATCCTCCACGCGCGGCAGTCGCCCGCAAGACCGCGCCGTCGCGCCTACTTATGCACAGGCAGCAATCTGGACCTATCCTGATGACAGGTAGCGTCCACGGGTGTAAGGCGTCACAGTTTCTGCGCCTAGCGTCATAGTTCCTGCGCCAGAAACGTCACAGTTCCTGCGCCATCCTGTATGATGCCTCTTTCCCTCCCCTCGTTCGAGGGTCGGCTTTAACATAATATGTGGCCCGTCCAGTGTAGGATTCCAGGTGAGTTGCGCCGTTGTTCACTAAAGGTGCGCGCGTTGTCCCCCTAACCCTGCGCCCATCCGACGCCGTGTGCTTCTCGTGGGCCTTGCCCGCCCCTCTCGCACCTGCTCTCCCTGCGACAAGACCGCCCACACCTCCTATCTATCCATCACGATTTGTGCGGATCGGCGCAGGGTTTCCGGGATTTCTTGCAGGATCGGCGCAGGGTTTCGGGGACAATCCGCGCATCTCGCGTGGAACAGCACCCCTTTTCACACCTGGGGATGGCACATTTCACCTGGAATCCTACACCTGGGCCTATCCGCCCCAGCCCTCGGGCGCGCGGCTGACGCTCACGATCCGCTCCTTCGCCGCCACGTCGAACGCCGCGGTGTCGAACGCGGTCGGGGTCGGCCCCTGGCGCCTCCCGATCGTCATCCCCTGACGCCTGTATCTCCCCGACTACACCCTACACCTTGACCCTACACCTTGAGCCTCTCCCACTCAACCCCATGCCTCATCTAGCGCCCGATACGCCGAATTACGGGCCGCCGACTGTTGCTGTATGGAGGCAGGCAGCGTATTGTGTTGCCATGACGCCCCGTCGCTCCTCGCGCCGCTATGCCTGTGCTGGTTAGTTATGGTATCCGTGCGACGTATTAATTTCACTGGTCGCACGGATACCATAACTAACCAGCACAACGGTAGCCAGGACGCCTATATTAGGGACATCCCGGACATCCCTCGCGCGGAACCTTGATGGACGACGCGACCAGTGACTGGCATGCTTCATGCACGCCTATCCCGGACATAATCGAAGCTGTACAGCGATGGAGCAAAAAAAGACGATGGCGGACCACGAGGGCCTGACCAGACCATTGATCAACAACATCGGCGGCATGATCGACCAGGACGCCCCGAGCGCTGACCAACTGATGGGCGGACGCGACGAGGACGTACTGGACAACGCGGGAGCCGTTGAGGGCGGCCGCGAGCCTCATGTCGGGGGTCTCTTAGGAGTGGATGCAGGCACCATTATGGGCAACCAAGCCGGCGGCACGATCGGGAGCGGCTCGTCTGACGGGCCGCACACGAACCCGGACTAGCGTGCGCCGACCTCGACTCCCCGTATGTGTGGCGCGCTGAGCCCTTTGCACAGACGCAGTAACGCCTATACGAGAGGGCGTCATTGACGTTGAGATAGTGTAGAAGGGATGCACGCAACGCCTACAGCCCGTCTCGATACGCTGGATTCCAGGCGCGTGTTGCTCGGCCGGATAGAGTTCAACGCCGGCTGCCTTATCGAGCACCAATGTTAATGACACACTCTCGCCTATGCTGGCTACATGCCGCATCCGTACAACAATAATCGCGTCATTGTTGTACGGATGCGGCATGTAGCCAGCATAGGTGCCCTAGGTGGTACGCACGGTAGACAAACAATTGTTCGAGGAGCATGACCCATGAGCCCGATGGACCCGCGAGACCCGCGAGCAACCACCTGTAATAGGTGCGGGGCGCCGGCTGTCAGGCCTGTCACGCGGGTCCAAGTCTTACAACCACAGAAGGTACAGGCTGCGACGGGCCACGGGCGTGTCAGCGGGCTGGGCACAGGGATAGAGCGTGTGCTGTGGCGATGCCCGACATGCGATACCGATAATCAACGCGATGTGACATTTTAGAGGACCTGTGCCGGCCGTTTAGTGTATCCGTGAGACACCTATAGTTGCTCCGCCGCACGGATGCGCTAAACAGCCAGCATAGGTGAGAGTGCGTCATTGACATTGGTGCTCGATTAGACCGGCATGCCACGCCTCGCAGCAGTCGGTGTTGGACCCTGTTCGGATGAGTAACGCACGCCTGCAATCGGGCATAGGGTGTACGTTGTCATAGAGAGTGAGGTTCGTGCCACTGAGGGTGAGGCTGCGTGCCACAAAGAATGAGGCTCTGCGTCACCACGCCCCTTTTATCAGAGAGAGCGGGGCGCTGATCGCTGCCACGCGGTGATCGCTGGCCTCACCCTCTGTGGCACAACCGACCCTTGGCCTCACCCTCTGTGGCACGCAGCCTCATCCGCTGTGACAAAACGAGGCGCTGCCACGCTCAGCCAGCCTCATCCGCTGTGACAACGTACAGCTAGGAGACAGCCGCCCACGACGCCGGCACGGGCACCAGTGTGACAGAGCGTGGCGCCCTGGCTACTCCCCCCGCTCAGGGCCTCCCCGTGCTCGACCCGTCTGCGGGCGCCGCCGTGGCGAGGGTGCGATCTCCCGCCTGGCCCCCGCCCCGCCGGACTGCTGGTGCAGCTCGTCGCCCCCGGATCGCCGCCGACGTGCCCGGCCAGCTCGTCGCCCGGCCGAAGCCCCCAGCTCCCCCTAATGGGGCGACGCGCCGTCGGCTGCCTCTGATCCTGGCCCGCGCGCTGGTGCTCCTTGTCTACTCCAGCCTACGCGCGCCTCAGCTAGCGGCACCCCAGCCGCGGAGCGCCGTCAGGTCCTCCCCGCCCCCCGACGTGCGGTACAGCCCTTGCAGCAGCGACACCGGCTGTAAGGCGTCACAGTTTCTGCGCCTAGCGTCACAGTAGGTGCGCCAAAAACGTCACAGTTCCTGCGCGACCTTGCACGCCACCCCTTTGCGCACCCTCATCCCCCTCTTTTTGAGCGTGATTTTGCATCTCTAGAGATGCATGTGTTTGTCAAGCGAAAAGGGAACCAGGCTGCCGACCGAAACGGGAGCCACCGAGATATTCTTGTCCACGTAGATGGGTCCGTCGAAATCGTCGAAAAAAGCGGTGGCCTGACGTTAGCGGGATGCTAATCGAAAAGGAGGTCACCCGCGCGTGCTAATCGAAAAGTTGACCACCTCCTGTGCTGTCTGTCCCGTCCTGATCGGGAGGGGATGCGCGCGCGTCGTTGGCCTCGCGCAGCATACGGGCGACTGCCTCCAAGCGGGCTTGTGTCAAGGTCTCCGATCGGCCCAGGTACACCTTGCGGAGGCAACCGCAGGTGCGCCGATAGGCAGTCCAGTAGGTCCCGCCCCGCGCGCGTCGCTCTTTGCGCACCGTCATGCGCCCCACGATGTAGCCCTTGGCGGGGTCGAAGAGCGGATAGGCGAAGCGCGTGGTCGTTGACTCCTCTAACCACGCGACCCAGGCCGCCGTGTCCAGGCGCACGGACCATCCGGGGTGCGCCTCATCAGCGTAGACCCAGAACGCCGACACGTTGGGCGTGTGAGCACTCATCGGGGAGACCTTTCCGAGCGCAATGTTACCCAACACGGCTCAGGCAGAGGCAGGTCCCCCCGCGTTTCCGGGTGTACTGTTACCCAACACGGCTCACCCATGGGTCAGGTCTCCCGGCGTGTGCCGCCCCAGGCTCTCTTGGAATCTCCGCGATGTTCCGCTATGCTCCAGGATTTGGGCGTGATGGAGCACGCGGTCGAGCAGCGCCGCCGTCATCTGGGGGTCGGTGAAGACCTCGGTCCACTGCCCGAAGGCGAGGTTGGTCGTGATCAGGAGCGAGGCGGTCTCGTCGCGGTCGGCGATGAACTGGAAGAGCGCCTGGCTGCCCTCCCGCGAGAGCGGGATGAAGCCCAACTCGTCGAGGATGACCAGGTCGGCACGCCGCCAGCTGGTCAGCACGCGGGTCAGGCGATGCTCGGCGGCTGCGGCCATCAGGTCGTTGGCGAGCGCGACCGCCGTGGTGAAGCGCACGCGGTAACCCACCTGCAGGCACGCCAGGCCCAATCCGACCGCCAAATGCGTCTTGCCCGTCCCTGTGTTGCCCACCAACACAGCGTTGTGATGCTGGCGGACGACGTCGCCGCGCGCCAGGGCGAGGACCGTGGCCTTGTCGACGGAGGGCTGCGCGGCGACGTCGAAGCTCTCCAGCGTCTTGGTGACGGGGAAGCGCGCCTGGCGCAGGCGCTGCCGCAAGGCGTTCTCGGAGCGGTTGTGCAACTCCGCCTCGAGCAGGGCGGCGAGGACGGCGGGCACCCCCCGCCCCGACGTCGCCGCGTCCTGAGCCAAAGCCCGCCAGGAGCGCTTAGCGCCGGGCATGTGCAGGGTGCCCAGCGCCGCGTCGATACGCAGCGCCTCCGCCTCGGAGGGTCCGGTTGGCGTCGCCATCAGGCGGTCCCTCCTTTCAAGAGCTGGTCGAACTGCCGCAGGTCGGGGGCGTCCATGGCCACGACGGGGACCCATGCCGCGTCCAAGGGCGACGGCGCGGCATTTTCGGGGCGCGCCCGCAGGCACAACTGGCGGACGGCGGCCGCGCGGTAGACCCCCACCGCCTGGGCCTGGACGAGGGCCTCTGTCACGACGGCGCGCCCGAACTCCTCCCAGAGCCGCAACACGGCCACGAATTCGCGTGTCGCCGGCGGCGTCTGCGCCAGGCACCATGTGCGCAAGCGGGCGTACGGTTCCTCCAGGTTGCCGAAGATGCGCCCGTGGGCGACCGCGCCCGGCTTGCGCGCGAGCAGCTCCACGTCATGCTCCACCGCCAGCACCTCCCGGTCGCGTTCGTAGCTGCGCGGGTGCGTCGCGACTACGCACGCCCCCTCGACGACCTCGAGGCGATCGACGAAGGCCTTGAGGGTCAGGCTGCGCCCGACGAGGGCCGCCGGCACCGAGTAGCGGTTGCGGTCGTACGTCACCATGGCGTAGCGATTGACCTTGGCGACAGCAACCTGGCAGCAGGCGACGGGCACGCGCGGGAGCGGCAGCAGATGCCCCTGCTCCTGTGCCCAGACCGCGCCGACCGTCGCCGCCTCGCGCGTGTGCGCCTTCCCGCGGCGCGCCCGGCACCGCTCGGCCAGCTCCGCATTGAGCGCGTCCCACCTTTCCGCCACCGGCACCGGCACGAGCAGATTCCGGCGTGCCCAGCCCACCCCGTTCTCCACGCCCCCCTTCTCATGCGCCCCTTTGAGGCCCGGTTGGCAGAAGTCGGCGACGAAGCCGTCGTGCGCCCGCAACGCCAGGAAGGCCGCCGTCTCCTCGCGGTCCCGCCCGCGCAACACATGCGCGACCAGCGTCGTCGCGTTATCGTACAGGATCGTGGGCGGCACGCCCTCAAAGTGCGCGAACGCCCGGCGGTGCCCTTCGTAGACCGCCTCGGTGCGCTGCGTCGGGAAAATCTGCACGAAAGCATCCTCGCTCGTGTCGAGGCGCAGCACAAAGAAGATGGCGTCCTGGCGCACCCCGGCCACCACAACCTCGGCCTCGCCCCAGTCCGCCTGCGCGTGCCCGAAGCCAAACGCCAATGGCACGAAGGCCTCACTGTGCCGGGGCCGGGCCTGTTGGACATACAGCCGCACCGTCGAGGCGGCGATCCGATAGTTGTACGGCGCGGTTGTCAGGCGTTCCCAGATCCGCTGCGCCGTGTGCCGCTGCTTCGGCGGCGCCTGCTTGTCGTCCTCCAGCCACTGATCGATCAGCGCCCGCACCGGCGCGATCGCCGGCTTCGGGCGGGCCGTGCGCTGCCGGTAACGCGGCTGCGCCTCCTCCGCCTCGGCGTACTTCCTCACCGTCTTGCGGGCGATGCCCAACTCCTGGGCGATGCGCCGCTCTGACCAGCCCCGCGCGCGGAGCGATCTGATACTGTAGATATCGGCCACCGTGAGCACCTTCCTGGCCCTCCTCCCCTCGAAGCGGTTGTCTCACTTCGATGGTAAAGGGCCGCTCATGGTGGCTCCCTTTTCAGTCGGCGTCACCTCCCAATCTGGTTCCCTTTTACGTTAGCAAACACAGATGCAGTACCTCCGCTCACCTGGGATGCACACCACGCGGATTGGCGCAGCAACTATGACGTTTTGGGAGGATGGCGCACGAACTGTGACGTTTCTGGCACACTTACTGTGACGTTTTGTGCTGCGCCAAGCGTCAATGTGGCGCAAAAACTCTGACGCCTTACAGGTGCCCCCCAACTCATTGATACGACTCGAGCGCCGCTATTTGCAGTGGCATCAATGGCATGGAAGAGGCTCGACAGCTTATTGGTCTTGGCCTCGACAAGTAGGATGTCCGCGCCGGGGGCGATCGCATGCGCCCACTGGACATCGAGCAGCGTTTCCAGAAGCCATCCGCCCTCAAGGCGCGGCGGACCCTGTGCGTATATTTTCTGGAAACATGGATGTGGACCGGCGGCAACAGTGCAAGCCGGTGTCCCCGGCAGACCATTCATGTTCCGCTGACCGAAGGTGGAGATGAACGTCTGGAGGTCGTTGGCAACTGTCGGAGCGTCGGAGGCGTCGACGATGCCGATGATCTGGTTGGAACCGTCATAGGGTAACGATAGGTAGGGCTTTACAGCCGTTCCCCCGTCCCAAGTAGAGTAGGCCGCCGGCGAGGTATCTTGCGACCCTTTTCCGTCGGCCCCTCCGCCAAACCGGACGTGCCCGTTTTCCAGGCATCCGGCTTTCCAGTGCTCGGCGACCGCTCTTGACTGCGGCTGACATCCGTCCGGTTGCGGTGGTCTGCATCTCGCATACCTCTCCGTTCGGATACCGCGAGCACCTGCCCTGCCTCCTCCTTGTCTAAGGGAGGAGACTCGCTCCCGTCTTCACGGGATGCCGCTTCGCCCTGCGGACAGCTTTCCTGTCCTCCCTGGTGGGGCGTGACTCCCACGACTACTGTCGGGGCTCCGTGACCGTGGCCCTCGCGAGCTGTAGGCCATCCCGCGGTACGTCGCTGTCGTCCGTCCGAGCGTGCTGTAGGCCGCCCACTCATCCCCTTGCATGACCGCGTTGGTCATCGCCTGCCGCATGGAGGTTGTCCCCGTTCAACGTTTAGACCGGGACATACCGCAGCACCGGTGATCAGACGTTCTTCCGGTGGGAGCGCATTTTCTCCGAGCGGGGATTGGGCTTGACGCAATCAAGCATTGACCATGGCACGCGGGTCTTGCGGCACCCGGCCCTACAACGTCTTCGGACCGCCGCCGCTTTCCCAGCATGCTACGGTCCCCTTTGGCTTTCGCCGCCAGGTAAGCTGGGTGACCCAAGAACACTCCTCCACGTTCCTCCTGGCTGCGCCAGGGATACGACAACGCGCCTCACGGCGCACACGGAGCATGCGACTTTCACCGCACTCCGCTTTCCAGAGCGGTTCCCTGATTCTGGTCTGCCAGCGCACCTTGCCCTTGCGGGTACATGCGCCGTCGTCACTAACGGCAAGCCGTTGTGTCTACGACTGACGCATGCTACAGATGTTAGCTTCCGCTCACAGGTTTCCCGCTCCTGGCGGACCTTCACCATGTCCGTCCCATGACAGGACGACGTTGGATTACTACGCCGCCTCCGCCCTCTCTCCCGCACGCTGGCATTCTCGCGTCCCCTCGCGGGGTGAAGCGGTATGAGAGTTCCCCAGTTCCAGCATAAAAGACGATTGTGCCCCGTAGCTGCCTGCTCTACGCCGGGTGGATTAGGGACAACATGCGCGCGGTTTGGCGACCGGCGCATCCCCCACCATCCCTTTTGGGCCAGGTGTCTCAGCCACTTTCACCTGTTGCTAGTAACGACGCCTTAAACACAGGTTCCTCGCGTCAGCATAGGGCACAGGACTGGTCGGTCAACCGCTTTGTGGTTAGCAGAAGCCGAACTTTTGTCCGCAGGCTTCAGACCCCGACGGGTGCCGCCCCTCGACGCCTGCTGCGTCGTCCTCGTTCCGTTGTCCAAGAACGGCTCCTCCATGGAGCTATCTTTCATACTGTTAAAGGGCGCACGCCAAAGTCTAGCTAAGTAGCCGGCACACGACCGAGTCATCGTCGGCGCGGACGCGCACCAGTGGCGCACACCACATCCCCAGACGCGCCCAGGCGGGCGTTGCTCCCGGTCGCACGCGGCCACTGGCCGGTGAGGTGCCCCCACTCGACAAGGACGATGCATGGATGATTCACCCGTGTCTCTCCTCCCTCCAGTGCCATGCTCGCTCTCCGACGGGGCGGGGGCGACGGACGCTGGTGACGGCCTGCGCCCACCCGTCGCGTTCCTGCACCGCATCCAAACGCAGCCCTGATGCGCCCCCCTGCCATGCCCCCTACCGCGCCTCGCATTCCAGCAGCGACACACCCGGCAGGGGCAACTCGAACGATACCGTGATGTCCTCCAGGGTGGGATCGACGACCCGCTCCGGCGCGCACATCTCCAGGCCCGCGCGCGCGCAGATGGTCGCCCGTTGTGCGGGCCCCGGGTCCTGCGGCCGGCCCGCCGCGACCCAGGCACTGTGGCTGTTACTGCGGGTGTGGTCAATGCGGTAGTGGCGCAGCCGCAGCGGCCGGCCCGCCTGGGGCAGGTGGCGCAGCGCGACGGTGACCGAGGCCTCCCCCTGTCGATATTGATCGTCGCAGTGGTGCCAGACCAGGATCGCGACGCGGCCCCGCCCGTCCGTCGCCGCCAGCGCGTCGATCTCGGGCCGCTCGTCGGCCCCGTCCGGCTCCGCGCGCGCGCCGCCGCGATCCACCTCCACATGCAGTCGTTGGTCGGGTAGGCGCGCCAGCATGCGGTAGGCGTTGAGCAGCGGCGTGGCGATGTCGACGGCGGTGAACAGACTGCGTGTCCCCTCGAAGTAGCGGTCGCCCTCGAAATACCAGGACCACGTCGTGGCCGCGTGGACACGGGCCACGTCTAGCCCGTCGAGGTCCAGCAGCTTCTTCATCAGCTGGATCTGGAAGACGGGGTAGTACGCCGTGTTGCGATAGCCGAAGTTGGCGTTGTCGTAGATGCCCCAGTGCGCCGGCACTGAGGCATCGCACTCGTCGACGAGCACCGGCAGGTCACGGAACCGGGCATGGCGCGCTATGGCAGTCAGGTTACCACGGATCTCCGTGAGCATCTTGCGGGTGCTCGGCGATGCCCGTTCGGTGGTGGCGGCCCCCTCCGGCCCGAGCGGTCCGTACGTGCGCCAGGGATGGAACGCCGCGCCCTTCGTGTGGAAGGAGACAAAGTCGAGCCGCGTGCCCTGGCCGTCCGTCGACGCATTGTGGCCGGTGGCACAGTGGTCGAGGAACCGCTCCAGGAAGGCGACACCCAGGCCGGTCGTGGCCGGCCCGCCCACCTGGGCCTCGGGTAGGACACCCGTCACCGCGGCGACCGTGATGTCGTAGAGCCGGCAGTACTCCTCCACGGTGCCCTGCCAGTAGCCGATGTCGGGCTCATTCCACACCTCCCAGTACCAGGACCGGACCACGTCGCGGCCATAGCGATCGCGGTAGCGCCGCACCGTGGCGGCGACCAGATCGTGCCAGCGCCGGAGGTCGCGCGGCGGCCACGCCCACAGCCCGGCTTCATACGCGCTGTACACTGACGGCATGGGCGTGAGCGCGAGCGCGGCCGACCCAGGGACCAGCGCCTTCGGGCAGAAGCCCAGCTCGACGATGGGCCGGCACCCATGGTGGACCCAGGCGTCGAAGATAGGGTCGATCACCGACCAGTCGTAGACGGGGTGGCCCGTGGCATCTTCGTGATAGACGTTGCCACTGCTCCAGTGGGGCAATCCCCGTCCTGTCCCACTCGTGTACAGGTTATGGGCGCGGACGGTGTACGGCACCTCCATGACGGTGTGCATGGTGGCGAGATTCCGCCGGCCGCGCGGGGTGGCCGTCCAGTTCAGCTCGTCGTAGCCAAAGCTGGTCCAGATGCGGCGGAGAGGCCCGGCCCATTGTCGGCAATCCACCACCAGCCGTGCCATGTCCGCAGTCGCTCCCATTACTCTGTTGCTCCTTATCGTGGCGGCGTCGCACCGGATCGCCGCGCGGCGGTGGCGTCGCTCTGGTTGGTGCGCGCCGGGTACCGGCTCACGCAGCACGATCGTGCCCCGCTCCCCGTGCAACTCGATGCGGTCACCCTGATCAGGGTAGACCGAGGTGGTCTGCTCGATCACTCCCAACGTGCCCGAGGCGTACTCACAGACGGCGATCGTGGTGTCGTCTGCCTCGATGTGCCGGGGGCGCGGGTGACTCGCTCATCCTCCACGAGGAACTCGCAATGCCCCTCCAGCACCAGGAAGATCTCGCCACCCAGGTCGTGACTGTGCAGCCCGCCGGGCGGCCCGCGCTCCATCCGCGGGAACCGGGCGCGGATCTCCGGATGCACCGCGAGGTTCGTGATGTCATGCTAGTAGTCGTAGACGCGGATCGGCATAGAACGCTCCTTTCGCCAGGGTAAGCCTACAATGAGTCCCCCGCATCGGCGAGCGGGGGCAACTCGGAGGGCACCCACAGGGCCGCCACGTCCTCACCCCGCTCGTCGCGCGCCTTCAGATCGCGCAGGAAGTCCACGAACCCGACGGACGGGGTCCAGCCGAGGACACGCGCGGCCTCCGACAAGTCGTGCTGCTCCACCCGCTCGGGCAGGAGGATGGCGTACGTCCGCAACAGGTCGCGCGCGCCCGGCACCCGCTCCTCGCACCAGTCGGGTCCCAGCCCGCAGAAGTCCGCCACCACGGGGGCGGGCATCCCATGGGCGGTATGCACGATCGTCGTAAAGAGATCAACACGGCGCGCGGCCACCGCGCGCAACGCGGCGACCGTCGCCGTCGCGACATCCCGGCGGTCGACCCCGTTGCGGAGCAGGCCCGCGCCGAAGTCCAGGTAGGGACGCGGGACGAACGCGTGGTACCGTAGCACGGCCACGGACGCGCCGGTCATCTGGTGGAAGGCGTGGCATAACTCCTCGCCGACCACCTTGGTGACGGAGTACACGCTGCCCCAGCCATAGGCCATGGACGAGGCGAACACCAAGGCCCCGACGCCCCACTCCCGGCAGGCCTCCAGCACGTTGAACGTCCCGTCGACATTGACGGCGAAGACGGTGGCATCGCTCACCGGCGGCTGGTGCCCCGAGTGCCAGGCCGCCAGATGGATCACGGCGTCCATGCCCTCCACGGCGCGACGCGCGTCGCCCGGTGTCCGCGTGTCACATCGGACAAAGTCCCCCAGGTCGCGATCCTCCGGCGCGGGCGGCGCGATATCCGCCATACGCACCTCGTATCCTGCCGCGACCAGATCCCGGCACACCAGCTGGCCGGCGACCCCGCAGCCGCCCGTGACCACCACCCTCATCAGCGCTCTCTCCTCTCACACACCGATACTTGTCGGGACGCCGCGGCGGCCTCCACGCGGATGATCCCCGCCCATCCTTTAACATGCTGTCTACACTCCTCTCCGGGTGCGCGGTCCTACTCCCTGCGGTCGCGTGCGTCACACGCGGAAGGCCTCGCTCCAAGACCGCAAGCTCCTCCACCCCCGACCCGGCGACGCCGAGCATGAACGCCTCCTTGCGCGACATACACAACACGCTGGTCTCGTGTACACCGCCTGTGCCCGCAGCATCAGGCCAGGATAGCCAGAACGGGAAAGTATTTCTCAACGAGCCCTTTATGACACCGTTTTGCCTCTCGCTCATCATCGCTCGGCACGGCCCGTGCCCGTGGTGTCGATGGCGACCCCGAACAACACGCGGGGCCGCGTCGGCGCTACCCCTGCCTTCGTCGGAGGCGCCGGCCGCGCGTGGGGATGGTACGTGAGCAGCAGGACACGCACGGCCTTGACCCCGCGACCGTGCGTCGTCAAGCGAAGCGCGCCGCGCCGCACCAGCTTGCCCGCGCTCGCCGGCGGCGCGTCCCCGCGCGGCAGCGCGATCGCCAGCGTCATCGCACGCCCCTGTCGCGTCGCGCCCGTGCCGCGTATCGTGCCGCGCACCTCGAACGTCATGACCGTCTTGAACAGGCCGCAGGTCTCCCGCGCCACGACCTGCGTCACGACCGTCCCCTGCCGCGCGCCACGCGGGATCGCGAACGTCAGCAGCGCCAAGCCGGATGCCTCGACCCGGAAGGCATAGCGGTAGCCGCCGGAGACGCGCGTACCCGCGAGGTCGGCCCCGAAGCCGTCGGGGGACCCCAAGCTGCTATCGGTGTAGAGCGTCGCCCTGGCCGGGTAGCCGGCCTTGACGGTGAGTGTGACCGGAGCATCGGGCGCCGCATTCACGAGGAAGGCTTGCCCGCCGCCGCGCGGGGCCGTGTCGAAGGCGGGCAGCGCGAAGAGCTGGCAGACCGGCGTGCTCGTCGGCAGGGCTGGCGTGTTGGTCGCCGATGGCGGGGTTACTGTGTTGGTCGCCGATGGCGGGGTTACTGTGTTGGTCGCCGATGGCGGGGTTACTGTGTTGGTCGCCGTGGCCGACGGGACGGGCGTGTTTGTGCTCGTCGGCGGGACCACCGTGGTCGTGGCTGCCGTCGTCGTGCCCGTCACCGTCGGGGTCTCGGTCGGCGTCGCCGCTCCCGTGGCGGTCCCAGCAGTCACCGCGATGTTGCGCCATGCCGCCGTCGTGAAGTGGTCACGCACGCCCACTTGCCCCGACGTGAACGTGCAGTCGGTATCGGTATACGTGAATGACGTGGGCGCGCCGGTGACGCCGACGGGCTGGGCGGACACCGTGAACGTGCAGCCGATGGCCTGAACCGTCAGGTGGTACCAGGTGGTGATGGCGACCCCTCCGGGCATCGTGGTCACCTTCAGACCGTGGTACGAGCCATCCTCCCGCCCCAGGAAGAGCGTGCCGCTGGCGCTTTCGAGTCCGACGACGTAGCCATTCAGGGCGTCAGCGCCAACGCTAGGATTGCTCACGCGGACGATCAGGCCGGCCTGGCCCGCCGATGTGAGCTCCACGTCGCCTTGCACCGTGTAATCGGTCCAGCCCGTCGACCCGACCACCGCCTTGTCGCCCGGACCTTTGCTACTATCGCTGTAGACCCCATTGGACACGGACCATGTGCCGCCGTACGTGTACCACCCGGCGTCGGTCCCTCCCGCGAAGGGGTCCTGGTAGGGCAGAACGCCGGCGTTGGCGGAGGCGGCGCGGATATCGCACCCACCCCCCGATAGGGCGGTCGCGGCTATGTAGAGCACGCTATCCCCCGTCTCGGACGGCAAGACCGCAGAGCTGTAGCCGGCGCAGCCGCCGTTCGTCGTCAGACTGAACGGCGCGGGCACGACGGACCAGGACCCGGCGCCCAGATTCGTGTTGACGAGCATGACGCTTCCGCTCTCCGGCAGCTGCTGGCCCGCGCTGTTGTAGAAATTCCATCCCGTGGCGATCAGCTCGCCCTGTGGGCCACCGGCGGGACTCCAGGCGATGTAGGCGGTATGCCCCAGGTAGCGGCCGTCGCTCGTTTGCAGCACGGACCCCAGGTCGGACGCCGCCCCCCATGTGTCCCCATCCGGCGAGATCTTGTAGTGGTCCTGGCAGTTGGTGAGGCCGCACACCTCGAAGCTCATGATGTACTGCCCGGTGGGCAATGTGACGACGGTGGCCATGCCCGGGCGCGTCTGCCCGTCGGCGACGGCGACATCGTAGACTTCGGGTCCCCACGTCGCCCCGCCGTCGGTGGACACGACGTGCCCCAGGAGTTGGCTATAGCCGGCGTGCGTTTCGTCGGAGAAATAGCAGACGAGATGGCCGCCCTGGTCTATCTGAAAACTGGGCTCCCACAGGCCGGGCGTACCCGTCGTCCGCGCGCACGAACTGAAGTACGACCAGTGTTGTCCCTGGTCCGTGCTGCGCCACACCTTGATCTCGTGCCCGGCGGCGCCCCCGGCGCCCTCTGAATCGGCCAGGAGCAGCGTCCCCGCGGCCTGAGCGCCGAGGTCCTGGGGTAACTCAAAAATCGTTTCGCAACAGGTTCTCCCGCTGTAGGCCGTGTCCGCGATCGTGGAGAGATAGGACCATGATCGCCCGCCATCGGCGCTTTGGTACACCGGGAGAGTATCGGCGCCATTCGCGAAGGTGTCGAAGGTGGCGAGCAGACGCCCGTTGGCGGAGCCATTGTGCGCGAGGCGAAGGACACGCGGATAGCCGGCGAATTGACTGCTGCTCGGTGGACTGTACACGATGGTCCCTGAATAGGCGTGTGCGATGGGGATGGTCTGCCCGACAAGGCCGGAGACGCCGACGCTCAACGCGCAGGCGAGAGCCAGCCGCGCCACGACCCTCAGGGGCGCGCACGACGGGACATATGAGATCAGGTTTTGACCTAGCGCCATTGGTATCGCTCCTCTTCGTTGATAGGCACCATATTATGGCTCGTCTTGGGCTGGGGTGACCGAGAGGGCCACGAGATCAGCCTGTCAGCCTGAACGTTTTCCGCTCACACACGCGTCACACTGGGCGCCAGGGAGGTGAGGTGTGCGAATCCCTGCGTCGAGAATGGACCTCCATCTATAGCGCTGTGACGGCGACCTGAGGTAGCCGCGCGGCGGATGCGCTGACTATGCTGCCGAGAGAGCGGGTCACCCATCGCCGGCACGAGCCAGTCTCCTGTTGCCGACGATGAGTATCCTGTAGTTCATCTCCACAATAAAATGAGTGCTAGATGCAGTGGTCGAAAGCCCGATTTTGGGCGATCAGCATACAACATATGGTATATCAAGCCTATTATGAAGATGGGTTTGCGGCTAATCATATTCCCTCCGTTCAGGCCCTTATCGGGCGCGGCGCGCCCGATCATACCCGTGGGCAGCCGGCCACCGCGTCGATGAGCGCATCGGCCTTGACCGGGACGCCGAAGCGCGGCGTCCCGTCCACGTTCCATACGAAGCGCTGCGCGCGCGTCGTCCGGCCGTGGTAGGTGAACGCGGGCGTGTCCTTGGCGTGGTAGACCATCCAATCCTCCCCGTCGGGTGTGGTCGTGAATGAGGCGCGACCGGGGCCATAGACCCCGTTCGCCGCGCTGTAGAGGAAGACCGGTCCCGTCTTGGTCCACGACTCGCGCCGCAGCGGGTCACCCGCGCCGTCGTATGCCAGCAGGCCCAGGCCGTAAGTGTGGTTCCCCGTGTGGCCACCCGAGTAGACGATGAAGGTGCGCCCGTCGTGGTGCAGCGCGACCGCGCCTTCCGCCACGGGGTAGGGCGAGTGGCCACCGCTCCCACGCTCCCAGGGTTGGTCCGGATAGACGAGCAGGCGGCCAGCCGCACCCAGGGTGAGCGGATCGTCCAGCGGGGCGATGTAGATCACGTTGGCGTCGGGCTCCGGCCCGTCGCCGGGCTCCTCGACGTAGAGCAGGTAGAGGCGGTCGCGCAGCCGCAGGAGCGAGGGGTCGATCGCCGTCGTGTCGGACATGCCGGCCGGCCGCCCCACGAAGGTGTAGGGGCCGAGCGGGTCGGCGCCGTCGCTCCGCAGCGCGTAGATGCGGTGGGCGCGGTTCGTGTCGTCGGACGACGCCGTGACATAGAGGAACCAGCGGTCGACGCCCCGATCCGGGAGCAGGTACAGCGACGGCGACCAGATCTGGTGGGACGGCTCGTCCCCCTGCGGACGCCACACGGTGACGGGGCGCGCGTCGCCCAGGCCGGCGAGCGTCGGGGCCACCCACATCTGTAGGGAGGCGCCCGTGCTTGTCCCCGTGACGTAGTAGCGGCCGTCATGGCGCGCCACGAAGGGGTCGGCGATGGGTAGGATAGGATTGCGGATAGTCACATATACCTCACTCTCGGGTAGGGGCCGCAGTCGCGGGCGTATTGGTGGCCCGCAGGAGGTCTCGCTCCGAGAGCGCGTAGCCCTCGTCCGTCCGTCCGGCGCCCGCGTCCGCGCCCGACGTGGAGACGTCGAGGAACCCGGACGCGACGAGGTGACCCTCGGCGTCGCTTAGCAGGACATCGAGCCGGGCGTGGGGCCGGTCGCCGGGCACGGAGCAGCGGATCGGGAGTGGCGCCGTCAGCTCGTACGGGCGCACGGCCACAGGTTCCTTCCCCGCGAGCCGCCCGGTGCCCTCCCAGGCCCACGTCAGGGTCCCCTGTATCGGTCGGGGGCCTTGATGCGAGAGCCGCACCGCGACATCGATCGCCCCGTCGGGCGCGATCACGTCCCGCCCCGGCCCGTCGGGCACGAGATCGAAGATGATGACCGTCTCCGCGTTGATCACGGCGGGGTCGCAGCCCAAGTCTTTCGGCGCGCGGTTGGCGGTGTACACCCCGCAGCGCTCGTGCTCCACATCACAAATCTCGCAGTAGATGTACCCTTCGACCGCGTCGTGGCGGCGCAACTCCTGCGTCTGCCAGCGCAGATGCCAGCCCCGTTCGGCCGTGGTCCGGCCCCCGCCGTACTCCCCGTTGAGGAGCGGCAGTCCCGCGTGCTCCTTGTCCGCCACGCTCAGCTGCATCTCAGCGAACGGCGCGCGATCGAACTGGAAGCTCTGCCACCGCGTCGTCGCGTCGGCTACCAGGGCCGTCGTGACCTCGCCCCATCGTCGGACGTCGTTGTCGTAGTAGTGCCAGTCGAGCACGTCCGTCTCGACGTGCCACCAGCCCGAGTTGTCGATGATCGGACGACTACGATCCAACGCCTTGAGCCCCGCGTAGGCGCGCTCCACCGCCTCCTGCTTCTCCCGGTCCCGCGCGAGGCGGAAGTCGAGGCCCCATTCCTCGTTGTAGATGCCCCAGAGGATGATGCACGGGTGGTTCCCGTCGCGCGCGACCATCGGCCCCAATTGGGCCTCGAAACGGGCGATGGCCTCCGGAGAGTAGCGGCCGACGCAGGGGGGCTCGGCCCACACGAGCAGCCCCAGGCGGTCCGCCCAGTAGAGCCAGCGCGGGTCCTCCAGCTTGATGTGCTTGCGGGCGAGGTTGTAGCCGGCGGCGAGGGTCAGCTCGACATCGCGGCGCAGGGCCGTGTCGTCGGGGGCCGTGTAGCCACCCGCGGGCCAATAGCCCTGGTCGAGCACCCCGCGCACATAGAGGCGCTCGCCGTTGAGGAGCAGACGATTGCCCCGTGTTTCGATCCGGCGCAGGCCGGTATAGGCGCCGACGCGGTCCTCGCCGTCGGCGCTCCGGAGGCGCACCGCGACGTCGTAGAGGTGCGGCGCCCGCGGCGTCCAGGGTTGGGGATCGCGGACCGGGAGCGTGGTCGTCACGACGGGGGTATCGCCCACGCGGATGACCCGCGCGTCGTGCCCGGCGATCTGGAGCGAGAGCGTCGCGCCCCCGACACCGGGACCGGCCAGGGTCACGCGCGCATGGATGGCGTCGAGTTCCGCGGACGGGCGGAGCTCAACGCCCGCGACGTAGGTGGCTGGCCGGCCCTCCAGCCACACCGGCTGCCACACGCCGCTGCTCGCCGTGAACGCGCACGAGTCGTAGTCGTCCGCCGGGCGGCTGCGCTGCTTGCCGTGCGGGATAAAGCGTTTGTCGATGGGGGCCTCGACGCGCAGGACCAGTTCGCCCCGCCCCTCTTCCAGCGCCTCGGTGATGTCGAAGGAGAACGGGAGATAGCCGCCGGTGTGCGCGCCGATGGGCCGCCCGTTCAGCCACGCCGTGCACTGATAGTGCGCCGCGCCGATGTGCAGGATCGTGCGCTCGCCGACCCACTCCACGGGCCGCACGATAGACCGCCGGTACCAGCCTATTGGGAGCCACGCGTGCCCGACGCCGGAGAGGGGCGACTCCCAGGCGAACGGGACGGATATGCGCTCCGGCCAGGGGTCGTGTCCGCGCTCCCAGCCGTCCTCGCGCCCCCGGTCGTCGGGGTCGGCGTGGAAGCCCCAGGCGCCGTCCAGGCTCAGCCAGCGGTGCGAGCGATCGAAATCGGGGTGCGGGTAGTCGGGAGGCGGGGTCATGTCTCTGCGGCCTTTCTGCAAATCGTCTCTTGTACGGCGCGCGCTCCCCGCCGTATCGCCTCGTGGTCCGACGTGCTCAACACGGCGAGCGCCTCCGCAAAGTCCTTGCCTGGGCGGGCAACACGCTGCTGGTTGTGACGACATAGGCTTACGGCGTCACTTTCACGGGGGTGCCGAAGTTGGGCATGCCGTCCCGGTTCCACGCGAAGGGCTGCGCGCGCGTTGTCCGGCCATCGTAGGTGAACGCGTCCGTGTCCTTGGCGTGGTACACCATCCAGCTCTGTGTGCCGTCGGGCGCGGTCGTGAACGAGGCCCGCCCCGGTCCGAAGACCCCGTTGGCGCGGCTATAGGTGAAGACGGGCCCGGCCTTGCGCCACGACCGGCTGTCCAGTGGGTCGCCGCGGCCGTCGTAGGTCAGCCGTCCCAGACAGTAGGTGTAGTCTCCCGTGTCGCTGCCCGAGTAGATCACGAAGGTCTTGCCCTGGTGGTAGAGCGCCTCGGGCCCTTCCGCCACGGGATAGGCCGACTGGCCGGATCCGTCACCCATCTCCCACGGCTGGTCGGGGTAGATAAGTTGCCTCTCGGCGCCGACCTGTGTCACGGGGTCGCGCAACGGCGCGATGTAGGTGACGTTGGTGCCGACCTCTTCGACGTACATGATGTAGAGCTTGCCCTTGATGCGCAGGATGGAGGGGTCGATTGCCGTCGCGCTAGCGGTGCCGCCAAGTTGGCCCTTGAAGGTGTAGGGGCCGAGCGGATCGGCACCCGTGCTCTCCAGCACGTAGATACGGTGGCCCTGGTTCGTGCTGTCGGGCGACGCGGTGAAGTAGATGAACCAGTGGGGCGCGCCGCGATAGGGCAGCAGGAACAGGGACGGCGACCACACCTGTTGGGCGGGCTGGCCGGGGCGGGGTGTCCACACCGGCGTCGGCGCCGAGTCACGTATCTTGCCCAGCGTGGGGGCGTGCCAGACATCGAGCGAGCCGCCCCTGAAGGTGCCGGTCAGGTAGTAGACGCCCCTGTAGTGAGTCACGAAGGGATCGGCGGCCGGCGTGATGGGATTGTGGACCGCGCCCATCGATGACGGTGGCGCGGCGCCGCCGCCGCGCGGCGGCGTCAGGGACATGCTGCCGTAGCGGATCTCGCAGCCGCCGGCGTCCAGGCTCGCGGCCGCCACCATGGCGAGGCTAGAGCCGGTGGCCGAGGGCAGGAGCGCGGAGCTATAGTTGGCACAGTCCGGTTTTCCCTCCACCGGCATGCGCACCGGGGCGGCCATGAGGGACCACGGGCCCGTCCCGTCCCGCTTGTTGACGAAGAGCACGCGCCCGCTCTCTGGCGCCGGCGTCCCATCGCTCTTGAGCACCTCTTTAGCCACGAGCAGCAACGCGCCATGCGGACCACCGGCCGACGTCCAGACCAGATAGGGGGTGTGGTTGGCGTAGCGTCCATCGGCTGTTTGCACGCGGGGACCCAGGTCCGACGCCTTGCCCCAGTCGTCGCCGTCGGCCGACGTCTTGACGTGGGCCTCGCAATTGGTAGGACTGCACACCTCGAAGCTCATGATGTAGCGCCCGGTGGGGAGCCGCGCCACGATCGCCATGCCCGGTCGCGACGTGCCGTCGGCGACCGCGACGTCGCTGCGCTCCGGGCCCCAGGTCCGCCCTCCATCTGTCGAGACGACGTGCCCCAGGAACTGGCTGTACGCGGGCCGGCGCTCGTCGGAGAAGTAGCAGACGAGATGGTCGGCGCGGTCGAGCCCGAAATACGGCTCCCACAGGCCACCGGCGCCGCGCGCGCAGGAACTGAGGTACCTCCAGGTGCGCCCTCCGTCGCCGCTACGGAAGACCTTGAGCTCGTGCCCTATCATGCCCGCGGCCCCTTCCGATGTGCCCAGCAGGAGCGTCCCCGCCGGCGTGGCACCCAGCGCGCGCGGGGTCTCATAGATGGTGGCGCAGCACGTCCGGCCGCCGTAGGCCGTCTCCGCGACGGTGGAGAGAGGCGACCACGACGCCCCGTCATTGGCGCTGCGGTAGACGAGCACGCTGTCGTGGCCGTCCGCGTAGATGCCGAACGAGGCCACCAGCGCGCCGTTGGCGCGTCCGCCGTGCGCCAGCCGGATGACGCGTGGATACCCCGAGAACTGCGCCGGGTCGGCGGGGCTATAGACAACGCTGCCCCGGTTCGTCGCTGTGTGCCGCGAGGCGACCGTGTGACGGGCAGCGACGGCCGGGAGGAACACGCCCAGACTGAGACACAGGCACGCGGCAAGAAGCCCGTGACCAACTCGCCCCGTCGTCAAACGAATGAAACCCGCGATCGTGCGAGACATATTGGGTGCTCCTTTCGCTGCCCGTGCCGTGTGCCCGGTATCAGCCCTTGACGCTTCCGGCCATGACGCCACGGATGAAGTGGCGCTGCAGGGCCACGAACAGGATCAGGACCGGCAGGGTGGCCAGGGCGCTGGCGGCGAGGACCTCGCCCCACGCGCTTGCCCCCGACGTCCCCACCTGGGCATTGTTGATCGTCGTGTACAGCGCGGAGAGCATCACCTGGAGCGTTTGCATGTCCGCCGTGTTGATGGCCACGACCGGCCAGACAAAATCGTTGTAGATGTCCAGGAAGGTCAGGATGGCCAGGGCGGCCAGCGCGGGGCGGATCACGGGCAGGACAATCCGCCAGTACAGCCCGAACGGCGAACAGCCGTCGATACGGCCGGCGTCGAGCAACTCGTCGGGTACATCGGAGATTTGCTGGCGCATCCAGAAGATGGCGAAGGCCCCGACCGCCCCCGGCAGGACCAGTGCCTGGAACGTGTTGACCCACCCGAACGTCCCCATCTCCAGCAGCAGCGGGATCAGGAACACGATCGGCGGCAGCATCATGGTTGAGAGCATCAGGGTGAAGAGCAGGTTGCGCCCGCGGAAGCGGTACTTGGCGAACGCGAAGCCGGCCAGCGGGCAGAAGAACATGGTCAGGCCGCCCTTGAAGAGGAGGACGACCGCCGTGTTCTTGAAGCCGACCCAGAGCGGGACGGCCGAGAGCAACGCCGTGTAGTTGTCCAGCGAGAGCGTGCGCGGATCGAAGCTGAGCGGGATCGTGGCGATGTCCTGGCTGGGTTTGAGCGACGAGGTGAACATCCAATAGAGTGGGTAGAGGAAGAGCAGGGCGACCAGGAGCAGGAAGACGTAGCGCAGGGCAGGGCCTGGGTGGAAGCGGCGGCGAGAGACGGGCATGGTTGTCGCCGCCTGTGAGGTCGTGACGGCCATCGGTTACACCTCCTCCGTCCGTAGCACGCGCAGCATGAACATGGCGATGGCGATGACCACGATCATGAGCAGGAACGAGTTCGCGGCGCCCGTCCCGAAGTCGGCGTTATTGATGTAGCTCAACAGGCGGTAGCCCGCCGTCGTGGTCGAGTTGTACGGACCGCCCTGCGTGAGCACGTACGGCTCGGCGAACATCTGGATGACGCCCAGCGTGGAGACGATCACGTAGAACGAGATGGTCCGGCGCAGCAGCGGCAGGGTGATGCGCCAGAACTGGACCCGCGCGGTGGCCCCGTCGATCGCCGCGGCCTCGTAGATCTCCTGTGAGATGGCCTGCAGCGCGGCCAGCATGATAAGGATGGCGAAGCCACTACTCTTCCAGAGCACGAGCAGGGCGATCGTGGGCTTCGCCCATGTCGCGTCGGTCAGCCAGCCTACCGCAGGGAGATGGACCGCTTGGAGGACGGTGTCCACCGGCCCACTGCTCTGATCGAAAAAGATGAGCCAGATTTGGGCCACGGCGACCAGGGGCACGACGAACGGCGTCAGGAACGCCGTGCGAAAGAACCAGCGGAAACGCAGGGCCTGCCCCGAGAGGGCGACCGCGGCCAGGACGGCGAAGATCGTCTGCACGGGCACGATCAGCAGCCACAATATGGCGGAGTTGGCCAGCGACTGCCAGAACAGGCCGTCGGTCAGCAGGAAGGTGTAGTTCGAGAGGCCGATGAAGCGCGGCGTGCCGCTACCGTGCCAGTAGGTAAAGCTGAGCCGCAGTGCGTACAGGAGCGGGTAGAGGCCGAAGCCGGCGAACAGGATGAAGAAAGGGGCGACGAAGACATAGGGGAAATAGCTCCCGCCGAGCCACTTGCGGAGGCACCCGGCGCGCGTGGTCGACGGGGAAGAGAGGCGCACGGCCGATCCGACGCTGTGCATGGACCATCCTCCTTATCCACGCGGGAGAGGGCGTGCGGTCCGACACGCCGCACGCCCTCTCCACGCGCAAACCGTACGCCGACTAGGCGCGGTTGATGAGCTTCGTCTGGATGTCGTGGGCGGACTGCGTGAGCACCTGCTGGGGCGTCAGCTTGCCGTCCAGGAGGCGCTGGATGTTGGCGCCAAAGTACGGGATCGCCTGGTTGTACCAGGTCGGGTAGTAGTAGGTGCCGGGGATCTGCTTGACGGTGCCCGTCGCGACCTTCCACAGGTCCTGGCCGCCGAGTCCCACCGGGTTCTGGAACAGCTGCTCCGAGAGCGCGGGCGTATAGGACGGCAGCGACGTGCTCAGGCCGCCGGGATAGATCTTGTTGGGGCCGTAGACGGCGCGGTAGCCCTCGCGGCTGAACACGAGGTGCTCGTACCACAGCCAGGCCAGGTGCGGGTTCTTGGCCTTGTTGGGGATGATGAAGGAGCTGCCGCCCATCACGGCGCCGCGCGCCCCGCCCGTGGTCCAGGCCGGCAACGGCATCGATCGCCACAGGCCCTTGGTCTTCTTGAAGAGGAACTGCGGCCCATACGAGAACCAGATGGCCCAGGGATAGAGGGCGACCTGTCCGGCCTCGATCGCCTTGAGGTCGCCGGGCGAGTAGTAGACCGCGCGCGTGCCGAGGCCCGCGTCGTTGACTCGCTTGAGCCATTGCATGATCTTGAGGTAGGGCGCCGAGTCCAGCGTGAGCTTGCCGTGCGCGTCGACCATGCTGACGCCCTGCTGGTTGGCGAACATCTCGACCCACAACTGGGCCAATCCCGGATCTTGTTCGATGTGGAGCGGCTTGACCGACGCCCCAAGTTTCTTCTGCAATGTCTGCGCGACCGTGAAGAGCTTGTCGTAGGTCGTGATCGACGTGGGGTCGACGCCGGCCTTGTGCAGCAGATCTTCGCGGTAATACAGCAAGCCAGGGTCGAGGTCCCACGGGATGCCCAGGATGCGCCCATTCTGCGTGTTGACCTGCACCTTGAAGGGCACGATCTTGCTGACATAGGGCTTCATCAGGTCGGTGAGGTCGTAGAAGTGCCCGGCCTGGACCGGCAGGTTGGCGTCCTCGTAGAAGGAGCCGTCCGGCACGTTGACGCCCGTCGCCAGCGTGGTGGGCAGCTTGGCGTCCACGTCGACGGCCACATGGTTGACCGTGATGCCGGGGTACTTCTTGTTGAATGCGGGGATAGTGGCCTGAAAGACCTGGAAGAGGTCGCCCGCGCGATCCCAGATCGTGATCGTGCCCTCGGGCGCGCGCCTGATGTAGGGGGCCGCGATGCGGGCCGGCTCGGCGGCGAGGGCCGCGGCCGCGGGGGCGGCGAGGAGCGCGCCGGTGGCGGCGGCGGCACCCTTCAGGAGCGCGCCGCGGGAGATGGGGCGAGAAGGAGTAGATAGGGAAGAGTTCGTGTTGGTCGTGTCGATCGTATCGTGTTGCGTCTCCATAGGGATGAGTCCTTTCTCAATTAGCTGCACGAGTGTGACAGGATCATGCATCATCGCACCTGTGGACAAACTCGAGGCGACTGCCCCCTTTCGCGCGGTCGCGCACCTGTAGGTCCCTTATGGGCATCGCCGCGATAGCCACGACGACATACATCGTCCATGCGTGGTACGACGTCAACTCCCGTTGTCCCGTTGGCACAACGTTGCACCGCCTGGTTCAATGTTGTACCAGCGTAGCATCTCGCCGCACGTTTGTCAATGGGTGGACCTCCAGATTCCAGAAAACTTTTCGCGCTGTCAGACGCAGTAATTTCGCGCCCGGCAACGCCACATGGTACGGCGAAACGGGCGTGACCATGCTTTCAGGGTCCAGATGCCGACGTAGAAACGTTGCATTGTCGATACGATAAACGCCTTCTTGTAGGGCATATACGCCTAACACGGTAGCAAAGATGCCGTAAGCATGCCGTTTTGCCACTTGCTCACCCCTCTCAGGGTTTTCTGGAATCTGGAGGTGGACCTCCAACGCTCCAACGCAGGGCAATCGCATTTAACATTTGGCATTGGGAGGCCCAAATCCAGAATTTAGCGCGACAATAAATCATCATGCATTGCGTTGTCGCTCCACGCAGAATTGCAGCTGCGGGGTCATATGAGCCAATTGCGAGATGTTCGGGCGCATGAGATGCATCATTCCTAATTGGTACGGATCATTATGGCGCTAAAGCGAATTTAAATGCGATTGCCCTGCCTCCAACGTGGGTGGACCTCCAACGCTCCAACGGCTGGGCGCTATACTGAGATAGCGCCCGAAGATCTGACGCGGCGCGCGATGCTACGATGGCTTGGAGGGGGGAGGCTATCGGCGGCCGGTCGCCAACTCCGTCCCGTTGGCGCTGCGGCGGACACGCGGCTTTCCCTGGCTGCGGTGTCGGTGGTGGAAAAGAGATTCGCGGAATGATGACACGACTCAAAGACGTCGCGGAGCATGTGGGCGTCTCGATCAAGACCGTCTCCAACGTGGTCAATGGCAATCACGCACGGGTCGGTCCCGAGACACGCCGGCAGGTGCTGGAGGCGGTCGAGGCCCTCAACTATCGGCCCAACAGCGCCGCGCGACACCTGCGCAACGGGCGCGTCGGCATCATCGCGCTCGCCATTCCCGACCTCGCCAACCCCTACTACGCCGACCTCGGCAACGCCGTCGTCGCTGTCGCCGCCGCGCGCGGCTATACCGTGCTGCTCGATCACACGCGGTTCGACCGGGCCAGTGAGTATCAGGTCATCGGTGGCCTGCGTCCGCACACGATCGACGGGGTCATCCTCGACCCGCAGGCCCTCGAAACGGACGACCTGCGGGCACCACAGGGGCGCATCCCGGTCGTCCTCGTGGGCGAAAACCTCCTCGACGCCCCGTACGACCACGTTGTCACCGACAACGTGGCCGCTGCGCGCGTGGCCACGAGTCACCTGCTCGCCCTCGGCCGGCGGCGTATCGCTGCGCTTGGGGTGGACGAGCGCAAGACGGTCGGTGCGGCGTACCTCCGTGCGCACGGCTATGCCGCGGCACTGGCGGAGGCTGGGCGTCCGGTCGACCCGCGCCTCCTCGTTTCCAGCTACCACTGGCGCCGCGAGGGCGGGGCGGAGGCGATGCGCGCGTTGCTTGCGCTGGACGACCCGCCCGACGCCGTCTTCTGCTTCAACGACCTCCTGGCCCTGGGGGCGATGTCGACCCTCTACGAGGCCGGCTGCCGTATCCCGGACGATGTCGCGGTGGTGGGGTATGACGACATCGACGACGGCCACTTCGCCAGACCGTCGCTGACCTCGATCGCGCCCGACAAGGGGGAGATCGGACGCCTGGCCGTGGCGCTATTGATGGGGCGCATCGACGGCACACGCACGGGGCCACCCGAGCGCGTTGAGGCTCCCTTCCAACTCCGCGCGCGCGGAAGCACTCTCGGTCCGGCCGGTCGGGTCGATGCTGTCTAAGTGGTCCATCCGGTAAATCTCTATCGGGCGCATTTGCCGTTTGGGCAGGTACAACGACCGGGTTTTACGCGTAGAGACACGTACCAGACCTGTTGCCGCGTCGCTGGAAAAACGATTCCCACTTACCAGATGGACCACTAACCTAGACTTTGGCCGTTTAGTGCCTTACAAGGTAACTATCCAGCGCAACAAATTGTGTTCTCGATCATTCTGACCACTATATGTTGTGTTGCGGCGGTATGTTTGGCTACCACATTAGCGCCATGACACACCTTAGCAGACGTTCTTACCGCTGTAAAACACAATATCTAGCGGTTCATTTTAGAGGCTCTTGGGCTCTTTTGATGATGCCGATTCCATGTCGATGTGCGGCGATAACGACGAGAAGTCATAGGGTTGGTTGGTGGCTGACGTCGTATCGACAGGGCACATGAACAATCAGGGATAGGAGCAATTCAGTTCTCGCAGCTCGCGACCCCTCGTTTTGTTGCCGGGCTTCGTTGCTGAATGCCGTAGTCGGGATAGGACATGGCCGGTCGACCATTTTGGCTGCCCAACTGGTGGACACCATCATACGTGGAGACAAGCGTTCTAGGTTTTACCCCTATCGTGCAAACGTCCCTCTCGAACAGCATCATCAAAAGAGCCCAAGAACCATTTTAGACATGGCCGCAACATATTGGTGCTGGATAGTTACCTTACAAGCGAAGTTGATCGCAAGATGCGCATAAGTGTCGGGTTAGGCAGCGGCGGGGAGCAGCCCCGCCAAGGATGGAATCACCACGAGTTCGCGCAGCTTCAAGACGGTCACGACGACCTGCTGCCCCGCGTGGGTCAGATAGTACTTGTAGGTGCGGCCGACCTTCTTGATGAGGCCATGCGCGTGCAACCGTTTGAGCACACGGGAGAGCTGCGGACCGGAGTAGGTCGGCAAGACGCGCCGCAAGGTGGCGTTGCGGAAGCCACTGATCTGCCACTCGCCGCGTGCCAGGGCGACGAAGAGAGCGAGATCGTCGGCGCTGCACAGGTTGAAGCCGCGAAAACCGCGGTCATCCAGGCGGGTGGGCTCCGCCACCTGTTCGATCTGCCGAACGCCTGCGGTCGGATCGGCCAGGTCGGAGAGGAAGGCCAGATAGCGGCGATTGGCGGCGACCAACACCTCGCGCAGGGGCGCCAAGCTGTAGATCGTCTTGCGCATCGGCGCGAGTGTGGTCTCGGTGGTGCCGTCGCGGTGTTCCACCGTCCGGTGGTGGCGAAAGAACGAGACGTCGTTGACGGTCGTTTCGATGCGCAGGACCAGGGCCTGCTTGTCGTAGAGCTTGAGGGACACCGGCCCCATGTGGTGCTTCAGGCGGGTCCCCTCGATACGGGTGTGGACGTCGTTGCCCACCTCATCGGCATAGTGCCCGGTGAGTTTGCGACCCAGGAAGGTGGCGACATGGTCGGGCTTGACCGCGTGGACGGCGGTGCGGACCAGGGCCTCGTAGAGGGGCCGCAGGTCCTCCTGGCGGTGGAAGATGAGGTCAGTGGCATACTCCACCTGCATCAGGCTCCAATGGTACGCCACACCGAACCGTGCCGCGACCGGGCAGTAGCGCGTGGCCGCGCGATCCAGGGCGCGATGGAGCCGCGCGACGGGGAAGGCATCGACGAGCGCCTGCGCGCGGGCGCTGTCACCGAGCGCGCGGAACGTGTTGTCCAGCGGCTCGACGGCGACGCCGGCCTGGCGAAGCTGTTCGGCCAGCCAGTTGTGGCCGTTGCAGTAGAACTGCAAGCGGAACGGCGCCCACGTCGGCACGCGCAGATAGCACAGGCCGAACTCCTCGTCGACGACGTAGACGTAGTAGTGCAGACACGTGCCATCTTTGTAGCGCAGCGTGGTCTGGCCGGTCACTTTGTCGTGCCAGGGCGTGAAGGCGGCGCAGGGTTCCATTGCCGCGAAGATGTGGACCAGACCGGGGTGGGCACCCCGCGCGTCCAGGATGGCGCGGATGCGCTCCTCCTTGCGGAAGGCGTGGGTCGAGGGGATAAGCTCGACCTAACTCGGCAAGGTATAGCCACATGTAACCGTGGTCATGCGGCGAAGCGCTCTGGGGGCGCGGAAGACGGCAACGGGAACGGGATCACGCGCCCGCGCCCGGATGGTCGCCCACGCCGGGGTGCGGCGGGTGCCGTGAGGGGGGACCGGATGCACCGGCATGCGCAGCACCTCGCCCAGGTCGTAGGGGCGGGTGGCCAGTCCGGCGGCCATCGCGGGCGTCCGCTCGACCCAGCGGCGACCCGTGCCGATGGCGCGCAGGCGGAGGGATTCGTGCGCCCAACACCAGTTGTAGGCCAGCCGCAGCAGGTGCAACCCGCTCTCGACGAGGGCCGTGCCGTGGGCCGGCGCACGCCGGCGGCGCACGAGCGGGGCGAGGCGTTCGCGCACGGTGGCGTTGAGCCGTTCGATGTAGGCGGTGTTGATGGTCGTCCCGCCATGGCTCACGGCCAGCGCCGCCGCGACCGTCGCCTCCGTCCCCACGACGACGCGCCGCACGATCCCCTCCCCCCGGTGCAGCCCGGCCTTGACCACCTGGGCCAGCGCGAAGCCCGCCGGCCATACCAGCGGCGGCCGGCCCTGGCGCCCCGTCCGCTTTGGCACGCGGACCAGGGCGTGCGCGGCGCCGACGTAGCTGGCGAAGCCGTCCACGGCGAGCAGGAAGGCGCGACCGGCGAGCGCGGCGAGCGTGCGGCGCAGCAGCAGGTGGACGAGCAGGCCGTCGCGCCGCCGGGCGACCGCCGTGGCCAGCCACAGGCGGCTGCCCACGTCCAGCGCGAGCGCCGCCCACACCACGCCCCCGCGCACGCGCACGCGGATCTCGTCGGCCTGCACCTGCCGCGCCTCCACCCCGAGCGTCAGCTGGTCGTGCAGCAGCGCGGCGTGCGCCCCGGCTTTGTGCAGCCACGCGCGCACGGTCCGCTCATCCAGCCCGAAGGCGGCCACGATCGCCGGGATAGGGCAACCGTGGATGAGCAGCGTGAGCACCAGCGGACGGACGCCGAGGCGTTGGCCAGCCGCGCCGCGCGCCCTGGACGCCCTCGACTGTACGTTGTCATAGAGATTGAGGTTCTTACCACAGAGCGTGAGTGTAAGGCGTCACATTAAGTGCGCCTAACGTCACAGTCGCTGCGCCGTGTGCGTCACAGTCGCTGCGCCATCCTCCACCACGCCCCTTGTCGTACCCCCCTACCCCTCTTTTTGAGCGTGAAAGTGCCTCTCCCTCGCTCCCACGATGCCCGCGCCCCACGACACGTTCCGCGCGGATCGGCGCACTTACTGTGACGTTTCCGCAGGGTCGGCGCACTTACTGTGACGTTTTGGCGCACCTAACATGACGTTTTTTAGCCGATCCAAGCGCGAATCCGGCGCACTTAATGTGACGTCTTACAACAGGCCCCACCTCCCCATCGTACGCTTTATGGTGCTCCACCCCCCACTTCTTGCGCGCACACTTTGCATTATCGCACCTCCCCCTTACGCTTCGCGTTGCGACCCGCCCAGAGCGTAGCAGGACGTGACGAGGACTGTCAAGGAGTCGTGTGTATGCAGTGCGAGTGCATAGTTATGCAGCATCGCGCCGCCCCTGACGCTGGCGGCCCCGCCCCTCTAGCCCGGCCGGACGCCGGCGTTAGTGCCAGGCCACCCCCCGCTCGCCCTGGCCGTCGTCGTCGCCTCCACGTCGAGGCCCGCAGTTCCCCCCTATCGCTCGTAGAGAGAGAGAGGGCTAGCTGAGAGAACTGCGTCTTTGGCGTCTTAGTACGCTGGCACGCCACGGCCCCCTACCCCAGCATGCGGTGGCCCCTTACCGAGCAGGGACCCTAGCATGCAGTGGCCCCCATCACAGCGCCGGCGCACGGTAGGACGGCCACCACGCCCAGGCCTCGGTGGCGCGCGGCCTCCCGCCCCCGCCCCTGCGGCCGCTCGCGTGCGCCGGCCTTGGCCCCTGGCCTCAGCTCGCCCCCCCTAGTGCCGGCGTGCTACACTGCCAGCGGCTCCCGGCGGGGGCCGCGCGTCGCCGGTTGCCCCTCTCCCTTCTCTGCCTGTAAGCCGTCACGTTCGGTGGGCCGTTCGTCAGGATAGCTGGGCCACAATTGTCACGCTCGGTAGGCCATCTCACAGGCGACACCTCTCAGGGCTGCGCGCTGCATCGCTTCGCGGTGAAAACACCGACGCGCAGCCGTCGTGGCAAGAGAACAGCGCCCACGCGGCGCACGGATTGGCCCACCTTCCGTGACGAAAAACGCGGATCGGCCCACCTATCCTGACAAAAGTGGCTCACGTAACGTGACACCATGCCCCCTTCTAGGTGTGCGCCCCGCCCATGTATCCTGAAAACTTACAGCCGCCAGGAGCCCCGCCTTGCCCCCGACTAACCGGGCGGTGTATACTGACGCTGATAAATACTTGACACGAAGTAGTAAAAGTGATACAGGAGAAAGCCCCGTGACCACCGATGAACTGTACCTCCTCGTCGCTGAGACTCGTTGTGAACATGGCCACCTGACGCTCGAAGATGCCGAACGTGCCGCGACGGGCGACGACTGGACCGTCTACCTCCGCGACGCCGCTCACCCCTGCCCCTACGAGGTCCGCGACTTCTACGCCTACCAGACCCACGCCCCCCATCTCCCCGCCGCCTGGATCGTCTTACGCACCCGCGCTGAACGCCACGGCCACGACTATGACACGGCCCACGGGGCGCTGACCCTGCCCGAGCTGGCCCGCATCCTCGCCGACGCCGTGGACCCGGCGGACTCGGCGGACGCGGCCGCCCCCGCCTGGCTGCTCCACGCCATCCACCGCACCGGCCCGACGCCCACCGGCGCGGATGGACCCCTCGCCTACCTCATCGAGCTGGCCGATCCCGCCACCGGCGAGGTCCGTACCGCCCCCTCCCTCGCCGCCTACCGCCAGCTCCAGGGCTGCGCTGACCCTACCCCGGCTGCTGTGCGCTAAGTGGTCAGGGATCGGGAGACACTCCGCTACACCGACGGGCTGCGGCGGCGGCCCGTCGGCGTATCACCACCTCTGTTGGAGATGCGGCTCATGACGTTGCTCATCCTCGCGGCCCTCGTCCTGTTCTGCCTTGCCCTCGTTGGGATGATCGCCTTTCTCGTCGACCACGTCCGGGCCTGACCCCCGCCGCCACCCACGCCCGACATGCGCTGTCCCGCCTCGCCTCCGGCGGTGAGACCTACCCACCACGCCCCCCAAGGCCGCTGCGGGGAGGCGTGGCGGGGACAGGCATAATACCTGCACCATGATCCCGCGCCCCTACACCTGGTCAGCGCAGC
>JAABUM010001567.1_pt1 | contig 33630 bp, 36 predicted proteins | sample 5559161 | NCBI WGS metagenome assembly JAABUM01 (sample SAMN10711868, study PRJNA513369) | rock metagenome | isolation source: Antarctica rocks | place: Antarctica: Victoria Land, Siegfried Peak nord
TCAGGAAGCGGCGACCTTCCAGCCACGCGAACGTGGCGTGCCCCCGGATCGTGGTGCCGGGGAACAGGGGATGGATCGCCGCGGTCTCCCACTGGCCGACCAGCGCCTCCAGGTGCGCCAGCACGGGATGTCGCCCGCTTTCTGTTTCTGTGATGCCGCCTGTGGTATCTGGCATTTCGCCCTCCCTATTCTCTTCGTACTACCGTTGCAGATGTACCGCAGTGGTCAGGCGCGCGGGATGTCCTTGCCGGTCGGGCGGTACTCCACGTGGAGCACTCGGCCATCGAGCGTGCGGTGATCGACCAGTGCGACGGAGTGATCGTTGCCAGTCGACGTCGCCGTCCACGGCGACGATCGATAGTACCATCGGCCCTCGATCGTCGCGGCTTCCTCAGTGGCAGCGGTGTCCGGTGTGGGCGGTGCCCGAGGTGCCGAGGTGGTCGGAGCGACCGGCGGCGATCCGCGACCACTGCGAAATCGGCCGACCGTCCAGGCGGAACGCGTTGCCGACGTGGTTGGAGTCGAAGCGCCGCGGCCACCCCGCGGGCGAGTCCTCCCAGGCCTCCTGGCGGCCGTAGACCGTCATGTCGAGCATCTGGTAGGAGTTGCCCAGCGTCTCGCATCCGCGCCCGGTGGTCCAGTACGTCTCGAAGACGCGGTCGCCGTCGCGCAGGTAGCAGGCCTTCATGCCGAAGTGGCCCCCCGGCGCGATCCGCTCCAGGGACTCCTCGGGCACGGCGTACCACGGCATCTCCCAGCCCATGAATTCCCGATACCGGTTGCTCTCCTCGAACGGACCCTCGCAGAACACCGCGAAGGTGACGTCGCGCGAGTGCAGGTAGCCGAGCTCGTGCACGTGGCCGGTGTTGAACGTGCAGCCTTCGCACTGGTCGGCGGCGGAGTTGCCGGTGTGCCACATGTGGTACGACGCGAACAACTGCGTCCGCCCCTCGAAGGCATCGAGGAGGGTGATTTTCCCGCGCGCCCCGATGAGCGGTGCCGACGGGTCGACCTCGACCATCGGCAGCCGTCGACGGGCGGCGGCGATCGCGTCGCCTTCGCGGGTGTGCGCCTTCTCGCGCTTCAGGAGCGCGGCGACCTGCTCCTGCCAGGTGCCGTGGTCCACGATCGGTGGCATGGCGGGGCGAATGTCCTCGGTCGTCATCGCGATCCTCCTCGCATGGTATGCGGTCCGGTCACGACCGCCAGCAGCAACGATGCTGGCGCAGGAAGTGAGAAAAAACAACGCGCCGATATGCTTGCAGGACTTCAGACGCCTGGTGCGCCGTTCCTCGGATGCGGTGCGCACGTCATCTCGGGCGTAGGCCCACATTTAGTTCACGACAAAGTACGTCTGCGGCCTCCTATCCGCATCATAGCTGAGAAACGGCGCAACGAACGATAGCCCTGCCCCCTTTCCGACGCCCTCTAGAAGCGATAGCGCGTCTGGCTGAACGGCTCGCCCTTGCCGAAGGCGAACGCCCGCACCAGGGCGACCGCGTACACCTGCGCGAGATTCCCCTCGTCGCCGCGCAGCGCCCCGTCCTCCACCATGAAATGCCAGTCGTACTTCGCGGCATAGCGCTCGGCGAGTCGTTGCAGCGTGGCGGTATCGCGCATTACCACCGCGTCGCCCTCCATCACGAGATCGCGGCCCTGATTCAGGGCGTTGCAGCCAGTCGTGAGGATGCAGTGCGCGTTCTGCGCGAGGTTCTGCGCCTTGCGCTCGTCCGCGCCGGTACAGAAGTCCTGCCAGATGAAGAGCAGCGGCGTGACGTGCGGGCGACCGTTCGGGCGCACCGTGGTCAACCAGGCGATCTCGGCCCGCTCCAACTGCTCGCGCACGGTCGCCCACGGTGTCGCCACGGCGTCCGGGCTGCTGAACGCCGGCTGCAATGTCGTCGTCGGTTGCTCGATCGCCATCGCACATCCCTTTCGTTCGGGTGCATCGGCACCAAATCAACCCGCTCGCCGGAGTAGCCACCCTGCTACAGCGAAAGGAGCGTACGCAGCCGCGCGTCGCGCAGGTAGAGGCCGAGCCAGAGCAACGCGCCGATGATGATCGGGAAGGCGACCGAGAAAGCGGGCGAGCCGAGGCGGACATGGGTCGCCACCACCCCACCGAGATAGCCGGTCAGCAGGGTCGCGCCGAGCGGCGCGGTTTGCGGAATCAAATGGATCGCGAGGCACACCAGCAGCACGATGCCGAGCCCGAGCGTCGTGCTGGCGGAGAAGCCGAGTTGCGCGGATGCCTCCAGGACCGCAGGGATTTGCAGCACCTTGGTGCTGCCATCGAAGAAGAGGAACAGCACCATCAGCGCGGTGAGAACGCGCCCGATCCAACGGCGCGTCGTCGAGATCGAAGCTGTGGGCTGCGAAGTCGTGTAGCTCATCGCGCGCATGACACCCTCCTCATTCATTATTCATTCGGCTCCGACCGCCCCGCTCGGCGGCACGGCAGCGACATCTGGTCATCGCATCAAGGTCGGCTCGTGGCGAACTTTTCGTGCTGCGGACGATTCGGGTTTGGGGGTCAGGCTGGACCGCCGCGCGCGCTGATCTGCTGCACGGCCCAGCCGTTGCCGTCGGGATCATCGAAGAAGCAGAAGCCGACGTTGTCGAGCGCGTCGTCGTCGCGACTCGGGCGCAGGCCGTCCTCGCCGTAGACCTGTACCTCGGTCACCGTCACGCTCCGCCCCGCAAGTTCTGCGCGGGCGGCCCTGACGTCCGGGACGACCAGTTGCAATCCCTTGAGCGCCCCCGGCTGCATGTCCCTGATCCCGAGCCCGATCTGGATCGAGCAGCCCGAACCGGGCGGGGTCAGCTGGACGACGCGCGACGCGTCGCCGATGGTGATGTCGAAATCGATGTCGAAGCCGACCTGCTCCGCGTAGAAAGCTTTGGCGCGGTCCACGTCCGTCACCGGCACGCAGACCATTTCGAGCGTCCAGTTCATCGGTGCGTCGTCCTTTCTCCTATCGCCGGGCGACCATCACCTCCGAGGGAAAGCGCTATCAGGGGCGAGAGTCAGGCGGCGAGCGTGGCGCGGATGTCCGCCAGATGCCCCTGGAAATGGCCGAGCAACGCCAACTCGACAACCTGCGCCACGCGCAGTTCATGACCGCCGAAGACACCGGCGAACTGCTCGAGTTGCGCGTCGTCGAGGGCGGCGATCGCGTCCGTCACTGCGGCGCCATTCGCCCGCAAGAGATCGAGCGTCTGTGCCTTGCCGACCGTGGCGAATTCCTCGGCGTGTTGCGCGTTCATCCGGTCGATATCCTCCGCCGACAGGCGCGGCGAAGCCTGTTCACCCGCGCTCAACGCCCGGAAGGATTCGGCGATCGTCCCCTCGACAGTCGCGATATGGTGCGTCACCACTCCTACCGTCCGCCCGTCATCCACGCAAGCCTGTCGCCAGTCTGCATCGGAGCAACCGGCGATCATGGCGCGTATCTCCTCATCGATCGCCGCGAATTGTGTTGCGTACCGTTCCGCTCGTGTCATCTGTACCAGCCTCCTATTATCCGCATCACCGGCTGCCAGCATCTCCAACGGGTCAACAAGCACTTCTCCTGGTTCATCGCGATCGAGCGCGCGGCACCGCACCGTCAGCGGTCGAAGCGCCAGCGCGTCGCGCCGAACGGCTCCGCCGTGGTGATCCCGATCGCGGTGTGGAAGACGAAGCGGAAGAGATGCCAGGGTGCCGGACCGGCGCTCTGCGCACTGTAGGGTGCCGTCAGCGCGTCGCCCGCGACCTCCGCAGGCCACCCGCCCGCGCGATACGCGGCTGCCACTCGCTCCAGGATCGTCCGGTCGGCAACTTGTCTCGCCTCGCCTTCGAGGACGAGATCGATCCCCTCCAGTCTGGTCGAGATCGTGCAGACAGGGCTCGCCGCAAGATTGCGTGCCTTGCGCGCGCCGAGGCCGCTCGTGAAGTAGAGATCGCCGTCCAGCCAGGCAACGCCGATCCCGGCGGCGTGAGGCCGACCATCGGGACGAATCGTGCCGAGGAAGAACGGCAGTTCAGGGCCGAGCGGTCCGGCGGCGAGGCGATCGCGCGCGCGGCTCCACGGCACGATGGCCCCGCCGTAGCCGTCGAGATTGGTGATGTCGGTGGGTGTTCGCTCAACCATAGCTCTCCCTCCTCGTACGCATCGGCGCGGATCAACCGCGCCATCGTCCATCACTCGTGGCGAAGCCTGTGCCGAGCGCCGCGCTATCGGTCGTCGTTGACGCAGCTTCAGTCAGCGAAGAAGGCGACCAGTACCGGGGCGAGCGCCGCCGGTTCGACCGCGTGGCTCTGGCCCGGCAGCGTCTGCCACCGCGCGTCGGGCAGGAGCGCCGCGAGCGCGTCCGCCCCGTCGTGCATATTGCTCGGTATCCGCGCCATCGATAATCAATGTCGGCATCGTGACGGCGGTCCAGGGCTACCTGCTCGGCGCATACCGCATTGCCACCGCCCCCGAGCCGAACTCCAGTCGGCCCACGAGCTGCAAGTCGAGATGCGTCGATAGCCCCGCGAATAACGTCGGCCCGTGGCCCGCGAGCCTGGGCTGCACCACGAACTCGTATTCATCGATCAATCCCAGCTCCGCCAGCGCCAGCGGGAGCGTCACGCCGCCCACGAATAGGCCACTACCCGGCTCCCCCTTGAGCTGTTGCACGGCCGTCCCCAGGTCTCCGCGCACGAGCTCCGCGTTCCACTCCACCCGGTCCAGGGTGCTCGACACGACGTACTTCTTCGCCGCGTCGATCGTCCGGGCGAAGGGGTACATCCACTCGGCCATCCACTCCGGCCTTCCCCCCGTCGCCGGCAGCCGCCACGCTGCCTCCATCATCGCGTAGGTGACCCGGCCAAAGAGGAGGGCATCGGCCTGCGCGAGGCGCTCGGCCCAGTGACGATGCATCGCTTCGTCCGGCGTACCGGCTCGATGATCGACGCACCCGTCCAACGTGACGTTGATGGCATACCGCAGGGGTCGCATTGCATGCACCTCCTATCGTTGCAGGCGTTGAGCGCCAACAGCACGCCGCGAGAGAAAACCGCCAGTGGGGTAGCACAGCAAAGTTGGCCCGCGTCAGGGTCTACCGCAAGCTCCGCCGCGCCGCCCAGTGATGCCTTCCCGGATAGGCTCTTACTCAGGCGGTGTCGGCGCGTAGGTGAGGACGACGACACCAGAATCGAAGGTCTGGGTATCGGTCAGTCGCAGCGCGCTCGTGTCGCTCCCTTCCTGGAAGAGGCGCTTCCCGCCGCCCAGGACGACCGGGTGGATCATCAGCCGGTACTCGTCGATCAGGCCGTGCTGCCGCAGCGTCTGCGCCAGGGCGGCGCTGCCGTAGATCAGGATATTTTGGCCGTCCTGCTCCTTCAGCGCTCGCACCGCCGCCGCGACATCCCCGTCGAGCGCGCGGGCGTTGTTCCAGGTGAAGTTGGTCAGGGTCGTCGTGGCAACGTACTTCGGGAGGCCGTTCATGCGGTCGGCGAAACCCTGCTCATCGTTCATGGACGGCCAGGCGGCGGCGAAGCCCTCATACGTCACACGGCCCATGAGCAGGGCATCGCTCGCGAAAAGCTCGTCGTACTTGTATTTCGCGATCGCGTCGCTCCAGTACGGCACCGTCCAGGCCGGGTTCTCCATGACCCCATCCAGCGACAGATACTCCGAGAGAACAACATTCCGCATCGCCATGCCCCTTCTCGTACTTGCGATCTTCACAGCCTGGTGCGTAGTCACGCACCGCCACTACACGCGACCCCGCCCGGACTCACGCGCCGAAGCGCTGCATGGAGCGTTCTTTCGCCCGCGCGGCCTCTTCTTCCCGATTCTTCGGCGCGGCGGGCGATTCCAGCGTGGCGAGCAGTCGCGCCGTGATCGCCGCGATATCGTCCACGGCGGTGGCGAACGCGGCCTCGTTCGCCCGGGATGGCTTGACGGAGCCGCTGATCTTCCTGACGAATTGCAGCGCGGCGGCGTGGATCTCTTCCTGCGTGGCAGGCGGCTCGAAGTTGAAGAGTGTCCTGATATTCCTGCACATCGCGCCACCCCTCCCGACTGCTACGCACACATCCCACGCCACATCGATCGCGCCCCGTCACCGGCGGGCCGCGCTCCGCGCCGATCGTCCCCGGATAACGTCGAGCCATTGCCACATCCTACCTCCTCTTCGCCGTCCCGACCACGAACATCCAGCACGTCGTTATGTCATCGCTATCCTGCTATACTTACCTGTGTACGCTGTCCACATTAGAACATGCGTTCATATTACCACACCAAGTGGATGATGTCCACATCACGAGGCACCGATGCAGACCAACGCGCACCCCGCCCACCGCGACACCTATCGACATGGCGATCTGCGCCGCGTCCTCCTCGCGATCGGCACCGAATTGGCGCGGGAGGGGGGGCCGGACGCGGTCGTACTACGTGAGGCGACGCGGCGCGCGGGCGTCGCCCCCAACGCGGCCTACCGCCACTTCGCCGATCGACAAGCACTCCTCTACGCCGTCTGCGCGGCGGCCCAGGCGGCGCTGGCGATCGCGATCGAGGCCGAGATTACGACGATTCCCGCTGGGGCCGATCCCGCCGTCCGGGCGCGCGCGCAACTGCGGGCGGTCGGCACCGGCTACATGCGTTTCGCGCAGGCCGAGCCGGGGCTCTTTCGCACGGCCTTCTCGGTCCCGGCGGTCCTGGAAAGTCCGGCCTTCCCGCCCGGCGTCGGGGAGTCCGGCCTGACCGCGTTCCAGCTCCTGGCGGCGGCGCTCGATGCGCTGGTCGCGGCGGGGGCCTTGCCGCGCGAGCGCCGTCCGGGCGCGGAGTTTTTGGCCTGGTCCGCCGTGCATGGCCTGTCGATGCTCGCCGTCGACGGCCCGCTGCGCGGCCTCGACCGCGCCCAGACCGCCGCGATCGGCCAGCGGCTGATCGATATGGTCGAGCAGGGGCTCTGAGCCGCGCCCGACACCGCGATACGGAGCGCCACGCCGCCACCACAGTCGTCCTCCTGGCACCCCCGACCAGCGATAACACAGGCCAACAGTCGGACGGCATCCGCCTCGCCCGAGGCGGCGCGTTTCCCTGCGGGGGCACACCCCCATGTGCCGCCACGCCGCCGCACCCTCCCCACCTCCGCACGGTGGGCGCACACCGTCCCCCGCCTCGCTTGTGGCGAGCCGAAAGCCGTGCTAGATTCGAGGTCGCCCCAGGCGGAGGGTGGCAACGGTGCCGTCGCGATTCGTCCGGGACAGTAGGGAGGTAGGGGATGGTGACCACCGATACCCCGCATGCGGCGTATGCCGATCGGGTCGCGCCGGGCGTGAAGATCGCGGCGCAGATCTCGCCCGAGCCACGCGAGCAAGATCTGGCGCTCATTCGCCAGCTCGGCGTCGAGCATGTGGTGCTCTGGACGGACAGCACCAAATCGAGCGCCGCATACTACGCCGAGCGCAAGGCCCATTTCGCGGCGCATGGCCTCACCATCTACGGCTTCGGCAACTCGGATGTCCACAACCAGGAGGCGATCGTCCTCAATCTGGAGAACCGCGACGCCAAGGTGGACGAGTACGTCCGCCACATCCGCGCCCTCGGCGAGGCGGGGATCCCGTACACGACCTACGCGCACATGCCGAACGGCATCTGGAGCACGGAGCGCGAGACGACGCGCGGCGGGGCCTCCGCGCGCGGCTTCGATGAGGCGAAGGCGACGCACGGGATGTGGCACGGACGATCCTTCGAGTTGCCGCTGACGAACGGGCGGGAGTACACCGAGGACGAGGTCTGGGCAAACTTCGAGTATTTCATCACCCGCGCCGCGCGCGCCGCCGAGGAGTCGGGCGTCTTCATCGGCATCCACCCGGATGATCCGCCGATCGCGCGGATGGGCGGCGTGCCGCGCATCTTCAGCACCTTCGAGAACTACAAGCGCGCCCTGGCGATCGCCGACAGCCCGAACGTCGGCATCTGCCTCTGCGTCGGGTGCTGGCTCGAAGGGGGCGAATTGTGGGGGATCGACGCGATCGGCGCGATCCGCTACTTCGCCGGGGAGAACAAGCTGTTCAAGGTCCACTTCCGCAACGTGGACGCGCCCCTGCCCCACTTCGTCGAGACCTTCATCGACGACGGCTACCAGGACATGTACCAGATCATGAAGACCTTGCAGGAAGTCGGCTTCCGGGGCGTCGCCATCCCCGATCACATCCCGCTGATGTCCGACGACCCGCGCCTCGGCACCGCCTACACGATCGGCTACATGCGCGCGTTGTTGCGGCGGGCGCAGGAAGAAGTCGGGCGGTAAGTACGCCCCGCAGCCGGGCCTGTCCTGGCGATCCGGGGCCGCGAGACCTCAGGGCGACGTGGCAGGCTATCGTGGCCGCCTATGCCACCGGCCCACGACGGATCGGGTAGACTGCTGAGCGGTGCGCCGCACCTAATACGGAGAGGAGCACAGCGCATGTCGGCAATCCGCTTCGCGCTCGCATTGGCACCGACCCATGTCGCCTGGGAAGATTATCTCGCCGCCGCGCAGGCCGCCGACGGGATGGCCTTCGAGACCTTCTGGGGCTTCGACCACCTGATGCCGATCTTCGGCGACATGGAGGGGCCGAACTTCGAGTGTTACACCACGATGGCCGCGATCGCCGCGGCGACGAAGCGCATCCGCATCGGCGCGCTGGTGAGCGGTGTGGCCTACCGCAACCCGGCGATGCAGATCAAGGAAGCGACGCAGATCGACGTCATCTCCGGCGGGCGCTTCGATTTCGGCATCGGCGCGGGCTGGGCCGAGCGGGAGTTCAAGGCCTTCGACCTCCCCTTCCGGGAGCCGAAGGCGCGGATCGGGATGCTGCGCGAGACGCTCGACGTGGCGAAACTCCTCTGGAGCGGCGACCCGCGCAAGAAGGTCTCCTACGAGGGCGAGTACGTCAAGGTGACCGATATCTTCCTCAATCCCCAGCCGGTCCAACGCCCGGGGCCGCCCATCCTCATCGGCGGTGGCGGCGAGCAGCTGACCTTGCGCGTGGTAGCGCGCCACGCCGACATCTGGCACGGCTTCGGCGACCCGGAGACGCTCGCGCGCAAGATCGGCCTGATCGACGAGTATGCGCGCGGCTACGGGCGCGACCCGCAGTCGATCACCAAGTCGACCAACGCCACCATCTGGGTGGGCGGCGCGATCCCGGACGCGGCGGTCGCGGAGATCGCGCGCGTGAGCGGTCGCCCGGCGGAGCAGATCCGGCAGGGGATGATCCAGGGATCGCCGGAGCAGATCGAGGCGCGGCTGCGCGAGATGATCGCGCTCGGCATCACCTACTTCATCGTCAGCGGCGGCAGCCACACCCTGACGGAAAACTGGCGACGCGTCTCCGAGGAGATCATCCCGCGTTTCGCCCAGGGCTGAGCCGGAGATCGAGGGCAAGGGGCGGCGCAGGGGCTATCCTCCGCGCCGCCCCTCACGATTCACCCGCGCCGTACGCGCCACCATGCTGCGTCGTCACGCCGGAGATGACGCCGATGACGCGCCGAATTCCCCAGCGGTAAGAAGGAGGATACGGTCAGTGCAGACAAGCGAAGTGGCGTTGCGCGAGGCGGTCGCGGTCGAGCAGTTGCAGGCGCACAACGCGGCGATCGCCGCCTTCGAGCGCCTCTCCGGCAGCGCCGAGGAAGCGGCGGCGTTCGATTACATCGCCGCGCAGTGTGCGGCGTTCGGCCTGGACGTGCGGCGCTACGCCGTCGATGCCCTCGTCAGCCTGCCCGGCGCGGCCTCGCTCGCCGTCACCGCCCCGGAGGCGCACAGCTTCGCCTGCCTCACCCACTCCGCCTCGCGCGCCACCGGCCCCGCAGGGCTGACCGCGCCGCTCGTCTATGCTGGCGATGGGTTGGCGGAGGATTACGCGCGCGTCGATGCGCGCGGCGCGATCGCCCTGGTGGAAGGGCTCGCGATGGCCCCCAAGGCCGCCGCCGCCGCCGCCGCCGGGGTGCTGGGGATCGTCTGCATCAATCCCGAAGGGCTCCACGAGATGAACTTCTCGCCGGTGTGGGGGACGCCGACGCCCGCGACCGCACCGCTGCGCCCGCAGATCGCCGCGATCTCGGTGCGGCGCGAGGTCGGCGACGCCCTGAAGGCGCTGCTCGCCGCCGACCCGGTCACGGTGCGACTGGAGACGGCGGTCGATACGCGCTGGCGTCCGATCCCGGTCCTCACCGCCGATCTCCCTGGCGTGGACGAGGACCGCTTCGTCCTCCTCAGCGGCCACGTCGATTCGTGGTATCGCGGCGCGATGGACAACGCGAGCGCCAACGCCACGATGCTGGAGATCGGACGCCTGTTCGCCGCGCACCGCGCCGAACTCCGGCGCGGACTGCGGCTGGCCTTCTGGTCGGGGCACTCGCACGCCCGCTACGCCGGGTCGGCCTGGTACGCGGACAATTTCTGGCCCGAGCTGCGCGCGCGCTGCGTCTGCCACGTCAACGCGGAGTCCACCGGGGGCATGGGGGCGGACGATTTGACCGGCTCGGGGAACATGGCGGAGACCTACGGTTTCATCGCCGGGGCGATCCGCGAACTCGCGGGGCAGGAACTCCGCTACCGGCGGATGGGCCGCAACAGCGATCAGTCGTTCACCGGGATCGGCGTCCCCACGGCGCTCAGCGGCCTCTCCGCGCAGCCCGGCGGCGGCCTCGGCGCGTGGTGGCACACCCCGGACGACACGCTGGACAAGATCGATCCGGCGCGGCTGGTGCGCGACACGCAGATCTACCTCGCGGCCTGCTGGCAGCTCTGCACCCTGCCGGTGCTGCCGTTCGACTTCGCGGCGACCGCCGACGAGCTGGGCGCGCGCCTGGGGGAACTCGCGGACACGGCGGGCGAGCGCTTCGACCTCGCCCCGCTGACCGCGGCGCTGGCGGCCTTCCGCGCCGACGCCGCGCGGCTGGACACTACCAGCGCCGCTCCGCAACGCGCGGCGGCGCTGAACGCCGCCCTGCTGGCGGTGGCGCACGCCCTGATCCCGGTGAACTACACCGCCGCCGGGCCATACGAGGTGGACCCCGCGCTCGATCAGCCCGCGTTGCCCGGCCTCGCGCCGCTCGCCACGCTCGCCACGCTGGAGCCGCAGAGCGACGACTACCACTTCCTGCGGACGCAGCTCGTCCGGGAGCGTAACCGGATCTGGCACGCCCTCACGATCGCGCGCGAGGCGCTCGCCGGCGTGCTGTAGGCAGCATCTCACATTCGGCGTGTGCCGCTCCCGCCGGTTAGCCCCTCTCGGAGCGAACCGAGGGGGCGGCTACGACCGGGCCATCACGCGCAGGAGGGCCAGGGTGGCGCGGCAGTCCGCCGCCGCCCGGTGCCCGCCGACCACGATGCCGTGCGCGCGACACGCATACTCCAGGCTCCGTTTCTCGCGCCCCCCGTGTGGGTTCGTGGCGGTGCGCCAGGCGGCGTAGCGCCGCCTGGCGCACTCCTGCACAGGGATGGCGAGCGCGATGCCGTGACGCGCCGCCGTCTGACGCAAGAGACGCGCGTCGTAGGACACGTTGTAGGCGACGAGCGTCCGCCCGGCGAGCAACGCGCGGAGCTGCGGCCAGATCGCGGGGAAGGTGGGCGCGCTGCGGACGTGCTGATCGTAGAGGCCATGCACGCGCGAGACGACCGGGGGGATCGATCCCTGCGGGCGCAGGAGGGTATCGAGAAGGACCGTGCCATGCCGGTCGAGCACCGCGAGATCGATGATCTCCGCGTCGCTGCCGAGCCCGGTCGTCTCGCTATCGAGCAACACCCAGTCGTCGCGTTGCATGAAGTCGCGCGCCCAAGACACCGGGTGAGCGGGCGTTGGCGACGGGGAGGCGGCACGCCGCGTCGACGGCACGCCACGCGCTCGTGCCAGCATCGAGACAGCATCGTCCTCACCGAGGAGCGCATCGAGCAGCGAGCCGACGTCCACGAGCGACGCGGAAAGCGCGGGGCGCATGAAGCGCCCGCCACCCCAGAGATCGGCGACGGTGAACGGGGTCTTGCCGCCGCGCCCGGCGGCGAACTCGACCTCGATGGCGATGCCGGCGGGGAACTGTGCCGCCCTCGTCCCGCGCACCATGACGATCCGTCCGCTGCCCCATAACCGGTGCCGCACGGCGAGCCCGACGAGCGGCTGTAACGCGACAAGGTGGCTCACATCGTCGTCGGCCTGCACCACTCAGAGCCCCCACTTCTTCCAAGCGGACCGCTATTCACGTCGTCCTAATCCTCGGCGGGCGCTGCCGATGCCGTCTGGAGGAGTGCCGCCAGCGCGGCATACTGTCGGTCGCGCTCGAGGTGCAGGCGGTCGCGCTCGGCGGTGGTGTAGTCGGCGAAGCCCGCGCCGCCCTTCGTCCCGACCCGGCCCTGTGCCAGCTGCTCGCGGAGCATGTCGGGCACGAAGAAGCGTTCCCCCAGCTCGCGCTGCAAGGTTTCGAGCACCCGCGCGTAGGTATCGAGCCCCGCCATATCGGCGATCTGGAAGGGGCCGAAGAAGGGCAAGCGGAAGCCAAAGGTGCTGCGGACGATCTCGTCGACCTCGCCCGGTGAGGCGAGGCCCTCCTCGACGCAGCGCACCGCTTCGAGGAAGAGCGCGTTCTGGATGCGGTTGGCGACGAAGCCCGGCCCGTTCCCGACGACCACCGGACGCTTGCCGACACCGCCGAGGAAGGCCATCACGCTGGCGACCACGTCGGGTGCGGTCCCGGCGTGCGGGATCACCTCGACGCCGGGGGTCCATTCCGGGGGGTTGAACCAGTGCGTGCCGAGGAAACGCGCCGGCTCGCGCACGAAGGCGGCGAGACTGTCGATCGGGAACGACGAGGTGTTGGACGCGATGACCGCCTCGGGGGAGGCGTACTCGGCGCACTGAGCAAGCACCGCAGCTTTCATGGCGTGATCCTCGGGCACCGCTTCCAGGATGAAATCGGTCCCGGCCACCGCCGCCGCGATATCGTCCCGCGTCTCCACCGCGTCCAGCAGCGCGATGGTCCCTGTCGGCACCAATCCCGCCGCGACGTGCCCGGACACGCGCGCGACGAGGTTCTGCTTGGCGCGGCGGGCCAGGTCGGGGGTCGCATCGGTGAGCCGCACGCACCGCCCGGCGAGGGCGAACTGCCCCGCGATGCCGAGTCCCATCGTCCCCGCGCCGATGATCGCAATGTGCCTCGGCCACGGACCGGTGCTCGCCTCATCCGCTGTCATCGCATCCTCCACTCGTCCCACAGCCACGACTTCCCACATGCAACAAGCACTCATCGCCGATCCGGCACTCCCGTTGCGTGTCAGACACTGGGAAGCACGGTACCCTGAAGGACACCCGCTGCGGTGAGTTGCGCCCGTAGTTGCGCCATTTCAGCCTCGGTGAGCTGTGGGATCGGCGCGGCGGTGTACGGACCACACAGACCCTTGAGCGCGTACTGCGCCTTGATCGAGGCCGGGAAGGTGCCGACCTTGGCGGCGGCGTTGGCATCCGCCACCACCCCCGCGAGGATGGTCGCCCGCGCGGTATCCCCATCGCGATACGCGCTGTAGAGCGCGGTCAGCACGTCGGGCACGACATTGACCGCCCCGCCGATGAGGCCGTGGCCACCGAGGAGCAACGCGGCGGGGAGCAGGGCGTCCGAGCCGGTGTAGAGGGTAAAGCCGTCGTGCGCGGCGACGAGGCGCGCGAGCGTCGCGAAATAAGCGAGGTCGCCCCCAGAATCCTTCAACCCCATAATGTTCGGGTGCGCGGCCAGCCGCGCGACCGCCGCCGGGGGGATCTGGATCTTGGTCATGCTCGGGATGTTGTAGAGGATCAGCGGAACGGGACTGACCTCGGCGACGCGCTCGAAGTAGCCGACGATGGCGTCGGAATCGAGCTGGTAATAGTACGGGGGCGGCACGAGCGCGCCGCGCGCCCCGCTCCCGGCGCTCGTCCGCAGCCCGGCGATGACCTCGGAGACGACGCTGCTCGCCGCGCCGGTGAACACCGGGCCACGCCCGTCCGCCGCCGCCAGCGTCGCGTCCAGCGCCCGCTGCCGTTGGGCATTGGTCAGCGCGGGGCCTTCGCCGGTCGAGCCGAGGATCGACAGGCCGGTGACGCCGTTGGAGAAGAGATACTCGACGACGCGCGCGATGCCGACCGGGTCGACCTCGCCGTCCTGAGTCAGGGGTGTCGCCATCGCCGCGTACACGCCCGGATACCGCTCGGAGATCCCCACGATCGCCCTCCTATCGCTATCGGCCATACGGCCCCATCGCCGCGTAGCGTAGCACCGCCGCACCGCCCCCACAAATCGGCGCGTGGCGTTGGCTACGCGGGCCTGTAGCGATTCGCGGTGCCGCGAGCGCGCCGCCGCGCTTGTGTCGTGCGTACGCTCGCGGCGATGGCGACCGCTGCGGCGGATGCGCGCGGGTGGGACGATGACCGGACCACACGCCAATGTGCCTATACCATGGGGTCGGCCCCCGATCGCAACCCTGTAGATCGCAGATGTTGCCCCAGGCCCAATAGCGAGTCCCACCGGATCGCGCAGACTGGCCGCCTGTTGCGCGTACCCACCGCCACACCGTAAGCTGTCGCCGCGAGCGGGGAAGGCCCAACCGTGGGTCGCCCTCCGGCGCGAACGGAAGCACGGAGGGCGGCGTGGCGAAACGGATGGCGTTCGGCTGGAAGACCCCAGAATTCCCGGCTGATGGGAGCGATTACGCGACGATGATCCGGCAGACGACGGCGACGCTCGATCTGGTCGCGGACCGGTTCGACGCGGCCTGGGTCACGGACCATATGCTGCCCTGGGCGCGCTGGCAAGCGACGGCGACGCCGGTGGCCGAGTGCTGGACGACCCTCACCTTCCTCGCCGCCCGTTACCCGCAGCTCCCGTGGGGGACGATCGTGCTCTGCCAGTCATACCGGAATCCGGCGCTGCTCGCCAAGATGGTCGCGAATCTCTGCGCCTTCATCCCCGGCAAGGTCATCTTCGGCATCGGCGCGGGCTGGAAGGAGGACGAGTATCGGGGCTACGACTGGGCGTTCCCCCGTCCCGCCGTCCGCATCCAGCAGTTGGAGGAGACGGTCGAGATCGCCAAGCGGCTCTGGACAAGCGACGGGGTGACCTACGAGGGGCAGCACTACCAGGTCCGCGACGCCTATCTCAACCCGAAGCCGGACCCGTTGCCACCGATCATGATCGGCGGGGGCGGCGAGCAGCTGACCCTCCGGGTCGTCGCGCGGCACGCCGATTGGTGGAACGGCGGCGGTACGCGCGAGACGTATGCGCACAAGCTGGAGGTGCTGCGCGGCCACTGCGCGACCATCGGGCGGGAGTACGACGCGATCGCGAAGACCTGGCAGTGCGAGTGCGTGGCGATCGCGCCGACACAGGCGGCGGCGGAGCAATTGGCGGCGGCGAGCCCCTTCTACACCGGGCCGGAAGCATCGCTGGTCGGCACGCCCGCGCAGGTGATCGCGCAGATCGAGGCGTGGGCGGCGCTCGGCGTCGCGCACATGCAGCTCCGCTTCGCCGACTTCCCGCAGACGGACGGCATCCGGCTCTTCATGGATGAGGTCATGCCGCACTTCGCGTAGGCCCGTGACGCGCGAGTACTGCCGGGGGATGCCACCACGCCGGTCGGCGCGTTCATCGGCGTGTCGGCAAGACGTTGCTTCGGCCATGCAACACCAGGGCAGCGCTGCCGGAACAGCGAACGACGGGACCGCTGGCATCGTCGAAACGCGCTGCGGGACCGCTCTGCTGGTCGTCGCGATCTATCCGACGCGCCCTGATCACACCCTATACCGCGACGACCATGCTGCAAGGGAACGCTATTTACATCGCTCGGCGCTGATCGAGGGACCGAAACAGATCGCCACAGGAGGATAACACCATGCCATCCACCATGCCCCGCTTCGGCGCGCCCGGCGAGCGCCTCCAGGACACGCTCGTCTCGGACGCGCCGCTCCTGGCCGGGTGGTCCTGGCCTTACACGACCATCGTCGGCCACGAGGACGGGCCGCAGACGACGATCATCGCGGGGATTCACGGCTGCGAATATGTCTCGATCCGCGCCGCGATACGCCTGGCGACGGAGCTCGATCCGGGCGAAGTCTGCGGGCGCGTGCTGATCGTCCCGGTCATCAACATGCCAGCCTTCCGGGAGCGCACGCCGTTCGTCACCCCGCTCGACGGGAAGAACCCGAACCGCTTCTTCCCCGGCGACCCCGCCGGGACGTTCACCGAGGTGCTGGCCGATTTCGTCTTCACGACGTGCATCGCGCCGAGCGACGCCTTCATCGACCTCCACGGCGGCGACCTCGTCGAGGCGTTGGAACCGTTCGCCATCCTCGCCGCCGACGCCGCGCCGGACGTCGTCGCGCGCTCGCGGGCGCTCGCCGAGGCATTCGGCCTGCCATATACGGTGAACCAGCGCGGCGCGCCAGCGGGGCAACGCGCAGGCATGACCTACGCCGCTGCGGCGGCGATCGGCATCCCCGGCCTGATCGCCGAGGCGGGCGGCATCGGTCAACTCACCTTGCCCGATGTCGATCTGCTGGTCAATGGCTCGCGCCGCGCCCTCCGCGCCGCCGGCAATCTCGACGGCGCGGCGATCGTGCCCGGCACCCGCTATCTGGAGGAATTCAGCTGGTGCTACACGCCGGTCGGGGGCTTCTGGATCGCCGATGTCCGCGCCGGGGATGACCTCGCGGCGGGCCAGGAGATCGGGCGCGTCCTGGCGCTCAGCGGCGCGGTGCTAGAGACGATCGTGGCACCCGCCGCCGGTGTGGTCCTCTTCCTCACAACGAGCGCAGCGGTGCAGCCGCACGGATTACTCCTGGGACTCGGGGTCTGGCCCGCGTCCGGCGCAGAGGCCTGACCGGTGCTTTGTTGCCGCCCCTCGCTGGAGTTGCCTCACTGCGGTTCTTCCGCTCATTCCGTGTAGCCTGTTTCATCGGCGCAACAAGTGGGGACGGCGACCGAAATTCACGCTTCCTCGGCCCTGCAAGGGCGACTTGCGCTGGATCTAGCGCCCTCTGCCCTGGTCCAGATCCCGCTGCACGGAATGAGCGGAGGAGCCGATCCGCCAGCCAGGAGGCGTGTGGTGTCGCTCCACCCGCACCCCGTCCCGCCCGTTGTCGGTGCCGACTGTCAAGTGGTTCATCGGCAGGTTTGATATCACTGGCGCAATCGGCGGGGACTTGGTAGGGTAGCTGCCTTTCGCTGTCGAGCGTGAGGAGAGTCACCATGTTGCGCCCCCAGTCCCTGCCGCCGATCCTCGCGGAGACGGCCCGCGTCGCGCGGGCCGTCTCGTCCGGGACGGGCGGGATCGGGTGCGGGTGGAGCGACATCGGGCACCTCCTGGCTACGAGGTGACCATAGCAATCTCCTCAGCGTATCAAGTCTCGCCTACAATTGCCCCCAGACCATTGCCATAACATGCGCCAGCACTCACGTCAACGGGGTAACCGCAAGGTTGCGCTGGCTCAGACCCGTGCTTCGCGGCTGGCGCAGGCGTATCTCGCCATAGAGAGCACCGCTATTCATCCTTTTCTGGCCAACTTCGTCCACTCGCCCACTCGCCCACTCGCCCACTCGCCCCTCGGGGAATAACTAGCTCCATGCGCGCGCTTCCCAAGGTACAAGCCGCACCAATCGGCGGGATCCGATCGTTTGAAGCACCAATGGAGTACCGATGAGCACCGCCGCGCCCCCCACTTTCCCCGAGTCGCACCACGATCTCTTGCAAACCGATGTCGCCACCCTCGTCACCGCCGGCTCGGACGGCTTCCCGCAGGCGAGCGCCATCTGGTTCCTCTACGAGGATGGCGCGCTGAAGCTCTCGCTAAACACCGTACGCCAGAAAACCAAGAACCTCCGGCGCGATCCCAACGTCACCCTCTTCATCCTCGACCGCGCCAACCCCTACCGCACCCTCGAAGTCCGCGCCCGCGCCGAGGTCACCGCGGATGAGGGCTACGCTTTCGCGGATCGCGTCGGCCAGAAGTACGGCGGCGCGGACCTGCGCCGGATGGACGGCCCCGGCCAGAGCCGCGTCGTCGTCACCCTCCGCGCGGTCAAGATCAACGCGATCGCGATGCGCTGAGCCTATCCTGGCTAGAATGCCATCCGTTGCCCCATGCGGCGGCTCATACAGGGGCACTGTGCGGACCGGTCCCTAACCAAGCCTGGCCCCGCCTGTAACGCCTCGGGGGCGGCGCTGCCGGATCCCGGTGCCAATTCTCGCGATGGGCTACCGTGAGCGACGCGCCCCGCCCACCGCTCGCGCCCTTGTCGGAGTTCAGGCGCTCGGCACCGACACGGCGTTCGATCGGGCAGAAGAGCGTGTTCTGCGAAGGGGTGGCGAGTATGGATCTGAACCTCTACATGGTCAGCCTCGTCGCCGGAGATTTGCCCCGGTCGGTTGAGTTCTACCGGCGGCTGGCCCCGGCCATACCCGAGACCGCGGACGGCAAATCGCACGTCGAAATGCGGATGCCCGGCGGGCTGACCTTCTTCCTCAAACGCGCCGGGGCACGCGGGCATCGCCGACGAGCCCGGTGTCCTCCTCGAGTTCTCCCTGCCGGATTGCGTCGCGGTCGCGGCGAAGTACGCCGAGATGACGGGCCTGGGCTATCGCGGGGAGCGCGCGCGCCGTTTCGCCGCTCGGGATCTACATGGCGATGCCTGCCGACCCGGACGACCATTCGATTATCCTCTCCGGGAACTGACACATGCGAATGGGGTCGTCGGTTCGGCGAGGGGGCGCGCCTTGCGCCTTCGCATCCCTGCGGGCCACGGAGCGGAGCGGCACGTGATCGGTCCAATGGTGCGCGCTCGCGTGGAGGAGGGCGCGTGGGAGATGCCGGATGGCACGTTCCCGGCAAGAGGCAACGAAGGATCGGAACAAGAATCGAGACAGAAGGGGTATGCGAATAGATGGAAGTGCCGAACGTTCCTCGGGTGGCGCATCGGTTTGTCGAGGTGGATGGGGTGCGGGTCTTCTACCGCGAGGCTGGCCCGCCGGGCGCGCCGACGATGCTGCTGCTGCACGGGTTTCCGTCCGCCTCGCACCAGTTCCGGCGGCTCATCGACGCCCTTGGCGGCCAATATCGGCTGATCGCCCCGGACTATCCCGGCTTCGGCCATAGCGACGCGCCAGACTCGGCCACCGTCGGCGGGCCGTTCGCCTACACCTTCGACCGGCTCGCCGACGTCATCGAGGGCTTCTGCGCGCGGCTCGGCCTCGACCGGTTCGCGCTGTACGCCTTCGACTTCGGCGCGCCCGTCGGTTTCCGGCTCGCCGCGCGACACCCGGAGTGGATCGCCGGACTGGTCGTGCAAAACGGTAACGTGTACGAGGAGGGCCTGTCGGAAGCGGCACGCCGGTTCGTCGCCCTCCGCCCCGACGTGGAGGGCGATGAGGCGCAGGTCAGGGAGCTGCTCACCCTGCCCGCCACACGAGGCCAGTACGTCGGCGGCGCCGCGGACCCCGAACTGATCGCGCCCGACGGCTGGACGCTCGACCAGCACTTCCTCGATTTGCCCGGTCGCAAGCAGATCCAGGTCGACCTGGCCTTCGACTACCACACCAACGTCGAACTATACCCGCGCTGGCAGGCGTGGCTGCGCGAGTACACGCCGCCGACACTGATCGCCTGGGGCCGAGGCGATTTCTTCTTCACGGTCAACGGCGCCCGCGCCTACCTGCGCGACGTGCCCGACGCCGAGCTGCACCTGTTCGACACCGGCCACTTCGCGCTTGAAGAGAACCTCCCCGACATAGCACCACTGATCGCGACGTTCCTCGACCGGATCTGGTGACTCCCCGGATTACCCGGGCGCATCACACGGCGCTGCGGGGGATCGCTACCAGGGACGACGAGTCGTGCGGTTGGCCTCGCCCAACTCCGACGAGGGGGGATGCGCCCGGGGGAACGCTTCTGGCATTAACGCTACCTTGAAAGTCTCCCGTCTCCTCCGTCACGCGCCCGGTGCTGCTACAGGTTGGAGGATCACCTCGAACCCGAGCTGCTCGATGCGGCGCTGCATGCGATGCACCAGCACCGTTTTGCGGCGCTCGTCGACGACCGCCGGGCTCGGCTCGCGCTACGGTTCATGGTGCAGCAGGATGGAATAGATCGCCGTGACGAGCCGGTGGGCGATGGCCATGATCGCTTGCTTCACCCCGCGCCGCGCGACGAGCCGGCGAGAGGTGGCGGCCAAGGTGGAGTTGCGCCCCTTGATGGCGGCATGCACGGCTTGGACCAGCCCGGTGCGCAGCCAGCGATTGCCGTGGCCGGTGGCCCCCGAGTGGCGTTTCCCGGTGCTCTCGTGGTTGCCCGGGCACAGCTTCGCCCAACTGGCGAGGTAGGCGCTGCTGGGGAAACGCCGCATGTCGGTGCCTGAGGTTGCTCCGTTTACACGGCTCTTCCGCTGATTCCGTGCTGCTGGCACTGGATCTAGTACACGGTCGCGGAAGTTCGTAGCGGGTTATGGTAGGGTACTGCCTGGCGCGACGCTGCCGCAATAGCCGTCCCCCAGGAGGCACGATGTCCGGCCCCACCCCCGCCCCCGTTGCCGTCTCCGCCGCCCAGCAAGCGGTGCTGCTGACCCTACGCCGTCGGCCATCGTGCCCGCAGGCGCTGGCCCTGCGCGCGGCGATCATCCTCGGCGCGGCGAGCGGCCAGCGCAACGAGCCCCTGGCGCGGCAACTCGGCTGCACCGCGACCACGATCCGCAAGTGGCGGGGCCGCTGGCACCGCGCCATGCCGCAGTTGCTGGCCGTGGGTGACGACCCCGCCGCGCTCACGGCGGCCATCGCGGCGGCCCTGGCCGATGCCGCCCGTGCCGGTGCCCCCGCGACCTTCACGGCCGAGCAGATCAGCCGCATCGTCGACCTGGCCTGCCGCCCACCCGAGCACGTGGCGCGGCCCATCGCCGCCTGGACACCGCGCGAGCTCGCCGACGAAGCGGTCGAGCAGGGCATCGTCGCCGCCATCTCCCCGCGTTCGGTCGAGCGTTGCTTAAATCGAGGCCGATCTGCGGCCGCACCGGAGCCGCTACTGGCTCAACGCGAAGACCAGGCATGAGGACCCCGCCGCCTTCGCGGCGCAGGTCGAGGCCATCTGCACGGCCTATGCCGATGCGCCAATGTTGGAAGCGTCGGGGTGCCAGGTCATCAGCGCCGACGAGATGACCGGCATCCAGGCCCTCGAACGCGCCGCCCCGAGCAAGCCGATGCGTGCTGGGCACCCGGAATTGCGCGAGCACGAGTACGTCCGCCACGGCACCCTCAGCCTCATCGCCACTCTCAACGTCGCCACGGGCGCGGTGCTCGCGCCCTCCCTGGGGCCGACCCGCACTGCGGCCGACTTCGCCGACCACATCGCCCGGACCATCGACACCGATCCCGAGGCCGGGTGGCTCTTCCTCGTCGATAACCTCAATACGCACCAGTCCGCGGCGCTGGTACGCCTGGTCGCCGATCGCTGCGGCTTCACGGCGGACCTGGGCATGAAGGGCCAGGCGGGCATCCTCCGCTCCATGCCCGCCCGCGCCGCCTTCCTGGCCGACCCGGCCCACCGCATCCGGTTCCGCTACACCCCCAAGCACACCTCCTGGCTCAATCAGATCGAGCTGTGGTTCAGTATCCTCGCCCGCCGGGTGCTCAAGCGGGGCGACTTCGCCTCCACCGACGCCCTGCGCGAGCGCATCCACGCCTTCATCGCCTATTTCAACCAGACCGCCGCCCCCTTCAAGTGGACCTACAAGGGCCGGCCATTGTGCTACTACCCGCATACGCTTTTACGCGACCGTGTACTAGGCTGCCCATAAGAAGCGTCACCTGAGGCTCTCAAGCCCGCAGCGGCCGTAGCCCTGGCGCTTGACCAGCTTCAGGCGGGTGATGTGGCCCTCGACTGGCCCGGTGCTCCACGGGAGCGTCAGCACCGCCAGCACCTCCGCCCGCTCGCGCTTCAACCCGGCGGCGAAGGTCGCCACGTCGGGCACGCTGCATGCCGAGGCGGTGTCGAGCCAGGCGTCGAGGGGTAGCGGTCCCGCTCCCGGATCATCCGCGCGATCTCCTGCAGCAGCGGGTAGGCCGTGGCGGCGGGGGCGCAGGCCTCCCGGAGTCGGTCGAGCAGGCGGAATTCGGCGTCATCAAGGCCGCCGGGGTCGCGGACGAGGGGCCACGCCAGCCGCGGCACCGCTGGCCGACGCGCGGCGGACGGAGTGGTGGTCGCCCCATCGGCGGCGGGCAGATGGCGGCGGGGCGTGGAGGGGGCGGGCTCGGTGCGCCGCTCCTGCGCCCACCGCGAAACCGGTCGGGAGGCACCCGTGTAGCCGCGCTCGCGGAGCTCCGCCGCAGGTACGGCTCGAAGGGATCGAGTTGGCTGGCCCGCCGGGCGTAGTCTCCCTGGGGCGGGGCGGCGGCGAAGCGATAGCGGCGCACCATGATGCGCGTGATCCCCAGCCGCCGCGCGATGCCGGAGATGGTCTCGCCGACGGCGGTCGGCCGCTGGATCTCGGCGTAGTGCGCGGCCACCCGGTGGCGGACATCCTCGCGCCGCGCCTCCTCGGCCGACGAGCGGCGGCGCGGCGGCAGCCCAGCCCCAGGGCCCTCAGCCGGCAGGCCACGCAGATCCTCGGCGTGGCGGTCGAGCACGCGCTCGGCCACCTCCCGCACGTTGCGCAGGACGTGCCAGCGATCCACGACCTGCACCGCCGCGGGCGCGCCGGCCGCCGCGCCGCGCGCGTACTCGGTCGAGCGGTCACGGACGATGACCTCCACCCCCGGATGCTCCCTGAGCCACTGTTCGAGTGCCGCCGCCGTGCACTCTGGGAGCAGATCGACCGGTCGCCCGGCCTCGAGATCCAAGCCGTAGCGCTCCCCTCGCCGCCACGCCCAGTCGTCCACGCCGAGCACCCTGGACGTGCCGGTCGGGGCGCCCTCGCCACGCCGGAGTAGCCGCAGGAGCGTGTCGCCGCCGACCGTGAGCCCGATGCGCCCCGCTAGGCGCGCCCCCGCCTCGCCGCCCAGCGCCACGCAGCAGGCCGCCAGCACCGCCTCCAGGCGGAGCAGCAGGCGCCCGTGGTGGCGGGTGACGCCCGGCACCTGCTCGGCGAACGTCCGCCGCTCGCAGGCGGGACTGGCGCACCGGAAGCGGCGCACCGACAGTCGTACCCGTACCGCCCGCCCGCAGGACGGCAAGTCAACCAGGACACGGCTGTAGCGGCTATGAACGCGCGCCGACGCCGCCCCGCACGCCGGGCAGAGACCAGTCGCTGCCGCCGCCACCGCACCAACGACGACCTGCTCGCCCTCCTCAGCGATGCTCTCGATCACCACGCCAGTTAGCTGATACACGCTGCCTCGCCGCCTTCCCCAATCATACTGCCCGTCCGATCAGGCCAGTAATCGTACGAGCAGCGACGGCGGATTGCACGGAATCAGCGGAAGAGCCACTACTGCGGACAGCTGATGATGCGGTCCGAGAAGAGGAGGTGTCCCGATGCCGCGTACCCCTCGACCCTCCCCGCCCGAGTTCCGGGTCGAGGCCGTCCGCCTCGCGCGGGGCGGCGACCGTTCGATCCCCGCGCTGGCCGCCGACCTGGGCGTCTTATCCGAGGCGCTGCGGCACTGGCTGCGGCAAGAGGGTGGCGACGCGGGCCGGGGGCCGCCCGGCGCGCTGACGAGCGACGAGCGGGAGGAGCGCGCGATCGTGCGAAAAGCGGCGGCCTCCTGCGCGCAGGAGGCCCCGTGAGCCGCTAGCGGTTCACCCGCGCGGCGCGGCCCACCTCCCCCGTCGCCGTCCTCTGCCGGGTCCCGCGAGTGTCGCGGGCCGGTTACTACGCCTGGGCGGGCCGCAGGGTGTCGGCCCGTGCCCGCAGCCGGGCGACCTACAGGGCAGCACGCATCCATGCCGCGCGGCGCGCGGCGCGTCGGCAGCACACGGGCGGCCCGGCGGGCGGCCACCGCCGTCCGCGGGTACGCGCCACGGTGGCCGACTCCACGAGGCGGCCCGCCCCAAATCTGGTCGCCCGCGACTGCACCGCCGTCGCGCCGGATCGCTTGTGGGTCGGCGACAGCACGTTCGTACCGACCGGTGAGGGCTGGCTCTCCCTCGCCATCGTGCTGGATGCGCACGCGCGCCGGGCACGACGCCCGCCGCCGGGCCTGGTCCACCACACCGATCGGGGGGCCAGTACACGGCGGCGTCCTACGAGCAGGCTCTCGCCCGGCGCAGCCTCGTCTGCTCGATGAGCCGGTCAGGCGCGTGCCTCGACAACGCCAGGGCGGCAAGCTTCTTCGCCACCCTCAAGGCCGAGCTCGTCGACACGCGGGCCTGGCCGACACGCGCCGCGACAAGGACGGCGATCTTCGCATGGGTCGAGGTCTTCTACCATCGGCAGCGTGCCCGCTCGGCGCTCGCCTACCACGCCCCCGTCACCTTCGCAGAGGCCCCGTCGTTGTTGCATTATCCTGTCGCCAAGCGGTAATCTGTCCGCGCACGTGAGATAATTTCATCCGCTCCTCTCTGCGTGCGTCAGACGCCCGAGCGTACCTTGCCTGCTCCAGAACCTTGTCCGACCGGTCCCCGAAAGTGTTCACTCGTCCCTCGGCTACCCCTCGCTCCGTTCGAGTTCGCCACGACTCCCGGTCGCCTTCAGCGTTGACGATCGGCACGAGCGCTGCCGCCGACCGCTGAGCGGTGTCCCGCTCCGACGCTACGCACCCTCCGCCAGATCCAGGCGGTAGAACCGGGCTGCGGTGCCGCTGAAGAGCGCGGCCCGCTCATCCGCGCTCGCGCCCACAGTCAGACGCTTGCAGGCGTTCCAGTAGACGGCGTAGCTGAACGACTCCTTGTCCACCGGGAAGTTGCTCTCGAACATGCACCGGTCCGGGCCGAACGCCGCGATACAGGTCTCGAAGTACGGACGAGAGGCCGCCGCGAGTTGCTCGGACGATGGCGGCTCGGGGCCGTCGTGCAGGCCGAGGTTGGTGAAGGGCATCCCCAGTCCGCCGAGCTTCACGCTCACGTTCGGGCAGGTCGCGAGCGCCTGGATACTGGTGGTCCAACGCGCGAACTCGGCGTCGCGGCGCCCGGCGTAGGGTCCGGTGCCGAGCGGACCCCCGACGTGGTCGAGCACGATCGCCGTGTCCGGGAACGCGCGCGCCAGCGCCGTTAACTCGTCGATCTGGGGGTGGTGGAGCCAGGCGTCGAACGAGAGGCCGAGCGGGGCCAGCCGCGCGAAGCCCGCGCGGAAGTCCGCATCGGCGAGCAGGCCGAGCATGGGCGCGTTGGCGGGGAGCGGGCGGGTGTCATTGCGGGCAGTACTCTGGCGGATGCCCCGGAAGCGACCGCCACCGGCCCGCAGGTGCGCCTCGAGCACCGCGTCCACCCGCTTACCCAACCGGAGATCGGCATGACCGACGATCCCGGCGCAGACCTGTGTAGGGCCGTAGCCGCCGCTCGCGCTCATGGCGGCGACGCCGTTGACGAACTCCGTCTCGCCGACCGGGCGCAGCGCCTCCGGGCCGGTCGCGCGGTGCATCGCTCCGCATTGGAGGAAGACCGTCGCGACGATGCGATGGCCGCTGTTCAGGTCTATGAGCAGCTCATCGAGCAGGTAGCGCCACCCCGGTCGGTCCCATAAATGGTGATGTGGGTCCACGATCGGCAACGCGGGTTCGAGGATCGCCTCGCGGCGGCGATCCAGCCACGCCTGGCGCACGGGGGACGGGGTCGGGGCGGGTTGGGCGGTCATCGGCGCTTCCTCCATTGGCGAGTATCGAGGTATCGAGCCGGTGCTTGTGCGCGCGCCGTGACGAGTCGTGGCTCGACCCCACGCCGCAATCGCCCACACGGGCATGGCGTCTAGGTGCGGGCGCGGTCGAAGTGGGGCAGCACCTCCGCCACGAACAGGTCGAGGCTCTCGGTGCGCGGGAAGTCGAGGAAGTTGAGCTGCATGTGCCGCACGCCCACATTCGCGAACGCCACAAGTTGCGGCACGACCTCCTCTGGGGTGCCGCTGACCACATGGACCTCGCCGCGATGGCCCATGAACCGTCGCCGGGTGAGCCGCGCCGGGTCGCGCGAGATACTGAGGCCCATGTAGCAGCTCGGGACGATCGCGACCGGCTCGCGGCCAAGCGCCCGGCAGTGCTCGTGCAGGACACCAAGCTTGTGCGCATATTCGGTGGGGGTGTAGTAGTCGGCGTTCCACCAGTCGGCGTGCTCGGCCACGACCCGCAGGGTGCGCCGCTCGCCGCCGCCGCCGATCATCAGCGTCGGCGGCGGCGCTGGTGCGGGGAGGCAGCGCGCATCCACGACCTGGTAATGCTCACCCGCGAAGGTGACCGGCTCACCCCGCCAGAGGGCCGTGACGATCCGCGCCGCCTCGTCTAGCTGCGCCACGCGGACACGCGCCGGGGGGAACGGGTAGCCGTAGGCGTGGTGCTCGGCCTCGGCATCGCCCGCACCAAGACCGAGGATGAAGCGCCCGCCGGTGAGCTGCTGGAGTGTCGCGGCGATCTTCGCGGTGAGGGCGGGGTTGCGGTAGCCCTGGCCGAGGACGAGGGTGCCCCAGCGCAGGCCGGGTGTTTGCCCGGCATGATAGGCGAGGAAGGCCAGACATTCCATGATCGGGTCGTCGCCGGACTGGAGGTGGTCGATCACCCAGCAGGAGAGGTCATGGTCGCGCGCCGCATCGAGGATGCGCGCGTTGGCCCGCTCCATCTCCGCGCTGGTGCCGCCGTGCGTCGTGGGGCGGATGGTGACCCCGAAATCCAGCCGCGCCATCATGTCCCTCCCCCGCCCCCAGCTGCGACGGCCTTCCGCGGCAGCTGGGGGCACGGTATACCCCCGCCGGGGGGCTGTCAACTGGGGAACAGCGGCGGGCAGGCCTTACGTCGCGATAGCTGAGCGCGAAGCGGCAGTACCGTCAGATCGCGTGCGCGACGATCGCGGCGGGGAAGCGATAACCGGCATAGCTCGGGGGGCGATGCCATCTTTCGTCCGAGGAGTATCGCACGTCAGCCGTCCCCGTTCCTAACAAGCGATTTCATAACCCTGGCACAGGCGCTGCGGCGCTGCGAGTATGAAAGTACATGAACTGGTCTCGGACGAGCCCTGGGCCGCGATCGAGCCGCTCTTACCGCCGCACTCGGCGCAGCCGCGGGGCGGGCGGCCGCGGCTGCCCGACCGTCCTGCGCTGTGCGGGATCCTCTTCGTGCTGCGGACCGGCATCCAGTGGCGGTGGCTGCCCGCCGAGCTGGGCTGCGGCAGCGGGGTGACCTGCTGGCGACGGCTGCGCGCCTGGGAACGGGCCGGGGTCCGGCGACGGTTGCACGGCGTCCTGCTCGATCGCCTGGACGAGGCGGGGAAGCTCGACTGGTCGCGGGCAAGCGTAGATAGCGCCAGCATCGCGGCCAAAAAGGGGCGACGCGGTCGGCCCGAACCCGACGGATCGCGGCAAGCCCGGCACCAAACGCCACCTCCTCGTGGAGCGCGGCGGCCTCCCGCTCGCGGCGGGGCTGACCGGGGCCAACCGGCACGACAGCACCGCCTTCGCGCCGCTGCTCGACGTGGCGGTGCCGGATGCCGGGGGCGCCGGGGTGGCACGCCGGCCGGCGAAACCGCACGCGGACAAGGGTGCCTGTCGCGCCGCCCGGCAGGAGCGCGGGATCGCCGATCGCATCGCACGCCGGGGCATCGAGGACAAGCGGCACCTGGGACGGCATCGCTGGGCACTGGCGTGGTTGGCGCGCTATCGCCGCCTGACCATCCGCTACGAGCGCCACGAGTCCCTCCACCAGGCGTTCCTCGATCTCGCCTGCGCCCTCATCTGCCTCAACGCCCTCACCCGGTTATGAAACCGCCTGTAAGTTGACAGTACCGCGCGGCCCGTCCCACCAGCCCGTGTCTGTTTTCTGACGCAACCCCTGCGCGTCGTCGACAGGGTGGTCGCGGTCCCTACACGACCGGGCTGGGGCGTGGCACTCGTGCCGGGCTTCCCCGAGCGTGCGACCACCCGGCTGCTCGCCGAGTAACGGCGCACCGGCGGGGAAGCCCGGCCACGACCGGGTGACCGCGACGTGCGGAATCGATCCGGGTGCGGCGCGGCACAGGTGCCGTGCCATTGGTATGACATTCTATCCGAGCGTTTGTTTGACAATAGGCGGTGACGCTGGTACGATCCCACCGTTATCGTTACCAGGAGAATCGAGGTGGGAGACCATGCCCGGTCAGTCTCCGCTCAGCACACCGGTGACAGCGGCACGCCCGGTTGTCATTCGTCGTCCGCGCCTGACATACCGCACGACACAGAAGCTCTGGGGCTTTATCTTCGTGTCGCCGGTCCTCCTCTTGTTCCTCATCTTCCGCCTCTATCCCATGCTCCGCGCGATCGTGATGTCGTTCCAGAAATATGACCTGCTCACGCCGCCGCGCTGGATCGGCTGGGACAACTACGCGTTCGTCTTCTCCAATGAGCGCGTGCTGAATTCCTTCAAGGTCACCGGCTTGTTCCTCATCGGGCAAACGATACCCCTGGTCCTCGTCTCCCTGCTGCTCGCCCTGGTGCTCTTCTCGCTGCCACGTTTCCGGCATGTCTTCGAGGTCACTTTCTATTTCCCGGTCATCATGCCCACGGTGGTCGCGGCGCTGATCTGGTTGACGCTCTTCTATCCGCGCGGCCTGCTCGATCAGCTCGTCGCGCCGTGGGCGCCGCACGGCATCCCGTGGCTAACGAGTCCGGTACTGGCTCTGCCGAGCGTGATCACGGTCGATATCTGGAAATCCACCGGCTACTACATGATTATCCTGCTGGCCGGGTTGCTGGGGGTGCCGATCGAATACCTCGATGCGGCGGCGATCGACGGTGCCGGGGCCTGGGCGCGCTTCCGCTACATCATCCTGCCGTTGTTACGTCCGCAACTCGCCTTCGTCTCCATCATCGCGCTCGTCAATGCCGTGCAGGCGTTCGACTCCTTCTACGTTCTGACACGCGGCGGCCCGGCCGACGCGACCCGTATCCTGCCGATCGAGGTCTACCTGCGCGCGTTCCAGCTCCTCGAGATGGGCCGCGCGGCGGCGATCTCGATGGTGATGTTCGTCTTCCTGATGGTGTTGACCGTCATCCAGCTGAAGTTCTTCAGGATCGGGGACCTATGAGCACCGTCCAGCCAGCGCATGTCGTCCCCCAGCCGCGCAGCCCGTGGCAGTTGCAACGCCGCCTGGGCGGCGGCGCGCTCTATGCGATCCTGCTCGTCTTCTCGCTCTTCATGCTGCTCCCGTTCGCCTTCGCCCTCACCGGCTCGCTGAAGCCCGAGCTGGAGATCTTCGCCATCCCGATGCGCTGGCTCCCCTCCTCGTTCCAGTGGCAGAACTATCTCTTGCCCTTTCAGCAGGCCAACTTCGGGCGCTACTTCCTCAACTCGGCCATCGTCGCGCTCGCCCAGACACTCGGGCCGCTGCTGCTCTGCTCGCTGGGAGGATACAGCCTGGCCAAGTTCGATTATCCGGGACGGACGCTCATCTTCCTGTTCATCCTCAGCACCATCATGTTGCCGCTGCAGGTGACGATCGTGCCCCTGTTCCTGATCATCAAGGAACTCGGCTGGGTCAACAGCTATGCCGGGCTGATCATCCCCGGGCTGGTGAGCACCTTCGGCACCTTCCTGATGCGGCAGTTTTTCCTGTCGGTCCCGAGCGAGTACATGGACGCCGCGCGCCTCGATGGTGCCAGCGAGCCGCGCATCTTCTGGAGTGTCATGCTGCCGATGTGCCGCCCGGCGCTGTCGGCCCTGGCGATCTTCAGCTTCACCGGCTCCTGGAACTCCTTTTTATGGCCGCTGGTGATCGTCAACCAGGATGCGATGCGGACCATGCCGCTCGGCATCGTCTTCTATATCGGGGAGCAGCGCGCCCCGCAGTACGGGCAACTCCTCGCGGTCGCGATCATCGCCACACTGCCGGTGCTGGCCCTATTCCTCGTGATGCAGCGGGCCTTTATCCAGGGCGCGGCGGTCTCCGGGCTGAAGTGATCCATCGCCGCGAGGCCATGTCGGCCCCGCGATAGTTCTCGGGGTGGTCGGGACAAGGAGGGTATCATGTCACACTACCGTGGTCCGATCTGCTCACGGCGGACATTGCTGAGCGCCGCGGTCGCGGGCTTCGGCGGCGCGTTACTCGCCGCCTGTGGGGGCACGGGTACCACACCGGCGGCACAGTCGGGGGGGGCGGTACCGGCGGGCAGTGCGGGTGCCAGTACCGCGCCGCAGAGCGGCAGCGGGGCACCGACCAGGCTGGTCTTCTGGCGGCACCAGTACGATCCCACCGATAAAGTTCTCAAGGAGATCATCTTCCCGGACGCGCGGGCGAAGTTGAATCTCGAGTTCGACTTCCAGGTCCAGCGCGACGCGGACTACAAGACGACGATGCTGCCGCAGCTCGCGTCGGGCGGGGGGCCGGATATCTTCGAGGCCACGGAGGCCTTCCGGCTCAAGTTCACGAAGGCCGGGGTCTACTCCCCGTTCGACTACACCCCCTGGGGCGGCAAGGCCCAGTGGGAGGCCTACTGGCAGCAGGGCGTCGTCGACGTGCTGCGTGTCGATGGGCAGGACAACACGGTCCCGGTCGAGTGGACCGCGATCCCCAACAACCTGTTCGTCAATAGCGCGCACGCGCAGCAGGCTGGGATCGACGGCGACATCGCCAAGTACCAGCAGACCCCGGTCGCCTGGGCCGACCTCGGGCCGTGGGCGGCGAAGATGACCAAGAAGGACGCGAACAACAACATCGCCCGCGACGGTTTCATGATCCAGCACGGCTACGGGGCCGACCGCACCTATTCCTTCTGGGAACCCTACTTCCTCCAGGCGGGGGGGAAGCTCCTCTCGCCCGACGGCAAGAAGTCGCTGCTCGATAGCGATCAGGGCGTCGCGGCCATGCAAAACCTCTACAATTACGTCTTCAAGGATGGCGCGTCGATGTTGCGTCCCCAGGACAAGGAGTCCGGCTCGGCGAAGTTACCCAAGGAGGAGACCTCCTCCACGGCGGGCATGAGCCAATGGGCCTACGGGACCATGAAGCAACTCGCGCCCGACAAGTGGCAGAACTTCCGCTCCTTGCTCGCGCCCCAGGTGGATCCGACCAAGCCGCAGTACGAGAGCGGCCCGGGCTGGAGCTACGGCGTGCTGGCCAAATCGAAGAGTCAGGCGGTGGCGTTCAAATTCCTGCACTTCATGGTCGACCAGCATGGCAGCGATCTCTTCGATGGCGGCATCGTGGCCCCGGTGAAGGGCTGGACCGAGAAATACGCCGGGTTCGCCAAACTCCCCGACGCCGCAGTGTGGAAGAAGATGTCGGACGCGGCGGTCCCGCGCATCCGGCAGGAGGTTGAGGTCCTCACCCAGGTCCAACGGGCCGAGGGGTTCCAGAAGGCCTTCGAGGCGGTGATGTTCAACAAGGCCGACATCAAGACCGAACTTACTCGCTGGAACAAGGACGTCCAAGACGCGCTGAGCGGCCTCTGATACGAGCGAGGAAAGCGGTGCGTCATGCGGTATGATGGTAGCGGTGCCGACGACAGCGCCCGACGTGTCCGGCTCCCGGCAGGTTCCGGGTGTCGGACGCCCGGAAGGAGGGTTTCTCTTGGTAGAGGCGACAGCAACGCCCGCCCGCACCCCGCTCGGTCAGGCGGTCATCGACTGCGACATCCACAACGCCGTGCCAGGCGTGCAGGCGCTCTTCCCCTATTTGTCGGAGCACTGGCGCGAATATATCACCCAGTCGGCTTTCAAAGGACCTACCGATTCGGACTATCCCAAGGGCGCGCCGATCGCGGCGCGCACCGACGCCATCCCGCCCGAGGGGGGGCCGCCGGGCTCCGACCTGGCGACGCTGCGCCAGCAGGTGCTCGATCCGTGGGGGATCGAGATCGGCATCATCTCCTGTGCCTACGCGGTCGAGAGTATCCACAATCCCGACGCCGCCGCCGCGATGGCGAGCGCCGTGAACGACTGGCTCGTCGCCGAATGGCTCGACCGCGAGCCGCGACTGCGCGCGTCGCTGGTGGTCCCCAGCCAGCAGCCGGAGATGGCGGCGAAAGAGATCGACCGGCTCGGGCAGCATCCCGGTTTCGTGCAGGTCTCCCTGCCGGTGCGCTCGCCGATGCTCTACGGCAATCGGCACTATCATCCGCTCTTCGAGGCGGCGGCGCGACACGACCTGGTGGTGGGGATCCACTTCGGCGGTTCCCCCGGCAACCCGCCCAGCGGCTCGGGCTGGCACTCCTACTACCTCGAGGAATACGTCGGCATGGCCCAGGTCTTCCAGTCGCAGGTGCTGAACCTGATCGTCGAGGGCGTATTCGACCGCTTCCCGACGCTGCGGGTCGCCCTGATCGAGAGCGGCTTCACTTGGCTTCCGGCGCTCCTGTGGCGCATGGACAAGGAGTGGAAGGGGCTGGGCCGCGAGGTGCCCTGGAACAAGAGTTTACCCTCGGACTACGTCCGCAAGCATATCCGCCTGACGACACAGCCGCTCGACCTGCCGCTCGACGCCGCCGCGATCGGCGAAGTGCTCGCACAATTCGGCAGCGACGATCTCTTGATGTTCGCCACCGACTATCCGCACCGGCACTTCGACCGCATCGAAGAGGCGCTGCCGGATGGCCTACCGGCGGAACTCCGGCGCAAGATCCTGGCGGACAACGCCCGCTCTTTTTACCGGTTCTAACCGATCCCGACGTTCACCCGCAACAGCACGCCGAGTGACGCGATGAGCGGCGAACCCGCGAGAAAGGACGGCTCCGATGACAGCACTCTCGACCCGACCGGCGGCGCGCGAACGGACCAAGCAGGCGGTCATCGACTGCGACATCCACACCGCCCCGGCAACGAAGCAGACGCTCGCCACCTACATGCCCGCGCGCTGGCGACGGCACCACGAATTGTTCGGGGAGCGCGGCCCGTCGGGGGCCTCCTACCCGCGCGCCAACCAGAACGCCGCCCGCACCGACTCCTGGCCGCCGTCCGGGCAGCCCCCCGGGTCGGATCTCGCCTTTCTGCGTGAGCAGTTGCTCGATACGTGGGGGATCGAATACGGCGTCATGAACCCGCTCCTCGGGGCGGGCGGGCAGCTGAACCTGGAGTATGGTGCCGCGCACGCCCGCGCGACCAACGACTGGCAACTCGCCGAGTGGATCGAGCCGGAGCCGCGATTGCGCGCATCGGTCGTGGTGCCCTACGAGGACGGTGCCCTCACCGCAGCCGAGATCGACCGTGTCGGGGACAACCCCGCCTTCGTACAGGTGTTGTTATCCATCCGCACCAGTGAGCCCCTGGGGCGGCGCAAGTACTGGCCGATGTACGAGGCGGCGGTGCGCCACGATCTCCCGATCGGCATCCACTTCGGCGGTGCCGGCGGCGGTCCGATCACCGGGGCGGGCTGGCCGTCCTTTTACATCGAGGACCATGCCGGCATGCCCACCGCGTTCCAATCACAGGTCATCAGCATGGTGACCGAGGGGATCTTCGAGCACTTCCCGACGCTGAAGATCGTCCTGATCGAGGGCGGCTTCGGCTGGCTTCCGTCGCTGATGTGGCGCCTCGATCGCGCCTACGGCCACCTGCGCGAGG
>JAABUM010001570.1_pt1 | contig 33594 bp, 32 predicted proteins | sample 5559161 | NCBI WGS metagenome assembly JAABUM01 (sample SAMN10711868, study PRJNA513369) | rock metagenome | isolation source: Antarctica rocks | place: Antarctica: Victoria Land, Siegfried Peak nord
CGGAGGTCGCGACGAAGCAACTCAATGCCCGCGCGAAGCCCTGGGTTTGGGGGCGACCCCAGCGCCCGCCGCGCGCTCTGCGCCATTCCTTTGTCTACCGTATCTGAGGAACGGCGCACTAGGGGCGAATCGGCGCACGAATGGCACCGGGAAATTGGGACTGTCGGGGGATAGGCGCGCGCTGTCACTGTCGGCATGCTTCTCTGAGATGCGGCACGCGCCGCGCTGATAAGAGCAGGATGATGATGGTGGGTAGACGATCCCTTCCGACTGCGCGCGACCTTGCTGCGCCCGGCTCCGCCCGCTGCGGAGCGCGCATCGGGCTCGCTCCTACGCTACGATCTCACGGCACGCTGAGAGCCTGATCCGGTGCGACGATCGCCGGTGGTGCGCGTGCCTCGTTGGTCGCCGTGGCTGCCCGCGATCCTCCTCTATCTCGGTGCGGCGCTCTTACTCCTCGTCGATCTCGGCGGGTATCCCGCCGCCGCTTATAACTGGGAGGTTTACAGCGCGCGCGGCATCTGGGAGTTCCTCGCCGCGCCGACCCTCGCATACTTCGCCCCCACCGATGGCCTGATGACCGATAGCGGCCATACTCCGCTGGTCGTCCTGCCGGTCGTGCTCAGCTGGCGGCTGGCCGGGGCGAACCTGCTCGGCCTGCGCCTGCCGATCGCGCTCCTGGCGGCGTTGGCCGTCCCCCTCTGCTGGCTCGTCGGACGCCGCTTGATGGGGAGCTGGCCCGCAGCCCTCGGGGCGGCGCTCCTTGCCCTCTCGACCGCCTTCGTCGTGTACGGGCGGACCGCCACGATCGTCGGACTGTCGCTCATCCCGGCCCTAATGACGATCTGGTTGCTTGCCCGCGCGCTCGAACAACCGACCGCTACGCGCATCGCGCTGCTGCAACTCGCCTTGATCGGCAATGACTGGGCCTACGCCCCGATCCGTTTCTTGTGGCCGATCGCGGGCGCGGCCTTCGTCTGTGAGTTCGTGTTGCGGCGCGGGCTGCGTCGTCACTTCGCGCTCGCCGCGCTGGTCACGGCGCTGGTCCTGCCGCTCTTCCTCTACGGTGTGGCGATCTGGACGACGCATGCGACAGGGGATGTGGCCCGACCGCAGCCTGCGGCGGTCTTGCGTGCGTACTACAACGGACGCGGCGAGCAGGTCTTCGCCGAGGATTCCGGGCTGTACGACCTTGCGGCGATTACCCCGGTCGTCGCGCACAACGCCGGTGACTTGCTGGCCCTCTTCTTCGATCGGGATACCCGCCCGGCCCTGCTCGATTATTGGAACCCACACGGACGCTTGCAGCCAGTGTTACTCGTACCATTCGTCCTGCTGGGCGTTGGCTGGATGATCGTGCGCGCCCGTCGCGCATCCGGCGCGCGCCTGCTCCTGATTGCGCTGGTCGGCTTCACGCTGCCGATCCTGCTGACGAGCAATGTGCATATCGGGCGGCTGATCTACGCGCTACCGCTCCTCGCGCTGTTGGCCGCGCGCGGGATCGCTAGCGTGGCCGAGGGCATCGCCTGGCTCCTGGCGCGGTTCGGCGGTGCGGCGATGGGGCGCTGGCACCGGCCCGGTACGCGGTGGCATACCTACGGTTGGCACGCCCTGTTGGCCTCACTGGTCCTGCTCGCGGTTGCGTTCGGCGGTTGGCGCGAGTATACCGTCGAGCTGCCGTTGCAAGCGATGGTGCGCGGTGAGGGGATGCTCCGCGCGCGCGCGCCCGAACTCGCGGCGGACGGGCGGACGGCGGTGATCCTCACCAACCTCGCGCCGCAAGGGCTTGCCCCGGAGGATCCGGCGATGGAAATCTACGCGCTGGTCGGCTATCGGCTCGGGCTGGATCGTGTCTATCGTTTTGTCGATCTGGATCGTGACCCGGTGCTCGACTCGTCCGATCCCCGCGCGTTGGCGCTTCTCGGTGGCGACCCCGCCACAATCCTCGACCGGACAGCGCTATGCGAGGCGGTCTACTTCGCCCCGGAAGATGTGCTAACGACCCTGAGCGCGCGCACGGCAAGTCTTGGCTGCGCGCGCCCCCCGGAAGTCGTATTGCTACCACGCTGAGAGCGGGACGATTTCGGCTTGGCTCGCTCGCAGCTGCGCTGATGTGTGACCTTGTAAAAGCGCCGCGCTTCGTACCTTCTCTGGCAGATGCCGAGCGCCGACAGTTGAGAAAGGGTCCGCCACCGATCGAGGTCTTCATGCTGGGTCGCTGCCGAATCCTCCTTGTCAGCGCCCGGTCGGCACGCTGCCGTTGGCCTGCGATGACAAGCGCTACGGACCTGCCGTGGCGGGGGATTCGATGCGGTAGGCGACGAACGATGGCGCATCCGGCGGCTCGCCGACGAGCAGCGCCCCGCCCGGATAGCGCGCCTGCAACTCGTCGAGACGTGCCATGTACTCGCCGAGCAGGACGAAGACGACCGGCCCGCTGCCGGGATCGACGGTCAGATCAGTGCGTTTCCCATACTCCCGTGAGCGATCCTCCACCACGATCTGCGGCGCAAGAAAGCGGCGCGTCTCGTAGTCGCCCGACCAGCGCCCCGAGGCGAAATAGACCCGACTCCCCGGCGCGAGGGTGCCGAGGTAGCGCGCGGCATCGGTCATCTCAGTCGCGAATGTCCAACGTTCCTGGGGTGCGCTTGCGAACCGCGTGAAATACCCGACGGTCCCGCTCCAGGCCAGGAGCGCGACGATCGCCGCGCTCGCCAGTCCGATCATGGGCGACCAGCGGGCATACCCGCGTGCGCGCAGGATCGCCAGGGGTTGGAAGAGGGCGATCGCGATGAAGAGTGCCACGAATGGGCTCAGGGCGAAGGTGCGGCGTGCGAGCCCATCGACGGTCAGGACCGATCCGAGCGGGAGCAGTGCGGCCACCAGCACGCCGAAGCGGGCCAGCGATCGCCCCCGCCGCTGCCAGCAGCCGATGATCGCGCCCGCCACTGCCAGCGCCAGGGCTGGCGGCGGGACGAGCGGGCTGGTGCCGCTGCCGTCGGCCCCATCGACCCGAGGATGGCAGCAGAGTTGGTCCCAGTAGCGCTCATAGCGCGTCGCGAGGAAACCGGCGCGCGCGGTCGGCCCGTCCAGTTCGGCCCACGCCGCCGCGCCGGTGATCGAGAATTGGCGCAGGTGGGCCGGGTAGTCGTTGGCGGGGTCGGCGATGTAGTGCAGCAGCGGCAGCGCCACCACGCCGATCACGATCGGCAACGCCAGGAGCGGCGCAAGGCGGGGTGTGCAGTGCCCGCCCCACCTGGCACGCCAGCGATCCGCCGTCCAGGCCAGCGCCGCGTACAACAGGGCGATCGCCAGGAAGAGCGGCTGGGAGTTGTAGACGTAGAGCCCGAGCCCCAGCAGCAGGCCGGTCGTCGCCCACCAGCGCCAGTCGTTTCGCCGCCGTGCCTCGACCAGTGCCCCGGCGGCCAGGACGGTGCAGAGCGGCCAGGCCGCCAGCGGGAAGCCGATCCGCGAGAAGTGGAGATGCCACTCCTGCGTCGCCAGGAGCGCCGCGCCGCCGAGGGCGACAGCAGGCCCGTAGGTGCGGCGTAGGACGAAGAAGAGCGCGAGGACGGTGAGTACGCCGAGGAGTGCCGGGACGAGCCGTACCGCGAGGATCGTGTTGCCGAGGAGGGCGATCGCCAGCGCGACGAGATAGAGCGGGCCGCTTGGCTGGCCGAGTGCCAGGGGCGAATAGGGGCCGATATTCCTCTCGCGCAGGATTCGCGCGGCCTCCAGCCCGGCCACGGCCTCATCGCCGTGCATCCCGAGCGGCACCGCCGTGAGCGCGATGGTCCGCAGGAGGAGGGCACCGAGAAGGATCACGGCCAGGGCGACCAACTGCGGTGCTCGTCCGATCTCGCCCTGATGATCACGGCCTGGTGAGAGCGATGTGCGCCGCCGACGCCCCTCCGGCCAGATCAGGGTGTGGCCGTGGGTAGCGGCGCTGGTTGCCGTGGTCTGGTCGATCGTTGCTGGCATCCGTTTCTCGCGCTCCTCGTGCCGACAGGGGGTGCTCGAACATGACGCTCGCGGCGTTACGACGAATTATGGTGTTCGCGTTTCCATCGGTAGCCTAGCGCAGGGATGTTGTCCCAGCTATCCCCCGGAGGTCCCGATCACATCCTTCACCGGCAAACCGGCGCGGTGGGAGCGAACCCGGGTGCCGACTGCGACGGGTAGGCGGGCATCGAACAAGGGGGCGAGGGCGTGAAGAACCCGCCGAGCACCCTGCTCGGCGGGTTCTTGGTGTGGCGTCTGTCCGCTGGCTGGGCGTTAGCGCCCTGCTTTGCGCCCCGGCTCGACCTTGCTACCGGTATCCTCGGGGGTATTGGTTTCGCCGGCTTCGTGCTCCAGCGCACCATCGTCGCCGCCGTACTCGCCGGTGCGATCCTCGTCCTTGTCGGGCTGATCGTGCTGGTGGCCGACGGTCGTCCCGGCGACACCCGGCGTCCGTGCCGTGCGCTCGCGCTCCGCTTCCTTCGCCTTGTCGCCCTGATCCGCGCCGCTCATCGTTTCCCACTCCTTACATCATCCGGTCTGCCATCATGGCTCAGCGCGCAGCTTCCGTGCCATCGGGGCGGGCGATCGCCGGGTCTGCCGCGATCGGCGTCGCCTTGCGCCCGAAACGCGCGGTTACGGTCAGCACGAAGCAGACCAGCCAGACGAGGCCGATGTGGAAGAGGAAGGGACGCGCGGAGAGCAGGGTCCCCGCCGGGAGGACGAGCAGCGTGGCGCTGACATTGAGCGCGGTGCGGAAGATGAGCAGCGGCGGGAGATCGCCGCCGCTCGCGTTATAGAGTCGGGTGCAGAGGTAGGAGAGGCCGATCGTCCAGAAGAAGTACGCCCCGGACGAGAGCGCCGCCTGGGCGGTGCCGGGGATCAGGAAGAGCGGGATCTGTCAGAGTCCCCAGACGAGGCCAAGGAGAGCGCTGGCCGTCCAGGTGCCGAAACCGGCGAGGAAGCGCGGCAGGGCGAAGCCGCGCCAGCCCGGCTCCTCCCCGAGCGGCCCGCCGAAGAGGAGCCCGAAGACGAAGAGGAGCGGCAGGATCACGACGATCGCACCCTGTGGCACACCAGCGGGCAACTGCCGGACGAAGCTCGGGCGGCACCGCCTGTCAGCATGTCGAGTAGCGTGGCACCGAGAGCCAGGAGGAAGGGGCCGATGAGCGCGAGGGCGTAGAGTCGCCCGTCGGCTCGCCAGCGCCGGAGCCGACCGAGGAAGGCCCCGACGCTCCCCCGCCCCTCGGTCGACCCGATGACAACGAGCGCCGCCAGGAGCGGCCCGAACAGGCCGAGGGTGATCAACCCCTGGGCCGCGCCACCGAGCGCGATGTCGAGTCCCCAGCAGCACCAGGCGATCCCATACGCCAGCGTGAAGAAGGCCACGGTCGGATAGCGCCGGATCGGGTCCATGCGGTCGTCCTCCTCGTCTGCTGCGCGCGTCGTCGGTCCTCGGCGCAACAGGCCGCTGGCACGATCGTCGCAGTAGATGGCAAAGTAGTGTAGCGTATCCCAGATGATGCGATGGATGTGCGCGGCGGCGGATCGTCGCGAAGGGAGACGGCATGGGGCAACGAGACCAGGGCTGGCTGGAGCGGACGCGCGGCACGCTGCGCGCGCTCTTCGGAGCGGGGATCGGCGCGGAGCCGGGGCAGACGAAGACAGGCGGGCGTTTCCCCGATGGCGCGGCCTTCCGCGACGATGTGCTAACCCGCTATCCGTTCACGCCAGGTGCCGCCACGATCCTCCGCACCGTTCCATTCACGGTGAAGAATCTGTCCGCGCCGGTCGGCGGCGGCGGATGGTACGGCCCGGACGGGCGGCGGATCGAGCTGGAAGGGATCCAGGATGAGGCGGCGGTCCACGAGTTGGCCCACGCCTGGGCTGATCTCGCCGGTTTCTACCAGGAGCGCGCGGCGGACGGCCCGCCCTGGCCGATCCTGCACCACCCGTTTCGGGCCGATGTCCGGCGCGCGGCGGATGAGCCCGATCCGCGCTACGGGCGTATCCAGTTCCTGGCCCACCAGTATGAGTACGGCGATTCGGGTATCGGCTTCGCGGGGATGTTCGAGAACGACCCGGAACGCTTCGCCGGCCTCGCCTCCGGCACGATGGGCGATCTGGCGCTGATGCCGCCGTACCTCGCGCGCTGGTACGCCGATCTGTTTGTACTGCCTGCTGCGGCGCGCTAAGCGTGGGTGAACGATCCCGATCCTCAATCCCGCAGGTCTTGCGATCCTATGAATATGCGGTCCCTATGAATAGGGGGGGATGCTCATGACCGAGCACCCCTCCCCCGTTGCTGTTAGCCGCCTTCCCGATCCTAAAACGAAGCGCCGATGGAAACCACATACCTCGCCGTATCCCCAGTCCGCGCAGGCGGACTTCGTGGCCGCAGGCCATTTAGCCGGGGGTTTCAACCCCTCGGCAGCCCGCGCCCACCATGTCCCCCCCACACGCGCTTCGGGTTAGCGCTTCGGTTGTGGCTGAGTAATCAACCAGTTGATCGCGGCGTCGCGCACCGGGTCGGCGAGGCTGGCCGGGTCGGTCTGGATGACCTCGTCGGGGGTGACGCCGACCCGGTTGATCTCGCGCTTCTTCGGCGAGACGACTTTCTCGACGGTGATGCTGAGCGCCGAGCCATCGGCCAGATCGAACGATTGCGCCGCCGCGAGGCAGCCCGCCGTCTTCTGGCCGAAGAGGCGCGCGAAGCCGTAATCCTGGGCGGCGGCGGAGAACGCCTCGCTCGACGAGGCGGAGCCTTCGTTGACCAGCACCGCGAAGGGGTGTTGCGCGCTGACGTAGGCACTCTTGTCAGTATTGACCGCCTCCTGCTGCCCGTTGGCGCGGACGTAGTAGGCGACCGGCTGCCCGTTCTGGATGAAGCGGCTCGCCACGCGGCGCAGCGTCTCGACGTAGCCGCCCGGATTGTTCCGCAGGTCGAGGATCCAATACTGGACGCCCTGCTGCTGGAACGAGTCGAGCGCCGCCTGGATGTCCTTCTCCACCCCGTCGCCGACCCCGGTGCGCGTCGTCGTCGCGGAGAAGGAGGAGAGGGCCATGTAGCCGATCTTCTCCCCATTCGGACCGGCGCGGACGTCGCTCTCGAAGTTCGGCACGTTGACCGTCGCGCGGGTGATCGCGAAGACCAGCGGGTTCGCCTCGCCGGGGCGGTGGACGGTGATCTTCACCTGCGAGCCTTCCGGGCCGCGCACGAGCGGGCTGACCTGATCGATCGGGAGGTCGGTCACATCGGTGTCGCCGACGGCGGTGATCTGATCGCCCGCGCGGAGCCCGGCCTTCTCGGCGGGCGACCCGGCGTAGACCTTGGCGACCGTCGGCGGGCGGAGGGCGGAGTTGATCAGGACGCCGATGCCGCTGTAGTTGGTCTGCCCCTGCTCCTGGGCCTTGGCCTGCTTGTTCTGGTCGGGATTGAGGAAATAGGTGTGGCACTCACCGACCTGATCGACCACCGCCTGGATCGCCTCGTAAGCGACGACCGACTGATTGACCTCGCCGCCGACATTCTGGGTCAGCGCGAGGTAGGCGGTCTTGAAGGTGGCGGCATCCTGATCGCGGTTGCCATTGAGCGTCAGAGTCTGAACTTGCGGGGCCTTGCCGGACGCACGCAAGGTTGCCACCGCGCCATCGTAGGCGTGCTGGTAGAGCGTATTCGACTGGAGCTTGTCGACATAATTGTCGAGGAGTTCCCCGATCGCCTGATCGACGAGCGCCCCACCGGCGGCGGGGGTGGTATTGGCGATCGCCGTCACGTTGACGGCGGAGCGGGCGGGGGTCGCGGTGGCGTGCGTGGTTGTGGTGGCCGTCCCGCGCCCGGTCACGGTCGCCACCGGTGTCCGCGTCGTCCCGGCGACGATCGGCTGGGTCGGCACGGTGCCGACGACCGCCGACGGAGTGGCCGGGCTGAGCGCGGAAGTTGCCACGCTGACCGTCGAACTGCTGCCGCACGATGCCAGCAGCAAGAGCGCGAGGAGGAGGGCGAGGGCGCGCTTCATCGGTCGTCCCTTTACGCGATTATCGATCGGCGCGCGGTCGCGCCGACAGTCTTCCCCAATAGTACGCCGCGCGGGGTGTTTTGGTCACTCTTTCGGTCGGTTGATCTGCGCTCAGCGGAGCGCCGCGAGTAGTGGCGGGTCGGTCGTCCCGGTCGGGTCGCTCAGGATCGTTTCCTGCGGGCGCTGCCCGACGCGCGCGAGATCGCGCCCTTGCGGCGATCGTAGTTGCGCGATGCCGAGTGAGAGCACGGCACCGTCGGGCAAGAGCCGGGTTTCGTGGAGCGAGACACAGCCCGCCGTCGCCTCCCCGATCGTTCGCACCGCCGCATCGTCAGCGAGCGCGGCGGCGAGGGTTTCCGCCGTGCCCGTGGTGCCGCCATCGATGAGGATGACGCGGGGCGGATTCGGCGTGCCGGGTGCCCTGACGGTCGTCGCGAGGATCGTTGTCGTCCCCTTATGCACCCGATATGCCACCGTCGCCTCGTCGCCGAGCAGGGGCGCAGCGAACGCCAGCAGCGCATCGGGCGAGTCGCCCGTGCTGCCGCGCAGATCGAGTATCCAGCCGGTGACGCCGTTCGTTGCAAAGTCGGCCAGCGCCCGGCTCAACTCGTCCGCCGCCCCACTGGTGAGCGTCGTCGGGCGGATCACCCCGATCGCGCGACCATCGGCGGCGGTGACGATCCGGCTCGTCAAGGCGGGTGGCTGCACCCCCTCGCGCGTCACGGCGATGGTACTCGTCGCCGTCTCGCCCGCTCGCGCGACCGTCAGCGTCACCGTCGAGCCTTGCGGCCCGCGCAGCAGCGCCCCGATCTGCTCGGCGGTGGAACCCGCCAGCGCCGTCCCGTCGATGGCGACGATCCGGTCGTCGGGGCGCAGGGTGGCGCGGGTGGCGGGGGTATCGGGGTAGACGATCGCGATCGTCGCGCCCGCCGCGTCGGCGCGGAGGTTGACGCCGATCCCGCCGTAGCCGCCCGCCCCTTGCGCCGCCGTGATCTGGCGTTGCCGTTCTTCGGCGGGGGTGAGCAGGTAGGTGTTACATTCGTCGAGACGCCCGGTGACGGCGCGGATCACCGCGTAGGCGAGTCCAACCTGATCGTTGCCCGGATCGAGCGCGCCCGCCAGCGTCAGGTAGGCCGCCGTGAAGATCGGCTCAGCGGTCGCGGCGTCGTCCGTCAGCGCCAGCGGCGTGTCGCTCGGGGTGCCGCCGCGCCGCCGCAACTCCGCGACCGTCCCGGCGTAGGCGGTGCCATAGAGCTCGGCGCTGCCACGCGGCTCGGCGGTGTCGGTGCGGAGGAGCGTCAATGCCTGGACGATCAGCGCCGCGCCAGCGCGCGCGCGCGGGTCGCGGACGAGCGGGGGCGCGCTGGCGGTCGCTCGCCGCGCGGTGACGCTCGGCGCGGGGCCGGGTCGCTGGGGGGTATCGTTGCCCCGGCCGCACCCGGCCAGCGACAGGACTACGCTGAGGGCTACCACGAGATATGACGGATGATGTTTGCGGCGCGAATCCTGCGGGCGCACCGATACTTGTCCTGTTTCTCTCCTCGACCGCGCAATGGCGTGGCTGCGGTTGTCGGCCCCGCCATCCTCATAACGCCGCACCGCGTCTGACGGTGACGCGGTGCGGTGGCCGGAGGACGTGGCCCGCGTTGCGGCTGTTGCTCGCGCCTACGGGATTCGTTCCCTGCGCCGACTCAGCCGCCATCCCGCCCGCGCGGGCGCATGATCAGACAGGTCGTCGTCGCGTGGGCGTAGAGGGTTCCCGCCGCATCGGTCAGCCGCGCCTCGGCGGTCGCGATCCGCCCGCCCACGGCGATCGTCCGCCCCTCGCAGCGGGTCGGGCCGACCGCGACCGTCAGCGCCCGGACGAAGTTGACCTTCAACTCCACCGTCGTATAGCCGGTCCCGGCGGGGAGGTGCGTGTGGACGGCGCAACCCATTGCCGAGTCGCAGATGGTGGCGATCGCGCCGCCGTGGACGGTGCCGATCGGGTTGTAGTGGTACTCCGCCGGGGTCATGGTGAAGACGACGCGCCCCTCCGCGATCTCCGCGATCGCGAAATCGAGCGCGCGGGCGATCGGCGGGCCGGGGAGTTCGCCGCGCGCCATCGCGCGCAGGTAGTCGAGCCCGCTCAACTCGCGCGCCGCCCGCGCCCCCGCCAGCGGATCGTCCCAGGTGAAGGTGCGCGTGCGCTCGGGGGTCGTGGTCATCGCCGTCTCCTTCGCATCAGCGCCGTGTCGCGCCCATTCAGCCACGTTTCGGCCCGCGCCAGACGCCCCCAGCCCAGAGGACGAGCGCGACCAGGAGCGGCTGCGCGGGCAGGCGGAGCCAGTGGTAGAGGGCCGGGGCGGGGGTCGCGCCGATCTGGATATTGTTGACGGCGTGGTTTATGTTTGCCGGGAAGACGGCGACGAGCAACGCCGCCAGCCCGTAGGTCGCCGGGCGGCGGGTGCGCGGGTGCAGCAGCCCGAGCGCGCCGACGATCTCGGCGACGCCGCTCAGCAGGACCAGGCCGCGCCGCCAGGGGAAGAACGCGGGGACGAGTTTCGTCTCGGTAGCGGTGGCGGCGAAGTGGAGGCTGCCGCCGATCAGGAAGGCCAGCGCGACCCCCCAGCGCGCCCAGCGTCGCCAACGGCTTTCCTTCCGCATCGTATCCGTTCCCTTTCCCTTGCCGTGCATCCATCCGCGCTAGTATACGACCGAGCGGTCATTTTTTGTCGCGACCAGGTGTGCCGTTGCGGCGATCGCGCCGCAACGCTTGAGGAGTCACCCGATGCCCGTGATCCGGACCAAGCGGCTGACGATCCGCCCGTTCACCCACGAGATGATGCTCGCGGCGCTGGACGATCCCGCCGTTGCGGGGGCGTTGCTCGGGCTGCGCGTCGCTGCGGGCTGGCCGAACGACGCCGAGCGGGGCGTGTTGACCTTTATGGCGCAGCAGATCGCGCGCGACCCGGCGCTGGCCGACTGGCAGATGCAGCTCTTCATCCAGACCGAGGAGGGAATCATCATCGGGACCGGCGGCTTCAAGGGTCGCCCCGATACGTCCGGGATGGTCGATCTCGGCTACGGGATCGCGCCCGCCCACCAGGGGCAAGATTATGCCACCGAGGCGGGCGCGGCGCTCATCGCCTGGGCCTTCACGCAACCGGGCGTCCGCCGCATCTTCGCCGATTGTCTGGCGACCAACCCGGCCTCGGCGCGCGTGCTGGCGAAGTTGGGGCTGCGACAGTTCGCCGCGCGCGCCCAGTATCTTAACTGGGAATTGACCGCCAAAGAGTACGCGGCGCGACGTGAGGGCTGACCGGGGCCGCAGGTTGAGGCCGGAGAACGCCTGCCCCCGCGAGAGCTCTCGCGGGGGCAGGCGTCGCGTAAACACCCTTCACTCGGCCCAGTCCGCGCGGCGCAATCCGGCGTGTCCGGTGATGGCGATGGCGAGGAGCATCTGCGGCAGGAAGAGGAGCCAGATCGTGCGGTCTGGCCCGAGGCGTTCGAGCATGACCCCGGCCAGTGCCACCCCGAGCGGCTGACTGCCCCAGACGATCAGGCGGAAGATGGCGTTGGTGCGCCCCTGGAGGCGATCGGGGGTCGCGGCGAGGCGGTAGCGATACTGGGTGATCATGTAGACCGGCACCACCACGAACGATGCCGCATTCGCGATGACGAGCGCAGGGACGTTCGGCGCGAAGAGAAAGAAGAGCCAGGTGAGCGCCCAGAGCCACGCCGCGCCGATCAGCAGCGGCCCGAAGCGCAAGCGCCGTTGCAGCCAGGGGGTGATCAGCCCGCCGACGACGCTCCCCGCCCCACCCCCGGCGAAGATCAGCCCCAGCTCGAACGGGGTCGCGCCGATCCGTTCGCCGAGGACGATCATGATCAGCGGGTAGCCGACGCTGAAGACCATCAGCCCGCCGGTCGCCAGCGCCACCAGGCGGAGGGTGCCCTGCCCCCAGAGCCAGCCGAGCCCTTCGCGCATCTCGTCGCGCAGTCGCCCCCTCTCCGTCGCGCGCTCCTCCTGGAGGGGCGTGCGGATGAAGAAGAGCGACAGCAGCGAGAGGGCGTACGAGAGCGCGTCGAGCGCGAACGGGAGCGCGCGGCCCAGGCCGTAGAGTGCGCCGCCGAGCGCTGGCCCCACCAACTGCGCCATTGAGTCGGTCAGCTGATTCTGCGCGAGGGCATTGGGCAGTTGCCCCTTGCCGACCACGCGCGGCAGGCACGACGACTCGGCCAGGCTGAAGAAGAGGAAGAGGCACCCCTCGATCAGCGAGACGAGCCCCAGTTGCACGAGGCCGAGCCGCCCGAAGGCCAGCGCGACCGGCACGCTGCCGAGCGCCAGCACGCGCCCGCTGTCGCACCAGATCATCGTGCGCCGTCGGTCCCAGCGGTCGATCAATGCCCCGGCGGGGAGGCTGAGCAGGGCGAACGGGAGGGCACGCAGCGCGCCGATGAGGCCCGCCTGCGCCGGTGAGCCGGTCAGCGCCAGCACGAGCAGCGGAAACGTCAGGCCGGTGATCTGCGAGCCGAACGAGGAGACGGCCTGCCCGCTCCAGAGCAAGAGATAGTCCCGGTTGCGCCACAGGGACGCATAGCCGATCGCCGCCCCATCCTCGGGGCGCGTGTCGGTCGCGATGTTATTGTCCACGAGCAGAACCCCCAACGATCGTCGGGGCGAGGGGACCAGGTGGTGCGCCCGCGCCCGCTGTCTCTATGCGCCGATCAGCGAGACAGCGGCGGGCGGCTCAGGTCGGTGTACCAGTTGACGCGCCCGTTGGGGGCGAACGCAGAAAAGCGCACGGAAAACTCCTCGCGATGGGCAACAACCCTCCAGAGGATAGCGAGATGTGTGCGCAGCGGCAACTGTTCGACTGGACAGCTAAGTGCTGCGTTTCGCAAGCGCGTGTCGGGTGACGGCGTGGGCATGACCCCGCCCCGCCGCTGCGGCGGCGACCCTCCCCTGAAGCGGGCGGGCGGGGACGGCCCCGGCCACCCCGCCACGTATGCGTGCAACGCCGCACGAAGCGATGAATATTAGGCTACGCCCCGCGTTGGCATCTTGCCGCGTGCGGGCGTAGAATCGCTGTGAGGCCGCGATGCCGCAGGGGGCGGCCCGCAAAGTGCAAGGGGAGGGCGATGCCAGCCGAAGAAACGCGGGTCGAACGCGACTCATTGGGTGAATTACGGGTGCCGGTCAGCGCCTATTATGGCGTTCAGACGATGCGCGCCCAGGAGAACTTTCCGATCAGCGATCTGCGTTTCCCGCGCCGCTTCATCCGCGCGCTGGCGCAGATCAAGGGGGCGGCGGCGCAGGTCAATCTCGAACTCGGCCTGCTCGATCGCACGATCGCGGAGGCGATCGTGGCTGCGGCGCGCGAGGTGGCCGATGGCCGGTTCGATGAGCAGTTCGTCCTCGACATCTTCCAGACCGGTTCCGGCACCTCGACCAACATGAACGCGAACGAGGTACTCGCCTCGCGCGCCAACGAGATCCTCGGCGGGCAGCGCGGCGCGAAGAGCCCGGTCCACCCGAACGATCACGTCAATATGGGGCAGTCGTCGAACGACGTCATCCCCACCGCGATCCACCTCGCGGCGCTCGCGGGGATCCACGAGGACCTGATGCCCGCGCTCGGTCGGCTGGAAGAGGCGCTGCGGGCGAAGGCGGCGGAGTTCATGCCGATCATCAAGACCGGGCGCACCCACTTGCAGGATGCGACGCCGATCCGCCTCGGCCAGGAGTTCGAGGGGTATGCCGGGCAGATCGAGCGCTCGCGGGGGCGGCTGGATTACGCCATCGGCGAGTTGCGCGAGGTCGCGCTCGGCGGCACCGCCGTCGGCACCGGCATCAACACGCACGGCGAGTTCGCCGCGCGGGTCTGCGCGCTGATCAGCACGGTGGCGGGCTACGAGATCGTGGAGACGACCAACCACTTCCAGGCGCAGAACACCCTGGACGGCGTGGTCGCGGCGAGCGGCGCGCTGAAGACGATCGCCGTCAGCCTCCTGAAGATCGCCAACGACATCCGCTGGCTCGGCTCCGGCCCGCGCGCCGGGATCGGCGAGATCGAGTTGCCCGCCGTGCAGCCCGGTTCCTCGATCATGCCGGGCAAGGTCAATCCGGTGATCGCGGAGTCGGTGACGATGGTCGCGGCGCAGGTCATCGGCAACGACGTGACGATCAACATCGCGGGAGCCTCGGGCAACTTCGAGCTGAACGTGATGATGCCGATCGCGGCGTACAACGCGCAGCAGTCGATCGCCATCCTCGCGACCGCCTGCGACAACTTTGCCGCGCAGTGCATCGTGGGGCTGAAGGCGACCGAGCGGGGGCCGCTGATGGTGGAGCGGGGGCTGATGGTCGGCACCGCGCTCGCGCCGCGCATCGGCTACGACGTGGCGGCGGCGATCGCCAAGGAAGCGGCGAAGTCCGGGCGCACGATCCGCGAGGTCGCGCGCGAGCAAACCGACCTCACCGAGGACGAGTTGACCGAACTCCTCGACCCCGCCGCGATGACCGAGCCGGGGACCACGTTGGCGTCGTCGGGCGGCTGAGCGGAAGTACGAATCTGCGATGGAGAGGGCCGGAGGCGCTGATAATGTCTCCGGCCCTCAGTTCGTACCTCGTACTTCGTCGTTCGTACTTCGACTACATCAGGCCGGGGATCTTCATCCCGCCGGTCAGCGCGGACATCTTCTGCTCGGAGAGTTTTTTGGCCTTGTCCATCGCGTCGTTGATGGCGACGAGCAGCAGGTCTTCCAGCGTCTCGATGTCCTCCGGGTCCACAACCTCGGCCTTCAGCTTGATCGCTTTCAACTCTTGCAGCCCGGTGACCTCCACCGTCACCGCGTTGCCGCCCGCGCTGCCGCTGACGATCGTCTCGCCGAGCTCTTCCTGAATCTTCGCCATCCGACTCTGCATCTGCTGGATCATCCGCATATTCGGCTGCATCGCGTGCTCCTTTTCATCGTCTTCCCGAAAGACCCGCGCGGCCACCTGGCGGGCGGGATCGCACCCTGGCAAGCTGAGCCAGTATAGCAAACCCTCGCCCCGGCCCTCGCGCGGGCGCTTGCCGCTCACCACGGCAACGGCTAGACTCCGCAATGGTAGCGACGATGTGGTCGCGAACGCGAAGAGGGTGGGCAAGGGATGCGCCGGTCGAATAGCCCGATGGGTGGGATACTCGCGCGCCCGTGGGCCGGTGTCGTCGCGCGTGGCGAGGGGCGGGCGATCGACCGCCTCGCCGGACCGATCATCGCCGATGGCCTCTTCGCCACCGCGCTCGACCTCACCAATCTCGCCTTGCGCGGGCGGCTCGGGACCGTTGTCCTCTCCGGGGTCGGCGCGGCGACGCAATTGATCCAACCGGTGATCGCCGTGATCACCGGTGTGAGCGTCGGCGGCCCGGTCCTGGCGGCGCAGGCGCGCGGCGCGCACGATCTGCGGGGCACGGGGCAACTCGTGGCACAAGCGCTGATCATCGGCCTCGTCATCGGCGTGGCGCTCGGCTTGCCGGCCTTCCTCTGCGCCGATCCGCTCTTGCGCCTGATCGGCGCGAGCGAGCCGGTGGCGCAGGCGGGGGAATCTAGCTGTAATTCGCCGGGCTCTCCTTCCCTGGGCTGGCGCTGATGACGGTCACGCCGCCGTGCTGCGCGGCCTCGGCAACAGCCGCACCCCGATGATCGCCACCGGCCTGGTCAACGTGATCAACATCAGCATCGCCGCGTTCCTGATCTTCGGCCCGCCCCAGCTCGGCGTGGCGGGGGCGGCGGTCGCGGCGGCGGCGCGCACGCTCGGGGCGATCTTCCTGTTACGCGGCGCGCGCCCGCGTCCCGAGTTCCCGCTGATCCGGCGCATCTTGGGGATCGGCCTCCCCGCGCTCGGCGAACAGTTGCTCCTCAACTTCGGGCTGCTCGGCTATGGCCTGATCGCGCGCCGACTCGGCACGACCCTCTTCGCCGCGCAGCGCGTCTCGCTGACGCTGATCGGCCTCGCCTGGATGCCCGCATTCGGTTATGGTGCGACGATCACCGCGCTCGTCGGGCAGGCGATCGGGGCGGGCGAGTCGGCGCGCGCCCGGATTCTCGCGCGGGTCGGGTCGGTCCGCGCGATGGTCTGGATGACCGGGCTGGTGGTCGTCTGCTTCGCCCTGGCCGATCTCCTGGTCGGCCTCTTCACCGTCGACCCGGCGGTGCAGTCCGCCGCCGCGACCGGCCTGCGCGTCCCCTGCCTCGGCCAGCCCTTCTGGGGATTGGGGCAGGTTTACGCCGGGGCGCGGCGCGGCGTCGGCGATACCCGCTTCCCGATGCTCTCGACAACTCTCGGGGTCTGGATCGTGCGGTTGCCGGTCGCGTGGTTCTGCTGCCTCTGGCTCGGCCTGGGGCTGCCGGGCCTGTTCATCTCGAATAGTGTGGATGCGGCGCTGCGTGCCCTGCTCGTGGCCGTCCGGTTCTCGCGATCCCGCTGGCAGGAGCGGGCGTTGGCGCGCGCGGCGCATGTACTGGTAACTGCGGAACGGGCGATAACGGGCGCTCGTTGAGCGTTGAGCGATGAGGAGGGCGACGATGGCGGCGCTGACCGGACTACGACTGACCCCGGCCTATCACGAGCGCGTCTGGGGCGGGCAACGTCTGCGCGTCGCCGATCCGCCGATCGGTGAAGCCTGGATCGTCGATGAGCATGACCAGGTCGCGGAGGGGCCGCTGGCGGGGCGCACCCTCGGCGACCTGGCGACGGAGCGGGGCGCGGCGCTCCTCGGGCGGGTGCCGGTCGGGCGCACCGGGACGCGCTTCCCGCTGCTGATCAAGCTCCTGGACGCGGCGGACTGGCTCTCGGTGCAGGTCCACCCGAACGACGAGGAGGCGGTCCGGCTCGAAGGGGCGGGGCAATTCGGCAAGACCGAAGCCTGGCACATCATCGAGGCCGCGCCGGACGCGCAACTGATCTGCGGGCTCCGCCCCGGCACCACTTGCGAGGCGTTCGCCCGGGCGATGCGCGACGGCACCGTCTCCGACCTGTCGCGCTACCTCACCGTGGCGGCGGGCGACACCGTCTTCATCGGCGCGGGGACGGTCCACGCCCTCGGACCCAGCCTCCTCCTCTACGAGGTGCAGCAGACCTCCGACATCACCTATCGGGTCTTCGACTGGAATCGCCCGCAGTCGGCGGGACGCAAACTGCACATCGCGCAGTCGGAGGCGGTGGCCGATCCGGCGATCGTCGGCGAGGTGCAGCCCCGTCCGGCGGATGCGGCGGCGGTCGCCACGCTCGTCAGCTGCCCCTACTTCACGCTGGATCGCCTGCTCGGCACCGCAGGACCGCTCGACGCCGACACCGAGGGGCTGTCGTTCCACGCGCTGACGACCATCGCCGGGAACGCGCGGGTCGCGGGCGCGGGCTGGGCCTACGACCTGGGCCGCTTCGAGACGGTCGTGGTCCCGGCCTCCTGTGGCGCGTACCGCGTGACGGTGTCGCCGGACGGGCAACTCCTGCGCTCTCGCGTCGCCTGATTCGGGCGCTCGTTTGGGGTGGCGGCGAGCATGCTGAGGTAAAACGATGACCTTGCGGCGCATCGTCGTCATCGGCACGACCGGCGCGGGGAAGAGCACCCTCGCCGCCACGCTCGCGGCCCGCCTCGCCCTGCCGCAGATCGAGCTGGACGCGCTCTACTGGGGGCCGCAGTGGACCCCGGTGGGGCGCGACACCTTCCGTGCGCGTGTGGCGGCGGCGACAAGCGGGGAACGCTGGGTCGTCGCCGGGAACTACGGCGTGGTGCGCGATCTCCTCTGGCCGCGCGCCGATACGCTCGTCTGGCTCGACTACCCGCTGGCGCTCAACTTCTGGCGGCTGACGCGGCGTTCCCTGCGCCACATCGTGACGCGCGAGGAGCTGTGGGCCGGCAACCGCGAGACGTTCCGCACCCAATTCCTCAGCCGTGATTCGCTCTACCTCTGGGCGGCGCGGAGCCACGTCCGCCATCGTCGCGAATTCGCCGCCCTCCTCGCCGACCCGGTCTACGCCCATCTCGCCACGCTGCGCTTCGCCTCTCCGCGCGATACGGCGCGCTGGCTCGCCGCGCTGCCCGTTTCCTGCTGAGCCCTTCCCGCAGGAGCACTTGTCAGTGGGAAAGGGATGTGTTAGGAGTAGGATAGGTCGCGCCGATCGCGCGCATCGCGAGGGAGGGCAATGATGATCGAGCGATATCGCCGCCGGGCCCGTTGGAGCCTGTTGGGGTTGCTCCTGCTGCTCGCGGCCTGCCAGAGCCCTGGCACGGTGAATAGCCCGAGCCCTCCTCCCGCCGCTGCGAGTGCGACCACCCCGGAGAGAGTCCCCACGCCGATCGGTTCCACGGCGACCGTCGCCCCGCCGATCCCGAGCGCCACGGTTGTGCCGTCGCGTACCGGTGGAGGGACTATCGTGAGCGCGACCGCCACGTTCGCGGGTTATGCCCCGCCGTATCCGCCGCCCGCTTCCTGCGCCGTTGCCCTGTGGAGCGCGAATGAGCGTCGCAACACTTTCCCCGCTTTCTGGCTCGATGGCGCGGGCCTGGCGGCGGGGAATCCGGTCGGCCCGGTCCTCTTCGCGGGCGGCCAGAAGATTCAGTGGCAGGCCACACCGGAAGGGAGCGGCGATCTCGCGGTCACGGCGACTCGCCTGGACGGCCCGGCATCGCCGGGCGGGGTGGAGAACCCCGCGAAGCTCGCTGTCGGCATCTGGTCCACCAATACAATCTTCCCGGAGGCGGGCTGCTGGCACGTCCAGGCGACCGCCGGAACCCACGCGCTCGACACCACCATTTATGTGTATCCGGCAGGGTGTCGCCCCGCGCCGCTCCGTGTGCCGGGGAGTACACCGGAGCCTTGCCTCGCACCAGCGCGCTGATTGGCCCCGGCACGAGGTGTGGTGGCGTTTGTGCGTTTGACGAGTGTGCGATGGACAGGGCGTTGTAGCTGAGCGTTGGCAGAGCGTACCAGCAGCGAAGGCGATGAAAACGAAGTGGCTGCTCGATGGGCCGGAGAAAGTCTACGCGGTGGTGTTCGATCCGGGCGATGAGGTGATGGCGAGCCTGTCGGGCTTCGCCCGCGCGCAGGGGCTGGACGCCGCGCAGATCACGGCGCTCGGCGCGTTCAGCAGCGCCACGCTCGGCTACTATGACCGCGAGCGCCAGGAGTACGAGAAGATCCCGGTCGCCGAGCAGGTCGAGGTACTGTCGCTGGTCGGGGATATTTCCGGCACCGATACCGGGCCGCAACCGCACCTTCACACCGTCGTCGGGCGGCGCGATGGCACCACGCGCGGCGGTCATCTCCTCGAAGCGCACGTCTGGCCGACGCTGGAGGTGATCGTCAACGAGTCGCCACGTCATCTCCGGCGGAAGATGGATGCGGCGGTCGGTATCCCGCTGATCGGTCTCGCCGCCGAGTGAGCGCACCCCGAACTCGCCATGTGCCGTTCCGGCACCGGGTTGTTATGCTACGCAGGTTGCTGCTATTCGCCATGATTAAAGATGGGACGGCCAGGGATGGAACATCCCTGGCCGTGCCCGCTCGCCGCCCGCGCGTCAACCGCGCGATATCGTCGTCTGCTCGTGGCGGGGTTCACCACCCCTGAGCCTGGGCGTACACAGCCTTGCGCTGGTACAAACCAAACCAGGGGTAGGGGGCACCATCGCCCGGCCCCGCGCCCATCGATACCGGGCGGTCAGCGTGTCAGGCCATACTGTTCAGGGGCGGAGTTCAGGCATTCCGCGATGCGGTGGCAAGCCACCCCTAATGCCCGTTCGACGCCCCAAGAGGTGTGGAACGCCGTCATACGCACGCCGATGTCTTCGATCGATTCGCCCTGGGCGTACCAGAAGACGATGCGTGTGAGGCGCTGCTGGTAATGGAACGGGCAGTGGACCACGTCGGGGATTCGCGGCATCCATTCGTCCGAACGCGCGACACAACGGCTCACCGCGCGACCACGTTCGGTGCGAGCGCCTTCGCGCAGCAAGGTTTGCACCTCGCGCGCGGAGAAACCCGCCGTACGGATCAGCCAGCCCTGTGGTCCGATGGGGAGGAGGCGTGGATTGATCGGTCGTGGAGTCAAGTTCATGGCGCGCACCTCTCCGAACACCGAGCCGAAGCCCTAGATCGTGGCCGTTTCCGGCCTGCCCGATCCTGTTCATGTGCGCTTCGCGGACGCCTACGGGGTTAGCTGTCGGGTTCGGGCGGGAAGCGATGAATGCGCCCTATGCACCAGGGTCGTACGGTGCAATTCACCCCAAACTGTGGGTCCCCCATCCAGCCAACGCGGCGACTGGCTCGGCGCGGAAAGTCGAGAGCGGTCCGCAGTGTCGCCCCTACCGTACTCTGCTCAACGATGAGCAAAGCGTGGTTAAACTTCCGCTGGGATCATAGCAGATTAAGGGGTACACCGCTACCCCGCTGAACCGCGCTTTTCAACGGGCTTTCCGGTGATCGTGCGCGCCGTATCGTGCGGCTGCATATCGGCAACCGACCGTCATTGGCCACCGGGATCCGCGACATCGTTGCCGAGCACGATCACGATATCCGCGCCCCCCGGTGCGCTCCCGGTGGCGTGCTGCACGGCGCTCTCGGTCAGGCCGAGCGCCTTTGCCGCCAGGATCGCGGTGTCAGCCTTGCCGTATTCGTAGATGGCCGTCTGCGCCATCGGCAGCTCCACCCCGGTCACCAGGGTGGCGTTCACGGTCGCGCCGGGGAAGCCGCGCGCCTTGAGGCGATCGGTCGTGCGGGCGGCGAATCCGGCGCGGAGGGTGCCATTCTGCACCGCGATCTTCGCGGTGGCATCCGGGGTGGGCGTCGGCACGGTCGCCCCGGCGTTCGGGACGATCTCGCGGACGCGCGCGCGGATCGCGCTCCAGTCCCCGGTGAGGTACTGCGAGCCATCGTCGCCAACTTTCCCGACCATCAAATCTTCCAGGGTGATCGGATGGATACCGCCATCGGGGATCGCTAAGCCCAGGTTGGCGAGTTGCGCGATCTGCTGCTGTTGCAGGTCGGTCAGTACCGATCCCTTCAAGGCATCGAGGAGTTTGTAGAAGTTCTGGATCAGGTTGCCCTTCAGCGCCTGCTGGCGCAAGGACAGGATAACCTCCTGTTGCCGCCGCGAGCGCCCGAAGTCGAGGTCGGCGTGACGAGTGCGCGCGTATTGCAGCGCCGCCTTGCCGTCGAGATGCTGCACCCCGGCGGGGAAGTACAGGCTGGTGAAACCGTAGGTCTCGGTCGGGTATGCATCGTCGATGATGGCATATTGCGGATCGACCGTCACACCGCCGAAGGTGTCGACAATCTTCACGAAGCCCTGGAAGTTGACCGAGCCGAAGTAGTGGATCTGCACGCCGAAATTATTGAGAATCGTCCGTTCGAGCAGGCCGATGCCGCCCCCCGGCTTCTTGTCGATATCCCCGTAGATATACGCCGCATTGAGCTTGTCCGGGCCGTAGCCGGGGATGTTAACCTGTAAGTCGCGCGGCAGGGAGAGGATCCCCACGGTCTTGGCCTTCGGATCGATGCTGGCGATGATCATCGAGTCGGTGCGGCTGGATTCATCGCCCTCGCGATAATCGGTGCCGACCAGGAGGATGTTGATCCGATCTTGTTTATCCCAATTCGGGAGGACGATCGGCGCGTCGCCTTCCGTTGAACTCGAGGTGATCTGCTGCGAGATCGGCGTTTCGATCAGGATCGTATCTGTCGTTTTGCCGATGTTGTAGAGGAGCGGTGAGACGGCCAACAGGGCCACCACCGCCAGAATCGGGATGATCGCGAAGAGATAGGCCAGGCGCGGACGGCGACCGGGAAGGGCCAGCCCGCGCCGATTGCGCGCGCGGTACGCCTGCCGGGCGCGACTCAGGCGCTGCCGTCGCTGGAGCCAATCGTTGAGCGCGCCCTTGTTGCCCGCCCCATGTTCTACTGTCATGCCCGATTCACCCACCGGCTGCCCCGCCCGACGCATACGTCCGGCGTTGCCTGGTTGCGCTCGCTCGCTTCTCGTCGTTCTGCCTCGGCTCGGTGTGGCAGTATAGCGAGGGGCACCGCGCGATGTCCACCCGGTGACGCACGTCCTCAGGGGCGGACGCCGTGGGTTCCGGCGGCTGGTTCCGCGTCCGTACGCGCGCGATACCCGAGGAGGGCGCGCAGGACCAATCCTTGATCCGCCGCGAGGATCAGGGCGAGATCCCCCGCTTGCAACTGCCCGAAGAGGCGTTCGAGCGCGGTCGCCTCCTCGGCGACGCCGCGCACGATCGGCGGCACCTTGGCGCGCGCGATGCTCGCCAGGAGTGTCTTGGTGACGGCGGGGTCCGCTTGCGTGCGCCCGCTCGCGCCCGCCTCGTGGTGCAGGATCACCTGATCGAACGAGCCGCTGAGCAGGCGCCCGATCTCGGCGGCGCTCTCCTCGTCGAGTTGCGTCTCCGAGAGGATCGCCAGTCTGCGGCGACGCCCCGTGACCTTGCGTAGTCCTCGGAAGAGCATCCGGGCGCTGACCGTATCGCGGAAGCGATCGACGAGGACGAGCGCGCCATTGATCTCGAACTGGTTGCAGGCTCCCGGCATCATCGTCGGGGCGGAGGTGAAGCGGTAGAGGGTCTGCGCCATCTGCGCCGCCGGCACCTCCAACGCCCAGCCCGCCGCGACCGCCGCCAGCGCGTTCTGCACCTGGAAGCCGAGCGCGCCATGCAGCGCCAGGGCGATCTCCCGCACCGGCATCACCGGGCGCGTGTGGCGACCCTCGCAGAGGACGAGCATCCCGCTGGAGATGGTGACGGCGCGACGACCGAGGGCCAGGTGCGCGCGCACAACCGGGTTGCTGCGCGCCGCGCTGTAGTAGATCACCTCGGTCAGCGGCACGGTCGGGACCAGCACCACCGCCTGATCGTCGGCATTCAGGACCAGGGTGCCGGCGGGATTGATCGCCTGGCCGATCGCCAGTTGCGCCTCATGCTCGATGGCGGTGCGCTCGTCCTGCTGGCAGCGCCGGTCGTTGTTGCAGAGGGAGGTGATGATGCCAAGGCCGTAGGCGGCGGGCGGCAGCCCGGCGGCGACGACCGTGCGCGCGTCGAGCTCCTGGATCGCGAAATCCAGTTCGCCGCTCGCCAGCGAGCGCAGCGCCGTACCCCAGGGGATCAGTTCTCCCGACTGCCGCCGCCCGTTGACCCAGACCCCATGATCGGTCCAGACGGCGAGGCGCTGATGTTGTCGATGGAGCAGCGCCTCCAACAAGCGCGCGGTCGTCGTCTTGCCCCAGCGCCCTCCGACCGCCACCAGCGGCAGGACACGCGCTGGCGTGCGCCGACTCGGTGAAGCGCCTTCCTCGATACTGTGCATCGTATCAACCCATTCGCGCGGGTGGGGCGCTCAGTGCGCCGCCGTGCCGGAGACGGTCGGCTCCCGCGCATAGACCGGTTCATCGCTGGCACCCTTGCGCCGGAGTTGCAGCCAGAGGACGAGTAGCGGCAGGCCGAAGGCGACGAAATTGTTGAGGGGGAGGATGCTGCCACGATCGAACGGGAGCTGATTGCCCCACATCACGTACAGGACCAGCACCGACGCGGAGAAGGTGAGGGTGGCGGCGGTGGCGCGTCGTCCGCCGGTCAGCACCGCCAGGGGGATCACCCAGGTCACGTACCAGGGCCAGAACCAGGGCGTAGCGAGGACGAGATAGGCGAGCAGGATCCAGAAGTTCGCCAGGAGCCAACTCGCGACATCGCGACTCCGCCAGGTGAGCACGCCCCAGATGATCGCGAAGGCGAGTCGCCCCGCGCCCAGCACCAGCGCGTTGGCGATATCGTGGCTCACGGAGGCGGGCAGCACCGCCGCGAAGATGTCGCGCAGGCCCCAGTAGACGAGTTGTAGCAGCGAGTTATCGTATTGCGAGGCCGCCGACGAATCGATCAGGAAGAGCGGATTCCGCAGCGCCGCCGCGAACGGTGTCCAGAGGATCGCCGCCGCCAGCGTGGCGACCGCCCCTGCCTGCACCCAGGAGCGGATGCGCGCGCGACTCAACGGGCCGCGCGCACCGGGCGGGTGCGTGCGCCAGAGCAGCAGCAGATAGGCCGGGACGATCAGCAGGGTGATGAACTTCGTCAGCACCGAGAGGGCCAGGCAGAGGGCGACGAGCCAGAGGCGGCGCTTGGGGCTGACGTAGGCCGCGATCGCCGCCAGCAGGAAGAAGACCAACCCGACATCGTTGTGGCCGTTCCCGGCGAACTCGATCAGGGCCAGGGGGTTCCAGGCATAGAAGATCGTCCCCGCCACCTGATTCTGCGGGCGGATGCGCCCCAGGATGTACCAGACGAGCGCCGCGCAGCCGAGATGCAGGGCGAGGCCCACCAGCCGGAAGCTGACGATGTAGCCCCAGATGTTCCCGCCCGCCAGCGGCGCGACAACCTTGTAGAGGGCGGTGCAGAGGAGCGTCCAGGCCGGCCCGTAGACCGAGACGGCGTCGTGCCAATCGATCAGGCGGAAGTTGAAGTCGAACTGCATATTGTTCGGGGTCGTGGTGTACGGGTTGAGCCCATACGCCCCGAAGGCACGCCCATAGACGAGATAGCTGAGGACATCCTTCGAGAAGAGGCGCGGCAGCGTCACCAGCGCCAGCCCCGCGCCGAGGGTGGCGAGGCCGATCGCGCGCCAGCCGCCGACGATCGTCTGCCCACTGAGATCGCGCAGCGCCACCCAGAGGGTCCGCACCAGCAGGCCGATCATCGCCAGGAAGACGATCGCCGCTAACCCGATCAGCAGGTAGAGGAGGAAGCTCCGCTGCACGCGCCCGAAGCTGATCGCGCGGGCCAACAGCGCGAAGATGACGTAGAGGGTCACGGTGGCGACGGCGTGCGGCGCGATCGGCCCCCAGCGCGCGACGATCCGGGCACGCAGCGCGGCGAGCCCGCGCCCTGTCGCGCCCTGCTCCCGTCCCTTGCCCCGGACCCGCGCCCGGAGTTCCTCGATCCCGATCACCACCTACGCCGTTATCCTTCTGTGTCGGTCATCGCGCCGAGCATCCGGCGCAGGATCGGCAGTGCCTGTGTGGTCGCGCGCGCGCGGTGACTGATCGCGTTCTTCTCCTCGGGCGCGAGTTCGGCCATCGACCGGCCCTGTTCGGGCAGGAAGAAGAGGGGATCGTAGCCGAAACCGTGCTCGCCGCGCGGCGTGGTGATCGCTACCCCTTCGCAGCTTCCCTCGGCCACTTCCGCCGTGCCATCGGGCCGGGCGATCGCGATCGCGCAACGGAAGCGCCCCGTGCGCGCCACTTCCGGCAGTTTGGTGAGTTCGGCGATCAGGCGCCGACGGTTCGCCTCATCCCCGGCACCCTCCCCGGCATAGCGCGCCGAACGGACCCCCGGCGCACCGCCCAGCCCGTCCACTTCCAATCCCGAATCGTCGGCGACGGCCAGGTGGCCGCTGGCCGTCGCGGCGTGGCGCGCTTTCAGGAGCGCGTTCTCCGCGAAGGTCGCGCCGGTCTCCGGGGGAGCTTCCAACCCGACCTCTCGCAGGCCGACGACGCGGAGCGCCAGGCCGCTCGCGGCGAAGAGTTGCCCGAACTCGTGGACTTTGCCCGCGTTGGTTGTCGCCAGCACGATCGTCTGCATGGTCGATCCCTTTTGCCCGTGTCGCCGTGCGCGTCAGGCCGGTTCCGGTAGCTCGAAGAGCGCCGATGCGTTGCGCCCGGTCGTGGCGATGAGCGCTGCGATCGTCACGCCGCGCGCCGCCGCGATCACCGCCGCCGTGAACGGCAGGAAGGCCGGTTCGTTGCGCTTGCCCCGCCGCGCCTGGGGCGCGAGATAGGGGCAGTCCGTCTCCAGGAGCAGCCGGTCGGCGGGGATCAGGCGCGCGAGTTCGCGCTGGTGCTCCCCGTTCGGATAGCTGACCGGCCCGGTCAGCGAGATGTGCAAGCCCAGGTTCAGCGCGCGTTCGGCGGTCGCCAGCGGACCGGAGAAGGAGTGCAGCACCCCGCGCCGGATGCCCGCCTCCGCCAGGGTCGTCACCACCTCATCCTCGGCGGCGCGGCTGTGCATGACGGCTGATACGTCCAGTTCGCGCGCCAGGGCGAGTTGGGCACGGAACGCGACCCGTTGCCGCTCGTGCGGCGCGTAATCGCGGTAGAAATCGAGTCCGATCTCGCCGAGCCCCACCACCTTCGGTCCGGCCAGGGCCGTTCGTAATCGTTCGAGCAGCGCGTCGTCCCAGGCCGCCGCCTCGTGCGGATGGATCCCCAGGACGGCATACACGTCCGCGTGTGCCGCCGCCAGCGCCGCTGTCGTGGCCCAGCGCTCCTCGCTGAAGCCAACATTGATGATGGCGCGGACCCCGGCCTCGCGCGCCCGCGCCAGGGTCGCCTCGCGGTCAGCGATGAAAGCGCGGTCATCGAGATGGGCGTGCGTGTCGATCAGCATCGCCGCCTCACCTCACAGACGCCGTTCACGTTCTATCCTCTTTAACGCGCACCGATGGTCTGCGCGTTTCGCGGTGCGATCGTGTGCGAGCGCACGACCGATAGCTACAGGCCATTCTAACGCAATTTCCGCACCCAGGCATCGGCCAGCGGTCGGAGATAGCCTCCCCTTCGACACCCTCCGGCGGAGGTGCTATAAGCATCGGTGAGGATGCGGCAGGGCGCATAACGGTTGTGGATATGGGAAAGGGTGAGGGGCGAGATGGCCGAGAGCAACGCAGCCACGAGCGCCGCCGCCGGTGCGGTCGTGGTCGATACGCGCGAATCCCGCTACGCCCGGCTACGCCCCTTGAGCGTGGCCGCGACGCGCCTGACGGACCACTTCTGGGAGCCGCGCCGGGCGATCAACCGCGCGACGACGCTGCCGGAGCAATACCGCCTCTGCGTGGAGACGGGGCGCTTCGATAATTTCCGCCGCGCCGCCGGCACCTGGGATGGACCTTTCCAGGGGCGCGTCTTCAACGATTCCGATGTCTACAAGTGGCTCGAAGCGGTCTCCTGGACCCTGGCGACCGACGACGATCCGGCCCTGCGCGCCCTGTTGGACGACGCGATCGCGCTCGTCGCCGCCGCGCAGGGGGCCGATGGCTACCTCGACACCTACTTCACCTTCGAGCACGAGGCCGAGCGGTGGACCGATCTGCGCGTGCAGCACGAGCTCTACTGTGCCGGGCATCTCTTCCAAGCGGCGGTGGCGCACCATCGCGCGACCGCTTCCACGGCGCTGCTCGATGTGGCGACACGCCTGGCCGATCACCTCGACGCGACGTTCGGACCGGGGCGGCGTTCCGGCACCTGCGGCCATCCCGAGGTGGAGATGGGGCTGCTCGAACTGGCGCGCGCGACCGGGGTGGCGCGCTACCGCGAACTCGCCGCGTTCTTCCTGGCACAGCGCGGGCAACACCCCAGCACCCTGATCGGTTCCGGGGATCGCGCGCCGAACTATTTTCAGGATCACGCGCCGGTGCGCGACCAGCGCGAGGCGACCGGCCACGCCGTGCGCGCCCTCTACCTCTATGGCGGGATGACCGATCTGCACACCGAAACCGGCGAGGATGCGCTGCGCGAGGCGGTCGACGCGCTCTGGGACGATCTCCGCACCGGGCGGACCTACGTCACCGGGGGGGTCGGCGCGCGGCACGAGGGCGAGGCGATCGGCGATCGCTACGAGTTGCCGAACGCGCGGGCCTATGCCGAGACGTGCGCGGCGATCGCGAGCGTGATGTGGAACTGGCGACTCCTCCTGCTGACCGGCCAGGGACGCTACGCCGATGCGCTGGAAGAGGCGCTCTACAACGGCGTCCTCTCCGGGCTGGCGCTCGATGGGGAGACGTATTTCTACGTCAACCCGCTCGCCGATCGCGGCGCGCATCGGCGGCAGCCCTGGTTCGGCACCGCCTGTTGCCCGCCGAACATCGCACGCCTCCTCGCCTCCTTGCCGGGGTACGTGGCGACGACCTCCAACGAGGGGTTATGGGTCCACCTCTACGCCGAGGGTACGACAGTCGCGACCGTGCCGGGGGCCGGGTCGGTCACGCTGGCGCAGCAGACCGCGTACCCGTGGGATGGCGCGATCGCGATCGAGGTGACGCCGGAGCGGCCCGCGTCCTTCACCCTCTTCCTGCGCGTCCCCGGCTGGCTCGCCGGGCAGGGGGGGGCGTCCCTGACGGTCAACGATACCCCGGTCGCGGTGCCGCTGATTCCGGGCGAGTACGTGGCGATCGCGCGCGCGTGGGCGGCGGGCGACCGGATCAATCTGACCTTGCCGCTGGCGGTGCGCCGTATCTTCAGTCATCCGCACGTCGCGGAGAATCGCGGGCGGGCGGCGCTGGCGCGCGGGCCGCTCGTCTACTGCCTGGAAGGGGTCGATCATCCCGGCGTCGATGTCTGGGATCTGACCCTGCCGCACGACGCGCGCTGGGAGGCGGTGTGGCAGCCGGAGTTGCTCGGCGGGGTGATGGTGCTGTGGGGACAGGGGCGGCTGCCGGAGTCCGCGCCAGCCGCGCCGCAACCCCTCTACGCGCCGACCGAGCAGCAGCCCGAGACCCCCGAGGAGACGGCGCTCACCGCGATCCCCTACTATGCCTGGGCGAACCGGGAACCCGGCCCGATGCAGGTCTGGCTCCCGCTCGCCTGAGTCGTCACGACCGCGAACCGTTGTGTGATGAGGAGGATATCCCGTGACGACGATCGAATATGGCTGGCGTGTCCCCGATTTCCCGACCGATGGTAGCGATAACCCTACCTTCTTGGCGCAGATCGCCGCGTCGCTCGACCGCGTGCGCGGGCGTTTCGACTCCGCCTGGGTGGCCGACCATGTGGTGCCGTGGTCGAAGTGGCAGGCGATCGAGACGCCGACCGTGGAGTGCTGGACGACGCTGACCTTCCTGGCCGCGCGCTACCCCGAACTGACCTGGGGGCCGATCGTCCTCTGTCAGTCGTATCGCAACCCGGCCCTGCTCGCGAAGATGGTCGCCAATCTCAGCGCGTTCCTGCCGGGCAAGATCGTCTTCGGGATCGGTGCGGGCTGGAAGCAGGACGAGTACCGCGCCTACGGCTGGCCCTTCCCGAGCGCCGGGACGCGCCTGCGCCAGATGACCGACACGATCGTGATCGCGCGTCGTCTTTGGACCGAGGACAACGTCACCTACGAGGGGCCGGAGTATCAGGTCCACGATGCCTACCTGAACCCGAAGCCGGATCCACTGCCGCCGATCATGATCGGCGGCGGGGGCGAGCGGACGACCCTCAAGATCGTCGCGCAGCACGCCGACTGGTGGAACATTCCGGGCGGCTCGCGCGAGAACTACGCGCGGAAGCTGGAGATTCTGCGCGGCTACTGCGCCGAGATCGGGCGCGACTTCGACAGCATCCGCAAGACCTGGGCGTGCGAGGTCGTCGCGGTGGCGCGGACGAGCGCGGAGGCGCGGCGGATCGCCGAGGCAAGCCCGTTCTATGGCGGCGAGGGTCTGATCGGCACCCCGGACGAGGTTATCGCGCAGCTCCGCGCGTGGATCGCGCTCGGCGTGACCCACTTCCAGTTCCGCTTCGCCGATTTCCCGCGCACGGGGGGCGTCGAGTTGTTCATGGATGAGGTGCTGTCGCACGTCAAGACGGCGTAGCGTCGGGCGGGGAAGGGAGGCCGCTCGGCACGCCTCTTCCCCGCCCTAGCCCCGTTGTAGATACGGTGGTCGTCGGGGTACTCTCTACGGACCAGGCGAGGAGCGCGAACGCGCGGTCAAGCCGCAGGCAGCAACAGGAAGACCGGATAATCCGGCGCGATGCGGCGCAAATCCGTCTCCGGGGCATCGGGTCCAACGCCCTGGAAAAAGGCCCCAACCTCGATTTTCCAGCGGCGCAGATAGGCGTGTAAGACGGCTGATTTCTCGTCATCGGTGAGTTCTCTGACCCGGATCGCTTCGCGGCGACTCCCAAGCCGGAGTTCCCCCTCGCCGCTGCGGCGAATATTCCGCACCCATTGTGTCGCGCCGCGCGGCGCGACGAGATAGCGCGCGCGTTCATACGTCAAGAGATTGACCGGCGTGGTGCGCCATTCGCCGCTCGTTCGCCCGCGCACCGCCAGGATGCGCGAGCCATAGACGCTGATACCACAGCGCGTGAGCAGTGCGGTGATCCGGTTGAATACGTTGATCGTAAACCAATCCGGGCGAATATAGCGCGACGCTGTCATGTCCCCACCCCCCTTTTCGGTCCTTAAAGTATTGCTTTTTCGTCCGCGTGCCGCTTCGCGATGACCTCGCGGGTGGCGACGCCGTCGCGCGCCATCTGCTCGATCAGCGCCTCGACCGAGGGGAAGTTCTCCTCGGGGCGGAGCCATTCGAGGAAGTTGAGGCATAGCGTGCGCCCGTAGAGGTCGCCGCTCCAGTCGAGCAGGTGCGCCTCCACCTGCCGCTCGCCGTTGTCGAAGACCGGGCGCACCCCCACCGAGGTCATCGCCGCGTGGTCCTCCACCATGTCGGCGACGCTGACGGTCGTGGCGTAGATGCCGTTGGGTGGGACGATCAGTTCCGGTGCCTGATCGAGATTGGCGGTCGGGTAGCCGATCGTGCGCCCGCGCTTCGCCCCGTGGACGACCGTGCCGACGAGCGCGTAGGGGCGTCCGAGGAGTTGCGCCGCCAGCGCCACGTTCCCCGCCACGATGTGCCGCCGGATGTTGGTGGCGCTGATCATCTCCGTGCCGTGCAGGCGGATCCGCTCGACCGTGTGGACGGCGAAACCGGCCTCCTGGCCCAGTTCGGTCAGCCGGTCGGCGTTGCCGCCGCGCTTGTGGCCGAGCGCGAAGTCGGCCCCGATCCAGAGCGCCCGCAGCCCCGTGGCGGCGACGAGCACGGCGACGAACTCTTCCGCCGTCTGTCGCGCGAACTCCGCCGAGAAGGGGAGGATCGCCACCGCATCGACGCCGCTCGCCGCTAGCAGCGCCGCCTTCGCGGCGGGGGTGGTCAGGCGTTGGAGGGGCGCGTCCGGGCGGAAGATTTGCTCCGGGTGCGGCTCGAAGGTGATCGCCAGCGCGCGGATATCTTGATCGCGCGCGTCGGCGATGGTCTGATCGAGCAGATGGCGATGCCCCAGATGGACGCCATCGAAGCGCCCGATCGTCACCACGTATGGCCCCGTACCGCGCAACGCCGCCAGATCGCGCACGATCCGGGCCGATCCCGCTGCCCCGTTCATCACCCTGCGTTCGTCCCCTACGCCGCTCAGGGCGCGATTACCTTTTCGGGTCGCCAGGCATTCCGCTCCGCGTCGAAGCGCCCCAGCCCCAGCCACTCGCCATCGGTCGCATAGGCACGGCAATGCTCCCCGGCGCTCCCGGCCCCGACGCGCGTATCCTTGCCCTGCCGCCAGGCGAGTGTACCCGCTTCGTCGAGGACGATCACGGGCCAATCGCGCAGGGCGACATCGGGGTGCAGCGCCAACTCCGGCCACGGCGTCTCGGCGAACTCCGTTTCCAATTCGCTCAGCGTCAGCGCCTGATCGAGGAAGAATGGGCCGGTGCGGAGGCGGGAGAGGCGGGCCAGGTGCGCGCCGCAACCGAGCGCCGCGCCGAGATCGCGCGCGATCGCCCGGATGTAGGTACCCTTGCTGCAATCGATCAGCAGGTGCGCGATCGGCGGCTCCCAGCCGAGCAGGGTCAGTGTCTCGATTCGCACCGCGCGTGGCGGGCGCTCGACCGTCTCCCCCGCGCGGGCGATCTCGTAGAGCTTGCGCCCATTCTGCTTGATCGCCGCGTACATCGGCGGGATCTGGGCGATATTGCCCCGGAAAGGAGCGAGCGCGCGATCGAGCTCTCCCGCGTCGAGTTCCGGTACGGGCGCTTCGGCGACGATCCGGCCGTCCTGGTCATCGGTGTCGGTGGCGATGCCGAGATGGACCTCGGCGTAATAGGTCTTCCCGGCGTCCTGCAAGTATTCGATCACCTTCGTCGCCGAACCGAGGCAGACCGGCAATACCCCGGTCGCCGCCGGGTCGAGGGTGCCGGTATGCCCGGCCTTGCGCTCGCCGGTGATCCGGCGCACCCGCGCGACGACATCGTGCGATGTCCAGCCGACCTCTTTGTCGATGATCAGGATGCCGTGCAGCCCCATCGCCTCACCGTTGTATCGCCCCTGCCGCACGCGCGGCGGGAGCAAGTATACCCGCTGTGACCTCGTCCCACCGTGCCCACGAGCGCTCGATTCGTTGCCCCCTGGCACCATCCTTGCATCAGGAGCGATGATGGACGGCGAATGATCGCACCTTCCTGGGTGACGATCACGGGAATGAGGAGAGGGGAATCCTATGCAACGATTACGAAATGTTCTCGCAATGGGTAGCCTGGCGCTGGGCCTGACGGCCCTGGCCGCGTGTGGTGCTGACACCGCTACCCCGACGCTCGCGCCGGTTTCCACGAGCGCGCCGACGGTGGCCGCCCGCCCGAGCACCGCGCCCTCGGCGGCGGCGAGCACCGCACCATCCACCGCACCATCCACCGCCCCGAGCGCCGCCGTGGCGACAAGCGCCGCAACCGCCACACGCACCACGGTCGCCACACCTGCCGCGACCGCCACCCGCGCCGCGACATCGAGCGTCGCCACCGCCACGCGCGCCGGGTCGCCGGTGGCCTCGGTGACGCGCACCGCCACCTCCGGGATGGTCCTGCCGCCGCAAGCGGTGACGAACTTGCAGCAAATCGGCAATTCGCGGCAGGCGTGGGTCTTCTCCGGTTTCAGTGTGGCCGGGCTCTCCGGCGACCTCAGCCCGGCCTTCGAGTACAACGGTGGCAACCAGAAGGTGACGCTGTCCGCCGCTGGCGCGAATATCGAAGCCTATCAGGTCGGCGGGCAGCTCTACGTCAACACCCCGATCGTCGGCGTGGTGCAGGCCGATGGCAGCAATCCGCTCGCCACGCCCGCGCAAATCCTCTTCGCCACCCCCCAGGCGCTGCTGACCGCACTGCTCCCGAGCAACGTCACTTATACACTCGACGGAAACGGAATCGGAGCCGAGTCGGTCAATGGCCGCACGGCGACGCGCTACACAGCGACCGTGGCGCTGACCGATCTCGCTTTCGTGGACCCGTCGCTCGCCGGGCAGAGCGGCACCGCCACGACGACCGCCTGGGTCGACACGGCGCAGGGCTATCTGGTGGCGCTGACCGCGAAGATCACCTCTAGCACGGCGGGCACGACCGCGACCGCGCGCCTCGACGTGACCAACATCGGGCAGACCCCCGCGATCGCGGTGCCGCGCTAGTACAGTGTGGCAAGAGTAACTCAGTAGTATCATGGGGGCCTTGGTGAGTTGGCGCTCGTGCAGGAGGGAGCGATGCGCGGCTCGCAGCCCCCGACCGTGACCCTGAGTGAGGCGGAACGGCAGGCATTGGAAGCGCGAGTCCGGCAGCGCCGCGCGCCCCAGCAGCGTGCCATACGGGCGCGCATCATCCTGGCGGCCGCCGCGGGCCAGAACAATTCGCAGATCGCGCGGCAGGTCGGCGTGAACGTCGCCACGGTGCGGCTGTGGCGGACGCGCTGGTTGGGCTTGGCCGCCGTCCCGGCGGCTGACCTCGGTGTGGCCGAGCGGCTGGAGGACGCGCCCCGCCCCGGTGGCCCG